>MRWF01028590.1_pt1 | contig 33110 bp, 27 predicted proteins | sample 1013331 | NCBI WGS metagenome assembly MRWF01 (sample SAMN06117577, study PRJNA244670) | biofilm metagenome | biome: Water; feature: Cathode Biofilm; material: Biofilm; isolation source: microbial consortium enriched at the cathode of a solar microbial fuel cell | place: USA: District of Columbia ... | reverse complement strand
GAGAGCCGCGACGCCACTGCTTCGAACAGGCTTGCCGGCCGCCGCGCATTGGCATCGCAAAGCGTCGAACGCCGCACCGGCCCGAGGCCCAGATGCGGCAGCACACCCGGATGGCGCTCGACGATCCGTTCCAGATCCCGCAGCGAGCGCGCCCCCGACAATTGTGCCAGCACCATCGTCACCACATGACCCCAGGGCGAGAGCTGACGCTTCGCACGACCGCTGCGGTGTCGAGCCGCTTCCCGCTCGAACCATCCCCGAGGCACCGCTTGGAGCAATTGGGCAAACACCGTAGATTGATAGCGCATGGCTTGGGCTCTCCGAGCTTCATTCAACCGCGTTCGTCGCAAAACACAGTTGAATCCAAGCCATGCAACCCGTCCACCCATTCCTTAACCGGACAGCAGTGGGCTTGACCCGGGCATCCAGGGCGACGTGCCGTGCTTTTCGGTGAAAGAGTCTTGCGAAGAGGACGCCGCTTCGCGGCTTCTGGATTGCCGGATCAAGTCCGACAATGACATACGGGTTTGCGCGAAAGACGTGGATGGCCCGCCACCTTGATTACAAAGGAGGGCCGGGCCATGACGTTTTGTCGGAGACCGAATAAGGGTCAACTACACCCGCTGGTCCCACCGCATGTATCGCACTTCAAACACGTCCCGTTCCGCACCATCGTGAAGTTGCCGCATTCGCCGCAGGCTTCGCCTTCGTAGCCCTTCATGCGGGCTTCGACGACGCGGGACATGCCGGCGCCTCCGGACGATCCGCCGCCTGACGACACCGCACCGACCGCAACGGCGCCCACAGCTTCGGCGGAGCCGGATCGCATCAGCGCGCCGGCCGCCATGACTTCCGCCTTCACCGTCTGCTCGCGGACCGCGGGGGCGGCGACCGCTTCCGCGGTATCGGCGCGGGCTTCCGCCGCCGCGCCGCCGCGCACGAGATAGAGGTTTCCCATCTGCGCCATGCGCGTGTAGCCGGGGCTGACGACGGCGGAGGCGGGGAGCGCCGGCGCCTTGCCTTCGTCGGCGCCGTCGCCCATCGCGTCGAAGGCGAGTTCCTTCGGATCGACATGGCCGAGATCGGAACGGTCGAGATAGGAGACGGCGAGCTCGCGGAACACATAGTCGAGGATCGAGGTCGCGTTCTTGATCCGGTCGTTGCCCTGCACGAGGCCCGCGGGCTCGAAGCGGGTGAAGGTGAAGGCCTCGACATATTCCTCAAGCGGCACGCCATATTGCAGGCCGAGCGAGACCGCGATGGCGAAATTGTTCATGAGGCTGCGAAAGGCGGCGCCTTCCTTGTGCATGTCGATGAAGATTTCGCCGATCTTGCCGTCGTCATATTCGCCGGTGCGCAGGTAAACCTTGTGGCCGCCGACCAGCGCCTTCTGGGTGTAGCCCTTGCGCCGGTCGGGCAGGCGGTCGCGCGTCTGCTCGGAGGCGACGACGCGCTCGGCAAGCTGCATGGCCGAGCGTTCGGCAACGATGCGGGCGCGCTCGGCCTGAGGCTGCGCGATAAGCGTCTCGACCGCGCTTTCCTCCTCGTCATCCTCGATGTCGTCGTCGAGAAGCTGCGAATTGAGCGGCTGCGAGAGTTTCGAGCCGTCGCGGTAAAGTGCATTCGCCTTCAGGCCGAGTTTCCAGGAGAGCATGTAGCTTTCCGTGCAGTCCTCGACGCTCGCCGAGTTCGGCATGTTGATCGTCTTCGAGATCGCGCCGGAGATGAAGGGCTGCGAGGCCGCCATCATGCGGATATGGCTTTCGACCGAGAGATAGCGCTTGCCGGTGCGGCCGCAGGGGTTCGCGCAGTCGAAGACGGGGAGATGCTCGTCCTTCAGGCCCGGCGCACCCTCAAGCGTCATGGCGCCGCAGACATGAAGGTTCGCCGCCTCGATTTCCTGCTTCGTGAAGCCGAGCGCCGCGAGCATGTCGAAATCGAGGTCGTCCATCGCGTCCGCGTCGAGGCCGAGCACATCGGTGCAGAAGTCCTCGCCGAGCTGCCACTTGTTGAAGACGAAGCGGATGTCGAAGGCGGTCGCGAGCGCGGCCTCGATATTGTTGATCTTCTCCGGCGTGAAGCCCCGCTCCATCAGCCGCTCGTGGTTCACGCCCGGCGCATTGGCGAGCGTGCCGAGGCCGACGGCGAAGTTCACGATCTCCTCGATCTGCCCGTCGGCATAGCCCAGCGTGCGCAGCGCCTGCGGCACGGCGCGGTTGATGATCTTGAAATAGCCGCCGCCCGCGAGCTTCTTGAACTTCACCAGCGCGAAATCGGGCTCGATGCCGGTCGTGTCGCAATCCATGACGAGGCCGATGGTGCCGGTCGGCGCGATCACCGTCGCCTGCGCGTTGCGGTAGCCGTAGCGCTCGCCCATCGCGACCGCGAGGTCCCAGGAGGCGCGGGCATGGTCGACGAGATCGGCCTGCGGGCAGTTCGCCGCGTCGAGGATCTGCGGATAGACGGACAGCTCTTCGTAGCCGCCGTTCAGCCCATGCGCGGCGCGGGCATGGTTGCGCATCACACGCAGCATGTGGTCGCGGTTTTCCTCGAAGCCGGGGAAGGGCGCAAGCTCTTTCGCCATCTGCGCCGAGGTGGCATAGGACACACCCGTCATGATGGCGCTGATCGCGCCGGTGAGCGCGCGCGCCTCGCGGCTGTCATAGCCGAGGCCGCAGGACATCAGCAGCCCGCCGATATTCGCGAAGCCGAGGCCGAGCGTGCGGAAACGGTAGCTGCGCTCGGCGATCTCGCGGCTCGGGAACTGCGCCATCAGCACCGAGATTTCGAGCACGATGGTCCAGAGCTTCACCGCATGTTCGAAGGCTTCGACGTCGAAGCGTCCGTCGGCCTCGCGGAACTGGATCAGGTTGATCGACGCGAGGTTGCAGGCCGTATCGTCGAGGAACATGTATTCCGAGCACGGATTGCTGGCGCGGATCGGGCCCGACGCCGGGCAGGTGTGCCAGTCATTGATCGTGGTGTGGTACTGGATGCCGGGGTCGGCGCTCGCCCAGGCGGCATGGCCGACGCGGTCCCAGAGCTCGCGCGCGGGCAGCGTCTTCGTCGCCTCGCCGGTGAGCCGGCTCCTGAGCGTCCACTCCCCGTCCTGCTCGACCGCGCGCAGGAAGTCGTCGGTGACGCGCACCGTGTTGTTCGAGTTCTGGCCCGAGACGGTGAGATAGGCTTCGGAGTCCCAGTCCGTGTCGTAGGTGTCGAATTCGATCTCGGTGTAGCCCTGCCGCGCGAACTGGATCACACGCTGCACGTAGTTTTCGGGCACATGCGCCTTGCGCGCGGCCACGATCTCGCGCTTCAGGGCCGGGTTCTTCTTCGGATCGAAACAGGCGTCGCCATCCGCCTCGCAGTTGACGCAGGCGCGCATGATTGCGGCGAGATGCTTCTTGTTGACCTTGGAGCCGGTGACGAGGGCAGCGACCTTCTGCTCTTCCTTCACCTTCCAGTCGATGAAGTCCTCGATGTCGGGATGGTCGATGTCGACGATCACCATCTTGGCCGCGCGCCGCGTCGTGCCGCCGGACTTGATCGCGCCCGCCGCGCGGTCGCCGATCTTGAGGAAGCTCATCAGGCCGGAGGACTTACCGCCGCCGGAAAGAGACTCGTTCTCGCCGCGCAGGTCAGAGAAGTTGGAGCCGGTGCCCGAGCCGTATTTGAAGAGCCGGGCCTCGCGCACCCAGAGGTCCATGATGCCGTTCTCGTTCACGAGATCGTCGTTCACGCTCTGGATGAAGCAGGCATGGGGCTGCGGATATTCATAGGCCGTCGAGGTGCGGGCGGTCTCGCCGGTCGCCGGGTCGGTCCGCCAGTGGCCCTGCGCCGGGCCATCGATGCCATAGGCCCAGTGAAGGCCGGTGTTGAACCATTGCGGGGAGTTGGGCGCCGCGATCTGCGCCGCCAGCATGAAGCGCTGCTCGTCATAGAAGGCGCGCGCGTCCTCTTCCGTGTCGAAATAGCCGCCCTTCCAGCCCCAATAGGTCCAGGTGCCCGCCATCCGGTCGAACACCTGCCGCGCGTCGCGTTCGGGACCGAAGCGGTCTTCCGCGCGCAGGGCTTCGAGCGCGTCCGTGTCGGGCGCGCGCCGCCAGAGGAATTCCGGCACGCCGTCTTCCGGCACCGTCTTCAGCACCGCCGCCACGCCCGCCTTGCGGAAATATTTCTGCGCCAGCACGTCGCAGGCGACCTGGCTCCAGTCGGCCGGGACCTGGATGTCCTGCAGGTTGAAGACGACGGAGCCGTCCGGATTGCGGATTTCGCTCGTGGTCGTGCGGAAGGCGAGGCCTTCGTAAGGCGACTGACCTTCGACAGTGAAACAACGCTGGATACGCATCTGGCCCCCGGATTTTCCGCATGGAATTTCTGTTCCCCTGAGGAAGAGAAGGAGCGGCCGCCGACACGGTCTTTGAAAGGCTTCAGGGCATAAGATCCCGTTGCGCCGCGCCATTCTGGAGAGAGCCACCTAAGTGACTGTTTCCATTTGGCTTTCGCCGCCGAGCGTTGTGCTCTTTTGGGTGCCCGCCTGTTGCTCCTGCCTCGTCCCCTGAGGGAGAACAAATCCTAGGGACGATGGCCGGGGCCCGTCAAGCCAAAGACGCAAGATGTAGATATGACAGGCATCCAAGACACGAGATGCGGTGGGGTGGCCGCCCGAATCGAGGCGTTAACGACCATTGTGAGTTAACAGAGCGGAAACCTCTGGCCTGCTATCAATTCAGGTACGAAACCCAGAATAGGTGGAGAGTCCCAGTGGGCGAGCAGAGCACAGCCTTCGGCAAGGAGCTGAAGTCGCTGAAAATCCTTACGGTCGAGGACAATGGCAGCATGCGTCTGCTGCTCCGGACCATGCTCAATACCTTCGGCATCTCCACGATACGACAGGCGCGCGACGGCACCGACGGCCTCACCGAATTGCAGCTCTACGATATCGACCTGGTGATCTCCGACTGGGAGATGCAGCCGATGAACGGCCGCGATTTCATCACCAGTGTGCGCGCCATCGGCAACGAGCCCATCTGCTTCACACCGATCATCGTGCTGACGGGCCATGCCTCGCGTTCGCTCATCACCGAGGCCTTCGAGATCGGGGCGACCCATCTCCTCGTGAAGCCGGTAACGCCGGCGAGCCTTCTCCACCGTATCGAATGGGTGCTGAATGACGCCCGCCAATTCGAGGCCGCGGGGGGCATCTACCGCCAGCCCATGATTATCCAGGAGCGCGAAGGGCTGAAACGGACCAAGACCGTCGGCCAGACCACCTGGGCCCTCGAATAAGCCGCGCCCCCGGGCTGGACCGGACCTCCCCCCGATGTCATATTCTGCCCGTTTTCCGGCCCCATAAGGCAGGAATCGCGTCTACAATGAGAGACGCGTGGGTCGCGGTCGTTTTCAGCGGGAAAGTTCATGGGTCTGTTTTCCGAAATCTTCATCTGGTGGCACGGCCAGACCATGGGCACGCGCTTCTACACCTGGCGCAAGGGCCGCCTCGTCGGCGAGGACGGGCAGGGCAACCGCTACTACGAGGCGAAGGACGGCCGCGAAATCGGCGGCTATGTCCGCCGCTGGGTGACCTATAACGGCCTTGCGGAAGCCTCCCGCGTGCCGCCGGACTGGCATGGCTGGCTGCATCACACCATGGATACGCCGCCCAACGAAGAGGACTACGCGCCCCGCGAGTGGCAGCAGCCTCACATGCCCAATCTCACCGGCACCCAGCATGCCTATCGCCCGGCCGGCAGCCTGCACAAGGGGGGCGAGCGCCCTCAGGCGACCGGCGACTACCAGGCCTGGCGGCCTGAATAATCAGTCTTCCGCTCCGACAAAGAGCGTCATCCGGGGAGCCCCATGCAGAGCAATCTCGTTGAAACGCTGATCGGCACGCTGGTTGTGGTGGTGGCCGCGGTCTTTCTTTTCTACGGCTATTCCGCTTCCGGCATGCGCAGCTCGTCGGGCTATCACGTCAACGCCGCCTTCAGTTCCATCGACGGGCTGGCGAACGGTTCGGATGTCCGTCTCTCGGGCATCAAGATCGGCACGGTGGTCGGCCAGGATCTCGATCCGGAGACCTACCAGGCGGTGGTCAAGCTCGACATTGCGAGCGATGTGAAGCTGCCGGACGACAGCAGCGCCAAGATCACGAGCGAGGGGCTGCTCGGCGGCAGCTACATCTCGGTGACGCCGGGCGGCAGCGAGGAGATGCTGGCCGATGGCGGCGAGATCATGTTCACGCAGGGCTCCGTCGACCTGATGAGCCTGATCGGACAGGCCGTCTTCTCGGCGTCGGACAGCGGCTCGGACGAGTAGTCTCCCGGAGAGTGCCGATGCGTTTTCTCATTCCCGCAGGCGCGGGCCTCGCGTTTCTCGCCGTCGCCGCCACGCCGGCGCTTGCCGACAAATATCCGGTCGCCGTCTTCAGCGGTCTCGACAAGACGACGGCGCGCGTCACGAGCTTCGATGCGAAAGTGGGCGAGGTCGCACAGTTCGGCTCGCTCGAGGTTCTCGTCCGGGCGTGCGACAAGAAACCCCCGGAAGAGCCGCCCCGGACTGCCGCCTATGTGGAAATCCGCCAGCTCGAGCGCGACGAGGAAACGGAAGGGGAAGTGAACCCGCCCGTGTCGGCGACGCCGCAAACCGCGACGCCCGCGGACGGAGGCGCGCTCGTCTTCCAGGGCTGGATGTATGCGGAGAGCCCGGGGCTCAACGCGCTGGAGCATCCCGTCTACGACATCTGGGTGACGGACTGCAAAACCTCGTCCGGGCCTGCGTCTTCCGGCAGCGAATAGAAATCTCCCTGCGCCGCCGTCGCCTTCATCAGTTCCACGCGGTAGCGGTCGCGTGAAATCTCGATCGCGCCGAACTGCTTCAGATGCGACGTCACGAATTGCGTATCGAGAAGCAGGTAGCCGCCCCGGATCAGCCGCGCGACGAGATGGACGAGGGCAACCTTGCTCGCATCGGTGACGCGGCTGAACATGCTCTCGCCGAAGAACGCCGCTCCGAGCGAGACGCCGTAAAGGCCGCCCGCGAGCTTTCCCTCCTGCCAGCATTCGACGGAATGCGCGCGGCCCCGCTCATGCAGTTCGCAATAGAGGCCGACGATGCGCTCGTTGATCCAGGTGCCGTCGCGGTTCGGCGCGGCTTCCGCGCAGCCGAGCATGACCTCGCGAAACGCCGTGTCGATCCTGATTTCGAAAGGCTGCTGCCGGACGGTGCGCTTCAGGCGCCTGGGCACGTGAAAGGCGTCGAGCGGCAATATCCCGCGCGCTTCCGGATCGATCCAGTAGAGCTCCGGATCGTCGCGCGATTCCGCCATCGGAAACACGCCATAGGCATAGGCGCGAAGCAGCACTTCGGCATCGATATCGCTCATGCCCGTCTACTCGCCGTGTCCGCGGGCCCCGTCAGGACTTCTGTTTCAGGAAGTCCTCAAGCCAGTGGATATGATACTCGCCATTCATGAAGTCCGGTTCGTTCACCAGATCCTGGAAGAGCGGAATCGTGGTCTTGATCCCGTCGATGACGAACTCGTGGAGCGTACGGCGGAGCCGCATCAGGCATTCGTTGCGGTTGCGCCCGCTCACCACCAGCTTGCCGATCAGGCTGTCGTAATAGGGCGGGATGCGGTAGCCCGAATAGACCGCGCTGTCGACACGCACGCCGAGACCGCCCGGCGTGTGGAAATCCTTCACCGTTCCCGGCGAGGGCGCGAAGGTGCGCGGATCTTCCGCGTTGATGCGGCATTCGACGGCATGGCCGGAGAATTCGACATCCTCCTGCCGGAAACTCATCTCCATGCCGGCGGCGATGCGGATCTGCTCGCGCACAAGGTCGATCCCGGTCACGGCTTCCGTGATCGGATGCTCGACCTGGAGGCGGGTGTTCATCTCGATGAAGAAGAACTCGCCGTTCTCGTAGAGGAACTCGACCGTGCCGACGCCGAGATATCCGAGCTTCTTGATGGCGCGGGCGACGATGCCGCCGATCTCCGCGCGCTGCTGCGCGTTGAGCGCGGGCGAGGGGCACTCCTCCAGCACCTTCTGGTGGCGGCGCTGCAGCGAGCAGTCGCGTTCGCCGAGATGGGCGACATTGCCGTGACTGTCGGCGATCACCTGCACCTCGATGTGGCGCGGCTGGCCGAGATATTTTTCCATGTAGAGCGCGTCGTCGCCGAAGGCGGCCTTCGCTTCCGACCGCGCGGTCGAGAGCGCCGAGGAAAGCTCCTCGCGCGAGCGCGCGACCTTCATGCCGCGTCCGCCGCCGCCAGCCGCCGCCTTGACGAGCACGGGATAGCCCGTCTCCTCCGCGACCTTGTAGGCCTGGTCGTCGGTCGTGATCGCGCCGTCGGAGCCCGGCACCACGGGAATGCCGAGTTCCTTCGCGGTGATCTTCGCCTGGATCTTGTCGCCCATCAGGCGGATATGGTCGCCGCTCGGGCCGATGAAGGTGATGTCATGCGCCTTCAGAATGTCGGCGAAGCGCGCATTCTCGGACAGGAAGCCGTAGCCCGGATGGACCGCGTCCGCGCCGGTGATTTCGCAGGCGGAAATGATCGCCGGGATGTTCAGGTAACTTTCGCTTGCGGCCGGCGGGCCGATGCAGACGCTTTCGTTCGCGAGGCGGACATGCATCGCGTCCGCATCCGCCGTCGAATGGACCGCGACCGTCTTGATGCCCATCTCGCGGCAGGCGCGATGGATGCGCAGCGCGATTTCGCCACGGTTTGCAATGAGGACCTTCTCGAACATGAGGCGGCCCGTTATTCGATGACGAAGAGCGGTTCGCCGAACTCGACCGGCTGGCCGTCGTCGACGAGAACCGCGGTGAGCTTGCCGGAGCGCGGCGCCGGAATGTGGTTCATCGTCTTCATCGCTTCGATGATGAGGATCGTCTGCCCCTCGCTTACATTGGTGCCGGGCTGGACGAAGGTTGGGGCGCCGGGCTCGGGCGAGAGATAGGCCGTGCCGACCATCGGCGAGGCGACGGCGCCGGGATGGGACGCGGCTTCGGCGGCGGTGGGCGCCGCGGCCGGGGCGGACGTCGCCGCGGGGGCGGGCGCCGAGGGCGCGACATGCGCGACCGTCGCCGTCACCTGCCGCGCCACGCGCAGCTTCAGATTGTCCGTCTCGATTTCGATCTCGCTCAAATCCGTCTCCGTGAGGAGGGCGGCGAGCTGCCGGATCAGTTCCTGGTCGACGCCTGCTTTGCTCATCTCGCTCTTCTTGCTTTCCTGTTTACTCGCGGACTTGCCGTTGCTGTTGCCATTGCCGCTGGGCGGCGGGGTTTTCGATGCCAAGGCCGATGTCCTTACAGTTTGCTTTTCACGGCTTCGAGCGCCAGCTCGTAGCCAATGGTGCCGAGGCCGCAGATGACGCCCGTCGCGACCGACGACACGGTCGAATGATGACGGAAGCTCTCGCGCTTGTAGACATTCGAGATGTGCACCTCGATCACCGGAATGTCGAGCGTCGCCAGCGCGTCGTGGATCGCGATCGAGGTATGCGAATAGGCGGCCGCGTTCAGGATCACGGCGGCGGCTTTCTCCCGCGCCTCCTGTATCCAGTCGACAAGGTCGCCTTCGTGGTTCGACTGGCGGCAGACGACACTGAGACCAAGCGACTTCGCCTTCGCCTTCACCTGCTTTTCGATGTCGGCAAGCGTCGTCGAGCCATAGATTTCCGGTTCCCGCTGGCCGAGCAGGTTCAGGTTCGGCCCGTTGAGCACATAGACCGGTTTCGCCGGTGCTTTCGGGGCCGCTTTGGAACTGGATCTGGCCATCGGGTGGAAGGCTTCCTTGCGCGTCGTCTTGCCCGGGGCGCGGTGGCCTGCGGGCGGGTTATGGAGGGGAACGTATCTTGTGGCAAAAGGGCGAAAATGTGATGCCCCGAAGCCCGCTTTGCCCCTCGAATCGAGGCCTTCTTTATACGGGACTAGCCGGGCCAGTAAAAGCCTTGGAAGCCCAAGGGTTTGGAGCTTCCTTAACGGCACCCGCGGCGCCTTGAAGTTGAGGGCCCGCTCACCCATTATCCGGCCAGTGGAGAGGCGTTAAGGACGACATGAAGCTCACGGTGAACGGCGAATTGCGCGACGTCGAAGGTCCCATGACGGTCCTCGGCCTTGTCGAGAGCTTCGGACTCAAGCCTCAGAAGATCGCGGTGGAGCGCAATCTCGAGATCGTGCCGCGCTCGGCCTATGGAGAGGTCGCGCTGGCCGAGGGCGACCGCATCGAGATCGTGAATTTTGTCGGCGGCGGCTGAGGCCGCCCGGAATGGAGTAACGGAAGTGACGGAAGCGGCAGCGCGCATCGAGACCCAGGCCCCGGACGGCGAGGACAGCTTCGTCGTGGCGGGCCGCAAGTTGAAGTCGCGCCTTATCGTCGGCACCGGCAAATACAAGGACCTCGCCGAGAACGCCGCCGCTGTCGAAGCCGCAGGCGCGGAGATCGTCACCGTCGCGGTGCGCCGTGTGAACGTCACCAATCCGGACGAGCCGATGCTCGTCGACTACATTGACCCGAAGAAAGTGATCTATCTGCCGAACACGGCCGGCTGCTACACGGCGGAAGACGCGGTGCGCACGCTCCGCCTCGCGCGCGAAGCGGGCGGCTGGAACCTCGTGAAGCTCGAAGTGCTGGGCGACCAGAAGACGCTCTATCCCGACATGATCGAAACGCTGCGCGCGGCGGAAGCGCTGCTGAAGGACGGCTTCGAGGTCATGGTCTATTGCACCGACGACCCGATCATGGCGAAGAAGCTGGAGGACATGGGCTGCTGCGCGATCATGCCGCTCGCAGCCCCCATCGGCTCGGGCCTCGGTATCCAGAACCCGATCAACATCCGGCTCATCGTCGAACAGTCGAAAGTGCCCGTGCTGGTCGATGCGGGCGTCGGCACGGCGTCCGACGCCGCCATCGCGATGGAATTGGGCGTCGACGGCGTGCTCATGAACACGGCGATCGCGGAAGCGAAAGACCCGATCAGAATGGCCCGCGCGATGAAGCTTGCGGTCGAAGCCGGGCGCCTCGCCTATCTCGCGGGACGGATGCCGAAGAAGAAATACGCCGATCCCTCCTCGCCGATGGGCGGACTGATCTGAGCCTCAGCGGAACAGCACGACCGGTATCCGGCAGGAGCGGATCATCTCGGTTGTCGTCGAGCCGATGATGAGGTTGCGGATGTGCGAGTGGCCATAGGCGCCCATCGCCAGCAGGTCGATCCCCTCCGCTTCCACCAGTTCCGAGATTGCGGCTTCCGGCGCCTGCGCGGTGATGTCGGCCCTGGCGTCATAGCCTGCCGCATTGAGCTGGACACAGGCCTCGTCGAGCTTGCCGCGAAGCTCCGGCGTGCTCCTGCCCGCCATCAGCAGCCGGCATTCGAGGCCCGCGAACAGCTTGCTCGCGGCGATATGCTGGACCGCCTTGATGCTGCTCGCGCCGCCATCGAAGGCGATCAGGAAACGCTTCGGTGCCCGAAACGCGCGGGCGGCGACGAAGACCGGCTTGTGGCTCGCGCGCACGATCCGCTCGATGTTCGAGCCGAGATGACGCCCGGTGAAGTCCGCCGCCTCGCCCCGCTTGCCGATCACGATCATCTCCGCATCGGCTTCGCTTTCCGCCGCCAATTCCAGAATGTCGCCAATGAGGAGCCGCGCCGTGACATTGGTGACGCCCGCCGCGGCGATCACGGCCCTGGCGTCCTCGAGAATGGCGCGGCCGCGCTGCTGCTGCAGCTTCGCGCGCTGTTCGTCGAGCTGTGTCAGTTCTTCGAGCAGCGCACTGCGCGCGCCGAGCGCGAGGCTGCCGCTGAGGTCGGAGGCTTCCGCGCTGTCGCGCCGGCCGAGCACGTGCAGCAGTTCGATGGTCGCGCCCGTCCGCGCCGCGACCCAGGCGGCATTCTCGCAAACGCTGTGCGAATAGATGGAGCCGTCCACCAGTGCGACGATTTTTCCCGTCATCTTTTCCTCCTCAATGCCCCATCAGCTTTTCGAGCGCGCCGGGCTCGTCATGGATCGCCAGCCGGTCGACGATGGTCTCGCTCGCCTTGTTGAGCCCGACGATCTCGACCGTGGCCCCGTCGCGCCGGAATTTCAGCACCGCCATGTCGAGCGCCGCGACGCTTGAAATATCCCAGATATGCGCGCGGCTGACGTCGATGACGACGCGCTCCAGCGCTTCCCTGAAGTCGAATGCGGCAAGAAAATCATCCGCCGAAGCGAAGAATATCTGTCCCTCGATCACATAGACCCGCTCGCGCCCGTCTTCCGAAAGCGTGGAGGTGACGCGGAAGATCTGCGCGATCTTCCAGGCGAAGAAAAGGCCGGAGAGGAGAACGCCGGTCAGCACGCCGAGCGCAAGATTATGCGTGAACACGACCACGACAACGGTCGCCAGCATGACGGCGGAGGAGCTGCGCGGATGGTGCCGCAGATTGCGGATCGACGACCAGCTGAACGTGCCGATCGACACCATGATCATGATCGCGACGAGGGCCGCCATCGGTATCTGCTTCACCCAGTCGCCGAGCACGACGATCATGAAGAGCAGGAAGATGCCCGCGCAGAAGGTCGAGAGCCTCCCGCGTCCGCCGGACTTCACGTTGATCATCGACTGGCCGATCATGGCGCAGCCCGCCATGCCGCCAATGAAACCGGTAGCCGTGTTGGCGATGCCCTGGCCGATGCATTCCTGGTTCTTGTCGCTCGGCGTGTCGGTGAGATCGTCCACGATGGAGGCCGTCATCAGGCTTTCGAGCAGGCCGACAGCAGCGACGGCCGCCGAATAGGGCAGGATGATCGTCAGCGTTTCGAGATTGAACGGAATTTGCGGGATCAGAAACACGGGCAGCGTCGAGGGCAGTTCGCCCATGTCGCCGACGGTGCGGATGTCGAAGCCGAAATAGATCGCCACCGCCGTCAGCACGACGATGCAGATGAGCGGCGAGGGGATCGCTTTGGTCAGCATCGGAAAGATATAGATGATGGCGAGCCCCGCCGCGACCATGACATAGGTGAGCGAGGGCACACCGATCAGCTCCGGCAATTGCGCCATGAAGATCAGGATCGCCAGCGCATTCACGAACCCCGTCATCACGGAGCGTGAAACGAAGCGCATCACGTATCCGAGCTTCAGCAGGCCCGCGCCGATCTGCATGAGCCCGGCGAGAACCGTCGCCGCCAGCAGATATTGAAGCCCGTGATCCTTCACCAGCGTCACCATGAGGACGGCGGTCGCCGCCGTGGCGGCGGAGATCATGCCCGGCCGCCCGCCCGTGATCGCGACGATGACGGCGATGGAGAAGGAGGCGTAAAGCCCGATCTTCGGATCGACGCCCGCGATGATCGAAAAGGCGATGGCTTCGGGAATGAGGGCGAGGGCAACGACGAGACCGGCGAGGACATCGCCGCGAATATTGCCGAGCCATTGCTGGCGGTACGCAGTAACTGAAAACATCGAAATCCGGGGGAAAGAGCGACAAAAAACCAGCGGCGCGAAACCGGCGGGTTTCGCGGCGAAAGGTATAGAGGTGTCGGGTTGTCCGGCGGATTGGCGGCCGGAAGAGCCACCCGGATTTACACCGGGTCCTGCATGGATGCGCGTTGATAGCGTGGAGAATGTTGCGGCGCAACATGTAATTCCGGAACGGAAACCGCACGGGAACGTTGGTTTCCCGTGGAAAGCCTCACGTTTCAGCACTTTGGCAGAAAGAACAGCGCATGACGGGATCGATGTTGTTCGACTCATGGAGCGGCATCGCGCGCGTTCTCATCGTCGGCACCGCCGCTTATGCCGCCTTGATTGTCTTCCTGCGCATCTCCGGCAAGCGCACGCTCAGCAAGATGAATGCCTTCGATCTCGTGGTCACCGTTGCGCTGGGCTCGACGCTTGCCACCGTGTTGCTCAGCCGCTCGGTGCCGCTGGCGGAAGGCGTGCTCGCGCTCGCACTGCTCATCTGCCTTCAATATGTGCTCACATGGGGCGCCGTCCGCTCGCGCCGCGTGCGCGGCCTCATCAAGAGCGAGCCGACGCTTCTCGTGCGGAACGGCGCCTGTCTTGAGGGCGCAATGCGGAAAGAGCGCGTGACACGCGAGGAGATCGACGCCGCCTTGAGGGAAAACGGGATCGCGGAGCTTGCCCGGGCCTCCGCCGTCGTGCTCGAAACGGACGGATCGCTGAGCGTGGTGGAAAGCGGGGGCGGGAGCGCATGATCTCCAAATGGCGCTGGCTGCTGCTGCGGCTCGCAAGGCAGATATGGTTTCGTGCCTCGCTCTTCGCGCTGCTCGGCGTCGTGACCGCGCTTCTGTCCGCGGGAGCGCAATGGGTCATCCCCGCCGAAATCTCAGGCAAGATCGGCTCGGAAGCCGTCGGCCCGATCCTCAATATCTTTGCTTCCAGCATGCTGGCGGTCACGACCTTCTCGCTGACCGTCATGGTCACGGCCTACAGCGCCGCCTCGGCCCATGTCACGCCGCGCGCCGCGAAACTGCTCCGCGAGGATCCGACCACGCAGAACGTGCTTGCGGTCTTCGTCGGCGCCTTCCTCTACAGCCTCGTCGGCATCATCGCGCTCAACACGGATATCTACGGCGCCTCGGGCCGCGCCATGCTCTTCGCGGTGACGCTCGTCGTCATCCTCATCATGGTGATCGCGCTGCTGCGCTGGATCAATCATCTCGCGCGTCTCGGCATGGTCGACGAGACCTCGCGGAACGTGGAGAGCGCGGCGCGCGCGGCCTTCGAGGAGCGGACCAACACGCCGTTCATGGGCGGCCGCCCGCTGCGAAACGGCAAGGACGATGTCCCGGCTTCCGCCATCCCCGTTTATGCCGGTCTCCCCGGCTATGTGCAGCATGTCGACATGTCGGCGCTGTGCGAGGCCGGCCGCAATGCCGGGGAAGGGGACGAAGTGGCGGTCTATCTCGCGGCGCTGCCCGGCGCCTATGTCCATGCGCGCCGGCCCCTGCTCTGGATCGCGGGGCTGGCGGAGAGCGAAGCCGCTTCGGAAACCCTCGCGCCGTTCCGCAATGCCTGTGTCGTCGGCGACCAGCGCAACTTCGACGGCGACCCGCGCTTCGGCCTCGTGGTGCTGACGGAAATCGCCTCGCGCGCGCTGTCGCCCGGCGTCAACGATCCCGGCACCGCCATCGACATCGTCGGGCGTCAGTTCCGCCTCCTCGCCGCCTGGGCGGAACAGGGGGAGCGGGAAGGAGACGGCGAACCCGCCTGTCCGAACGTCCATGTGCCGCCCTTGTCCGTGGACGACATGTTCGACGATGCCTTTGCCCCCATCGCCCGCGACGGCGCGGACCTCCTCGAAGTGCAGCTTCGCCTGCTGAAGGCATTGCAGGCGCTCGCCGGACTCGGCGGCCCCGGCTTCCGTAAAGCCGCGCTGCGCCACGCGCAGGCAGCGTTGAAGCGGAGCGAGGAGAAGCTGCTGCTGGAGGAAGAGAAGGTGCGCCTGCGCGACATCGTGCGGGAGATGGAGGGGATCGGAGAGGCGGTGGAAATCTAGCGGCTCACCGCGCGTCGAGTTCGGCGCGGATTTGGTCGTGGCGTGTCTTGTCGAGCGGGTAGCGCCACAGCGCGAACATGGCCAGCGCGAAGAAGGCGGAGGGCAGGAAGGCGAAGGTGTAGAGCAGGCCGCTGATCGCGCCCGCGCTGTTCGTTTCCGCCGACGGATCGAAACCGATCCAGCCGAGAACGAGATAGGAGACCGATACGGAAAGCGCGCCGCCGACCTTGTTGGTGCTGGTGAGGAGCGCGAAGAAAAGCCCGGCGCGCTTCTGCCCCGTGATCAGCTCATCCATGTCCGCGACATCGGCGATCAGTGCCCGCAGGATCATCGGCGCGGCGCCGAAGGCGCACCCGTAAGCCAGTGTGACGATGAAGAGGCCGGTGAGGTTTCCCGGACCCGCTACAAGGATGAATCCGAGCAGCATTACCGAGGCGTAGAGCAATGCCATCGCAAGCGTGGTGTGCTTGCCGTAGCGGTAGGAAAGCCGCATCCAGAGCGGCACGATGGCGAGCCCCGCCATGAAATAGACGAGCAGGATCAGGCTCGCATGGCTGGGCACTTCGAACACCCAGACCGCGAGAAAGATGTAGGTCGAGCCGGTGACGCCGGTCGCGAGCGCGCAGGAGAAATCCGCGACGAGGCAGCGGCGCAGGGCGGCATTCGTGGAGATCGCCCGGAAGACGGCCCTCATGTCCATCGTCGTGCCCCTGGCCGCCGGAACGTCGTCCGGCACGCGCGTGACGATGAGCCAGGTGGTGACGGGGAGCAGGATCAGCAGATACCAGCCCATGCTGCCGATCTTGCTGTAGGCGTCGCCGCTGCCCGTGCTCTCCATGAGCGCCGGGAGCGCCAGCACGATGGTCATGCCGCCGATGCCGACGAGTTCGCGCCAGCCATAAAGGCGCGAGCGCTCGTGATAGGAATGCGCGAGTTCGGCGCCCCAGGACTGGTGCGCGATGGCGATGACGGTATAGGCGGCATAAAGGACGATCAGCCAGCCGAGCAGATAGCCCGCGCCGTGCTGGCCGGGACCGGGCAGGTAGAGAAACCAGGTCGCCAGCATGAGAACCGGCGCGGCCCCCACGATCCAGTGACGGTAGCGGCCCCAGCGCGTTGAAAAGCGGTCGACGACCATCCCCATGACCGGATCGGTAACGACGTCCCATAGCCGGGCGAGGGTGAAGACGAGGCCGACCGTTGCGAGGCCGAGACCCGCCTCCTGCGCATAGAAGGGCGGCAGATAGACCGTGATCGGCAGGCCGAGGGCCGCCGCCGGCAGGTTGAGCGACGAATAGGAAACGACCGTTCCGAGGGGAAGTCGCTTCTCTTCCGGGGCTGGCGTTTGTACGGCCGGCGACTCCTCATTTTGCTGCGATGTCACCGGCTCCCTCCGCCCGGGGTCTCGATGCCCCGTAGCTGCAGGGCAGCGCATCGCGGCCCCTCCATGCCCGATATAGACAGGATTATAGGATAATCAAAGAAAAGAAGCTCGAAAGAACCGAGATAAATGCAGAATGGCCGAGAAGAAGAGGAAAAATCATACTATAATCGGGCCATGGAACAGAAAGTCATCCCTCTTCCCGGACCGGCCGGCACGGTGGTCGAAACGACGATCCAGGCGATGCGCGACGCCATTCTGGACGGCACGTTTCTGCCCGGTCAGCGCCTTGTCGTCGCCGACCTTCAGCAGCGATACGGCATCAGCGCCGGGCCGGTGCGCGAGGCGATCCGGCGGCTGACGGGCGAGGGGCTCGTCGATGTGCTGCCGCATCGCGGCGCCGTCGTCCGCCGCTTTTCCGAACGCGACGTGCGCGAATATTTCGAGGTGCGCGAGGGGCTCGACGGCGTCGCCGCGCGCCTTGCCGCCGGCAACATCCACCGCGGCGACTACAGGGACCGCCTTGCGGCGCTCATCGAGGAATTCCGGATTGCATCGGGTGCCGGCGGCCCGGAGCTTCTGGCCATCCGCGGCGCGCTTCGCGACCTCATCTTCGAAATCGCGGGCAACATGCGTCTCGCCGAAATCGCGAGCCGCCTTGTCTATCCGGCGTTGAGCGAGCGCCTGCACAAGCTCCTGCCGAAGCGTACGGCTTCATCCTTCTCCGAATACGAGAAAGTGGTGAAGGCCATCATGGAAGGAGACGGGCTGGAGGCGGAGCGGCTCATGCGATTGCATCTGCGCCATTCGGCAAGCGCCATACGCGATACGATGGAAGCGGACCCCGATTTCTACAAGGCTCTCTTCGGCGGGTGACACCGTGGAACGGACTGATTCGCCGGACGGTAACGCTCTACTTCAGTTCCTTAAACCGTCATCGCCGACTGGCGCGCTGATTTGGGGGGCTTGAGCTATTTCACCCAGAGTGCGCGTTTGCAGGTTTACGTACTGCACGAAAAGTTCGGTTGCATAGTGACGGCTAAATCGATTCATGCGTTGGCAGGACAGAACAACAAGAACAGCGGAGATCGAAATCGCTGCCGGATCTTTTGCGACGAATAGTGTTAGAAAAAAAATTATTGTGAGAGCCGCAGTAAGGCCTCGCAGAAGTCCATAGTTGCCGTTGAAAATGTCAACGCGGTTGGATCGGCCATTTGCGGAAACGGTCGCATAGACCTCTCTCGTTATCGTCGTTGCGATCGACGAAGGTACGGTCGACGAATTTACATCAAGAAAGCCGTCCGTTCGTAATGCTTCCAGCAATCGCGAGTAAGTGAACTCATCAAGTGTTTTGCCTTGCAATATTTTTCTGCTCGGCGAGCCGCTTGACATCTCCCACCAAAACACTTCGATCCAATTGCCAACACCTTGGACGAGATGTCCGGTTGCATAAGCCAGAAACACGAATATTGCTAAATCACTCGCAGAAAAATCAAGCCCAGCTAGCGGAAGTTCTGTGTGCGGAAATATCCAAAAAAGCCCGATCAGAAGAACAGCCCCCGGAACAAGTACTCCGGCGAACTCGTAAAAATCGAATGAGCGATTCATGCTGTGAGGCCAAGTGCGATCGTGGCGGTTCCGTCTGCGGAAATAGATAGAGACATGGACTTGTCTCGTCTTGTCGTGAGAACGCGTCGCTCTCCGCCATCATAAATGAACCCGCGCGCGTGTTTGCGATAGGTGCCGACCGTATCTTGAGTTTGGAAACCGTGTTTCTTGTCCGAAATGATTACGGCCTGAATGTTGGGGCACAACCGCATTACTTCTTCGCAGTATCCACTATCGCGACCATGGTGTGAGGCGACAAACAGGGTGACGCCTCTGAGTTCATTCGCAAATAGGTGGTTTTGTATCAGGTTTCTCCACCCAGCTTTTTCCAAATCTCCAGGAAAAACTATCTTGTGGCCACCACAACTCAGGAAAACGACGAGACTGAGGTTGTTCTCATCGTCAAATCCGTGGGGTGGTGTGCCGTATGCGTTGTAGTAAACGGAAAAAGACGTGTCACCGAAGTCCTCGATGTCAGGAGGCCCGCCAGTAAAAAAATTTTTCATCGACAACACAAGACTCTCGATCCCAACGCCCATGCCATCTTCGGTCTTCAGGTGCATCACGGTATCGGCCCGCACCGTTGGATTGGTAACCAGCACCCTTATATTGATCTTGGAATAAAGGTCAGGATAACCGGAAGCATGGTCTTCATCGAAGTTCGTAACAAAGAGTCTATCTATCGTATGGATTCCACTAGCAACAAGGGAAGCACCAGGGCTCCATGAAGTCCTTCCATTGTGACCACAGTCGATGAGCAGGCGTTTACCATTGCTGGTCGTCACGAGCGCGCAGGCGCCATGTTCAACATCGAATATGTCCAGGTTCATCTCGTGTTTCGCGCCTAAATGATTGACCTAATATTCACGTTCAGGAGTCCGCAACGCCAATATTTGGAGAACATAAGGTCGGGGAACGGCTGATTAAATATGAGAGATATACCTATGCTTGATCATGGCTTGAGTTTGTTCAATTGACTTTACCGGTATTTACCCCACCTCACCGCCCGGGCTCACCAGCACCTTCCCGTGCCGCCCGCCCGTCTGCACACGGATCAGCGCCTCGCGGATGTCCTCTATCGCATAGACGCTGTCGACCGGCGCATGGATGATGCCTTTCAGCATCTGGTCGCCGAGATCGGCATAGATCGCGCGGATTTCCTCCGCGCTGCGGCGCGCCATGAAGCGGCCGAGCATGAAGCCGGTGAAATTGAGCCCCCGGAAGACGACATCGGCGACGGAAACGGAAGGCGCTTCGCCGGTCATCGAGCCATAGGTGCAGATCGTCCCCTCGTCCTTCACGCAGGAGGCGACCCGCGCCGTCGCCTTGCCCGAAACGGCGTCGAGCCCGAGCGGGATCGCCGCACCCCGCGTCGCGTCCGCGACCCGCTCCGCGAGGTCCGGCCCGTCGGTGAGGCAGATGTCGGCGCCGAGCGCGGTCAGTTCGCCGAACACATCTTCCCGCCGCGTGACGTTCACGGTGCGTAGCCCGCGCGCCTTGGCGAGGATCACCACGAGGCGGCCGACGGCGGAATTCGCGACATTCTGGATCACCCAGTCGCCGGGCTTGAGCTCCACGAGGTCCGAGAGCATCAGCAGCGCGGTCGGCGGGTTGATCCGCAGCATCGCCGCCTGTCTGAGGTCGAGCCCGGACGGGATCGGCACCGCATCCTCCGCCTTCACGCGCCGTTGCGAGGCCCAGTTCTCGCGCGCGAGATTGATGACGAGGTCGCCCGCCTTCACATGGGTGACGCCGTCGCCGACGGCGCGGACACGGCCGACGCATTCCGCCCCCGGCGTCGCGGGCAGCGGCGGCTTGATGCGATAGGTGCCGCGGCAGAAGCCGATATCGGCCGGGTTGATCGGAAAGGCGATGACATCGAACACGACCTCGCCCGCGCCCGGCGCGCCGATATCCGGCGCCTCGACGCAGCGTGCGACATCTTCCGGCACGCCGTAAGCGTCGAGTTCGATGCGTTTCATGGTGGTCTCCCGCGCCTCTGCGTTTGCCGCGCAGTATGACCGCCAGGCGCCGCCCGCGCCACCGCTCAAGCTATCGGGCGGGCCGTCAGACGGCGCCGAATTTCACCAGCTTGCGGCTCTCCGGATCCCACAGGGCGAGCGGCGCGCTTTTCAGGCTCTCCCATATCGTCAGCCGGTTGATCGATTTCAGCTCCGGCATCGCGTCGAGGCATTCCTGCAGGCGGTAGTTCGGAATGTGGCTGCACAGATGATGGATGTGATGCAGCCCGATATTGCCGGTGAACCAGCGCAGCACGCGCGGCAGCGCATAATAGGAACTGCCGTAGAACGACGCCGTCTGCCGGTCCCAGTCCCCGCTCTCGTCCCACCGCGTATTCTCGAACTGATGCTGCACGTAGAAGAGCCACACGCCCATCGCCGCCGCCGCGACCAGCACCGGCACCACCGTCACCGCGAAATGAACCCAGCCGAGAACGAGAAACAGCGCGCCGTAGAAAAGCACCATGGCCGCGTTGTGCAGCATCACGCTCGACCACATTTCCCAGGCCGGTTTCCGGAGCGTCAGCGGCAGCCTCTGCAGCACCAGGAAGTGGATCGGCCCGCCGACCGCAAGCAGGAAGGCCGGATGACGATAGAGCCGGTAGGCGAGGCGGGAAACGCGCGGCAAGGCCGCATATTCCGTCGTCGTCAATGTCGTGATGTCGCCGAAGCCGCGCCGGTCGAGGTTGGATGACGAAGCGTGGTGCAGCGCGTGAAGCCGGCGCCAATAGGCGTAGGGCGTAATCGTCAGGATGCTGACGATGCGCCCGGTGATGTTGTTGGCCCGCTTCGAGGCGAAGAAGGAGCCGTGCCCGCAATCGTGCTGGATGACGAAGAAGCGGAGCGCCAGCCCCGCCAGCGGGATGGCCAGCACAAGCGTCAGCCAGTAGCTGATATCGAGGCTCAGATACATTGCCGCCGCGACAGCCGCGAAGGGAAGGACGGTGGTCGCGATCTGGCGCCCAGCGCGAAAAAGGCTCGGACTGCGATAAAGCGCGCAGTGGGCCGCAAATTTCTGGATTGTCATGTGTAAGGATACCGTGCCCCGACGGGGGCGTTACTGTGTATGTGGCGCGGGGCCTTTATGGATAAGCCTGTCAGCTTCCGCGCGCCGTGTCGACCATGTGCTGCAGGCGTTCCTCGTCGGCGGCGCCGGGATAGAGCGTGCCGCCGACGATGAAGGCCGGCGTGCCGTCGATGCCGAGGGCTTCGGCGAGATCGTATTGCTGGCTCACCATGTCGGCGATGGCGGGATCGTTCATGTCCTTCGCGAGCTTTTCGGCGTCGAGCCCGGCTTCTTCGGCGATTTCCATGATCGCCTGCTCATCGAGCTCGCCCTTGTGTTCATAGAGCGCGCGGTGCATCGCCATATAGCCGTCCTGCTTCTTCGCCGCCATTGCCGCCTTCGTCGCAACGAGCGAGGCGGGGCCGAGGATGGGAAATTCCTTCAGGATCAGCTTCACGTTGCCGTCCTTCTGGACGAAATCCATCAGCGGCTGGAAGCTCCGCTTGCAATAGCCGCACTGGTAATCGAAGAACTCGACGATGGTGACATCGCCTTCCGGATTGCCGGCCACGAAGTCGTGCGGATTGGCATAGATCGCGTCGTGGCGCTGTTCGATGGCGGCCCCTGTCTTCGCGAGCTCCGCCGCCTGCTGGCGCCGCTCCAGCGTGTCGAATGCCTTCACCAGCACTTCCGGGTTCTCGACGAGGTAATCGTGGATGATCTTCTCGATCTCCGCCTTTTCCTTCGCGTCGAAACCGTCCTGGGCGTGCGCGGGCGCCGCGAGGGCGAACGACAGCGCGACGGCAAGAAGGGCAGGCAGGAAGCGTCCGGTCATTGAATCTCTTCTTCGGTTTGACGAAAGGAAAGGGGGATCAGCCGCGCTCCGGCATGGGCTGCATGGCGATGTCCTGGGCGCGCAGCCATTCGGGCGTACCGGTTTTCAGGAGCTTCTGCGCCCTCTTGGCATGGGCTTTCGCTTCGCCGACGGAGCCCAGCGCATCGTAATATTGCGCAGCGGAAAGTTCAGCCATGCCGATTTCGTCGATCTGCCCATAGGCGATGGAGAGCTGGTAGTAGCCGAAGGCCTGCTCGCCGCTCTTCGTTGCCGTGGTGAGATGCTTGATCCCTTCTTCGGTCGAGGCCTGGTCGCCGCGTGCGACCAGCGCTCGTCCGAGCCCGAGATGAAGCTGTTCGTCCGACGGTTTGATCGACACCGACTTGCGATAGGCCTCGATCGACTCTTCCACCTTGCCGCTCTCGAAATAGATCTGGCCTTTCACTTCCCAGACATAGGGATTGTCCGGCTGATGCTCAATGACCGGATCGAGTTCGGCGAGCGCCTTCTGCATCTGTCCTGTGCGGTGATAGGCGACCGAACGGGCATAGCGCGCGTAATCGCTCGTGTCCGAGAGGGGGTAGCGGTTGAAGACGACGTTCGGGTCGTCGAGGAAGCCATGCAGCTTCGCCTGCACCATCTCGAACTGGTGGATGCGCTCGGGCGAGTCCTCGCGCTCGTAATAGGGCGATTCCTTCACCCGCTCCTCGAGCGCCGAAAAACGCGCGCCGGACATCGGATGCGAGCGCGCATAGGGGTCCTGCCGGTTTTCGGTAAGCAGTTCCTGGTCGCGCATCGAGGCGAAGAGGTCGAGCATGCCCTGGCCGGATTGCCCGGAGCGCTGCAGATAGCTCGCGCCCGCCTGGTCGGCGCTCGCTTCCTGTTCGCGCGTGAAGGCGAGCAGGCTGCGTGTGGCCAGATGCTGGCTGCCCATGATGAGCGCCATGCCCGCATCGCCCGAGCCGGCCGCGATCGCGCCGACACCGAGGATCATCGAGGCGAGCACCGGCACGCTCATGTTTTCGAACTGTTCGCGCCGCTTCACGAGATGCCCGCCCGCCATGTGGCCGGTTTCGTGCGCGATGACGCCGATCAGTTCCGAGGGCGTCTCGACGGTGGTGATGAGCCCCGTATGAAAGAACATCTGCTGTCCGTTCGCGACGAAGGCGTTGAGCCTGTGGTCGTTGACGAGATGCAGTTGCACCGCCTCGGGGTTGATGCCCGCGGCCCTCAGGATGGGATCGGTATATTCCCGCAGCATCGCTTCGGTCTCGGCGTCGCTGACGATCGAGATGCGTTGCGCGCTCGCGGGCGCGGCGATGGCCACGAGGAGCAGCGCACCGGCCAGCGCCGCGCCGAACCGCCGCGCGCATAGCCCGAAACACGTCGAGAAAAGAGCCATTCGTCGTTACCCATACCCGGGGCTCGCCGCCCTCTGAGACTTCAACCTGGGCCGGGCGTTTCCGCCACGTCCCGCTTTTCCTTCCCCTGCGGCCTTTTTCGCGCCACTCTCCCGCCCGGAACGGCGGGTTTGAGGCGCGTTGACGTTATGGGCTCGTCGCGACTAAACGGTAGGGGCGGGTCCGAACCCCGTCAATCTTGCCTGGCCTGGGGCAATCTTACATGAAACGGCGCGGATCGCTGAATCCGTCGCCCGGAAATATCGACGCATCGGCGTCGGCACGCTGGAGAGGAAGGAAGCGCCGGAATGTGGTTAAACTGTGAAGGACGGAGCCCGGTTTTCCGGTCTGTTGCGGCAAGCCTTGCTCTGGCGGCGGCCCTTGGCCTTTCCGCCTGTGCGGAGGAAGGCCCGCGCGATCCGATCGGTCTCACCGCCGTCAGTCATGGCGTCGAAACCGGTGCGGAGCGCCAGGCGCGCCTGAGCGAGCGCAAGGAGGCCGACAGCGCCGATCCGTGGTTCGCGGGTGCGGCGATCGCCGACGAGCCGTCCGCCGCGCTGATCGCCCGTGAGGTTCTGGAGCAGGGCGGCAATGCCGCCGATGCGGCGTCTGCCGTCTATTTCGGCCTCTCCGTCACCTATCCGGCGGCCGCCGGGCTCGGTGGCGGCGGCATCTGCCTCGTCCATGAAGCGGGCGCGACGACCGTCGACACCGTCTCCTTCCTGACCCGCACGCCGCGCGGCGGCGGCGCCATCGCCGTGCCCGGCAATGTCCGCGGCTTCGCCTATATCCATTCGCGTTACGGCAGCCTTCCCTGGGGCTCCATCGTCGCCCCGGCCGAGCGTCTCGCCGCCACCGGCATTCCCGTTTCCCGCGCAAGCGCCGCGCAGTTCGCGGCGGCCTCTTCCGTCATCTCGGGCTCGCCCGCCCTCAAGGCGGTATTCGCCACCGATGGCGGCATCGCAAAGGAGCTCGACGTCGTCACGCGGATTCATCAGGCCGCGACGCTCGCCCAGGTGCGGAGCAAGGGCGTGGGCGGTTTCTACAGCGGCCCGACGGCCCGGCGCCTCGTGGAAACCGCCGCGCAGGCAGGCGGCGCGCTCGATTTCGGCGACCTGCGCGACTACCGCCCGGTCGTTTCCTCGGCACGCATGGTCGAGCGCGGCACCGGCAAGGTCTGGTTGCCGTCCGAAGAGGTCGGCGCGGGAGCCTTCGGCACCGCGCTCTGGTCCGCAATCCAGAATGCATCGCCGGGCGAACTTGCCGCCATTGCGGAGACGACGGCCACGCGTCTCGGCGCGCCTGCGGGCACCGACCGGGATTACGGCTCGACCTCCTTCGTCGCGATCGACGGCAAGGGCGGCGCGGTTGCCTGCGCCGTCAGCATGAACGGTCCCTTCGGCGCCGGCGTCGTTGTGGAAGAAACCGGCGTCGTCCTCGCGGCGAGCCCGTCCGCTCCCGTCATGGGCCTTGCCCAGGCCTACCTCGCCCCGGTCATCGTGACGGGCGAGAGCGGCGAATATGTCCGCTTCACCGGTGCGGGCAGCGGCGCGCCCAGGGGCGCGGCCGCCGTGCAGTACACGGCGATGAACGTGCAGACCGACGAAGCTGCCTTGAATGCGCTCGACGCCGGCCCCGCCGATGCCCGGTCGAGCGTGAACGGCATCGTCTGCCCCGACGGCATTGCCACCGGCGCCTGCGCGCTTGCGATCAATCCGCGCGGAAACGGCATGGGCGTCACCGGCGTCGCCGCCGGAAACTGATCCCGGCACCGGCATCGACGAAAAAGGCCCGGAGGAAACTCCGGGCCTTTTGCTTTGGTCGTCGTATGCGGGCGCGGTTTACCGCTTCTGCCACCAGCCGCGCTTCGTCGGCCGGTCGTCGTTCCGCGGCTCCATCGCCTCGCCGATCATCGGCACATCGGCATCGGCTTCCGCCATCTCGACGACGGGTTCTTCTTCCGCCTCTTCCGGTTCGCCGGCGGCGGCCGTCTCTTCTTCCGCCTCGGCATCATCGCCCGGTTCCTCGCCCGGTTCGTCGCCCGGTTCGTCGTCAGTGACGTCGGCATAGGCGCCTTCTTCCGCCGCCTCCGCGTCCCACAGCTCTTCGTCGTCCTCGGCCGGGTCGCCGCTCGTTTCGTTGCGCGAATAGGACAGCAGCACCGGTGCTTCGCCGGTCGCCAGCGCTTCGGTCTCGGCGACTTCCTCCGCAATCGCGTCGGGCTCGCCCGCCGCGTCGTCGCCTTCGTCCGTCATGCCGTCGCCGGCGGTCTCCGCGGTGCCTTCTTCCTGGCGCCGGCGGTTGCGGCGTCCGCCGCGGCGTCCGCGGCGGCGGCGCTTGCGCGGCTGGCCGTCGCTGTCGAGCTGTTCGCCGTCCTCGCCGCCGGCCTGCGTTTCCGCCTCGCCCTCGGCTGCGTCGTCGTCTTCCTCGCGCTCGTCCTGGTCCTCACCCGAGGCCTGCGCCGCATCGCCATCCTCGCGCGCCTCGCCCTCGGCGCGGCGTCCGCGGCGGCGGCGGCGCTTGCGGCGGCGCTGGCCGTCGCCCTTCTCCTCGGAAGCGTCCTCGCTCGCCGTTTCGGCTTCCGCCTCGTCCTCCTCGGCGGTCTCCTCGGCAACCGGTTCGTCCTCGTCGGTATAACCGCTTTCGATGTTGATCGCGCCCTGGGCGGGACGTGTCCGCGTCGGCGCGCGCGCCTCTGCCGCTTCGATCTTGTGTTCGGAACCCGCCAGCGTCGCATCGGCCACGATATAGACCGACGTGCCGTAGCGCTCTTCCACGTCGAGCAGGTTCGCGCGCTTCTGGTTCAGGATGTAGATCGCGACTTCGCCGGGCACCTTCACGGTGAAGGCGGCGGCGCGTCCCTTGATCGCTTCCGCCTCGACGCCGCGCAGCACATGCAGCGCCATCGACTCGACCGAGCGCACGAGGCCCGTGCCCGAGCAATGCGGACAGATCACGGTCGAGCCTTCCAGCACGCCGGAGCGCATCCGCTGGCGCGACATTTCGAGCAGGCCAAAATGGCTGATCCGGCCGACCTGGATGCGCGCGCGGTCGTTCTTCAGGCAGTCCTTGAGCTTGCGCTCCACCGCGCGGTTGTTGCGGTTCTCGTCCATGTCGATGAAGTCGATCACGACAAGGCCCGCAAGGTCGCGCAGCCGCATCTGCCGCGTGATCTCTTCCGCCGCTTCGAGATTGGTCTTCAGCGCCGTCTGTTCGATGTTCCGCTCTTTCGTGGAGCGGCCCGAGTTGACGTCGATCGAGACCAGCGCTTCCGTCGGATTGATCACGATGTAGCCGCCGGACTTCAGCGTCACCGTCGGTTCCAGCATCGCGTCGAGCTGCTGCTCGATCCCGAATTTCTGGAACAGCGGCTGCGTCGCCTTGTAGGGCTGAACGTTCTTCGCATGGCTGGGCATCAGCATGCGCATGAAGCCCTTGGCTTCCTTGTAGCCCTCGTCGCCCTCGATCTGGATGGCGTCGATGTCCTTGTCGTAGAGATCGCGGATCGAGCGCTTGATCAGGCTGCCTTCCTCGTAGACGAGGGTGGGCGCCGTCGATTTCAGCGTCAGCTCGCGCACGCTCTCCCACATGCGCAGCAGATATTCGTAGTCGCGCTTGATTTCCGCCTTGGTGCGCTTCGCGCCCGCCGTGCGGACGATGAGCCCCATGCCTTCCGGCACGTCGAGCGATTCCGCGATGCCTTTCAGCTTCTTGCGGTCCGCCGCCACGGTGATCTTGCGGGAAATGCCGCCGCCGCGCGCCGTGTTCGGCATCAGCACGCAATAGCGTCCGGCAAGCGAGAGATAGGTGGTGAGCGCCGCGCCCTTGTTGCCGCGCTCTTCCTTCACGACCTGCACCAGAATGATCTGGCGGCGCTTGATCACTTCCTGGATCTTGTAGGAGCGGTAGTTGTGGCGCTGCTTGCGCGGCGCCGCTTCTTCCATCGCGTCTTCTGCGCCGACGCTTTCGATCGTTTCGTCGGACTGGACGGTTTCCGTCTCGCCCCGTTCGGCATCGGACGCGTGCTCGTCGCCATTGTCCTCGGCCTCGCCCGCCTCGTCGCCCGCCGCAGTTTCGGCTTTCGACTCCTCGGCCTCGGATGCGGCGTCTTCCTCGTCCTCGTCTTCCTCCTCGCGGCGCGCTTCGTCGGCCTGCTGCTTCAGCAGGGCTTCGCGGTCCGCAACGGGGATCTGGTAATAGTCCGGATGGATTTCGCTGAAGGCGAGGAAGCCGTGCCGGTTGCCGCCATATTCGACGAACGCCGCCTGAAGCGACGGTTCGACGCGCGTAACCTTGGCCAGATAGATATTTCCTCGAAGCTGCTTTCTGTTCTCGGACTCGAAATCGAATTCTTCAACGCGATTGCCGCTGACGACCACCACCCGGGTTTCCTCGGGGTGGGCCGCATCGATGAGCATGGTCTTTCCCATATGGGTTTTCTCCACGGCGCAAACCGTCGCGTGCGGTCCGTCGCATGATCATGCGTCCGGCCAGCCGCGCTCCTGCGCCTGTTGTTTGGGTCCGCCGGTTGGCGGACGGGGTCTGTAATGAAGGGGTGGGGACAACCCGCGCGGCCGGGCGCGCAACCGATCCGGAACCGGCCACGGAAATTATCCGGGGCGTCGGCCGTTCGGCATGCTGTCTGACTGCGTCGTGCATCTCTACCTTTGGTGCACCCATCAAGGCGCCGGGTGCCGGCGGGGCTCGCCTTGACGCCGCGCCTTCTCTGGGGCGGCGGGGAGAGCGTGTAACCTTCGGAGTGCGCGTTATGGCGTTGTCCCGTTCGGGAAATCGCTGGGCCCGCGCGGTCCGCTACCGGTTTCGCCCCCTTGGGGACAGGCCGGCGCGCAACGGTTGCCCGAAATCGTATGACCGTCCGGGGAAGATGCCCTGAAGCGGTGAAGCCGATGTTCCTTGGAACGTGGGTTCGGCTGGTCCCCGGTTTTACCTGTTGCCGCTCTGATTTGGCAAGCGGCGTGGACAGGCATTCCCCGGGTCTTCTTTTGTGCCGTTATTAACCATTCTACCCATTGAAACTTCGTAAATTTTGGACGTGATAACCATTTTTGAAGTAATCTGGGCCAAATACTGATTTGGGTTGCTTGAATTGAGCGGCCTGTACCGCCTTCGGGGCCGGACGAGGACCCCGGTTTGCGGCGGTTCGGTGTTTCAGAGGGGCCGCCGGAAGGCGGGTCTTGAGCGGCGGGTAGCATGAGTTTGCGAGGCTTTCGGTTCATGGGGGGACGGCTCGGCGCGCGGCTGCTGCTCGCGGCCGGTCTTGCTCTGGGCATTTCGCTCCCCGGATCTCTCCGCGCCGACGACCTCGTGAAGCTCCTTGAAGCCGATCTGCGCGCGCAGGACGCCGCCGCCGCCAACGACGCCATGACGACGGGCGCGCTGGGCGAAGGCACGCCCGTTCCCGTCTCGCCCGGCACCGCCCCCGGCGCCAACGGCGCCGCCATCACCTCCATCCGCCTCGGCGACCACGGGGCGCAGACCCGCTTCGTGATGGAATTTGCCGGCGAGGCCGGCGCGGACTACCGCGTCTTCACGCTTTCCGATCCCTATCGCGTCGTCATCGACATCAAGGGCGTTCCTTTCAAGCTGATCGACGAGCCCGCCGTGAAGGGCAAGGGCTTCGTCAGCGGCTACCGCTATGGCCGCTTCGAGGCCGACACATGGCGCGTCGTCATCGACGCCGATCAGCCGGTCGAGGTCGCCCGCGACTTCGTGCTCGACCCGCAATCGGGGTTCGGCCGCCGCGTCGTTCTCGACCTCGCGCCGACGGATCTTGCGAGCTTCAACGAGAAGGCCGGGCTTCCGGCCGGTTCGCCCGACACCGCCGCGGAAGCGGCGAGCGATCTTGCTTCCGTCGCCGCGGTGCCTGTCAGTCCCCCCGCCGATCGTCTTGAGCGCCGCCGCGTCGTCGTCATCGACGCCGGTCATGGCGGCGTCGACCCCGGCACGCATGGCCGCTCCGGCGTTCAGGAAAAGAACGTCGTGCTTGCCTTCGCCCGCCAGTTTGCCGAGGAATTGCGCTCCTCCGGCCGCTATGACGTGCATCTGACGCGCGACAGCGACATCTTCCTGCCGCTGCGCGAGCGCGTGGCGATCGCGCGCCGCCACAAGGCGGACCTCTTCATTTCCGTCCATGCCGACGCGATCGAGAAGCCGACGGTGCGCGGCATGTCGGTCTACACGCTCTCCGAAACCTCGTCCGACAAGGAAGCCGCCGCGCTGGCGCGCAAGGAAAACCAGTCGGACGTCATCGCCGGCCTCGACCTGCAGGGCGAGAGCCCCGAAGTCACCGGCATCCTGATCGACCTCGCCCAGCGCGAGACCAAGAACTATTCCTCGCGCTTCGCGAAATCGGTCGTGGATTATGCGAGCCAGAAGACGCGGACGCTCGACCCGGCCCACCGTTTCGCGGGCTTCGTCGTCCTGAAGGCGCCGGACGTGCCCTCCGTCCTGGTCGAACTCGGCTTCCTCACCAATCCGGAAGACGAGAAGCAGCTCACCTCGGCCACCTGGCGCGCGACCATGGCGAAGACGCTGTCCCGCGCCGTCGACCGCTATTTCGGCGACCGCATGGCCGAAGGCCCTTACTGAGGTCATTTCGTGGAACCGGCCCTTCGCCGGACCGTTTCTTCTCCACATCTGCACAGGGAGGAGAAAAACGTGAGCTATGTCCGCTTTGGCGCAATGATCGCCACGTCGACCGTCGTCATGTTCGGCCTCATGTATCTCAACACCTACGCCGCGGACCATGTCTGGTTCAGCCAGACGCGGATGTGGATGGCCTTCCTGATGGGCGCCACGATGGCGGTCGTGATGCTGTCCTTCATGCTCGGCATGTACCGGGACATGCGGCTCAACCTCGCCATTTTCGCCGCCGCCGTTCTGGTTTTTGCCGGTTCGCTGTGGCTCGTGCGCAGTCAGGAAACCGTCGACGACGTGTCCTACATGAAGGCGATGATCCCGCATCACTCCATCGCCATCCTGACGAGCCGGCGGGCGCATATCCGCGATCCGCGCGTCCGGGAGCTCGCGGACAGCATCATCGAGGCCCAGGTGCGCGAGATCGGCGAGATGAAAAGGCTGATCGCCGACCTGGAGAGCAACCCGCTCCCCGGCGAGGCGCCCGATCTCCCGCCGCGCAGCGCCTCTCCGGCAAGCGTCGGGCAGACGGACTGACGCTCGTCATCCCTTCGGCAACGCTTTCTTGGTAAATACCGGCTTTATATAGCGATGAGCACCCGCGGGAGGTCGTGTTGCCGCCTCGCGCGTGCCATAATTGGCCGATACGAGGACAGCGGGGCGGAGATGGTGAGCGAGTGGGGGCAGGACGCCCGATGCTGAGAGTTCTTTCGATTGTTGCGGCGGTCTTTCTGGTGCTGCTGACCGGCGGCCTGATGGCCGGCGGCTATTTCGTCTGGCGCCTGAACCAGGACCTGCCGGATTACACCAAGCTCGCCAATTACGAGCCGCCGGTGATGACGCGCGTCCATGCGGGCGACGGCGAACTGATCGGCGAGTTCGCGCGCGAACGCCGCCTCTATGTCCCCATCTCGGCCATTCCGCCGCGCGTCGTCGAGGCTTTCCTCGCGGCCGAGGACAAGAATTTCTACAGCCATGGCGGCGTCGATGCGCGCGGCATCGTGCGCGCCGTCTTCGACAACATCGTCAACGTGATCCAGGACCGCCGCCTCGTCGGCGCCTCCACCATCACGCAGCAGGTCGCGAAGAACTTCCTGCTTTCTTCCGACGTGACATTCGAGCGCAAGCTCAAGGAAGCGCTGATCGCGATCCGTCTCGAACAGGCCTTCACCAAGGACGAGATTCTCGAGCTCTATCTGAACGAGATCTATCTCGGCATCGGTTCCTATGGCGTCGCCTCCGCCGCCCTCAACTACTTCAACAAGTCGCTGGACGAACTGACCGTCGCCGAGGCCGCCTATCTCGCGACGCTGCCCAAGGGCCCGAACAATTATCACCCCTACCGCTACCGCGAGCGCGCGCTGGCGCGCCGCAACTGGGTGATCTCCCGCATGGAGGAAGAGCGCTTCATCTCGCAATACGAAGCCGCCGACGCCCGCGCCACCGGTCTCGACGTGACGCTGCGCGCGCGCGGCGTGCAGATCCGCGACGCCAATTATTTCGTCGAGCAGGCCCGCCGCGAGCTTCTCGACATGTATGGCGAGGAAAAGCTCTATGGCGGCGGTCTGTCCGTCCGCACCACCATCGACACGCGCTTGCAGCAGATCGTCTCCGACGAATTGCGCAAGGGCCTCATCGCCTATGACCGCCGCCACGGCTGGCGCGGTCCCGTGGCGACGCTCGAGGCGGGACAGAACTGGCAGGAAGCGCTGTCGGGCATGGAGGTTCCCTCCGACCTCGAACCCTGGACGCTCGCCGTCGTGCTCGATGTCGCGGCGGAGAAGATCACCGTCGGCCTCCGCCCGGAGCGTTTGCCGGGCGGCAAGTTCGCCTCCGATGTCGTCAAGGCGACGGTGCCGCTGTCGGAAATGACATGGGCGCGCGAGACCGTGAACGAGCTCTATCTCGGTCCCGAAGTCACCGCGCCGTCTGATGTCGTCTCCGTCGGCGACGTCGTCTGGGTCTCGCCGGTCTTCCCCGAAGATAAAAAGGAAGAGAAGAAGGAAGAGCCCGCCCATTACGCGCTGGAACAGATCCCGGCGGTGAACGGCGCGGCGCTTGCGATGGACCCGCATACCGGCCGCGTGCTTGCCATGCAGGGCGGCTTCAGCTTCGGCGTCAGCGAGTTCAACCGCGCCGTGCAGGCGCTCCGCCAGCCCGGCTCCGCCTTCAAGCCCTTCGTCTATGCCGCCGCCCTCGACAAGGGCTTCACGCCGTCCTCCCTCGTCCTCGACGCGCCCTTCGTGCTCGACCAGGGCGGCGATCTCGGTCTCTGGAAGCCGGAGAACTACGAGCGCAATTTCCACGGCCCCTCGACGCTGCGCTTCGGCCTCGAGCATTCGCGCAACCTGATGACGGTGCGGCTTGCGCAATATGTCGGCCCGGAAACCATTTCCGACTATGCCCGCCGCTTCGGCATCACCGACAACATGCCGCCCGTCCTCTCGATGGCGCTCGGCGCGGGCGAGACGACGCTCATGCGCCTCGTCGGCGCCTATGCGATCCTCGACAATGGCGGCAAGCGCGTCGAGCCGACGCTGATCGACCGCGTGCAGGACCGTTTCGGCCGCACCGTCTACCGCGCCGACGACCGTGCCTGTGCCGAGTGCAACGAGGACTGGGAAGAGGCCGTCGCCGAGGCGAAGGCCTCTTCCCAGTCCTCGTTGCACTCGGCACAGGCACGG
>MRWF01016683.1_pt1 | contig 33165 bp, 29 predicted proteins | sample 1013331 | NCBI WGS metagenome assembly MRWF01 (sample SAMN06117577, study PRJNA244670) | biofilm metagenome | biome: Water; feature: Cathode Biofilm; material: Biofilm; isolation source: microbial consortium enriched at the cathode of a solar microbial fuel cell | place: USA: District of Columbia ... | reverse complement strand
CTGGGCACTGTTGAACCTGTATTCGGAAATATCACCAGCAGTATAGGATTCAAGCGATTTAGTCTGCGAGGAAAACAGAAGGTCAACGGTCAGTGGCAATTGATTAGCATGATCCACAACATATTTAAAATACACCGATATGCGTGGAATGGGGCATAACGAATGGAATAGGTCTCAAGTATCGGGAAGAATTGATCTGTATTATTTCTCGGTGAGGATTGGATCAAATGGGGAGTAGTAAAATATTAACTGAGGCGAGTGATGGTGGTGAGACTTGTATTTGGGTTTTTCTACAGACTCGTTATATGCTCAGAGGGGAAGAAGCATGATCGAATGGATATGACCGCCCCTTGTCAAGAGCACAAACCCACCCAAAACTGAAAAATACATTTCAGTTTTTAGTTTGCACAAGCCATGTTCCTGCTGCGAACCCGTTAGTGAGTTTTACAGAGTAACTGAAAACAAACATCTATTGAGCATCAGCCCCTGAAGCGCGTAAGCGCTTCAGGGGGGGAGCTTACGGACGCATATTTTCCTTAATAACCATCTTGAAGACCCGATAACAGGTGCTATAATCAGGTCTATTAAAGTCTATTTTAATGAGGTGGCCCCATGCAAACTAAGTTCTCTGAAGACGTCATTCCCCTTACGGATCTGAAGGTTAACCCCGGTAAGGTCGTTAATCATGCCAAAGATACTCGTCGCCCTATATTGCTCACAAGCCGAGGTAGAGGCGTGGCTGTGATGCAAGGTCTTGAAGAATATGAAAAAAATGAAGAAGAGCGAGAGTTTATTAAGGCTGTTGCCGCAGGCCTGATGGAAGTGCGCGAAGGCAAAGAGCTGGAATTGGATGAAGTAAAGAAGAAGCTGGGTATCGATAAGTGAAGATATTTTTTGCTAACGCGGCCTACAGTGATCTAGAGGGAATCAAAGAATATTATGAGGAGGAAGGCATTCCTCATATCGGTAAGCAGTTTATAGCTGCAATTATTGAGCATGTACAAACATTGTTAGAAAACCCCGATATTGGGCGGGTGGTTCCTGAGTTCGGGGACGAGCGAATAAGAGAGCTAATCTATTCCCCTTTTCGTATTGTTTATCTAAGAGGGCAAAATTCAATTCATATCATAAGGGTGTGGCGCAGTGAGCGTTTGCTAAAATTGCCAGAAAATGAAATATAACGAGCGCAATTAACACGGACATACCTCCGCGACGCTTCTTTTGTGCTTGAATAACACAAAAGAAGCACCGGTCCGGCCTGCTTCTCACCGCGGACGTTATGTTTTTATGAGCGCTGATTTAAGTTTCAAGTGTTTTACGAAAGGTAGAAAGTCTCTATCAGAAAAGAGCAAAGGAACTTTGTTCTCAATACAGAATGTAGCAATGATTATGTCATTGGTTTTTCTGATGGTAATACCCTTCTTCTTAAGTAGGCGATAGTTATCAGCACATTTTATAACAATGTCTCGGCCAAGCATTTCGTATTGCTCAAGAACAGAAAGCTTTGAGCGGGCCATTTTATAGTCTCTATCACTCCGAAAGCCTTGAAGAATTTCGAGAAATATAATATCACCAATGGCAACTTCCCCTTGTTCAAGCGCTGCGTCTAGAGCATTGGTTTCGACAGAAAGAGTACCATTGAAATAATCTATCCATACGCTCGTGTCAGCTATAACCACTAGCCGCCCCTCATCTCTTTGAGGTCTCCTTCCCACTTCAACTTGCCCCTAAGCTTCCGAATAGACTGCTGTTTATTCTTTTGAATTAGAAGCTTAAGACCTGCTTCAACAGCCTCTTTCTTGGTTTTGCAGCCTGTAGCCTTCAAAGCATCATTCATCAGTTTGTCGTCAATTACAATATTTGTTCTCATGGCGCACCTGTGTGTATGATAGTATCATCCAATACACATTGTAGCCGGAAAGTAAAAAGCATAACAATCGGATCAAGCGGACAGGCCTCCGCGGCGCTCATTTGTGCGTGAATCGCACAAGTGGACTTCTTGGTTACGCACCTTGAGCATTATTTCGCCGGCATTGGTATGGAATTTCAGTTCGTAACTACCGGCGCGGTATTGACCCGGTCCGGACTGCGTGGGTAGCGCTGGGCGCGTACAGCGTATCTGCCTCGGCTCACGTTAGGATCGCCTCCACGGTGCCTTTGGCCAACTCTCTGACGGGGTCGGGGATCTTGGCCTCGTCAATGCGTCCCGCCCCGGTTTTTTGCTATTGTTGTTCGTGGTGGTGATTCCTCGTTTGTGGTTGTTGAAACGCCGCAATTGCAGCTTAACCACATGAACCACTGCCGTCTCAAATGTGCGAAAAAGTGTTTACGTTATCAATGGAGGACAGCGTTATGCGTATAGCTAAAGATGATGTGCCCGTTCAAATCGATGCGCCCGGTGCGACTGCCAGACAGCAGAGCGATTTTGGCGATGTGTCAAGATACGGAAAGATGGGGGCAGAATACTTCTCTTTTGGTGCAGGAACCGATATCACGGAATTGTTGCACGGGCTTGAGAACGATAGTTGTCAGAGCCCCCATTGGGGATATGTTATAACCGGCGCAATCACGGCCCTGTATACGGATGGTGAAGAAGAAACATCGAGAACCGGAGACCTGTTCTACTGGCCGCCAGGGCACAGCGTTAGGGCAGAGGAGGATACCGATATCGTGATGTTTAGCCCGCAGCACGAGCACGGTGCCGTAATCCAACACATCAAGCGCAAAGTGGGCAGTTAAGCGAGAGATTTGAGGCGTGGGATGTAGAATTGGGTGGGCACAACGGAGGTGGGAGCCTGCTCTCTCGCAAGCAACAAGGATGAACATCCTTGTGACACGTGTGCTGTCGAGTTGATTGGTTCGTAGCGATCACAGCGTCGCTTAACAAGCGGCGGCAGTCAGGCACGGCAAAAGTTGTCATTCAAATTGCGCGCAATTACCTACCTGTTTAACCCTTCCGCCTTGCCGGTGTGAACTGCCCCGGGGTTTTGAGGAGGATCTGAGATCCGAGAGAATGGAGCCATACACAAGACGAACAACTTCACACCTGATGTCCGTGAGCGGGCGGTTCAATTAGGTTTCTCATCACACCTTACCGGATATGAAAATCAAACAATACCAAGTAGATGCCTTTGCAACCCGAGTGTTCGAGGGAAATCCGGCGGCTGTGTGCCCCTTGGAAAACTGGCTGGACGATAACTTGCTTCAAGCCATCGCAGCGGAAAACAATCTGTCAGAAACCGCATTCTTTGTGCGCAGTGCGAAGGGGTATAATCTGAGATGGTTTACCCCGGTCAATGAGGTTGATTTGTGTGGCCATGCCACGTTGGCAGCGGCTCACGTAATTTTTGAATTTCTTAGCTTTACAGAATCAGTCATCACCTTTGAAACGCGTAGCGGCGATCTATTCGTTAAAAAGCAAGGATGTCTCTTGCAACTGGATTTCCCGGCATACAAGTTAACTGCCTGCGAAATTCCAGAAACCCTGGTTCAAGCCCTTGGCGTGCGCCCTATCGAAGTATTGGCCGACGACGACTACCTGGCTGTGTTCGATAGCGAAGCCACCGTTCGCGCCATCACGCCAAACTACGCCTTGCTCAACCAGCTCGATTTGCGCGGTGTTATCGTTACTGCGCCGGGCAATGACGTGGATTTTGTCAGTCGTTTCTTTGCCCCCAAGATCGGCATTCCCGAAGATCCCGTCACCGGTGCCGCCCACTGCACGCTTGCACCGTACTGGGCCGCAAAGCTTGGCAAGAACACGCTGCACGCTACACAGGTCTCTAAGCGAGGTGGTAAGCTCACATGTGAGGTAAAAAAAGACCGCGTGTTGCTTTCCGGAAGCGCCGTAACGTTCATGGAAGCGGATATCGTCTTCTAGACCTAATAGGCACGCTGAGCAAGACTGTCAAGAAACATATTTGTTTTCCCGCCTTCGGCCAGCCCTAACGCGGAACCTTAGACATCAATAAAGCGCCCGTACGCCTTGGAAATCACAAATAACATTGACCTGCGGTATTGCAGTGTGTCATTTAAGTTGACGGAGAATCTTTAACAATGGCGTCGTGAGGTGCGCTGATTTCGCTGCGCTTCATTCACGCACCTCGCGCCAAGTGTTAGGCTTCTTATCTCGGCACAGCACCAAGCATGGTGTGAAAATTGTTTACAAATTTAGAGGAGAATACAGATGTCAATACGCTTTATTGCCATACTTGCAATGCTATTTTTATCTTCAAATGCGTTAGCTCAATGGACGCTGGTGAATGATGAATCAACAGTCAGTTATGTTTCTATAAAAAAGTCAAAAGTGGGGGAAGTGAATTATTTCAAGGAACTCAACGGCACCATAGAGCGAAATGGAAAACTATCTGTGGATATCGATTTAGGCAGTGTTGAGACAAATGTTCCGATACGTAATGAACGCATGAAATCCATGTTTTTTGAAGTTGCCTCATTTCCAAAAGCAAATATCAGCGCCAGCTTGGACCCTGAAACGCTTGCAGGCATGGATATTGGAGAAACATACAAGGACTCAATTACGTTCGATTTGTCTTTGCACGGGGTTTCAAAAGAAAGGGATGCCGATGTGCGCGTTGTTAAATTAGCACAGAACAGAATTCTGGCCATGTCACTGAATCCAATTATTGTAAACGCTGATCAATATAACTTGGCAGAGGGCATTGAGAAATTGCGTGAGGTTGTCAGTCTGCCATCAATAAGCACCGCAGTGCCGGTAACCTTCAGTTTGGTGTTTAAACAACAATAAGCGCTAGTGGTTCAGACTTGACCTGGCAGTGACTGGTGTTTGCCAACGTGACTGTCAGCTCAAGTCGACACCAATTCACTTGAGGTAACATGTGTCGCCCTGGGCAAGTGTTAGGCCCCCGCGTTTCTTTATATCTCCGGAAATGCGTCGAGGACACACAATGGTTAACACAAAAAACATCAACATCGTCCCGGCGTTTAGCCGGATCACGACGATTACCGTTACTTTTTGATTTGAACCAGCATGGTATTGATATTGTTAGTGTGTAGTCGATTACGCACCTTATTGAGTTCACGCTTGCTGGTAAACGGCCCCACCCGTACCCTTAGCCACCGCTCGCCCTTGCTGGAGACCGGCTCAATATCCGCTTCGATGCCCAGCAGTGCCAGTTGTGCCTTAAGGCTGTCGGCCTCACCGTAGGCGCGGAAGGAGCCGACCTGGATCATGTAGGCCACGTCGTCCTTCGCTTTCATGCGCTCCCGCTCTTCCTTGATCTCGCTTTCGGGGATGATGATCTCCAGCTCCGGCAGCAGGGTATAAAAGTCGAAACGTGATTCTTCCTCGGGCGCCTGTGTCACCGGGTTTTTGGGGGCGGACTTGATGGCATTGTCGACCGCTTTTTTGGCGCTTTGGATGGTTGCGTCATTGCCGTCGACCAGATACACAATCAGCGCCACGAACAGGCCGATGGCCAGGCCGCCCAGCATCCAGACCCAGCCGGGCGTGGGCTTGGCCTGTTTTTTGTTGGTCTTGGCAGTGCCCTTCTTCGGGGTCCGTTTGGTTTGTTTCTTGTCGCTGCTTCGGGGGACGTTTTTGTAGTCCTTGGTCACATCGCCTCCGGCGCCGAGACACCCAATAATTCCAGGCCGTTGCGGATCACCTGGCGCACCGCCAGGATCAGGCTCAGGCGCGCGTCGCGCAGCTTGGCGTCCTCCACCAGAAACTGGTGGGCGTTGTAGTAGGTGTGGAACTCATTGGCCAGGTCGCGCAGGTAGTGGGCCAATTGGTGCGGCTCGTGATTCAGTGCCGCCGTCTCCAGTACCTCGGGATAACGTGACAAGCTCACCAGCAGCGCCTGCTCATGTTGTTCGTGCAGCAGGTGCAAATTGTTCAGGCCGTGTTCCACGTCGCGCCTGAAGCCCTTTTCTGTCATCTGACGTAGCACACTGCAGACGCGTGCATGGGCGTACTGGATGTAGTAGACCGGGTTGTCGCTGGACTCGGACTTGGCCAGGTCCAGGTCGAAGTCCATGTGCTGCTCGCACTTGCGCAGTACGTAAAAGAAACGCGCCGCGTCATTGCCCACCTCGGCGCGCAGTTCGCGCAGGGTGACGAAGGAGCCGGAACGGGTCGACATCTGCACCCGCTCGCCGCCGCGATACAAGATGGCAAATTGCACCAACAGCACGTCCAGTTTCGACGCATCGTCGCCCAGGGCTTCGAGCGCCGCTTTGACGCGCGGCACATAGCCGTGGTGATCGGCGCCCCAGACGTCGATGACGCGCGCATAGCCGCGTTCCAGCTTATCCATGTGATAGGCAATGTCGGAGGCGAAGTAGGTGGTCTGGCCGTTTTCGCGCACCACCACGCGGTCCTTTTCATCGCCGAAATCGCTGGACTTGAACCACCAGGCACCGTCCCGCTCATACATGTGGCCGCTGGCCTTGAGGCGCTCGATGGCCTTCTGCAGCGCGCCGCTCTTGCTCAGGGAGTGCTCCGAATACCACTCGTCGTAGGTGACGTTGAACTCGGCCAGGTCGGCGCGGATGTCGGCCAGCACGGTGTTGAGGCCCAGCTCGAACACGGCGCGATAGTCCGCGTCGCCGAGCAGTTGTTTGGCCGTGTTCACCAGGCCGTCGATATGCGCCTCCTTGTCGCCGCCCTGCGGTGCGTCGGCGGGCACATTGTCGAAGACCCGCTCGGCGGGATGATACAGTTTGTCGCCATGGATCTTGTGCAGCGCCGCGGCGATATCGATAACGTAATCGCCTTTGTAGCCGTTGCTGGGAAAGGCGAAGCTTGCGCCGCACTTTTCCAGGTAGCGCAGCCAGACGCTGGCGGCGAGGATATCCATCTGGCGGCCGGCGTCGTTGACGTAGTATTCACGGTGCACCGTGAAGCCGACGGCATCGAGCAGGTTGGCCACCGTGGCGCCATAGGCGGCGCCGCGGCCGTGGCCCACGTGCAGCGGGCCGGTGGGATTGGCGGAGACGAATTCCACCTGCACCGGCATGTTCTCACCCACAGCGCTGCGACCGTAGTGGTCACCCTGTTCCAGCACCTGGCCCACGACGCTGTGATAGGCGTCCGGCGTGAGAAAGAAGTTGATGAAGCCGGGGCCGGCGATCTCGATCTTTTTCACCAGCTCGGACGCGTCCAGCGCGGCGACGATGGCGGTGGCGATGTCGCGCGGCTTGCGCCTGGCCGGTTTGGCCAGCATCAGCGCCGCATTGCAGGCGAAATCGCCGTGTTGGCGATCCTTGGTGCGTTCCACCATGACCTTGATATCAAGATCGGCGGGCAGGGTCGCGTCGGCCTGCAATTGCCGGATGGCGGCCAAGACCAATTGCTCGAGTCGCTGTTTCACTGAAAACTTCCTGGTTGGGGGTAAGACAGGGCGCCAATTATCCCTTGCGCGGCTTCAGTCGCGCAAGGTGCGTTAGATCAGATCCACCGGGTCCACATCCAGCGACCAGCGCACCTTGCGCGCCTCGGGCAATGCATTGAGCTGTGCTGTCCACGGCGTGAGCAGGCGGTGCAGGTCGGCGCGGCGTTCGGCCTGCAGCAGGAGTTGAAAGCGGTATTTGCCGGCACGCCGCTCCATCACCGCCGGCATGGGGCCGTAGCGTTCCACCCCGGTGCTGCCCAGTTGCTGGGCTAGCTGCTCGGCCTGCTGCAGAAAATTCTCCGGCGGCAGGGAATGGCTGGCCTCGGCGCGCAGCAGGGCCAGGTGGCTGTAGGGCGGCAGGGCGGTGAGGCGCCGTTCGTCCATCGCCGCCTCGGCATAGGCGTGATAGCCCTCGCGGCACAGCAGCTGCAGCATGGGGTTGTCCGGGTGATGGGTCTGAATCACCACTTGGCCCGGCTTTTCGGCGCGCCCGGCACGCCCGGCCACCTGGATGATGAGTTGGGCCATGCGCTCGCCGGCGCGAAAGTCCACCCCGAACAGGCCCTGGTCGCCGTCGAGCACGCCTACCAGGGTGACGTCGGGGAAGTGGTGACCCTTGGCCAGCATCTGGGTGCCGATGAGGATGCGCTGGCCGCCGCGGTTGATCTCGTCCAGCAGGGCCTCCAGGCTGCCCTTGCGCTGAGTGGAGTCGCGGTCGATGCGGCTTACGCCGATGTCGGGAAAGTGCCGGGTCAGGGCGGTTTCGATGCGCTCCGTGCCGCTGCCCAGCGGACGCAGGTCGGGGCTGCCGCAGTCGGGGCACTGCGCGACCACCGGCCGCTGGCTGCCGCAGTGATGGCAGCGCAGCTGGCGCTTGTTCAGATGCAGGGTCATATGGGTGTCGCAGCGGCGACAGTGGGCCACCCAGCCGCATTCGTGGCAGATCAGGGTGGGCGAGAAGCCGCGCCGGTTGAGGAACAGCAGCACCTGGTTGTCGCGGTCGAGATGCTGCTGCATCAGCCGCAGCAGCGGGGCCGAAAGCTGATCCTCCATGGGCTGGTGGCGCACATCCATGAGCTGGATAGTGGGCGGTTGGGCGCTGCCGGCGCGCTGCGGCAGGGTGAGGTGCCGGTATCTGCCCTGCGCCACGTTAAGCAGACTCTCCAATGACGGCGTGGCCGAGCCCAGGATGACCGGGATGTCGAGCCGCTGGGCGCGTACGATGGCCAGGTCGCGGGCCGAGTAGCGCAGCCCGGACTGCTGCTTGAAGGCGCTGTCGTGCTCCTCGTCGACAATGATGATGCCGGGGTTCAGCAGCGGGGTGAACACCGCCGAGCGGGTGCCGATGATGATGGCCGCCTCGCCGCCGCGCGCCAGCAGCCAGGCGTTGAGACGTTCGCGGTCGCCCAAGCCCGAGTGCAGCACCGCCATGGGCACGTTGAAACGGCGTTTGAAGCGCTCCACCAGCTGCGGCGTGAGGGTGATCTCGGGCACCAGCACCAGGGCCTGGCGGCCCGCCAGCAGCACCGCGGCGATGGCGTGCAGGTAGACCTCGGTCTTGCCGCTGCCGGTGACACCGTCCAGCAGCACCGGGCTGAACCTGTTCAGGCAGCGTTCGATGGCTTCCACCGCCTGGGCCTGGGCCGGGTTCAGCGCCGGCCCGGGATCGGATTCGGCGTGGCCGCATTCCAGCGCCGCGATTTGCTCCACCGCGGCCCAGCCCTTTTTCACCAGTGCCGCCATGGCGTCGGTCCAGTTGCGCGGCAGTTCGCTGAGTTGGTCGGCGGTTAAGCCATTGCGGCTGGCGGCCAGCCGTTGCAACAGGTCGGCCTGACGTTTGGCGCGCCGACCCAAGGTGGCGGTGTTCACCGCCTGACCGGCAGCGGTGATGCGCCAGCGGGCGCGATATTTGGCCGTCGCCGTTTCGCCCTGACGCAGCGCCACCGGCAGGGCGGTGGCCAGGGTCTCGCCAATGGGGTGATGGTAGTAGTCGGCCACCCAGCGCAGCAGGGCCATCAGCTCGGTCGGCAGCAGGGGCTCGTCGTCCAGCAATTCCAGCGCCGCCTTGAGTTTGTGGCGCTGGATCTGTGTCGTGTCGCTGATGTCCAGCAGCACGCCGACGGTCTGGCGGCGGCCGAAGGGCAGACGCAGGCGCGCGCCGGGTTTGAGGTTTTCCACGTTGCAGCCGACGGGCGGCAAATAATCAAAGCTGCGATACAGGGGGGAGGGGACGGCGAGGCGCAGTACAGGGGTGGATGTCGGCATGGCCAAAGCCTAGCATTTTCAGCGCCTGATTATCGCAGTGACGCAGGTCGGATTGCTTGAGAGACGCGTAGGCCTTGAGCAATGAGGGCTAAATTATTGTTTTTCTATGCGACTTGACCTTATGCACAAAAGCTGTGGATAACTTTGTGGAAGAAACCGGGGTAAGCATCGCAACTGCTTGCCACTGTTACAGATTTGTCAATCTGGCGCGACAATGACCGCCTATTATATCGATTAAAAATCAATAGCTTAGTTTTTTGCCGCGGCCGCGGTGTGGTTTTGTGTGACAGCGTCAAGTCAGGGCTTGTGCGGGCACTGTTAATGTGCATAACGTGCTGGCCGGGCGCTGCGGCGAGGGGAGATTTGTGCCCGTTCTCCCTTTGCCGCGCTTCAAATCCCCCTAAACCCGCCAGGCGTCTAGAACGGCTGTACCACCGCCAAAATCACCACAGCAATCAGAATCAGCACCGGAAACTCGTTGAACCAGCGGTAAAACACGTGGCCGCGTTGGTTGCGGTCGTGCTTGAAGTCGGCCACCAGCTTGCCGCACCAGACGTGGTAGGCGATCAGAAGCACCACCAGGGTCATCTTGGCGTGGAACCAGCCGCCGCTGTTCAGTCCCGCGCCGTAGCCGAAAATCAGCCACAGGCCGAAAATCGTGGTCAGAACCCCGCCCGGCGTCATGATGCCGTAGAACAGCTTGCGCTCCATGACCTTGAAACGCTCGTTGCTGATCGAATCATCGCTCATGGCGTGATACACGAACAGTCGCGGCAAATAGAACAGCCCGGCGAACCAGGTGACCATGAAGATGATGTGAAACGCCTTTACCCACAGCATGCGAAATTCCCTGTCGTTGGATGAGTCAGGGGGCATGTGTATCACAGCCACGGCCGCCGGCGCCAGTATTCCGCGCCGATTACTGGGTGTTGATGTAGTGGCTGCCCGAGTAGCGGTAGTGTTCTTCGATGTTTTCGCGCGTCACCACGCCGTACACCGCTTGGTCGGCGGGCGTCGACTGGTCCACCACGTAAAGGGCGTCGGCGCCGTCCCGTTCCAGCAATTCCAGCCCCTCCTGCAGCGTGGCGCGCAGGTCGATGGGGCTGATACTGCGGCGCTTGGCCGGAATTTCGTTGAGATCGATCATGTCGTATTCGCGGCTTTGCAGATGACGCGCCAGTTCGGCGCCGGGCAGGATGAAGGGGCGTTCCGTCTCGGTCACCAGCAGCCACTGGGGATGCTGACGCAGCAGCTCGTCGGCCTGCTCGCGTTCCAGCTGCGCCGGGCTGCGGGTGATATCGCGCTTCATGGCGTTGGCGATGCCGACCCGGCGCAGGAATTGGACCACCGGATCGTCGTGATACACCAGGCCGAGCGCCCGCATCTGGCTGAGGAACACCGACTCCTTGCCGAATAACTGGCTGCTGATCAGGCTGGCGCTGACCACGGCCAACATGCCCGGCAGGATGATATTGGGGTTGGCGGTCAGCTCCAACAGGGCGATCAGGGCTGCCAGCGGCGCCTGCAGGGTCGCACCCATCATGGCATAGAGGGCCGGATTGGAGACCATGTCGGGGCTCAGCAGGGCGGCGATCATGCCGCAGGCGGCACCGGCGCAGGCGCCGATCACCAGGGTCGGGCCGATCAGCCCGCCGGGCAGGCCCAGCCCCAGGCCGACCGTGGTGGCGAGGATCTTGACGGCCGTGATGAGCAATAGCAGACCGAGGCCGATTTCGCCCAGCAGGGCGGCGTTGACCGTGTCGTAGCCCAGGCTCATCACCTGCGGCACCAATACGGCGCACAGGCCCACGGCCAGCCCGGCCAGGGTGGTGCGCTGCCACAGCGGCCGTTGCTTGGCACGGCCGGAGAAGAATTGCAGGGTGTGCGTGAACCCGGCCGCCAGGCAACCGATGAACAGCCCGGTAATGAGCACATAGGGCAACTCGCCGAGGGAGCCGAGTTGCAGGGCGGGTACGGAAAAGGCGGGCTCGGGGCCGTAGACCCAATGGCTCAGGGCGGTGGCGGTGACCGCGGCCAGGATCAGGGGAATGAAACCGGCCAGGGTGTATTCCATTAGCACCACCTCCATGGCGAAGATCACCCCCGCCAGCGGCGTGTTGAAGGAGGCGGCGATGGCGGCGGCGATGCCGCAGGCCACCAGGGTGCGGGTGCTGTTATTGGGCAGGTGCAGCCATTGGCCCAGGCGACTGCCGCTGGTGGCGCCGAGGTGGATCGCCGGCCCCTCGCGTCCCACCGAGTGACCGCAGATGATCGAAATGGCGGCGCCGAGGAACTGCATCACCGCATTGCCGGTGGGCAGGTTGGCCTGGTGATAGGCCAGCCGCTCCATGGCGTGGATTACGCCGACGGTGCGGTGTTTCTTGTCCACCGCGTGAAACAGCAGGCCGATCAACAGGCCGCCGGCGAGGGGCAGACCCAGGCGCCAGGTCCAGCTCAGGGCCTCATAGTTCTCGGCGTCGGCATTGGGGAGAAAGCTGACCTGAACCGCTTCGATCAGCAGCCGGAAGGCGATGATCACCCCGCCGGCGAGCAGGCCCACCAGCACGCTGAGGAGGGCGAGATGGGTCAGTTTGTCCATCGTCGCCATGCGCATGTGAAAGCTCTGGCGGCGTTGCTGCGGCGGCTGCGGTGGTTTCATCGTGATAAAAAACTGTTCGTGGTACGGCTAACTTAACAGCTTTTAAGGGACGCTGTCGGCGCGCCCGTCGTGAGTGTGGTGCTTCAGCCCGCCTCTTGGGTCAGTTCAACAGCACTGTCCAGGCTGGGCAGGCCGCCCTTGAGCACGCTCACTTCAAGGCCGTATTGGCTGAGGATGAAGGCGGCGGCCGAGCTGCGCCGACCGGTCTGGCAGTAGCAGATATAACGCGCGTTGTCATCCAGGCTTTGGGCGCGGCGGTGGGCCTCGTTGAGCGGGATGTTGATGGCGCCCTGCAAATGGCCCTGGTTGAAATCGGCGGGGCTGCGCACGTCGACCCAGACCGCACCCTGCTCGATCTGCGCCATGGCCTGGTCGTAGTCGATCCAGTGTTGCACCGGGTCCTGCATCAGTTTGAGAAAGTTTTCCTTGTTCAGGCGCAGCAGGATGCCGTCGGTCTGCATGGAGACGGTGGCGTTGCGCGGGCTGTCGGAGATCAGCGCCGCCTCGCCGAAGCTGGAGCCCTCGCCCAGGTGGGCCATTTCGACCGAGTCCTCGGTATCTTCGTCGTCATCCACCATGCGCGTCACCAGGGCCTCGCCCTGTTCGATGACATAGAAATAATCACCCTCATCGCCCTGGCGGATCACCACTTCGCCGGCGTTCATGCGGATCGGTTCCATCTTTTCCAGCAGCAGATCGATATTGGCCGCTGGCAGTTTGCGGAAGTTGGGTGAGTGTTGCATCTTGTTTTTCAGGCCGCTGGTGTCGATGTTGATAATGTCATCGCCGCTCATAATCACTTCCTCCGTGTCGGAGGAGGCGCTCTCGGCCCAAGTCAGCATGGTGTCCACCAGATCGTTGTCGCAGCGGATATAGAGGATGGGCGTTACCGCCACGGCGCTGCTGCGGCGCGGACTGTGTTGGGTCAGGGGCTCACGGCTTTGCGGCGTGCCGCTCTTGATCAGGTAGGGCTCGGCGGCGGCGGGGCGGATTTCCACCTCGCCCTCGATCAGGTAGATCAGGTCGCTGTCCGTATCGCCCTCTTTGAATAAGGTCTTGCCGGCCAACAGGGCGTGTTCCTGGGTCTGCGCGGCGAGCTCGCTGATCTGCTCGACCAGCAGCGAATTGATGGGATTCAGACGCGCCAGCGCACTTATGGAGACCCCGGTGTTGCTGCCGTTCATATCATCCGCATCCTTATTCGTATTGCTGGCCAGTCAGGCGTGGAATTGATGGTGATTTCGGTTGTCATAGAAATACCATGGGCAGCGGGCCGTTAATCCAAGTCCTTAGCCATGTTAGAATTATCCACCTTTCTATAACTCACTATCTCTATCGGCCAATTTATTTATGATATTAGAGTCTCGCCGCCGCTTGCGCGAAATCCCCTACAATTACACATCTTTTTCCGACCGCGAAATCGTCATCCGCTATCTGGGCGAAGGGATGTGGGAGGTGCTCAACGAGCTGCGCGGCTCGCGCCGCACCGGCCGTTCGGCGCGCATGCTGTTCGAGGTGCTGGGGGATATGTGGGTCATCGATCGCAACCCTTTTATTCAGGATGATTTGATCGAAAACCCCAAGCGCTGGCAGTCGCTGACCCATGCCCTGCACCACCGTCTCGACCAGATTGTGTTGCGCGCCGAGGGCAACGCGCTGGCCCTGCAGTTGGTGGAAAGGGCGCGCCAGGCGGTGGCAAAATTCGAACACTGGCTGCCGCAACAGGCCGAGCTGCGCGCTCAGGCCTTCAAGCGCCTGAGCAAGATTACGCGCAAGGACAATATTCAGTTCGATGGTCTGGCGCGCGTCTCCCACGTCACCGATGCCACCGACTGGCGCGTGGAATATCCCTTCGTGGTCATCAATCCCGACACCGAAGAAGAGATGGCCCATATCGTCAAGGCCTGCATCGAACTGGGCCTGACCATCATCCCGCGCGGCGGCGGCACCGGCTACACCGGCGGCGCCGTGCCGCTGCACGCCGAGACGGCGGTGATCAACACCGAAAAACTGGAAGGCCTGTCCCAAGTGGAAATGCGCCAGCTCGAAGGCGTGGACGCGCCGGTGGCGACGGTGCGCGCCGAGGCCGGCGTGGTGACCAAGCGCGTCGCCGAGCGCGCCTACGCCAACGGTTATGTCTTCGCCGTCGACCCGACTTCGCAGGACGCCTCCACCATCGGCGGCAACATCGCCATGAACGCCGGCGGCAAGAAGGCGGTGCTGTGGGGCACCACCATCGATAATCTGGTCTCCTGGCGCATGGTCATGCCCGACGCCAAGTGGCTGGAGGTGGAGCGCATTCATCACAACCTGGGCAAGATCCATGACCAGGAAGAGGTCCAGTTTCGCGTCACCCGCTTTGAAGCCGACGGCAAGACCAAGGTGGGCGTGCCCGAGATGATCGTCATGCCCGGTCAGGCATTTCGTAAACTGGGTCTGGGCAAGGACGTCACCGATAAGTTTTTGGGTGGCCTGCCCGGCGTGCAGAAGGAGGGCTGCGACGGCCTGATCACCTCGGGTGTGTTCATCCTGCACCAAGAGCCCAAGTTTATTCGCACCGTGTGTCTGGAGTTTTTCGGTTCCGATCTGCGCCGCGCCGTGCCCGCCATCGTCGAGACCAAGGATTATCTGGACCAGCACGAGGGGGTCATGCTCTCCGGCCTGGAACACCTGGACGAACGTTACGTGCGCGCCGTCAAGTACAGCACCAAGGCGCCGCGCCGCGACCGCCCCAAGATGGTGTTGCTCATCGATGTGGCCGGCGATGAGGAACAGGTCGTGGCCGATGCCGCCTCGCACGTGGTGCGCCTGGCCAATGCCCGCGGCGCCGAGGGTTTTGTGGCCGTCAGTCCCGAGGCGCGTAAGCGCTTCTGGGCCGACCGTTCGCGCACGGCCGCCATCGCCGCCCACACCAATGCCTTCAAGATCAACGAGGACGTGGTGATCCCGCTGGCGCGCCTGGCCGATTACAACGAGGGCATCGAGCGCATCAACATCGAGTACTCCACCCAGAACAAGCTGCGCATGATCGCAGCGGTGAAGGAGTACCTCTCCGGTGAGGTGAGCGAACGACGCCTGCCGGGCGAATACGAGGACAGCGACGAGGCCGACCAGATCTTCGCCGCCAAGCGTCAGGCCGCGCTGGAGCATTTGACTGCGGTGGAGTCGCGCTGGCAGCAGACCCTCGACGCCTTGGATCAGGCCGCCCTGGATAATAGCCCGCTGCTCGATGATGCCGCGCGTGAGAAGGTGCAGCCCGGCGACACCCTGCTGAATCTGCTGTTGCGCCGCGACCTGCGCATCTCCTATCGTGGCGAGGTGGAGAAGCCGCTTAAGGAGATCTTCTACGGACGCGACCTGGCCGGCGTCCACGACCGGCTGGACAAGATCCACGAGGAGATCCGTTCCAGCCGCCTGTTTGCCGCCACCCACATGCATGCCGGCGACGGCAACGTGCATACCAACATCCCGGTCAACTCCAATGACTACCTCATGATGCGTCAGGCCGACGAGATCGTCGACCGGGTGATGCAGCTGGCCACGGATTTGGGCGGGGTGATCTCCGGCGAGCACGGCATCGGCCTGACCAAGATCCAGTATATGGGCAAGGACGACATTGGCCGCTTCGTCGACTACAAACACAAGGTCGATCCCGACGGCTGGTTCAACCGCGGCAAGCTGATGCCCGACTCCGGCCTGGATAACGCCTATACGCCGTCGCTCAGATTGGTGCAGCAAGAGGCGTTGATCCTGGAGGAGAGCGAGCTCGGCGCCCTCAACGAAGACATCAAGGACTGCCTGCGCTGCGGCAAGTGCAAACCCGACTGCACCACCCACGTGCCGCGCGCCAACCTGCTCTATTCGCCGCGCAACAAGATCCTGGCCACCGGCCTGATCATCGAGGCGTTTTTGTACGAAGAGCAGACCCGGCGCGGCATCTCCGTCCGCCACTTCGACGAGATGAACGATGTGGCCGACCACTGCACCGTCTGCCACAAGTGTCTCAACCCCTGTCCGGTGAACATCGACTTCGGCGATGTCACCATCCGCATGCGCACCATCCTCAAGGACCGCGCCCAGCGCCGCAGCAGTCTCAGTACCCAGGCGGCCATGGCCTTTCTCAACGTCACCGATCCCGGCACCATCAAGGCCATGCGCAAGGGCATGATCCAGCTGGGTTACGCGGGCCAGCGCATGGCCTACAAGGTCGCCAAACAGTTTCGCGGACTGGGCGAGAAGAAACGCCCGGCCGCCACCACCGGCAAGATGGCGATGAAGGAAGAGATTATCAATTTCGTCAAGAAGCCCATGCCCGCCGGCCTGCCCATGCAGACCATGCGCGCCATGTTGGGTGTGGAAGACAATAAGGTGGTCCCTATCCTGCGCGATCCGGCCAAGGTCACCGACGACAGCGACGCGCTGTTCTACTTTCCGGGTTGCGGCTCCGAGCGCCTGTTCAGTGAGATCGGTCTGGCCACCCTGGCCATGCTCTACGACAGCGGTGCCCAGACCGTGCTGCCGCCCGGCTATCTGTGTTGCGGCTATCCGCAGACCTCGGCCGGCGATCGCGCCAAGGGCAACAAGATCACCACCGACAACCGGGTGCTGTTCCACCGTGTCGCCAACACGCTCAACTACCTCGACATCAAGACGGTGATCGTCTCCTGCGGTACCTGCATGGATCAGCTGCTGAAATACGAGTTCGAGAAGATCTTCCCCGGCTGTCGGCTGCTCGACATCCACGAATACATGCTCGAGCAGGGTGTGCGGCTTGAGGGCGTTGAGGGTACGCAGTATCTTTATCACGATCCCTGTCACACGCCCATGAAGACCCATAACCCCATCAAGGTGGCCTCGACGTTGATGGGGCAGGACGTGCAGCTGTCCGACCGCTGCTGCGGCGAGGCGGGCACCTTTGCGGTTTCCCGTCCCGACATCGCCACCCAGGTGCGTTTCCGCAAACAGGAGGAACTGCACAAGGGTATAGAGTCCCTGACCGGTGAACCTAAGGCCGAGGGCGGCAATGTGAAGTTGCTGACCTCCTGCCCCGCCTGTCAGCAGGGCCTGTCACGTTACCGTGAGGACACCGGTGTGGAGGCGACCTACATTGTCACTGAGATGGCCGGCAAGCTGTTGGGTGACGGTTGGCAGAGGCGCTTTGTCGAGCGCGCCAAGCAGGGCGGTGTTGAACGGGTGTTGTTGTAGGGTGCGCACAGCGCACCAGTTTCTTTCGCGGACGGCAATGTAACGCAGAGGTTTTGTATAAATCATTCTCTGCGCCTCTGCGCCTCTGCGCCTCTGCGCCTCTGCGCCTCTGCGCTCTTTGCGTTTCTTACACCTACCTTGCTATAGCTGCATCAGGGTTATGGCTGCGCTGTGCGCAGCCTACACACTGATCTTGAACTGACTCACCAGCCCCTGTAGCTGGGCTGCCAGTTTGGCCAGCTCTTCGCTTGCCGCAGTCGTCTGCGCTGCACCGGAGGCGTTGCTCTCCGCCAGGGAATGGATATTGGTGATGTTCTTGTTCATCTCTTCGGCGGTGGCGCTTTGTTCTTCGGCGGCGCTGGCGATCATGGTGTTCATCTCATTGATGGTGCCCACCGCCTCGGTGATGGCCTTCAGCGCAGCGGCGGCCTGCTGGGCCTGCTCCACACTCTGCTGCGCGGTCTGGGTGCCTTGGGTCATGGTGCTGACCGCATTGTGGGCACCGCTTTGCAGCTTGGTGATCATCTCCTCGATCTCGGACGTGGACTGCTGGGTACGCGCTGCCAGGGTGCGCACCTCGTCGGCTACCACGGCAAAGCCGCGACCCTGTTCACCGGCGCGGGCGGCCTCGATGGCGGCGTTCAACGCCAACAGGTTGGTCTGGTCGGCGATGTCCTTGATGACGTCGAGGATGGTGCCGATGTTTTCGCTTTCCTGCGCCAGGCCTTGAATCACGCCGGCGGCGTTGCCGACCTCGCCGGCTAAGCGATCGATAGTGCTGCTGGCGCCCTGTACCACCGTGAGACCGTTTTGCGCCTCGTTGTTGGCGGCGCTGGCGGCGTTGGCCGCGTTGCCGGCGTTGTTGGCCACCTCGGTGACTGTCGCCGACATCTCGTTCATGGCGGTGGCCACTTGATCGGTTTCGCGGCTTTGCTGTTCGATGTTGCCCGCGGTTTCATTGGCCACCGCCGAGACTTCCTCGGTGGCACTGGCCAGTTGATTGGCGGAGTTGATGATGCTCTTGATCAGTTCTTCGATATGGCCGGCCATGTCATTGAAGTTGGTGGCGATCTCCTGCATCTCATCGCGGCTGTTGAGCCGGGCGCGGGCGGTCAGGTCGCCCTTGGCCATGGCCTGGGCGGCGGCGCGGATCTGGTCCGCCCCGGTGTGCACCGAAAAATAAAGGCCGGTGAAGAGATAAGCAACCACCAGCAATACCGAGACGACGATGGCGATGGCGATAATCTCCTGCCGGATGTAGGCGTCGACACGTTCGGCAAGCAGGTCGTCCATCACGGGCAGGGCCTTGTCGAACAGCTCGAAGGCATTATCGATGGCCTTGGTGCTGGCGTTGAACACCGCGCCGCTATCCACGGTGATGTTTTCCGTGTCGAGAAGCTCGCGCGTCAATAGGTTTTCGAGGGTGTCGATGGCGTGGTCGTTCTCGTCGATGAACTGCTTCAAGGCGGCGGCGACATCGGGATTGTGGTCCATGGCAGACTCGAGACCGGCATCAAGGCTGTTGTTGTTGGCGTTGATGCGATCCACCAGTACCGACAGGCGCACCGCCTCCTTTTGCCCGATTTGACCCTGGGCGGCAATACTGGAGCCGAGGGCGCGCGATTGTCCCATGGCCTCGGTCAGCAGCGGTAGCTTGCTGACCAGGGCATCGCCCAGATAATAGGTGTCCAGTTCCGGGTCGAGCGTGATCTCGGATTTGTCTGCGATATGCATCAGCAGCGCCAACAGGTCGCTGATCATTTGCGTGTGGGCGCGGATGCTGTCCGCGGCCTGCATGTGCAGCGAATTGTTCTTGATGTTATGCCACTGCGCCTGGATATCGCTGACCATTCCGGTCGTGGCCAATGCCGTGCCCAGCGCCTTGTCGGTCGCCGTCAATAATTCGAACGCGGCATCTGCATCCTCACGCTTCTGCGTGATTCTGGATTTAAAACCAACATCGCCGTTGAGATAGGCCGCGGTCATGCCGCGGTGTTGTTGGATCTGGGCGATCAGTGGGCGTACGTTCTTGATGTAGCTGAGGCCGTTACGTTCGTTCTTGAAAAGCTTGATTTCGTCATTGACGTTTGCGATGAGCAGGTAGCTGAGCGTGATCAGCGGGATCATGATCAAGACGAAGATTACGGTGAACTTCACCGGATAGCGGAAGCGATCCATCAAGGCGGTAGCGGGGTTGAATAGTTTTTTCATTGTGAGGTCTCGTCCGTCTTATGCAGGCGCTGATTCATGAGTATGGAATATGCCAACAGATATCGGCGGCCGCCGCGGCAGGCTTTAGCGACATGCCCTTTTGCTTGCTACACGTGCCTGGACAGAATTGATAGAGCGGGCGTTTAACTCGGCGGCAGGAAGTTGATGGGGAAGTCGATGCTGGTGGTTTCCACATCCTTGGCGCCGAAGTTGATGCGCTTGATGCGCAGCGCCAGTTTGCGTTCCAGGGCCTCATCGTTGAGCTCCGATTCCAACACGGTGCATTCGGACACCGAGCCGTCAGGCTGGATGACGATGCGGAACAACACCTTACCCTGCAGGAACGGATTTTTGCGCAGGGCACGTTGATAAATACTGTCGATGGCGCTGTAGTTGGCCATCATGGTCTTCTTGATCTCGTCTTCGGAGCGACCGCGAGCGTCCTGAGGCGCGCCGGTGGCTACTTCGATTTCCTCGATCTCGCTGTCGACCTGGGTGGTCTGGCGGCCGGTCAGTTCGTTGTCGCTGGCGTTGCGGCTGAACCCGGAGGTATCGATGCCGCCGCTGCCCTTGCCGGCCTTGGCGGTGAGTACCGAGCGGGCCTGGGCGCGCTCGCTGGTCCCCTCGGTCTGCAGCGGCTTGGTGGCCTGCTTGAGGTCTTCCACGGGCTTGGATTCGCGCAGGTCGGCGAGCATGTCCTTCATGGCCAGCACGCCGGTACTGGCGGCCTTCTGGCGGATTTCCTCGACGCTGCGTTTGGGCTTGGGCTCGGGTTTCGGCTCTGGCTTAGGCTCGGGTTTCGGTTCTGGTTTCGGTTCTGGTTTCGGTTCCGGCTTGGGCTCCGGTTTCGGTTCCTCGACCTTGGGCTTTTCCGGTTCTACCGGTTTGGGGGGTTCCACCTTGGGCGGCTCGACCTTTTTCTTTTCCAGTAGCATCTTGGCCAGCCGCGGCGGGATCTTCTCGGCTTCGACCCGGTCACGTTCGGGCAGGTCGATGAAGGGAAAGATGAAGCTCATGATCAGCGCCAGCACCAGACAGACGACGACGATAATACGGAAACGCCGTTCCACCTCGGGGGAGGCGGACCAGGGCAGGGCCAGGTTGTAAGGTAAAACTGCTTTCACTGAACTAACCTTGTGTCCCACCCTTCTTGGAGACTGCCAACGAGATGTTGTTGTAGTTGACGCTGTTACACGTGATCATGATTTTCTTCAGCAGGCGATAGGGGATATGCTTGTCGCCCAAAATGGTGATTTCGCGACGCGCCTCTTGCTCCGCCGGGATGCGGCTGCGGCCGGCCTGGTATTCCAGTTCTTGTTTCAAGGCCGCGATGAGGTTTTCATCGCTGGCCAGCACTTCGTCCACCGAGGCCACCTTGCGACCCTGCACCAACAGGTCCTCCTCGCTCACCATGATGAACAGGGTTTCCTTGGGGCGTTGCTCGGCGATGGATTCGGGCAGCTGGATCTCCTTGGTGTTGGGGATGTTCTGCACGTCGGAGGAGTTCACCAGCAGGAAGAACACCAGGATGGTGAAGATATCCATCAAGGACACCAGATTGATGGCGCTGCGTTTCGAGCGTCCGTGATGGCGCTGCATGCGCCGGGCCCTGCGCGACATCTTCATGGTTAAGGCTTTCCTTTCGCCGCTGGCGCGTCACCCAGGGCGATGTCGGGGAACAATTCGGCCTGGACGGTCTTGTCGTCGCGTTTCAGTTCGATCAGGCGCGTGGCGTCCATGACGTGGATCAGGCGTTCGTAAGGCACGTCCGGTTCCAGTAGCAGGGTGGCGACGGTCTCGTCGGGAAAGCGCGCCTTGAGTTCACGCAACAGCTCGCGCAAGGCCTTGAGATCATAGCCTTCCTCCTCGCTGATCAGCGGAATGCGCTTGAGCACCCGGCCGGGGCGGTCGCCCACCACCAGCGTGTCATCGCGCAGGATGATCTCGAGCTGGAACTCGGGCGGCGTTTGATCCGCGCGGGTCTCCTCCGCCGACTGCTCCGGCAGGTTCATCTCCAGGATGTTGACCTGGTTGAACACCGCTGTGATGAGCAGAAACGGCACCAGGATCACCATCAGATTCATGAAGGCGGTAATATCCAGCTCCGGCGCTTGCCGGTGGGCACGACGAAAACGCGATCTCATGGGGTCAGCCCGCGCTGCTGTCCTTGGTGATGATGTTGAGGAATTTCACCGCCGCCATTTCAAAGCTGTCCACCAGCTCGGTGGTCTTGGTGCTGAGGAAGGCGTGCATCAGCAACAGCGGGATGGCCGCCATCAGGCCAAAGGCGGTGGTATTCATGGCCACCGAAATACTGGAAGACAGCAGGTCGGCCTTTTGCGACGGATCGGCGCTGGCCACGGCGGTGAAGGCCTGGATCAGACCGATAATGGTGCCCAGCAGGCCCATCAGCGTGGCGATGTTGGCCAGGGTGGCGAGGTAATGGGTGCGCTTTTCCAGGCGCGGGATAACCTCCATCAGGCCTTCTTCCATGGCGGTCTCGATTTCGTCGCGGTGTTGGGTGCGTTCCTTGATGCGGGCCAGGCCGTAGGCCAGCATGTGAGAGATGGTGGCCTTGGACTTGGCCGCCAGTTCGCTGGCCTGATCGAAATTGCCGGCCTGGATCAGGGGCACCACGTTGTTCCACATCTTGCGGCTTTTGCTCTTAGCCGACTGCAAGTAGATAAAACGTTCGATGGCAATGGCGAGGCCCACCGCGAATAGCAGTAGGATGAAATACATGAAAACCCCGCCTTCCTGGAAGAAGCGCACGATTGTGGAAAAAGCGTCCATCATTGTCTCCTTAGAGCACTTACTTGAGATTGGATAATTGCGTTAAAAAATAGCGGGATCTATCGTAAACCCGCCAGTATAACTCATGGTTGTGGCGTACGCTGGCTTTGCAGGATCAGCTCATGATAGCGGATCTGGCGGCGAAAGATTTCCGGATCGATCGGTTCCAGCACGTCGCTGGCCAGGCTTTTGCTGGCGGGCATTTCGATCTCGCCGGGCTGGCGCCGTTTCCACGGCACGATGTAGAGCACCTTGGGCAGCTCGCTCTGGCCGTAGACGTTCATGCCCTCGGATTGCAATTGTACCTCCGCGTCCTGGGGCGCGGCAGCGCCCGGCAATAGCGCCAGGCAAAGAACGGCGGTGCCCGTACTTAAGGTTCGATACGCCGGCTTAGATCTGCGATCCATATTTGTACCTGTCTGTCATCCGGTTTCAGTTCAATATAGCGCTGATAATATTCCAGCGCCGCTGCGGGGGTGTTGAGATACAGCTCCAGCAAGATGCCGGCGTTGCGCAGCAGGTTGCTGTTGTTCGGTGCGATCTCCAGCCCTTGGCGATAAGCCTCCAGGGCCTTGTCAAAGCGTCCGTCGCGGCGGTATAGCATGCCCAGGTGATTGTAGATTTCCGCATTGCCGGGGTTGAGTTGCTGCGCCCGCTTCAATGCTGTTTCGGCCGTTTCGTAGTCTTTTTTAGCCAATAGCACCGCGCCCAGGTTGGCATAGGGGCCGGGCAGGTCGGGGTAGCGCTGGGTCATGTCATAAAAAATGGCCTCGGCCTGGTCGTAGGCCTTGGCCTGCAGGGCCCGCACGCCGCGCTCGAACTCGCTCACCACGGCCGAGGGCAGGGCCGGCTTGTCGCTTTGTTGTGTGCCCGCCGCTGTACTTTCCGGTTGCGCGTCGCCGCCGCTGGTTGCCTGCTGCGCGCTTGCGCCAGTGGGGGGCTGCGGGGCGCCGGTACTGCTGCAGGCCCCGAGCAGGGCCGTCAGGCAGACGATGCCTACGCCTCTAATTAGCTGTCGTGGCGGCAAGATCATGGGTTTCATTCCTCGCATAACGGGCCGGCACCAATTTGGCCAGGGCGCCGATGCTGCGTTCAATCCAGTCGTTGTAGATAGCGCCGTCGGTCATGCGGGCGATATTGGTTTCGTGCAGTTCGATGGCCTGTTCCTCGAAGGGGAAGGCCTGCTCTTCCAGCATCAGCTCGTATTGCTCCATCTCTTCGTCATCGAGGTTGGTGGGGCGATCCGAGTCGAACAGTTTGCGGCTGAAGTCGGCATACATGTCGGCGATGCGGAAGGTGGCGGCAGTGGTGTATTCCGCCACGCCCAGTTCGGCCGCCTTGTTGTAGGCCTCCAAGGCCTGTTTCATGAGCTGGTTTTTTAGCTGCATATTGGTGCGGATGGGCTCGACCAGTTCGATCTTGGCATAGCGCTCGTAATGGGGCTCGGCCAGTACGAAGGCGGCCTGCGCCGCCAGATAGCGGGTGCGATGGGTGCGCTGCGGACCGCCGCTGTGGTCGGCCTCGTAGATCTTCTCGAGTTGAATGCGATAGTAGTTGTCGCGGCCGACGGCCTTGTGCATCAGACCGGCCTTGTAGAGGGCTTCGATGGCCGGCTCCAGCGGGCTGGGAAACATTTCGGCATAGGCGTTGTAGGTGGTGGCGGCCTTGTGTCGGTCGCCGGCTTCTTCATACAATTCGGCGGCCTGCCACAGGGCCTCGCGCTTGGCTTCGGGCGAAGCGGCATTGTCGACGATGTCACGCAGCGCCTCGGCGGCGCGCAACGGGTCCTCCAGGCGCATATAGGCCACCGCCAGTTTTTCTTCCACATCGTTGATCAGCGCGTGCTTGGGATGATTGCGTTTGAAGGCCTCCAGGGCGTCGGCGGCCTGCTGCCACTGGTCGAGGATGATGTGGGTGGTGGCGATGTCGAATTCGGTCGTGGCGCGGATGGAGGCGTTGGGTACGGTCTCGATCAGGCGTTTGAATTCTTCGATGGCGCTGGTGACGGCGCCACGGGCGCGGAAATGCTCGGCCTGTTTATAAATACTGGCGGCCAGGCGTTCGCGCACCTCTTCCTGCAATGGGTCGTCCTCGCCGATGAGCAGGCGCAGCTCTAGATAGAATAGTTCGGCGATTTCGAAGTTCTGCATTTCGAACTGGGTGTTGGCCAGCACGACGAGGGCGGTGCGGCGGATGTCGGCATCGCTCTTGGGATAGCGGTTGAGGATGGTTTCCGCCGCCATGACGGCATCGCTGTAATGGCGTCCCTCGTAGAGTTCGTGGGCCGCCTTGGCCAGTACCGCCGGTGCCCTGGGATCCTTGGAGAAGACCTTGGCGAAGGACAGTGCGCTTTGCAGGGCGGACTGGCCCCAGGCCTTTTTGTCGGGACCGGTGAGTAGTTTGTCCTGCTCGGTATAGGCCACCAGGGCGGCGTAGCCGGCTTCGGCGGCGTCGTCATGGGTGCCGTATTCATAGGCGGTGCGTTCGAACTCGCGCGCCGCTTCGCCGTAGAGCTTGTCTTCGAACAGGGCCTCGGCCAGCAGGAAGTTGATGTGCGCTGCATCCTCGCCCCGGGGGAAGTGGGCGAGATAGAGTCGGTACCAGTCGGCGGCCTCCTGAAAGTCGAGCAGGTTGTCGGTTTGCTGGGCCTTGGCGTGGTGGTACTGGGCGGTATCCAACAGGTGGACCTTGAGGCGCGCGCGTATCCGGGACTGGCTTTGGTTGTCGCTCTTGAGCAGGTAGCGGTAGTAATCGTTGTGGACCGTCTTGTCGAGGTGTTCGCTGAGGATATCGTAACGGCGTACGAATTCCTTCTTCGCTGCGACGATTTCCTGTTTGGACTTTTGCGTGGTGTAGATATCGATGGCCTTGTCATGCAGGATCAAGGCGTAGGGGTGCCAGGGGCTACGATCGAAATATGAGCTATAGATCGCGGCGGCGGCGAGCGGCCGCTCCTGTTTGAGATAGAGTTCAGCCAGCTTCTGATAGACGATGAACTCGTAGACCCGCGCGGATTTACCGCGCAGGTAATTGGTGAGCGCATCCCTGTCGCCCTGCATGGAGATGCACAGGGTGACGGCGCGAAAGCTGTCGTTGATCAGTTCGACGTCGGAACGCGAAAGATATGCCATTTCGGCCAGTTCCGCCGGGGTGATGTTGCGGCTCAGTTTTAGATCGAGCACGGTAAAGAACGGGTCGAGCGACGCGCGGCAGCGGTCTTGCTTATAAATGGACCAGGCGTATTTGAACAGGGCCTGCTCGTAAAAGCGGTTGTTGACCTGGCCGCGGCCGACGATGCCGGCGTAGGCGATTTCGGCGTCATCATAGCGGCCCTCCTGGAACAGCAATTCGCCCAGGCGGAAGCCGACCTCGTCGGCGCGCTCCGAATTGGGATAGTCGCGCGCGAAGATCTTCAGCGCCTTGACCGCCTTGTCCAGGCGGCCGCTGTGTTCGTAGGCGCGCGCCAGTTGATAGATGATGATGTCACGGTCGTAGTAACGCGGATAACGGGTCAACAGCGTTTGATAGGCATCGATGGCCTTGGCGTAGCTTTCCGGGGTGACGTGTTCGCCGTCGCCTTCTTCATAAAGCCGGTCGATGCGTTGCATTTCCAGGTCACCGAGACGGCGCAGGGCCTTTTCGCTCAGTTCGGCATCACCGCTTTTTTGAATCAGTTCTTCATAGGCCTTGATGGCGTCGTCCACCGACGCCGTTACCGGCGCGTCTTTTTTAATCTCGATGGATTTACCCTTGAGGCTGCCCAGAGTATCGCTGCCGCTGGTGCTGCAGCCGGCGATCACCAAGGCGAGCGGCAAGGCGACCAGTGCACGAGGCTTCATTGCAGCCCTTCCTCCAGCTCGAAGGTGCCACCTTCGATGGCTTGGGCGATGCCGAATTTGATTTGATCCACATGGCCGGCGAGTTGGGCCTGGTAGCGGCTCAGTGTCCTGAGCGCCTCTTGCTTGAGCTGTTTGAGCTGCAGCTGCCGGGCCTTGTCGATTTGCCGCCCGATGGTCTGGTGGCGCCGCTGAAGCGCGGCGACATCGGCGTCCATCCGGCTGCGATCCTGGTGTTGTTCAATGGCGCCGATGTCGCTCTCCAGCGACTCGAGTTGGGCGCCGAGTTTGATCAGGGCGCGATATTCCAGCAGGGCGGCCTGGAATTCCGGGTTGTCGAGCAGCAGCGGCAGGAAGCGTTGCTCCGGTGCTTCCGGGGTATTCTGCCAATGCTCGAGCCAGCCGGTCTCATCAGTCGGAATGGCGCTGATCAGCTTGGGAAACAGATCGCTGTTGATCTTTTTCTTGGCCTCGTTCATGTCCTGAGTATCGGCATCGATCTGCTTTTGTGCAGCCTGATAGTGCTCGATGGCTTGATTGAAGGCGCCGGCCTTAGCCAGGGCGTAGGGCACGGCCAGCATGGTTTCGTAGCCGTAGGCGCTGCGGTAGGGACGGCCTTCCAGTTCCATCCAGAACACCAGGGCTTGTTCGTAGTTTTGATCGCTGGAATAGCTCCAGCCCATGCCCAGCAGAGCGATGTTGGACAGATGACTCTTGAGGCGCACCTTCTCCAGGTAGCCACGCGCCTTGTCGGGCTGACCGATCTTGAGCAGCGAATAGCCGAGCGCCAGGTTGGCCTGGTCGCGGATCGCCTCCACCTCCCGGTCGCGGCTGTCAGCCAGCCGGCCGATCTGGTGCAAGATCAGGGCGCCGTTTTTGTTGCGGTGCTCGATCAGCTGCACGCCGATGTTGAACAATTGATAGAGTGCCCAGCTCGATTCGTCGTTGATGCGCGGCAGGGCGGCGAGGGCCTCCTGTCGCTTGCCGGCCTCCAGCAGGGCGCGGGCGCGGATGCTGTCGCGTTCGACTCGCTGGGCCGGACTCAAACTGCGTTTGATATGGGTCAGCGATTGCAGGGCGGCGTCCATGCGCCCCAGCACGAGCTGCAGTTTGGCGTGTTCCAGCCAGGCGCTGTCGCGCATGCTTTGCGGGCCTACACTTTGGCGCGCCAGACGGGTATACATGGCGAGGGCTTCTTCATGCAGCCCCAGCCTGGCGAAATTGTCGGCCAGAAACAGCCGGGCCAGGTCGCGGTCGTCGCCGAGGCGCTTGAGTTTGTCGGCCGCCATCAACATGGCCATGGCGCGAAACCGATCCCCTTCCCGGTACGTCAGGTAGGCGTGGCCGAGCAAGGGGTTGCTGATTTTTTCCGCCTCGAATTCTTCGCTGTGCGCCGCTGGACTGGCCGTGATACCGCCGAATGCCAGCGCCAGGGCGATAACGGCGTGACGGCAGCGCGCGCTCATTGGATCGCCGCCCAGGTGTCGTGGCGGTAGAGGATGTCCGGGCTGCGCTGCTGCAAGAGGGTGGTGATGGTGATTTTCAGGTGGTCACGGCCGGGGGATTTGTCCAGCGCGAGCGTTTTGGTGACGCTGCGGCCGCTGCCGGTGACGGTGGTCTTGAGCACATGGGTGCCGGGCTGCAGCGCGATGACGCCCAATTCCTGCATGGCACCGCCGGTCAGTAGGTCCTGTTCCACGGCCGTCAGGTCGCGCTGGACCACGGTCTGGTCATCCAGACTGATACGGATGCTTTGGATTTTCCCCTTGGCGGACGGAGTGATGTCGAGATAAAGGGCCAGCCCTAGCCGCTCCCGGTCTTGGAGTTTTTCTTGTGCCAGCAGCAGGTCGCGTTGCAGTTCCAGGGTGGCCTGCGTCAGCGCGGCGCGGTCGACGGTGTCGGCCGTCACGGGTTCGGCCGCCTGACTGTGGGACAGGGGCAGCAGTACCAAGAGCAGGCGCAGCGAACGGGTAAGCGAGAGTGGTTTGGCCGACAACAAGAAAAAACCTCTATTTTGATGCGGTATGGGGGGCCGCCCTACGACAAACGCATTACGTTATACCACACCCTTTTGCCGTTTTGCCAAAACGAAGGGGCCTGAAAAGGCCCCTTGTCAATAGCACACGGCATGGCCGTCGCGGCTGAGCTTAGCTGGCGGTGCGCTTTTTCTCCATCATGTCGTGGATGATGGGTGTCAGCATGATTTCCATCGCCATCCCCATCTTGCCGGCCGGCAGGACCATGGTATTGGGGCGTGACATCCAGGAACCCTGCAGCATCTGCAAATAGGTGCTGATGTCGTGCTTCTTCGGATAGCGGAAGCGCACGACGCAGAAGCTTTCGTCCGGCGTTGGGATGTCGCGGGCGATAAACGGGTTGGAGGTATCCACGATTGGCACGCGCTGGAAGTTGATGTCGGTGCGCGAGAACTGCGGTGCGATGCAAGTGACGTAGTCAGGCATGCGGCGCAGGATGGTTTCGACCACCGCCTCGGCGGAATAGCCGCGCTCTTTGTTATCGCGATGGATCTTCTGGATCCACTCCAGGTTGACCGAGGGCACCACGCCTACGAGCAGATCGACCCACTGGGCTACGTCCACATCCTCGGTGACGACGCCGCCGTGCAGGCCTTCGTAGAACAGGATGTCTGAGCCCGGCTCCACGTCTTCCCAGGGGGTAAAGGTGCCGGGCTCCTGATTGTAAGGGGCGGCCTCATCCTGATTATGCAGGTACTTGCGTACCTTGCCGGTGCCGGTTTCGCTGTAGCTGCGGAACAGTTCTTCCAGTTTGTCGAAGACATTACCCTCGGGACCGAAGTGACTCAAAGTGCGGTCTTCGGCCAGGGCCTTGGCAACGGCTTCTTTCATCTCCTTGCGGTCGTACCGGTGGAAGCTGTCACCCTCAACCACGGCGGCCTTGATGCCTTCGCGGCGGAAGATGTGTTCCATGGCGTTCTTGACGGTCGATGTGCCAGCGCCAGACGAACCGGTTACGGCGACAACGGGATGTTTTCTGGACATGGGGTCCTCCTTAAGCTCAAATGAGATTGCGAAATGGAAACCTGGTGGTATCACTCCCGCGGCGCTTGTGTCAGTGCCTTGCCAGTTGGGGCGGGGGGCTGCTCGTTATTGTTGATGCCTGGATACTCGAAAGCGCGCCATTATACTACAACCCCTCGGATTTGCGATGTTTTGCCCGTGGTTTGCAGCCGGCTCGCGGATCTGCCGATATATTCGTATAGAGACGGTGTTTTGAAGCGCTTCCCGTCGGGCTTGCTAGAGGTGTTAAAGATTAACTGTATGCTGTTGTTTTTAAGAAGGATTTTACGACCGCTCGGTTGCCTGCCGTTGGCCCTGATCGTGCCCCTCGCCCAGGCCTCGGCGCAACAAAATGAGGTCGAAAACGGCTATATCGAGGAGATCCGCTTCGTCGGCAATGACACGACCAAGCGGCGCATCATGCTCCAGGAGATGGTGATCCGCGCAGGCGATTCGGTCGACGCCGCGAAGATCGAGCGTTCGCGCCAGGCCATTATGGACCTGGGCCTGTTCAAGTCCGTCAAGGCGCGTCTGCTGCCGGGACAGGAGGGCAAAATCCTGGAAATCGGCGTCGACGAAAAGATCTATATTATCCCCTTGCCGCAGCTGGACCGGGACGCCGACGGCGAGGTCAGTTACGGCGGCCGCCTGACGGTGGACAATCTGAATGGACTCAATCAGCGCCTTAGGCTGACCTATGAGGTGATAAGCGGCAGTTTCGCCAGCGATCGCACCGTCCATGCGGCGGATGTATTCTGGGATTATCCGCGTGTCGCCGGCACCCATTACGGCCTCAGCCTCGGGCTGAAGCGCGAGGTATCGCCGGAGTTGACCCAGGACAGCCTGGGAGAGACCGTGGCGGAGCATGATCGGATCTTTAATATCTTCGATGTCGGCGTGTCGCGCTGGCTCAGCCGCGAGGGCCCTTCGCAGGGCTGGAATGTGGGCTTTGGCACCTTCTGGCGCTACGAACTCCACGACCAGCAATTCGGTGTCCCCCTGGACCGGTCGCCGGAAAAGGCCGTGGGGATCTCGTTCGCCCTCCGTTATACCCGAGTGCACAATTATCTCTACAGTCGCGAGGGGCTGGAATACGGTTTCGTCAGCGACCACGGGTTGGTGGCTTTGGGCTCGGATACCCCCTATAGTCGCAATCACGCCTATTACCGCCATTATTTTCCCCTCGGCGCCATCCCGCAGCATCGTAACTTCAATTTGCAGTTGCGCTTCGGCGGCACCGGCGGCAGCGTGCCCATCGACGACTTCCCCTATATCCTGGGCGGCAGCCGCGACCTGCGCGGCTATGAAAAGGACGCCATTGGGGGGCGTTCCTTCTTCGTCGTCAACCTCGAGTTGCTGGCGCCCCTATGGGGATACAGCCCGGCGCGCGGTGTGCTCTTTGCCGATGTCGGCAACGCCTATGACGACAATCGCGTGATCGATTTCGGCGACCTCGAATCCAGCGTCGGTGTCGGTTTGCGTGTCAGGCTCAAGGCCTTCGTCGATCTGCAGCTGCGTCTCGACGTCAGTTACGCCTTCGGGCTGGAGCGGCGCAAGGTCTATTTCGGCAGCAAGAACACCTTCTGAGCCGCCCCCGGTATGGCGACGGACCTTTGAATACCGTAAACTGTCAAGCAGCAATCGGATTAAATCGCGGGAGCGGGGACATTGAATCGAGCCAACCTGATCACCGGGCTGATGCTGCTGAGCTGCGGCCTGTTGCTGTCGGCCTGTGCCATGTTCCGGATCACCGACGTCAACAACCGCCACAGTCTGATCCAGGCCGACTCCAGTCGTCCCCACGCCACGGTCTATTTCATTCGCCCCAAGACCGAACACCCCATGGGGTTTGCCGGAAACGTCCTCGATGTCGAGGCCGACGGTGAAGATCTGATGGCATTGGCCAAGGGCGAATACACTATGGTGCGGCTCAAACCGCGCGATGTGCGCGTCACCCTGCGTAACCGCACCCAGGTGCGCGGTCGCTGGGAACTGACTGAAATGGCGCGCAGCCGCCAGTTCAGTTTCGAGGCCGGCAAGGTCTATTTCGTGTTGGCCGATATGTTCAACGGCGAGTTTCGCGGCGTGCACTTTACGCCCAAGGCGATCAGCCTGTATGAGGCCAAACATGCGGTGCAACATCTGGAACCGGCCGGGCAGGCGCGCCAGCACCCCATCGCCAAGTTGTAATTCCCCTCTGTTGCCACCCCCGCGGGAGGTGCCGTGCACTTTCTGATCATCGCTGTGCTGTTGTTATTGCTGATCTTCGGGCCGCAGTGGTGGGCCCGCGCGGTGCTGCGCCGTTACAGCAAACCGCGGCCGGATTATCCCGGCGACGGCGGCCAGTTTGCGCGCCACCTGCTCAAGCAGTTCGACATGCATAAGGTGAAGGTGGAAGGCACCGAGCAGGGCGATCATTATGACCCCGTCGCCAAAGTGGTGCGGCTGACCCCGGATAAACTCAACGGCAAGTCCCTTACCGCCGTCGCCGTGGCGGCCCATGAAGTGGGCCACGCCATTCAGGATCATCTCAACTACGCCCCGCTCAAGTGGCGCGCCCGGTTGGTGAATATCGCCCAGGCAGCGGAAAAGACCGGTGCCGGGGTGATGATGGTGTTGCCGCTGGTGGCGCTGATCACGCGCTCGCCGGCGGCCAGCGCCGCCATGTTTGCCGTGGCGATTGGCAGCATGGCCATCGGCACGGTCGTGCACCTGATCACCCTGCCGGTGGAATGGGACGCCAGCTTCGGTCGCGCCATGCCCCTGTTGAAGGCGGGGGGCTATCTAGACCCCAAGGACGAAAAGGCGGCGCGTCGCATCCTCAAGGCCTGCGCGCTGACCTATTTCGCCTCCTCTTTGGCCAGCCTGCTGAATGTCTGGCGCTGGTGGCGTTACTTGCGGCGTTGACCGTCGCCTTGTTCTTTTTGCAATAACCTCGGCGCGACGAGGACGCCGGTGCCGACGACGAGATACACAAGGCCCAGGCCGACCAGGGTGAATTTCACCGCGGCCAGCCACTGGATCACGGCGGGCCAGCCGGCGCCGGAGGATCCCAGCAGTAACCGGATCAGCCCATAATTCTCCACCGCATCCAACAGCGCTGCCGCGATAACCAGCCAGGCCAGGCACGTGCCGGTGAGCGCCGCGATGTTTGAGCGCGTACGCAGGTGCATGGCCACGCGGCTGCACGCCAGGGCGACGCTTATGCCGTACAACGAGTCTGTAGAAAAACCCAAATACAAGTCTCACCACCATCACTCGCCTCAGTTAATATTTTACTACTCCCCATTTGATCCAATCCTCACCGAGAAATAATACAGATCAATTCTTCCCGATACTTGAGACCTATTCCATTCGTTATGCCCCATTCCACGCATATCGGTGTATTTTAAATATGTTGTGGATCATGCTAATCAATTGCCACTGACCGTTGACCTTCTGTTTTCCTCGCAGACTAAATCGCTTGAATCCTATACTGCTGGTGATATTTCCGAATACAGGTTCAACAGTGCCCAGTCGTTGGCTGTAGATATGCCGTCCCATGGCACTGTCGATCTTTTGTTTCATCTTCTCGATGAGACTGGTTTGTTGATGTTTTTTGGTGTTGCCTAGCTTTACGGCAAACTGGCGCGGGCTCTTTTGTTGCTCTGATCTGAGGCAGCGTTTTCTAAGATGACAGTGACGGCAATCATTTTCATAGCCCTGGAATTTCATGAACAGGCTGTTGCCGATTTTTGTCTCTTCGCACTGCAACCACATGGCATTGCCGGCGGGACAGATACAGG
>MRWF01022501.1_pt1 | contig 33813 bp, 26 predicted proteins | sample 1013331 | NCBI WGS metagenome assembly MRWF01 (sample SAMN06117577, study PRJNA244670) | biofilm metagenome | biome: Water; feature: Cathode Biofilm; material: Biofilm; isolation source: microbial consortium enriched at the cathode of a solar microbial fuel cell | place: USA: District of Columbia ... | reverse complement strand
CATCAGGCGATTTACAAGGTGCTTGCCGAGGAACTGGCGGGGCCGGTTCATGCGCTGGCGTTGCATCTATACTCACCGGAAGAATGGGAGGCGACGGGGCAGTCGGCGCCGGAGTCTCCGAATTGTATGGGCGGGTCGAAGAAAGATCCGGCGATGGCGACGCGGACCGCACAGGGAGAGGGTTCATGAGTCAGTTTTTCCAGATTCATCCGGAGACGCCGCAGAAGCGTCTGATCAATCAGGCGGTGGATATTCTGCGTCGTGGCGGGGTGATCGTGTATCCCACGGATTCAGCCTATGCCATTGGCTGTCACCTGGGTGACAAGCAGGCGGCGGATCGGATCAAGCGGATTCGCCGTCTGGATGACAAGCATAACTTCACCCTGGTGTGCCGGGATCTTTCGGACATCGGGGTCTATGCCAAGGTGGATAACACCCAGTACCGGTTGCTGAAGAATTTCACGCCCGGACCCTACACTTTCATTCTGGATGCCACCAGTGAAGTGCCCCGGCGGCTGCTTCATCCCAAGCGCCGGTCAGTGGGCGTCCGTGTGCCGGACAATGCCATTGTTCAGGAGCTGTTGGGCGAGCTTGGTGAGCCCATCATGAGCAGCACCCTGATTCTGCCGGGCGAAACCGATCCGATGACAGACCCTTATGAAATCCGGGAAACCCTGGAGCATGAGCTGGATCTGATTATCGACGGAGGATTCTGCGGTATGGAAGCGACCACGGTCGTGGACTTCACCGGCGAGGCTCCGGTGGTTACCCGTGTTGGCAAGGGGGATCCGGCGCCTTTCGAGGTCTGATTCTCCTGATCCGTCTTTCCGTTATGCCCGGGCGTTCAGATTAAAGGCGTACGCCCGGCTATTCCCTGCAGCTTCGATTTGCTCGGCACTCACTGAGCGGCGCATGGTGTCGTAACGGTGCACGAGGTCCTGCAGGCCGTTGAATTGCTGGTTCTCGCTGATCAGTGTGTCCAATAGCGGGTTATTCACCCCGTACGCCTGGTTGAGCTTGAGCGCATTGTCCATGAAATGCAGCGTTGGCTCGTTAACGCTGAGGCGATTGAACGCTTCCTTGAAGTTTTTGTTTACGTTCAGATCTTTTTCAATCTGGATGCGTGTGTTGTCTGCGATTTTCCCTTCCACCGCAACGCTGCCATTCTCCGTTTTGCTCACGTTCAATGCGGTTGCCGGGTGCAGGTTGTATTCGGCAAGTTTGTGCCGCAGGGTTTCCCGTACAAAGGCAAGATCCTGCCCCACGGTCTGTTTGTAGTCAGCCATGGCCAGCCTGCGGGCTTTCAGCCGTGAGAGGTCAGACTGGTTGTTCTCCGAGGGTGTAAAGCGGTCATCGCCAGGTGTCGGCTCGGTTTCCATGGCCTTTGCCTGTGCTTTGCCAGGCGCGGCTTCCGGCGCTGTTGAGGGCGTCTGGCGCCTTTCCATGGCCTGCTGGAACTGGGTGCTCGCCCGGATCAGAGAGGTCAGTAGGGACATGGATGGGTTTCCTCCTTCGGTCAACCGGAGTGCGGTTTCCGAACAGTCAGCGTTGGGAATCACGAATGCTTGTCATCGTGCTCTGCAGCTTTCAGGCCAACTCGATGAAGTCCCGGGCTGAGGGCTCCCCCTCCTTCCTTCATGTGTAAACGACTTTTCCCGGATCTGATCTGGGTCAGGAAATAATTGACGCATATCTATAAAGTTTGGCGACAGTTAGTTGTCATCACGAAACGTCAAAACAACGTCCTGGCCGCATGCCGCGCGGTCTCTGTGTCGGGTTACCATGAAAAAACAGTATTCCATCCGCTTTCTCTTACTTGCCGCTCTGGCGGCTGCCTTCTCCCTGGTGCTCGTGTTTACCGTAATCTACAGTGCAGACTCGCAGCGTGATCATCTTGAAGAGTTCAGCCACAAATACGTGGATGGACTGACAAAATCCTATTTCGATGGGCTGAATACCATGATGGTCACCGGCACCATCGGTAACCGGGATGTCCTCCGGAAAAAGGTGATGGCGTCTGAAGACGTGCTGGACGTGCGGGTGATTCGCAGTGACCATTTGAATCGGATCTTCGGCAACGGCAACGCGTCGGAACAGAAGCGGGAACCACTGGATAAGAAAGCGCTTACCGGTGAGCGGGTGGAGTCCTATTCCAGCAATGAGGACGGGCGAGTCTACACACTTATTGAGCCCGTGATCGCGATGGAAAACTATCAGGGCGTCAACTGCCTTGGCTGTCATCAGGCCAGTGAGGGTGACGTTCTTGGCGCCATTCGGGTGGACTATTCCATGGCTGACAGCGATGCCCGTTTGCAGCAGCAACTGCTGACCAGTGGCGGTATTCAGGTAACCATCTTTGCTGCGGTGTTTTTCCTGACCGCCGCCGCTTTGAGTCGACTGGTGTTTTCCCGTTTGCGGCGACTCCACGACCGCATGGACGAGATCTCCAGAAACTCTGACCTGACCATTGAGCTTGAGGTTAGCCGCAACGACGAGATCGGTTCCGTCTCCCGGGCGTTCAACCGGATGATGGCGAAGATACGGGAGAGCATGAATACCGTCATGGACAACGCCGAACAGGTTGAACAGGCGGCCAGAAGCATTGCAGGGAAGGCTGACACGACAGAGAGGGAAGTGCTTGCCCAGCGTGACAACACGGATCAGGTGGCCAGCGCCACTACCGAGATGGCCGCATCTGCGGTTCAGGTTCGGGAAAATGCCATCCATACCACCCGAAAATCCGCAGATACTGCGGAATCAGCGAGCAAGGGTGAGAGCCTTGCCCGGAATGCAGTAAAAGGCATCGAGGCATTGAACTCCGAGGTCCAGAGTGGCGCAAAACGCATTGAGCAGCTGGATCAACGTACCAGTAAGATGTCGGATATGCTGGAGGTAATCTCCAATATCGCTGACCAGACCAACCTGCTGGCGCTCAATGCCGCCATCGAGGCGGCCCGTGCCGGAGAGCAGGGGCGCGGTTTTTCTGTGGTGGCCGATGAGGTGCGTGCGCTGGCGTCGAGAACTCAGGATTCAACGGAGGAAATCCGGAACACCATCAACGGACTGAAGGGAGAGGTTGTCGATTGTGTGGCCACCATGCGCCATGCCTCTGAGATGGCAGAGCATCAGGTTTCAGCCATTCTGACCGTAGAGTCTGAACTGCAAACCATTGCATCTGCTGTGCGGGAGATCACCAACCTCAATCAGGAAATGGAGAGCGCTGCCAACGAGCAGAGCGATGTCTCCGAATCCATTAATCACAACGTGATTGAAATCAGTCGCTCGGCAGAGCAGACCTCCGGGGATGCCAAGGAGACAGCGAGAATTGCCGGAGACCTTCTGGCCATGGCCGAGAATCTCAGGAAAACCATCGAACAGTTCCGGCTGAATCAGGAAGGCCGCCCTTAGAACGGCGGCGTGGGTCTGGCGACAGGCTCAGCCCCGATGGTCGGAAACAAAGGGGTTGGTGGCTCGCTCCCGGCCAAAGGTGGACATCGGACCGTGTCCGGGAATGAACGCAACCTCGTCGCCGAGCGGGAACAGCTGTTCCCTGATAGAGCGAATCAGTGTTGCGTGGTCGCCCTTTGGAAAATCCGTGCGTCCGATGGAGCCATGGAACAGCACGTCACCTACCAGCGCCAGACCGGATTCCTTGTGGTAAAAAACCACATGTCCCGGTGTGTGGCCGGGGCAGTGAAGGACTTCCAGGGTCTGGTTACCCACGGTGACCTGCTGCCCATCTTCCAGCCAGCGATCCGGGGTGAAAACTTCCGGGGCCGGAAACCCGAACATCTGCGCCTGCTGGGGCAGGCCAACAATCCAGAAATTGTCTTCCTTCTGCGGCCCCTCAATGGGAATACCCAGCTCTTTGGTCAGCTCCGCAGTTCCGCCGGCATGGTCAATGTGGGCATGGGTAAGCAGAATTTTCTCGACCGTCACGCCTTCCTCAGCCACAGCGGCGCGAATCTTCTCCAGATCCCCGCCCGGATCGACTACGGCTGCCCGGCGCGTCTTTTCGCACCAGATCAGTGAGCAGTTCTGCTGGAAAGGCGTGACCGGAATGATTCTGTAGTTCAGTGACATACCTGTTCTCAATCGCTGAAGAAATGGCTAGTGCCATCAGTTTACTGGAACTTCCCGCGTAACAACGAACGCGCCCCGCAAATCGCCCTCGGAGAAGCCGGTCGCCTTGTCTTCAGGATACAGTTCAGCCAGTTTTGCCTTCACCTCCGGGGCGATGGACTTACCGTGACAGCCAAGGCAAAGTTTCTGTGTCGGGATGGCGCTCATATATTGGAACGCCGGCTGTCCGGACGCTTCGGAGACCTGCCAGACCTCCACCGGTTTTCCGTTCTTCACCGGCTGTCTGTCCATGGCCAGCAGCTGGATCTCCTGCCAGTCGGTCGGGGTGTTTTCCGGGTTCCGAACTTTCAGACTGGTCCGACTGATGACCCAGCCGCCGCTGCTGTTGTTCCTGGCGATTTCCGGTGCAACAGTCTTGCAAACACCAATACCGTTTGTGAGGCCGCCTTCTTTGATGGCCGCCTGGAGCGCCTGCTTCAGTGAGCCGCCGAAGCTTTTCACCAGGGAACGTGCTTCGGCAACCATTGCTTCCGGGCTATCTGCTTGGGGTTGCGCGAGCAGTGGCATGGAAAGCAAAGAGCATAGCAAGGCTGTTGTGATGATCGGTTTGGTCATTGAGTCTCTCCCGGGCTTCTTGGCTTTGGAATAAGTATATAACAAAAGAATAATCCCAAATTGAGCCAGGACAGATTCCGGTAGAGCCGATGAATGATTACCACGCCAGCCAGATAACGTGGCGGGCACCCTTGCCGGGTCGCAAGGCCCTCACTGTAACGGGCTCAACAGAAAATCCTGCCCGTCGCAGCCTCTCTGTGAAGGAATGCTCCTGGCCGGCAGACCAGTAGGCAAGGATGCCATCAGGTCGCAGGGCGTTCTGGGCGGCCGCAATGCCATCCGGTGAGTAGATCCAGTTGTTTTCTTTGCGGGTGAGGCCTTCCGGGCCGTTGTCAACATCGAGAAGGATGGCATCCCATTCGCCGTCGCTGTTTCTAAGTAATTCGGCTACATCACCAATGTGAACCAGCGCTCTCGGGTCGTTCAGCGGGTTGCCCGCCGCAGAGCCCAGTGGCCCTCGATTCCAGGCTTCTACTTCGGGAACCAGCTCGGCTACCGTCACCTGCGCATCGTCGCCCAGAGCGGCCAGCGCTGCTGCCAGCGTGAACCCCATGCCCAGGCCGCCGATAAGAACCCGGGGAGCAGGCTGATCGGCAATCCGTTCGCACGCGAGGGTGGCAAGAGCATCCTCCGAGCCGTGGATCCGGCTGTTCATCAATTCTCCGGTGGTGCCGGCAATTTTGATGGAAAATTCATCATTGCGTTGCAAAAGACGTAATCGGGTTCCCTTGCCGGGGATCGTTGCGGTTCCGATTTCGGTAAAGCGGGCCATTGAGAAGTCCTGATGTCGGTAAGGAGGGGCAGTTTAGCTCGCCTGGAGCCAGGTTGAATATCACGGACCGAGAATCGGGGTTAAGAGAGGTGGTACCCCCGGCAGGACTCATATAAAGGTCTAAAGCATTGAAAGATAACGCCTAAAAATTCCATCGGTGAGTTTAGTACCCCAATATAAGCCCCCAACTATCTTTTCCTGAATGGGGTTGTGCCCCATATAATCAAGTATTCTGGCTTGCAATATAAAGTCGCTAAGGTCGACATCCACTGTATTTCAACTTCAATTATCGGCGATCAAATGAGTAGCAGGCTAATGAAATCGTGCTCCTCATTTAGGACTGGATCGCTTTGCAACGGCTCTCTGCCCAAGCCGGATATCAATGTTCTGTTAAAAATGGTTCCACGTACGAAAGGTATTCTGATTGTGGCGAGCGATGTTCTCTCCACATTCCGCCGTGATTTTCCGGCCGAGGGCGAAGCTTCGCGTTTGTTAGTACTAAACGTCGTTTCGCACGAGACACTCCTACAAAAAAGGCACAGCGATTCTCGTCTTGATTGCCAAAAAAAATCTCATTTTCGATCGCCATCATGATAACCGAGTCAAATTCAAGTCCTTTACTCTTATGTATGGTCAAGATCCTCACTGACTCGTCGTCTGAAAAACGGTCCAGCGCTTCTTCGAGGGTAGAGGTCGATTGACTCAGCTCAGATATGCGATTTTTTGTATCGGTAATAACGTCTCTCAGCCTTGCCTTTGACTCATATTCAGGAGATAGCGCTGCAACGGTTTCAATGCCAACGTGTTGAAGAAACAACTTTGCTGGTTCCCACCATTCCGTGCTTCGTTGCTCAGCCGTCTGGCCAGCCATGGCTTTCCTTTGCTTTCTTATAAAGCTGTCCAGGGACCGGCTAACTTCAGACTGCACGTCGTCATCGGCAAAGGGCTGCAGCTGCTTCATTAGTCTTATCCACGCTTTGGGTTCGCGTTTTCCGTAGAGGCAAGAAAGGTAATCGACAATCAAGCGAGCTGCTGGCTCAACTGTTATATCCTGCATCTCTTGTTCATTTCGAAAGGGTATTCCTCTTGCCGTCAGCGCCTTAATTAAGTCGTGCGCGTATAGATCAAGCTGCTTGGATACAAGTATCGCGATCTCTGATGGTGCCAACTCCTCGGTTTCAATCCAGCTTTTTATGGTGTCTGCCAAATAGGAGGCTTCATCGCTGCTGTTCGCAAATTGCGTCGACAGAATCTCTCCAGCGTCTCCCTCAAGTTGTTCATCTGGCATGACAGAATCAGGGTCTATTACCTTAATGATTTCGTTTTGTACCCTGAGCAGGCCTGGTACAGACCTAAAATTTCGGTAAAGGTTTAGTGGCATCGCGGAGAAGTCTTGAGCAAATGTGAGGAATATTCCCTCTAGCGCACCGGCCCAGCCCATAATTTTCTGTTTTACATCACCCACAGCGGTAAGACGAACAGGAGTATTGTGAAATGCCAACTTTACTAACTCGTATTGTTGGTGTGTACAATCTTGAAACTCATCAAGAAAAACGTCGCTGTAAGTCTGCCTGACAGCATTTCTGGCAATTGATGACGTTTTTAGTATCTGGATTGCTAGGGGCACCAGGTCAACAAAAGTAATTTGTTTTCTGGGAACCTTCTGGTCTCCGATCGTGAAGCCCACATCCAAAGCATCATTACCCTCTAACACTGGTCGAAATCGATCAATGATGCGTTTTGCGAATGCATGGAACGTATAACTGTCGAAACGTGATGCAAGGTCATAACCACAGCGCTTCTTCACGCGTTCTCTCAAGTTTTGACTTGCATCGACTTTGAAAGAAATAGCGAGGATACGTTTGGGATAAGTACAAGTGCCAGATCTAAGTAGGAAGTCTGCACGCTGAGCCAGCATCTCTGTTTTACCTGCCCCAGGGCCAGCAGTTAGGGCTAGAGAGTGGATCTGCTCTGTCGCCGCCTTCTGTGCGTTAGGCTCAAGTGTAAGATTGTCGGCAGGTTTCCACTCCGCTACGGAGATCATTCGGGCAACTCCGTTAGCTTTGCAATAACTGTATCGATTAATCGATTGAGTTCTTGGGGCATGTTTTGAGCTAGCTGATTATCATCTAGGTTTGCCAAAGCCTGTATATGTGCAGCAGGTTTGCTTCCTAATTTGAAGTGCTTGTGATAACTCGTGAAGAGACTCTGTTCATCCTCGCTATATTGAGATGCATCGTGATGATTTTTTCCCAGAACGGCTTGCAAGGCTGGCCTGTCTGAGATCTCCCGTTTTACTGAGTATGCTTCCGGGAAGGCAAGGAGCATAGAGAAATCCAAGTCCAGAGGGTATGAAAAGAAAACACCGCGGCTTTCCAACTCGGTAAAAACATCGCGATTGTTTTCGAACCAATGATGTGTCCTTACTGGCAAATCGCTATCATTCCATTTTGGGAGATTCCAATTAGGTAACGCCTTGGTTGGTTCGAATTTTTTGAGTTGGTCGTTCACGTACTTGATACGTCCCCATCCGGCCTGATGTCTCCCTACATCGAGATCAAGAAGCGTGAGGTAGGGGATTTGCAATGCCGATAGCAAGCGCCAAAAGTGATTCACATGCCGACCACCGAGTGGAGCAATTGAGACGGAGGATTCATCCACTGGTGCTCCTTTCGCTTGAAGAAGGCGAGGTAACACGATTTCCTCACTATCTCCTTCACCAAGAATCACCAATCTCGAAAAATAGACTTCAGGAAATGCCTGAACAGCTTCCCTGACAAATTTATGGGCGTCATCGGTCTTAGGTGGTAGTTGGATATGAGTGACCCTTGACTGCCGGTTTTCTCCCAATCTCATGTATCTAATATTTTCCGGTGGTACACGTCGAAGCATTGATGGAGCATGGGTAGCAATAAGCGCCTGGCAGTCTTCGTCTGCGACCATTTCGTTTAGTGCGGTAACAATTCTCCCTAAATAAAGAGGAGAAAGGCTGTTTTCTGGCTCCTCTATTGCAATCAAGGTGAAAACGGGAGGCTGGAGACGATCCGGATCGAATGATGCGTTTTCCTCGGATAGAGTTTTTCGGCCTATCGCTTGGGAGGAAAATACCAGCGATAAGTACAGCAATGACTTTTGCCCGTCGCTTAAACGAGAAAAATCAACCAACTCCTCGTCATGTCCCGGAGAGAAAGAAACTGACATGTGTCGCAGCAATGCCTCGATCTCAGACGCTACAAAAGTGATTTTCGGGTCGGTGAAGAAATCGCCTTTGTGCAATGTCTCCCAAGAAGCTTGAAGCGCGTCACTGAATGCCTTTACTGATGGGTTGGCTATAAGGCTGTCACTGATTTCTGTAGTCAAACCCTTAATGGTCTCTCGCTCTTCTTCCCAGCGAATTGAGCGAAGAATTCTCCCCAAGAGGGCATTGGCGCTATAGGAAATATGGTCCGCTGGATCTCGTCGAGCAGGCAGATAGTGAAGCTTTATGTGACGTCGTTCAGAGCGAGGTACCTGCGATACATCTAGTGGATTTCCCTCGTCATCTATGTCTAGAACATAGACGAGGTTCTCCTCGATTTCTCCGTCCAATCCCATTGTTGCATTGAGTCTAAATCGTACTCGAGGAATACCATCAACCTCATCAAGCCGCATGTGCCCAAAATGCGGGGCCACTGTGCTGTTGTCTTCATCCTCGGTCAGTTCGGGAAACGTGAAATCGGCTTCAACCCATAACTCGCGTTCCTCAGATTCCGATTCTTCATCAATTGGGACGTGGAAGTCTGAGCGCTGAATACGACGTTGAGCTGGATCGAAAGCGAATAGCCGGCATAGGGCTTCCAATGCTGCTGTCTTACCCGATCCATTCCGACCAATGAGATATGTGATGTCGTCAAGCAATATCGTGGTTGGAGTTTGGCCAAAAGAACGGAAGTTCGAAAGGCGCATCGTGTGTAGTTTCATAATTAGTTCGAGGCCATCCTTGTATCTTTTTATGGATTGCGGCAGCTTCCCAACTACTAACGATTGTGTGCAGCTAGAACGCCCATGAACTGATCTATCGCAAAGTATGTCAACCATACTCATCTTTCCGATTGACATCATCCCTTGCTAGTTCTTGAAGGCAGTGATCGCGTAATAAAAAAATCTCAAACCTATATCACCCCTGTGAACCAGGGCACTGACAGTGCCTTCCCTCCCGATTCACAGAGGTAATTCCCATGTCTGAAAAATGCCCCAACTGCCTGTCTGTTCGGATTGGTAAAAACAACTACGGCAAGAAAACCGCTGGGGTGGTCGGTGCTTCTGCAGGCGCCTATGGCGGGTTTGCTGCTGCGACAGCCGGTGCTCGAGCAGGTGCCACGCTGGGTATCGTTGCCGGACCCGTAGGCGCAACCGTGGGCGGTATCGGTGGTGCCGTCATCGGCGCGCTGCTCGGTGGCGCTACCGGTGCTTCAGCTGGCGTGATTCTGGGTGATGTCCTGGATGATCGTGTGCTCGATAACTATCGATGCCTCGACTGCGGCTATTCCTTCAGTGTCGACCCTGGCTGCCCCGACAACATCCGTTAATTCCCTTCGCGCATTTCAAATTTAAGGAGAACAGTCATGGCTCACCTTATTGAGCAAATGTCCTACGCAGGACAAACCCCGTGGCATGGCCTGGGGAACGAACTGACTTCAGACCAACCCCTGGACGTCTGGGCAAGGCAAGCCGGTCTGGACTGGCAGATCCAGGAAAGTCCCGTCCGATATATCGCCAATGCCAGTGGCACTTTGGGAGAGATCCTGTCCTTTCCGGATTCCAAGGTGCTTTATCGCTCAGACACCAAAGCCCCGCTGTCAGTGGTCGGTAACCGCTTTAAAGTGGTTCAGCCTGAAGAGATCCTGGAGTTTTACCGGGACCTGACCGAGGTATCCGGTTTTGAGCTGGAAACCGCCGGTGTCCTGAAAGGCGGCCGAAAAATGTGGGCACTCGCCCGAACCGGTCAATCCGGCATGCTCAGGGGCAACGATCAAACCAATGCCTACGTCCTGCTGGCAACAGCCTGTGACGGAACCATGGCAACAACCTGCCAGTTCACCAGTATCCGAGTGGTGTGCAACAACACACTGGCGGTTGCATTGAAGAGCTCCACTGCTAATGCCGTCAAGGTGAAGCACAACACAGCGTTCGATGCAGACCTGGTGAAGAAGCAACTGGGAATCTCTGTCTCGGCTTGGGATGACTTCATGTATAGCCTGAAAACTTTGAGTGAACGGAATGTGAAGACCACCGAAGCCAGGAACTACTTCCTCAAGGTGTTCACCGATGATTCCGGCATTGGTGTAGGCAAAACTAACGAACGATCGATGGTGAAGGCTCTGGGGCTGTATGAAGGCGAGGGCATGGGTGCCAACCTGGCATCCTCCGAAGGCACGGCCTATGGCCTGCTGAATGCCGTCACTGAATTCATCGATCACCAACGCCGCGCGAAAACCGTGGACCACCGCCTGGATTCCGCCTGGTTCGGTACCGGTGCTGCCATGAAGAGCCGTGCATTAGAGCAGGCCATGTCACTTGTGGCTTAAGCCACCCCCACAAATTTCAAAACCGTCATAAAGCCCACCGAAGCCTGATGCTCTGGTGGGCTTTTTTATGTCTGGAGCAAAACATCATGGGCATGAGTGCAAACGCAAATCAGAAATCACGACCGGCATTGCGCCTGGTCTCTACCAAGGGCCTCAGCCGGGATGAATGGCTGAGGGTCCGCAAGCAGGGCATTGGCAGTAGCGATGCCGCTGCATCTGTCGGCATGAACCCGTATCAATCCCAACTGGAACTCTGGATGGTCAAAACCGGCAGAGATGCGGGTTTGCCAAAACCGGATTCAGGCGATCCGACTTCACCGGTCTACTGGGGCCATATCCTGGAACCTATTGTGGCAGAGCAGTACAGCCAACAAACGGGCAGAAAGGTGCGCCGGGTGAACGCGGTATTGCAACACCCAGATCCGGACAAGCACTGGATGTTGGCCAACCTCGATTATTCGGTGGTGGCCGATGACGACGTGCAGATTCTGGAATGCAAAACGGCAGGGGAGTTCGGATCACGGCTCTGGAAGGAGGGGGTTCCGGACTACATCCAGTGCCAGGTGCAGCACCAGTTGGCTGTCACTGGGAAACCGGCAGCGGACGTGTGCGTTCTGTTGTGTGGCGAGGAGTTGAAGATCTACCGCGTTGAACGGAATGAAGAGCTCATCGAGGCACTGTACGTGCTGGAGCGCCAATTCTGGGACTTCGTGGTAACGGATACCCCGCCACCGGTCGATGGAACCGACTCCGCTGAACGGGCCTTGCGTCATCTGTATCCAGTGGACAGAGGGGAGACCCTGGACTTCAGCCAAAGCAAGGAATTGTCGGATGCGTTTGACGAGCTGCTGGCCATTCGCTCGGAACTGGAAAGCCTCAAATCCACCGAATCCCACCTGAAACAGCTAATCGAGATCCAGATGGGCGACGCCTCAAAAGCAACCTTCCCCAGTGGCAGCGTCAGCTGGAAACGGAGCAAGGATTCCGTTGGGCTCAACGTGAAGCGACTGCTCAAGGATCAGCCAGAGCTTCTGGATCAATACCCACTCCCCAAGCCGGGCAGTCGGCGGTTTCTCATTCAAGCATAGATGCCCATTGGCCACGCGGGCGTGACGAGTGCCCCGTGGTCCTTTTTTCAGGAGAGAAATCATGATTAAAGGTTTAGCCATCACGCCTCCCGTGTTGGGGCGTATCAGCATTGGTCGGGTCGTTGAGAAAAACGGCATCCGGTTACCTCAAAAAGATGATCAATTCACTATCACCTCCCAGATCCAGGAGAAGGACTCCGGGTGGGTTTTACACCCCATGGACGAAGAACTCAGAAAGGATGCGCCGAACAGCAAGCTGCGGACCATCCCGGTACGCATGCTGTTCAACGATGCGGATCTCAATCTGCGGGCTGAATACACCATGTTTGACCGTAAAAGCGGGCGACCCATGTGTGTCGGCAATGGCGACACCTGTAAGCGCCTGACACAATCAGGAGTGCAGTCTCTGCCATGCCCGGGGCCGAAGCTCTGTGAGTTCGGCAAAGGAGGCCTATGCAAGCCCTATGGCCGTCTAAACGTGAAGATTGGTGACGATGATGATCTCGGCAGTTTTATCTTCCGCACCACCGGCTACAACAGCATCCGAACCCTCGCGGCCAGGCTGAGCTACTACCAGGCAGTCTCTGGTGGTCTATTGGCGTACATGCCGTTGGAGCTGAAGCTAAGGGGCAAAAGCACTAAGCAGAGTTATGGAACGCCAGTCTATTACGTGGATCTGGTCATCAGAGACGGTATGAGCTTGATCGACGTGATCAATCGCGCTCGTGAGCGATTTCTGACGTTTCAAGAAGCCGGCTATGATCAGGATGCGTTGGAAGGAGCCGCGATGAATGGCTATGGGAATTGTGTGTTTGAGGATCTGGGTGACGATTCGGGCGACGTGCTTGAAGAGTTCTTCAGCACCGAAATTGCCAAGCCTGAGATCAACGATTCCAAAGAGAATGCCAAAAGCCACTTGCGAGCAATTAAGCGAGAGCTGTCCGCCGGAGGAAGCCGCACTGATCTCTTTAGTCAGGGATCAGCACCAAACTGATTAATCTCTGGTAAAGGGAGAGGGTGTCGTCATGCTCTTTACGAAAAGCCATTATTCGAGGAGGACCACTATGGCAGGAGCATTTTTAGGGAGCGTAGCTCCCTAATTTTTTGTCATTACTGCGAAAAAGAGCGACTTCGAATCAAAACTCCAATTGAACAACACAAGCCGCTTAGATTGTCGACTATGGCGTAGGTGGAATCCGCTTCTGCTCGTTTGCCGAGATGCTATGGAGTGGGAGCAGATCCATCACATCACAGAACAACGCCCTATTTTGCCAGTCTCCTCTATCACCAATGACATAGAAACGGCGCTTGGCACGCGTTGCTGCCACATTTAAAAGATTCGGTTCCGAAACGACCCAGTTGCGAGCTCCCGAGTTCTCGGTATTCCCGCCTAACACCATTATTATAATTGCTGCTTCCTTGCCCTGCATGGTGTGGATCGTGCCGGAAACCACTTTGTCAGGGAGTATGCGATTTAGGTTTTCCCGGACGGCTTTGAAGGGAGTGATGACAGAAATGTCTTTAGCCTCAACGCCGTCTCCTTCCAACAGCTTAAGTAGCCTCTGGAGTGCTTGTCCTTCGGCTGGTACCCAGTTTCCTTCTGACGTGCCAATGGCTTGAATCCATCCCGTCGGAAGACTGGCTGGCGTCTCCTTGTCGGGTTTAGGAGGAATCGTTCCAAACACCATCGCCCCGTCATAGGCAACGCGATTTGCCAGCTCGTGCATAGGCTTGTCACAGCGCCGATGTACTACGAGAGGCATTCCCACCCAGGTCTTGTCATCCGCTGGTCCAGCCATGCGTCCCAATGGAGTTGCTCCGTCGGCTAATGTCTGCGCAGATTGTCGATTGGGAAGCCAATGGGCATTGATCTGGTAACGCGTTCTCATGTGTTCAAGTACAGCATCGGAGACGGTGACGATGGGCTTGAGCTGCAGAGGGTCCCCAACCATCAAAGCTCGTTGGGTACGCCATAACGCGCCGACCGCCGCTTGAGGTGGAGCTTGACCTGCCTCATCTACGAACAACCAGCCGATCTCGCTGGCCCCTAAAGAACCGAATGAGCGTGAAAAAGATGCGAATGTGCTACTCAGAACTGGCACCACCATAAACAGTGTTGTCCAGGCGGAACGGATAGCTTCACGTGATAAGCCTCGATAGCGGCTGCCGGTCAAAATTCCATTGATGAGGAAAAGGTTGGATCTTATACGATATGCTTCCAATTCAAAGAACACACGATGAAGCTTGAGAGCCTGAATGAAGACCCGCGCGCGAGATTGGCGCCAGCCCTCAATTTGCCAAGGTTCTGCGAGCTCGATGGGCTCGCCGCGACCGATGGAACCCTCTTTCAGCCAGGCCAATAGGTGATTGGCTCGATACGTGTTTGCTAAGTCTATGGCGTCTTGTTCCTGTGCTTGGCCTTGATCCTTTAGTCGCTGAAGTGAGCGCTGTAAATCACCTACCTGCGTTTCCAAACTCTTTCGTGAAACATCCAATCGCATAGTTTGGCGTGCTATCCGGTTGAATTCAGACTTTGCCAAATCGTGTTGGCTTTTCAGTAGTTTACCCGTAGTCTCCCAGTCTCGTTGTGCTCTCCAAAGGCTGAACAACTTAACCCAGAAGCTTGGCCTTCTGGCTTGATGTTTGCCAAGCGCATCCAAGTATTTTTTGAGCTTTATACTGGCTGGACGGCTTTCTTTGGTATCCAAGTCAGCGAGGTCGTTCAGTGTATCGCCCAACTTACTTTCGAGGTCAGTTAGTGTTTTCGATTTTTCCCTGATCTTCTCACGGGTTTGGCATAGGTGCTGAATCAACTCACGGATGCGCGAGGCAGCAGCATAGGTCTTGCGCACGTCTTCTTTGGCTGTTTCAAAGTCCTGGACGGCCTCTTTCCACAATGCCTGGCGCTCTGCGGGTGAGCGAGTTTTGTTGATCTTAGCGTTCGCATTGAGCCATTCGAGCAGGCCCTCTGCTTCCTTTTCCTTGTCTCGCGGCGTATCAGCGTGATCCTTAAGTGAGTCGCGTCCTTCTTCCAAAGAGCGTGTGGAAGATAAGCTCCTTGCGACGTCGCGTTCAGTAACAGGGCCGGCTTTATCATCCACTTCTGGGGCCACCTGCTCTGCGCTGCCAAATGGGCGCTGACCATAGAAGTAGCGCTCCACGAATTTGGTTCGCCGCGACTTGCTGCCCAGGGCTCCGGAGATAAGTCCCCATGCTGGCTGTCCACTGACCAGTTCGCCTAATTCGGAAAAATACTCAGCCTCGGGTAACCAGCTCTCGTCGATCTTGTCCCGCTGTGGTAATTCAAGCGTGATGTTTTCCACCGCGCCGTTATTGGATGAAGCCACTACGATCTCGAAGCCATAAAGTTTCGAGTCAAGTTTGAAGCAAGCCTGCTTTTTGCCTCCATCATTAGCCTCCTCGCGTCCGTCACGAACAAACCCATCTGAAGCGCGCCCGAGTCGAGCGAGTACATCGGCACGACTGGTCACGATGGACGCTATCAAATCGCGCAGTAGAGTCGTTTTTCCTGTACCCGGGGGGCCATTGATGCCCAACAGCCCGTCGTCGCTGTTGAGCTTGGCGAGGGTCGTGTTGACAGCGAGTTGTTGAGAATGGACGAGACCACGATGTTGTTCTGATGGCCAACAGCTCAGTGGATAACTGTCTGGCATCAGACTTTTAATGAGTTGCAACGAGGAATGTTTATCATCGACGTGCAGGCGGAGTCGCTCATTGTACTGACATAGGTACTCCTCCAGAGGTCTGCTTTTTTCTCCTTTGCTGATGCTGTCAGCTATGTTGGAAAGGTCTTCTAGCATGAAGCTATTGAGTGGGTCGTCTTCTCGCTCTGGCTTTTGAGGTTTGATCGGACGTGATCGAAACCGAAATACCTTTTTGTCTATATCGCCAAAAAAATTCGATATGCCAATGTAGTCGAGAATCCAGATGGTCAATTCGCGCAGCGCGGAGCCAGTTACCTCGCCTCCAAGCAAGGCTTTTGCCTGATCGCCAACAGCTCTTTGATCGTCCTCGAATCCAGTGCTCCAATCCTTCCCCTTCAAAACTCGTCCTAAAAACCATGCTTCGCTCGAGAGGACGAAACTGTCCTCTACCAAGTGACCAGCCATGTTGAATTTTGCTGCGAAGAGTGCCGATTCTCGATGTTGGGGCTCTTTATATCCCTGATCAGCGCCAAAGACCTTTTCAAGCTGTTCAGCAACAAGGCGACTGTCATAGACATGTGCGAAAAGTGTGTGACTCCAAACGCGCTGCTTGGGCAACTCCTGCTTCGCAGCAATACTTTCTTCTGACCAAGGGGGTATGACATCCGCGATGGGAGTGTTGTGAATAAACGCTCCGTAGCTGTTGGTGCGCTTTTCCACCTTTGGGGCCGACTGAGGTTGCAACAACTCCACAGCATGCCAATAACGGACAATATTCTCCTGCCCCATTGAAAATTTTTCCTTCTGAAAAGTCAGTACAGTGTGATGGGGTCATCCTACCAGCGTAACGTACTAAACTCTCAACGAAAATTTCCAGAAAGCGCTTTCCGGCGCGAAGGGAAAAACCAGGCGGAGGGGGAGAAGCAGGTGGTTACCGGATGGTTTCCGATGAGGCTGCAGCGAAAGGATTTGGTGATTCGCCTTTCGAGTTCGATGAGGCCGAAATGACTGAAGCGATATAGGAGTTATGCCCCTCAACTCTAACGGGAGATATTGACGACAACTCAAGGTCAGGAGTGTCATAGCTCCGGAAAGGATTGACGTCGACTACGTCTATTACTGGGTTCGGGGGAACGATCCTTTTCAGGGCTGTTCGAAAACCTCGCCCGATAGATCTACTTTTTGACTACAATGCGAATTTCAACAGTATGGAACTTGCGCGCCGAATTTGGCTGTCTGGGCCGATGTTTAAAACAGAAGAGCGGTCTTGATGCCATCTCTTCCTATCATTGTATTCAAGTCGCTTAAGGTCGGTTAGTTTTGGCAAGCTTTGTAAGGTCACTAGGCCTCTTTCGCCGGCCGGGAACCTTTACAGCCAAAACCATCCGTGACTGTGATTCGCCGGAGCGGTAGACGCGGCGCATCTCAAATAAGCTCGTTAAATGCGGCGTACCTTCGCGATTGGGTGTCGCCAGGTCGAGTACCAGCAGCACGCCCAATCGAATACTAACATTTTGGTAGTCTGTCGTTTGTGCTGCATACGATTTGAATAACGCATCGAAGGAGCAATCTTTTTCCTCGCGCTTCACCTCGACTACGAGACGTTCAGGGCCAGATTGCAAGCGTATGTCGGCTCGGCCACTCGCAATGTTTGTGGGTTCAAGATCACTCCCTGCGGCATACGTTGCCACCCACCGAAAAAAGTCCTGCTGTAGTTCGTCCTCGTGAGGCAGTGAACCGTCTTCGCGTTCGAACAGGTAGGCGCCAGTTGGGTCATCGCCCTTAGTCAATTCCAGGCGATTAAAAATAAAACGGACCATCCAGAGAAGCACGGTATCGAAGAGACATGTGCCGTTCGCATTCGTGTTGTAGTCGATGTGCCCCCGGGCCTCCTGGTAGCAGCGTTCGATGACCTCGATTTCGGAACCCGTCAGGTTGGCAAGCTGCAATGACATAGCATTCTCGACTACACCAGAAAGGATTTTCTTCTTTTCTTCTGGAATGTTGGATCTTGCAATGATGGCGGCGAGCGATGTCCGTTCGCTCGCCGCCTCAGGAGGGTTATTCGGGCTGCCTGACTGTTCAATGAAATTATCAATCTGTGCAATTAAATCCTGAGCTTCCGTGGCCCATTCGTGGGTCGTGTTGTGTTGGAGCCACATTCGCACTTGATGCACTTGCCCAGCTTGCCTGGCGACGCTTGTGCGTATTCGAGGTCTGACCATCGATTCGACACCACCATGCTGATCTCGACGCAAGATCGATCGACCTGCGTTATACACAGATAGGAGGCCCTCCTCGATGACAGTTGCCGGCTCCCACCAACTCGGCTCGTCAAGCGACACTGCCAGCCCTGCAATAGCTCTGGCTAGGACGCTCCAACAAGCCGCCTCGGTCTGTCTTGATCCCAACCAGGGAGGCCCGGAGCCTCCTGACCAAGCGTGCAGCTCGAACGCGTGTCGCTGAACACAGGCGCTCGCGGAGGCGATCGAAGCGCTTGCGGCTCCGTTGTGAAAGCTTAGGAGAAGATCAAGCCCGTCGAGGTATAAGCTAGTTTCCGGACTGCGCTCGGATGCTCTGTTAGACTCATCAAGCCAGTCTCTGGCCATACGGAAGGCGGTGGTTGCCGAGTTGCGGTCCTCTCTATCCATGGCTTCAGAAAGAGCTGCCATCCCCAACTCGAAAGTGGCCTCAGGTCGCACCGCGTCGAGTTGAGCGAGTTTGTGCAGAACTTCAACCAGTTCCTTGTCACGCCAATGGGAATAAGCGACGCCGACAATCTTTGCCGCCCGTCGAAGGAACTCTGTGTCGTCGTTTGGTGCGAGACCCAGGAAGAAGTCCAATAAGCGAAGTTGCCAGCGCCTGTTGTCACTGGCCCAGCGAAACGCGCCATCTAGCGCTGCGCTGCGGGCTAACCCAGATAGTGAGTGGTCTCCTGTTGCGGCCTTTGATAGAAAGAGCATAAAGCAACACTCATCTCCTTCATCCGGCAGCGGCCGATGTTGACCCAGGATATCGACCGCTTCAAGGAGAACGAAGTCTGTTGTCGCGACCTCCAATAGATCGTGCAGGACACCCTTGTGCAGTTCTCGATCACTTGCCTGAGCACGGCCCCATCCCAATACAAGTGGGTGAAACAGCTCGGGCATTATGGGTGTAGTGCCGAGCGACCGCGCTGCCGGCGCGAGTTGCTCTATCCCACCAAGATCTTCCAACTGCCAATCTCGCCCATCTTTCAAGATTTCTATGAGCTTTGCTTCGATCGGATGCATGTCGTCTACCATAGGAAGGCGTTCCCGGCGACTTCACGGCGATGCGCCTTCGGTATGTGGTCGGTAATCGCTTTGGATGAGATGCCAGCAACAAACACCTGAAAATGCGGCAACTTGGTGAAAACTGACTGAAGTCCAGCAACAAGGTGATCCACGTCGACAGGGGACACCTCCTGAGCAGCAGGCGAATCGATCATCAACAATCCAGGATGGCGGCCGATTCCCCGCTCCTCCGCAATTTCGATCATCGCAAGAACGGTCGCAACTTTAAGGCGTAGCTTTTCGCCTTCTGTTACCTTGCTATAGCTTGTGGGCGCTCCGCCTTTGATCAACGAGAGTGACGCATTTCCCTTTAGAGACGCTTCCGACAGGTTCTTCATTCCGAAAGCATTGGCGTACTCTACCAAGCGCTCAGATACGTCTTCGAGCAATCCATCCCGTCTCGCTTTGACGCGAGACTCCGTTTCCTTCACGACAGCAGATAGAATTTTTAACTCGTCGTTGCGGTCATTGGTTTGTGTATTCGGGCTTATCGAGGCTTCGGCCTCCTCAAGCCGACCTTCAAGGACAGCCACGGCTCTTGCAGCGTCCTGCCGGCGCGTGGCGGAGCCTAGCTCTTTAGAAGCAGACTCAAGACGATCCTGAATGAGATCAACCTTTCTGCGAAGGTCTGCCAATTCATTTTCCGCCTGCTCTTTGTTTACCGAGGCGCGTTCTACTGCAGCCTTTGATCCTGCGACACGCTCCTGGAGTTCAGCCTTGATCGCTTCGCCGTCTTCGGAGTTAGTGATTGATTCTCCGCAAACGGAGCATGAGTGGGTAGAACTCTCGAGTTCTTTCTTCGCCTTGGAAATCGTATGGTCACATCGAGGGCAACATTTCGGTTCTAAGAGACGAAACACTGCCGAAGCGGACATGGCATCCATATGGGTCTGCAGGTCTCGTCTATCTTCCTGATAGACTGCGCGTAGTTCTCGAAGTCCGGTAACAGCACGTTCCGTGTGTTCAGCTAAAACCCGCTCTTGGCGACGAAGATCGACCAGCTCGATGGAATCGGCATCGATGGCACTGCGTACCGCCTCATCGCTCGGTATCTTCGCTAGCTCAGCACGCCTCTCTGCCAACTGGGCCCTAATGTTTGCAGTGCGCTCGTTGCTTGTTTTCTGTACTTGTTCGGCTTGTCGAGAAGAAACTTGAACCGCTTGCTCGACATGCTGGTAGGCGGTTTTAGCTGTGGCGAGCGTCGAAACCCGTGGAACTCCTAGGTACATTTGCATCAGTCGTGATGTGAGACCAGTGGTTACTGGCATGTCACCTAGGAGTACTTCGTAATTGGTGCCGATGAACATTGCTCCTGAGAAGGCGACCCAACTATGTGTTACCGACTGCCCCTCGTTTTCTCCATTTTTTCTCCAACTGGATATCGGGTTCATAGCGAAAGTGTGCATAAAGAAATCTGCCATGACCGCTTCGAACTCGCCGTCGGTGGCGAAGTTGGCAAGAGCGACTCTCTCTGGCTCGCCTCTTGCCATGCTGGTGGCGCGAACGCGATATAAGCTACCGATAGGCTCGCCCTGAGTCTTGGCAGCGATCTCGTATTCGTCTGAATCGAGGAAGAAACTCAGGCGCACGGCATGAATCCACCGCCGCACATCGTCTTGAAGGTTGGCAGATGGTCGTCCTCTTATCATCCATCGAACAATCTCGATGATTGTCGATTTGCCCCGTAGGTTGTGTTCAGAAAGCATGGCCCACAGGCCGTGATCAAGGTCTGCCCATGAAAAGGAAAAATGTCCAGCGTCCGCAACACCGTCCTTCTCGCCAGAAAACTCAATATCTCGCAGAACGAGCCTGCGTGGCTGGGCGAGTACAGGTGAGGGTTGAATTCGGTGGGCTGAAAGAACTCCTTCAACCTTGGAAGGTTCCACTTTTGCCTTTGTGGCTATCGCTTGCAGCCATTCCTCCTTGTGTTGCGCCATCCTTCCTCCCTAACTAGTCAGATTGCAGTTGCGTAAGACGAAGTCGCACTTCTTCGGTAATGGGGGGGATTATCCCTCCCAGCTTCGTCTCCGCGTAGCTCGCGCGCTGATACTGTTTTTGCTTCAAAGCTGTCCCACCCATGCTTCCGGCAACTTTCGCTACCAACTTGGACCTTTTGGCATACCAACTAAGGATTGGCTCTTGTGACACGGCGGCCGAGCAGATGTCATAGCCGGCCTTAGTGAGAACGAAGTCTGTCTCCAAAACCTTGTTGTTTGCTCCTTTTATTCCACTAATGCGAACGAGATCGCGGGATCTCAGTAGCGATAGGGCATCATCCAAGCGTTCGTAGGCTCCAAAGAAGTACCGGGTCATCGGAACGCGCCGAAGGTCCGGTTCTTCGTCGTCTATGATCGCTTGAGCAGCTTCGTAGTAGCTTTTGTCCTTCGTCTCTATGAACAAATCAAGTAGTTCAGCCGCGAGGTAGTCTGGATTTCGCATCCAGAAGTCGAACGCTTGTAGGCGTGCTTCGCCTTTGAAAATAAGAGCATGCTCAGCCGTGGGTGGTTCAATGGAACTGCCTCCTGCCCTCAAGACGAACAAAATTCGCAGGGCGTCTCGATGGGGAGACCGAATCGTCATTTTGCCTTGCCTTTTTTCGAAATCGGCGCTGCATCGGGCCAAAGGCCATGCGCTCTGAGCAGTCGCGCCGTTGTAGTGCCATCCATGAACATGATCTGACATGGGGCGACAAAACTGCGTGCGAGCGCAAACGCCTCTGCCTGCTTTCGGACGGCTGCACCAATGGAATGGCAATGCTGTATGACGTAGATACGGGCGGGAATGTTGAAGAGGCGATAGAGCTGGTCACCATTTTTTCCAAGATCTGTCGGCTTCATTGGGTGAAATCGTGCAGGCCCCTTCAATAGGAAAGCCCCAGTGTGACGGTGGCCAGCAACAAGTAAGTTGGCCGAAAGCACATCGCTTTCCTCGCCACCCCAGTCGCTGGGAACAGAATGCTCGCAAAGAAGGCGACAAATCAGCTCCTTAACGACCTGTTCCGAAACCCTGGTCATGCGCTTGAACTCGGCTTGAGATGGAAACCAAGACTCGTCTATTCCGGAAAACTGCTCGACTTCCTCTGGGCGCAGTTCGAGTGTCGGCCCGAATGGCGAGGTTATCGCATGGCTGCTCGTAACCAAATCTCCCACCACATAGGGTACTGCGCGGATGATGGTGTCATCGATCTCAGTGATGTAGCCAAACGCAAACAGACGTGTCGAGCCAGACATTCGGGTATACGCAGTGGAATTTACTAGCCCATTTTTGGAAAACTCGAAGATGAGCTTTTTGCCGGCAAGAGGTTCGTCGAGCTTCTCTGTAAGGCTCAAAGCAAGGGTCTTGTTGGAAGCCGCGAATCCCTTGCCGGTTACATGACCATTATAGATAAATGGGACGCCTTCCTTCAGTTCGCCTTCAAAGGCCAGTTGTGGAAGCGTTCTTACGCTATCTGTTGCTATTGCTTGCAGTAAATATGAGCCGACGGCATTTGAAAGGATTGCCGTAGACATCTGAGCGTTTTGCCCCGTGAGGGCAGCTATTACCTGAGCGGGCAATGTCTGTGAGCTCAGCAGTGCCAGGACGCGGTCACGACTCAAGTAGAACGCCACTAGCTTCCCAGCAGTTGGCAGCGTTTCTATTCCTTCTTTCGCCACAATGTTAGTCAATCTTAGCGGGCCTCACGTTCTATTGTGCGTGGGTAGACGCTGTCGACGATTATCTATCGCCTTGCTTGGTAACTTCCTTCAACTCTTTCTGAACCTGCGCCAAAACCTGATCGGACTCTGTCTTACTGTCGCCGGCGGGTGTTACCTTGTATCAATACCAGAAATGATACCCGATAGGTAAGTGGTCGAATACCAAGCAGAAACATAGCCTTTGAAATCGGGCAAGGCAAAGTCTCATGAGTGAAGGTGGTTTTTTTGAAGAATCTAGGCATTGATCAGGATACCGGCGACATCTACATCGGCAGTAGTGACCGTCGTCCGGATCAACCCCAGCAAGTTTCTGTTTTTCCGGTGAAAGTTTGGGGGGAGCTCGCTGACGCTATTTCTGGGCCGGAAATCGATGCGTCTTTTATTTCGGATTACGTATTCCAAGAGTTGTCTTTCGATCCGGTGTCTCAGATACGGCGTGGCTACGTTTGGCGAAAAATGGATTCACAACCCCAGAACTGGGGGCATCCTCCCCGGCAAGATGCCAGACTGATTACTTTCCAGTATCAGGGATTCCTCGGTATTTTGGGGGGCAAGTTACCCACTCAAGTTATGTTCACCTTTGGCAGCCAGTCGAACTTCACGATCGGAGAGCTGGTCCACTTTGAGCCGGACGCGATTGGGCAGGAGCTGCTTACGATAAAGATGAGGCCGCAATTTGGGTTTCTGCCTCGTTTGAAAAAGAGCGAGATTGATGAGGACGACCTCAGACGTTTAGAGACGGCTTTGAATAACGTATCGATGGGCCACCGCTCGTCACCTCCAGCCTCTGTAATAGACCGCTGCAGAGACGCGCTGACCGTTGTACTGTCGATTGCTCTCAACATTAGAGACAAAGACTTGGGAGAGCTCATTAAGAAGTACGATGCAAGTTTTAACAACAATCAGAGGACCGTTGTTACTAACCTCGCTCATACAGTAAGCAGGTTGCATGCTCGGGCAAAGCCAGCAGAATCTGGTTACCCTCCGGTGTCAGATCGTCAGGCAGAGCTGGCAGTAGGAGCCGTAGCGGAGGTATTGATTTCGCTCCGCTGGGCGGAATGGGCACCAAGCTAGGTAAACTAGGCGCCTCTCGGCTGCTAATTTACGGCAGGAGCGTTTTTCAGAGCGGTAATAAGCTTTTCTATTTGTTCTGCAGGCACTGGTTTCCGCCCCTCTTTTACAAGCTCCGCGTTCAGATAAGAAAGTGCTCCCGGGGTCTCGCAGTAGAATTTCGCCAACTCCAGTGGAGTCATCCCGTTTGAATCGCGTTGCCAGGCAAGCTGCGGTGATAGTTCGATAACCTTTTTAATCGCGTAGGTGTTTCCAGACCAGGTTGCGGTATGAAGCGCAGACCGACCATCCACCGTCTTTAGGCTGAGATTGCATCTATGGCTTAAAAGCGCATCGATTGACGCCTTGTCATACGATTTCACTGCAGCATGAAAAGCAGATTTGCCCTGGAAGTCCTGTAGGTCAGGGTCTGCACCAGCCTCGAGAAACGCCTGAACCAACTCCGAGTCACCAGCTTCTGCAACGAGCATCAGAGGCGATTGGCCCTTAAAATCTGTAAGGGTCAATTGTTTTGGTCCCTTTTGGGCGAGTAATTTAATTGCCTGCCTCCACACGTCAAAGTTTCTTTCCATTCGCTGAAGTTCCGGCTGCAGATCCATAGGGGCGATTTGCTTCATCTTAGGCAGCTGATTCTGGAAGTGTGAGCGGCATTTGATCCAGCTCAGCAGTAAAGAGTCGCCTGTAACGTAGTGAAGGCTTTTGTTGTATTTTTTGTGGTTGAGATTGATCCAGTCTTTAATGGCATTAACGTCCCCAGACATGAACACATTAATAGCTGGCTTAAGCTCCTCACTGCCGACCGGCTTTTTTCGTTCCAATCCCGGGTAGGGCTTGTATAGGTCATTCCAGAAGTATTCAGAGGCCCACTTCGCCACTTCTTCGATGCCTGGCGCTTTCTCCTCTTCGATCACTCCGCCAGCCAGCATTTCCCGATAGTAAATTTCATGATTATTAGGGATCAGCTTCTGATCTGCGACCTGCACAGCGAAGCCGTCCCTGGCAATTTCTCCTCGTAGAGAGCCAAAACCCCTGCCTAATACAGCTTTGCGAGCTGCATCAAATAGTTTTTGGGCTAATTTAAAGTCATTCTTGGCCAGATGATGCTTTGCCTCGTATTGGAGAAAGGGAGCTTCCCATTGATCGAACGATGGATTGGCTTTGGCTTTGGCCAACAGCTTTTCAACTTGGATGGCGCTGTCTTTTGACAGCTTCTTGCGGTCTCCATTCAGGTAGCCGTCCAGCTCTAGCAAGATGGGCGGAAGTTGCTCACCGGGTGTCTCGGCCAACTCCTTCAGCCTTTCAATGGCTGCTGAGCGAGCTTTTGGACTCAGTCCGCTGGCCCCGGCGACTTGAGTCACAACTGAATAGCGGCCTTCGGATTGAAGTGTGCGCCAGGGGGAAGCGGTTTTCAGGCGGTCAATTAGTTTTGATATGGCGATCGTTTCTTCGGCATGGCTTGTTACCAGGCCCAATTTTGCTTTAGTGACATGCTCTCTTGAGGACGCGTTATATCCAATCAGGTCTTGAAGGTCTGCCTCAGCTATCATTGATCCAAACATCCGATTCAACAATGATGCAAGTTCGAGGATTGCGGTCTCATGTCTGGATGGGAGTATGGAAAGGTAAAGCGTATATGCATCCCACGGGTCAAGACGCTCTTCGAACCATTCGTCCTCTGCTACCTCTCCATCGACTCGACAATTACGCCAGGCCGCAATTGTCAGGTTGTAGATGTGCTTGTAGATAGCGAAGACCTGAAGGAGTTTATTCTGCTCGAAGTTAGGGCAGGACTTCTCCACTCCGGGACACAGAAACTTCAAGGCACGTTCATAACCGTCTTGAATCATTCTGGCAAACAGTAGTCGCTGCCGGATGATTTTGAGGGTAGGGCGTTGATAGCGATCTGCCACCAGGCCAATGAAGAGCTGCTTTTCGTTGGCCGTGCCATGGCCGCTGATGATCCGCTTAATGTCCTGTTCATCACCTATGGCGAGCTCTTTTCTGAGGGCTTGTTCATCCAATTTTTTCGCTTCGACAAAACGGAGAGCGTCAGAGAACTGGCGATCAAACGTCTCTGTCGTGTCCAACTCAAACGAACCAGCGAAGTTAATTTCGAAGTCGTCGGAAAAGAAGCAGTGAATCTTATCGCGGTACGGGAGCGTGCCTTTTCGCCAGTTATATAGGGTTCTGATAAAGGTCTCTGTATCATCAACCTCCGAAACACTAGCTGCACGATTCCTGCATTCTGCAAGTCGCTCGATTGAACCTCCAGCCAAGTCAGAGAGCCAGTCAACGACTTGGGAAACTGGCAGATATACGCCTGTCTCATTTTTATCGGAGAGCACCTCCGGCAAATACCAGAAACTTCCTCGTGGCATCCCCCCGTCCAGATTGGCTCCTAGGTTCCAAAATGCTGCGTGTCGGGCGATGCCTGGTGTAAAAAAGTGCCCGAGCACAAGCCAAAAAACCTGCCTTAGGTCTGCATTAAATGTCCAAGTGTTGCATTCCAGGCCTTTATAAGCGTTGCCAATTTTCACCAGGTCATCGACGAAGCCAGCTCTTGCCTGTTCATCCAGTTCGAGTTCATCGAAGATTTCCCAGAGCACTTGTTCCCCCATCTTTTGATGATTGATCAACTGCATGTGGCCGGATGAAAATTTGCGCTTTGTGTCGGACTGACCTTGCTTCAGGCCTAGGCTCTGGTGGATTTCGAGCAGTGCGGTTTCGATAGTAGGGAACGTAGCCATAGATTTCTCCTTGGTGACTGATCTGCACATCCTTGTCTAAAACGAACCCTGTCTCACTGAAAAGTGACATACCCCCCCAAGGATGCGTAAAGCGCAGGGGGGGGACGTGAGGTTTCATACTGAAATATCTTGTGCGCTGACATTCTGGCTCCTTCACAAATCGAATGGAGCTTTTATGACTTACTCAACAAATCCCGTACCGATTGTTGTTAATTGGCACCTGACTGAAGCATGTAACTTCTCATGCCGATATTGTTATGCCTATTGGGAACGCGCTGAAAGCGTAAAGGACTTGATCAAAAATGAACACCAGGTTCGAGCTTTGGTCGCAGAACTCGGGCGATTTTTCGGGTCAGAAGCGGCGACCAGAAGGTTTGGATTCTACGGAGTCGAGCCTCGCCTAAACATTGCAGGTGGAGAGCCGCTACTTTTTCCTTCCGCTGTGCAGGCAGCTGTGCACCAGGCGCGGCAAGTGGGTTTTCGGGCCTCGATAATTACGAACGGGTCGTTTTTAACAGAGGAGTTGTGTAGTTCACTTGCCCCTGATCTGGATATGCTCGGGGTTAGCGTCGACTCTGGTCAGCCGGACACCAACAAGTTGATCGGGCGTGTTGATCGTCAGGGACGGTTTCTGGAATTGGCGGCGCTCAGCAACTGTATTGAGGTTCTGAGGCAACGTAATCCCCCGTTAAAGATCAAACTGAATACCGTGGTTAATCGGATGAACTGGAAGGATAGCCTTTCGAGTGTTGTTGATACGATCGAGCCTTGGAAGTGGAAAATTCTGAGGGCACTGCCGGTTATCGATCAGTCGACATCGGTATCGGACTATCAGTTCCAGGCTTTTGTGGATCGCCACTCGGCCTATCGATCGATATCGGTGGTTGAGGACAACCAGGATATGCAGGAGTCCTACATCATGGTTGATCCCCAAGGCCGTTTCTTTCAGAACTCGCCATGTTCAGCGGGATATCAATACAGCCAGCCTATTCTGGAGGTTGGCGCTGAAAAAGCGTTTGAGCAGGTGAATTTTGATCCCGAGCGATTTCTTTCCCGGTATTCGAAGGAAGCCGGGGGCGCCGTATGAAGTTCTCTTCGGATAAGGATATTAATCTGTACACCAAACATCTGGTCCGCGATGGTTGGAGATTCAAGCAGGGTAAAAAGCACGGGAAATTGCTTGCACCGGGATCTCAAGGGATAGTGGTGGTTCCGTCGACGCCGAGTAAAAGAAGGTCTCTGCAGGAGATGGTGTCTACTGTGAGCAGGATAAAGCGCCGACGGTAGAGGCGCCTAGAAACCCGGACATGGAAACGGGGTAGAACCCACGAAAATAGCTATACGTAAAGTTATACTTCGCCCCGAGATTGCGGTGGACTAGCCCACTACTTCGAAGCCAGTATTGCGGACCATATCGCGTGAGCCACTTCAGGGTGCGCGATGTCACTATGTGCGCCAGAAAAGCCGCTCCCGTTCTTGATCGTATTGCTTGCTTCCAGGTTGTAAACGCGGCCGGGGCTAAACTTGTAATCATGTGTAGTCGATTGCATCTCAAGATCCTCCGCTATATCACCGAGCCCCTGTGCGCCGAACGTACCGATGCCGCCGTATTTTGGTAGCTCATCGCCGAGCAAGTATTGGTTCGCGACCCTTACAGCATGGGGATAGAGTTTCCCGACAGCCGTATCGTGTGAGGATCTTGTCGTAATGATCGTTCCGCGCACGAGCCCGTTTTTTAGGGTGTGGTTGAAATAGCCGACTTTCCCTATCGCGAAGGGAATCGAGGAGGAAAACGACCAAAGCGAGAGCGCCCCTTGAATGAGTGACAGAGAGTCGACTGGACGAGGGAGCGCTGCGCCGGCAGGTGGGCCGGCAACCGCCGCCGATACGACGATGCAGCCAAAGCTGTGACCCATCAGATGGAAACGCGTTCCGTCTCGCCCCCCGTTTTGAAGCTTCCGCAGCAACGCGTGTCCACCACTTTCGCCGACGCATCGCGCGCGATCCTTCATGGTCCAGAAGGAGAGTTGCCGAAGCGGGGCAAGAACCCAGCTCTTGAATGTATCAGCAACCCCACCTCCAAGTAGCATGGACTCTGTAGTTGGTTCAGCTTCTATCGCAGCTTTTCGCGCGTCACGATAGATAGCGTCTGGGTCCCAGTCACCGTGGTCAGCCCCCGGCGGTGCGGCAACGTCGCCAGAAGCGTCTTCGAGTTGCATTTCGGCATACAAAGTTCGATAGGCGTTACGCACCTCTGTTGAGAGCTCTTGATCAGTGCCGGTGTCTCGACGAGCTGCCGTAACAATGGCACGAATAGCCTCTCGTGCAGCAGTAGTATCGGCAATACTGGCTGCGTATTGCTCGACCTCATCCTCAATACTCATATCAGCATTTGCCAAAAGCAGACCGCTGGCGGCCGGGATTCGCTCGTCGCCAAATGGCAGACTTGGCCAGTGCAAACCGATCACGATCGCTCTAAAATTTGGGTTCGCGATTTTGGCCGCTGCGTGATCGGGCGAGCAGGCCATTTCACCGACCCATCGGTCGTACTGTTCGATGGCAGCCGGGACATCTCCCTTCCATCCATGGCTTGCAAAGATAACGTCAGTAAATCTCTCGTCATGGTCGGCGACGAGCTTTCGCAAGTCTTCGCTGAGCATTGAGCCATCAGCCTCGGGGCGTTCAACACCTTTTTTGTCGAACGAGATAAGGAAATACTGGACACCGGTTTGTTTGATCGTGCGAATGGGCATGCGCTTCACTCCTATGAAAGCCCCGGATGTATCTGCGTGTCGCCATCACAGTAGACCGCATAAACAAGCCCAAGTGGATTGCGATGCTCCGTCAAAAATTCTTGCCTGAGATTGAGGAATAGCTCGCCGATCGGTTTTCCGGCGAGGAAGCGCGGGAAGAAACGCAGCGCCCATTCGGAGGCGAAAAGTGCCGGAGTCTTGCACTCTGTGCCGACAACACCGCGCGCGCCCTTGGCCATGAAGTAAGGAACAAAGCCATCATAGAACGACGGCGACAGTTCCGCAGACTCGCAAGCGTTAATGAAGATCAGCGGCTGACCAAGTAAATGCTCCGTCATCGGTGCTTCCAGGTTCAGATCCCCGAGCATCAGTTGCTCGTCGCCAGTTAGGACTATGTGGGAGCCATTGATACCACCAGGGTCACCGAGATTCGACGTTACTGCATGGCAGTAAAGGTACATCAACTGATCGTTAGCTGAGTTCGTTAGCGCAGCGAGGAGTTCCGTACGAGATTGTCGCTTGGTGACTCGCATTCGCGCGCCGAACCCCTCAGAGCAATTGTCCCAGTATTCGAGCTGACGACCTACGAAGTCCGATTTCATCTGTGCGTCAATGCCCGCATGAACGTTGACACTCACTGCAAGCGAAGGGTCGTCGCTCTTGATCAGCGAGTCCTGAATTCCGAGGTTGGGCTGAAGCGGGATTTGCTCAATGATATGACTCATTCCCAAGAACAGCTTCCAGTCGAGCGGCGCGTCCCGAGCGATGGGGCCGAGATAGATCAGGCCCCAGGGAATCGGAAAGCGTTCGGCGACAATCTGCAGCTTGAGAGTTACATCCGGTTTCGAGAATTGGTCGCGCAGAAATTCTCCGACGCGCTGAACATCGGCTCCGCAGAGAGGGCCGAAGAAAATTCGCTGGAACAGAGTTGCACCTGCGCGGGCGAGGGAGCGCAAGGCTCTGCTTTGTGAATCGACATCAATTTCAAGTCCCTGTTGAAATACTAAGTCCTGCTTTTCGTCGCGCTGAAGTATTACTCCGATCAGCGCCTCGCGTGCCGCTTTGATCGCATCATCGAGTTCTGCCTCAGTGATTGGCAGGGTGACTTTTTTTGCACTAGCTCCCCCCCATACTGTCAACTCGTACCCATTCGCAGCAGGATGGATAACCATCCCCACTTCACGGGGCTTCAGGTCTGTGGCTGCGTCGAGAGGGCGCCCATGGGTCACTACACTGGCGGGCTTAGTTTCTGCCTCTGTAGTTCCTATAGAATAACTAATTTCCATCTGGAACAGAAAGTTACCGGCTTTAAGGATAGTTGCCGTCAGTGACGCTCGTCCCGTTTTTAAGGGTGTAATATCAAAGCGTGCTTTATCTTTCGAAGGGCCCAGGCGCGGGACTTTCAATAACACCGGGCTTTGGGCAACTTTAAAGTCTTCGCTAAAAACCTCGACAGAGAGTTCGATGTCCTCTTCATGCTTTTCGAAAATTAATTCCGAATCAGGTAGACGAACTGCTGCGTTTGCGTTTTTTGCTTTCTCGAGAGCAACGCTGAATTCGAGTTTGTATGTTTTGTGAATGTCCAGTGGAGTATCATTCGAATGGCCGGCAATCTCCGCATTCAAAAAACGCGGTTTCCCGGGCTGTGGAGGCGATTCTTCAGGGTTAGTAAGCTCGCTGGCGTTTTCCGCAGGTACTGCATGGGAAGGCCCGCTGCGGCCCATATCACTATTCGCTCTCCCCTTTTCCCAAACGCTCTGACCGAGCAACCCTCCGCCGCTTATAGCAATATTCGTAGATTGCTCTGGACTCGCGCCTAAACTGAAACTGCCAGCAACACCGGATTGCAGATACGTTTTATTAGCATCGGGTGCCACATATACCGAATGTTTGGCGATCGCCGCGGGCAAAACCTCAAGTGTTTCGGACACAGGGCTCGCTAAAAGTTCGGCATGGGACTTCTTGGCTACGAGAACCACCCCCTGTTGTTGCATAACAGCAGTAATCTCGGCGCACGCGATAATTTCGAACTTTTTGGCATTCCCTCCCAACTCATTCCTTAGCTGTGAGAATTGAGCTGCAAGGCTCTTAAATCTTTTTAGTTTTTTGAGGTCAGCAGGAAAGGTTAATGGCGCCTTATACAAGCCTGATAAACAACGGATCAAGAGATCCTTATCATCGATTTTTGCAACTTTATCGAGCAGTTTACGGTACTTTTTGCGGAAATTATTTGTAGACATGCCTATCTCCTTTAGGCGTCCCTAAAAAACACAATAGTACGGTCAGCCATTCTGTCAAACTTCAGTCCTGAGTGCGGGTGCAATCATTTACGCGTTAGCACACGTTGGCCGGTTCCGTGACACGCAGCGTTTGCACTCAATCAGTTTTCATATGATGTCTCCGTTGGTCTGCGTCGGTGGATTTAATGTTTTTTGGCAAACCGGGGCAAAAATAATGCTGAGTTATCGGCCCGGCCCCATATATATCTATTTGCGTCCATCCAACTCCGAGCGGTTCATGAGCACCACGTTATGGTCCTGGTGGCTTACTCTGACCCGTAACTTCCGCTCGAGTCATCCCAGTAGTGAATCCGTGGATTATTGTCTTGTCGGATCTCATCGGGTCCCTCATCTGCGCGACCCGATGTTTCATAGTCCAGATCCGTAAACAGCGACCGTATGTCGCCAAGCGGTTCGACGAGCCTTAGTCCTCTCAATTGTGTCGCGGCTTCCAGAAACCAGGACCTTGCATATGTATTCACTCTCGCCTTCATTGAGTACCGGGTAGCGCTGACAATCTTGTGTCTAAGATCCTGATCCTCGCCAAGCAGTCTCATAGAGCTGACGATTGGTAGGTAGTGATTGTTGCCATTCTTCTGCCCATCGTAGTTCAGAAACGTATTTGACCCCGGCATGCATCGATGGGCTGACCCGCAGTATGCAATGGAAGTGGAGATATGTTGACTGGTAGTTGAGACTCTCACCATCAAGGAAGCAACCGGCTATCTCCGCAAATCGAATGCCAACCTGAACATGCCGTTTCCAGAAGTCCCGGTTCATCAAACGCCAGAAAGCCTGATTCATGTGTTCGATAGTTGCCCTCAGGGCGCTGACGTCGCATTTGCGGGCGTTCAATGTCAGGTAGATCCACTTGTGCTGCAAGAGAGGGGGGATGGTCCAAGGTTCGATGGACTTTACTGCAGTACCTCAAGGATTTCCGCCATTGGCAGATTTGGCAGCTACGATGCTTGCAGTACCAAGTGTTGAAGAAAGAGCCGTAGGTTTCGTCTTAATACGTTCTCAAGCGATTTGCGCATTCGAGGATCCGGATGCCATCGGGGAGTGTGTTGCTGTCGGCTAAGAAGTGTCTAGCAACTTCCTGAGCTTGAACTCTTCTTTAAGGTGCAAAATCTACGATAGCGTGGCACATATAAGTTTGCACCCCAGATGTATCCCTAAAATATGTAGATTGGAACGGAATTATTGTGGATTGATAAGAATAGCGGTTTCCGAAAAAATGTCTTAAAACAGTCGGTTGAGGTCGTCGGTGGATCGATGCGGAAGGGTGGTTGGTACCCCCGGCAGGACTCGAACCTGCTACCTTCCCCTTAGGAGGGGGACGCTCTATCCAGATGAGCTACGGGGGCATTATCGCGAGAAGGGCGGTATGATAGCGGGCTAAGACCTGAGGCTCAAGGTTCGGTCCGGTTTCAGAGAATGTCACGGAGTGTGTTTTGCCAGATCCTTTCTCGCTAAGCGTGATTGTTCCCGTGTGGATGGAAGCGGCAGGTGTAACCGACACCCTGCGCGCCCTGCAACCGATCCGTAACCGGGGGCATGAGTTGGTTGTCGTCGATGGTGGCAGTACCGATCGAACCGTTGAGCTGGCCCGGCCACTTTGCGACAGGGTGGTTGTGTCAGAGAAGGGCCGGGCGCTTCAGATGAACGCCGGCGCGGCAGTTGCAAAGGGCGATCTACTGTTGTTTCTGCACGCAGATACGCGCCTGCCGGAAGAAGCTCTGGAGCATCTCGCAAGTTTCGTCCATTCCCGTCGCGCCTGGGGGCGGTTCGATGTGCGGCTGAGTGGTGAGCGGCTGCTTTTCCGGGTTATTGCCTGGTTCATGAACCAGCGCTCGCGCCTGTCAGGCATCTGCACCGGTGATCAGGCAATTTTCGTACGGCGGGACGTTTTCGACCTCCTGGATGGTTTTCACCAGATGCCGCTCATGGAAGATGTCGAATTCTCACGCCGTCTTTGCCTGGTGTCCCATCCTTTCTGTATAAAAGAGCCAGTCGTTACCGATAGCCGCCGTTGGCAGAAATACGGTGCCTGGCGAACGATTTTTCTGATGTGGCAGCTGCGCTGGCGGTATTGGCGTGGTGAATCGCCGGAGTCCCTGGCCCAAATTTACCGATCGGATGTGCGCAATGCCTCAAAGTAATC
>MRWF01001383.1_pt1 | contig 34050 bp, 26 predicted proteins | sample 1013331 | NCBI WGS metagenome assembly MRWF01 (sample SAMN06117577, study PRJNA244670) | biofilm metagenome | biome: Water; feature: Cathode Biofilm; material: Biofilm; isolation source: microbial consortium enriched at the cathode of a solar microbial fuel cell | place: USA: District of Columbia ... | reverse complement strand
TACGGAATGGCAGTGCTATGCCCCCGACCAGTAGAGCCGGGCGCCCGTCTGTTCATGGATTTTGACGGCAAGTACATCAGCGAATCGCGGGTTTGTGCCCGGGTGGTGGAATGCCAGCCCTTCCAGACCGGCTATCGCGTCAGTGTCCAGTTCAGCTATTGCCTGGACAAGAAGGGCTATTCACGAACTGTCGACAATGCCCTGTCGCGGATTGAAGGCTTCTACAACCGGTTTGCCAGCTGAGCCAGGCCTTCGGAATCAAACCAGCCCGGCGTCAAGGCTGGCCGCAACATACATCCCCAGCTCCCGACACTGATCTTCAAACTCTTCCCGGTATTCACCCCGGCAGATCAAAGGTTCCTGAATCAGCTTCCAGCGCAGCCCGGTGGTAATGCTTTCTATTGCCCGCTTGGTGCCCGTGCCGTCATGGCCAGCGCGAATGTAATAGGCGAAAGGTAGCCCCTGGGTCTTCTCGAGGCAGGGATAGTAGCTGCGATCGAAGTAGGTTTATACGAATATGAAATATGCGATTAACGTTGCTCATAGAGCGAGTCTAACTTATAAACAACAGCTTATCAGGCTCGGGCGACAACATCGTGTTACCAACATTTTTCTCAGAACCGCCGTTTGGGTAATTTCCACCCATCAGCAACAACTACTGGATCTGCTACGGGCCACGGACTGCCTTTTTGCGCGGGGGTGAAAACCGCTCACCAAAGTCACGAGCCCGATCAAGATGGACATTTATGTCAGGCGATCATTGCGCTCGGAAACACCGGCAAAAGGGGCTGGGAGTTAGATACCCCGGCCACCCGATTATATTTTACCCGAGATATGCTCAGATACCTTTTGACCCGAATCCAGGGCATTTCGATTTTAACTTGCTCTAAGTAGCGGAACTTGAAGAGGCCACAAGAACTTTCAAAGAATCCAGAAGCTCTTTCGCACGTTCAATAGCTATCTCCCAATATTCGGGAAAGACTTGTTTGCAATATAGCCCCACAACGAAGAAAAGTAATAGGACAGAAATCCAAAAGAACGCCGTAAGGCATCTCTCTTGAAATCGACTTCGCTCTCTTAATTCTGATTCAATCTCATCAATTTTGTCGTTCTTTAGTGTGTAAACAAGCCTAAATCTATCGATCTGCCCTTTGAACTCTTGCTTGAGAGCAACAAGGGAATGCCTTTGATTCTGCACCAACGCAACCATCATTAAAGCATATACTGCGATCGCAAGCATCAGAAAAAAATCTGCTGCAGGAGTGAAATTCTTTAAGCCACCCATTCGCACAGCCAATATACCAAGAGATACAGGTATACCCATCAACTTCGTATACACAGAAGAAAATATCTCATCAATCTTTAATAAATAGTCTCGACGCTTTTCCTCATACTCTTTTCGAACATCCTCAAATGAAAAATCTGTTACAAAAAGATGATAGTTTTCCACGACGCGCGCAGAGAAAAGCCCAAAATTATTGAGTATGTGAGTCAGCCGATCGGCCTCGTGTATAGGTAGACATTGCTGGTTGAGCACCTCTTTTAATATATTGCGTTTCTGCTCAATATGGGAGTTTTCGTCAAATAAATCTCGAAGAATGGAGAAACCGTCTAGTTTATCACCTAACACTTCTGTGCCATATTCTACAGGGATTTCAAGCCTGTTCTTGAATAAGAACACTAAGCTTCTTACTGAAACCTCGTCTAGTCTTTCCGCATGATCCGAGGCACCAATGAGCAGCTGCATAAAGTCACAAACAGAAAGATAGTGGTCCACCAAACCGCCATTTGGATTCCCTGCCTCATCTAAAAACGAAGAGTCTTCGATGATAAAAAAACTACTAGGAGGGCATACTCGATGATTTAGAACAGTCAGAAAGCTTGACCACGATTCATATATGTTAATTCCTAGGTCTTTCAGGCCATTATAAGGAAGGAGCAACTCGCATTCTTCGCCTTCAAACCTGAGCAACTCATCTGGCATATATTCACGACCATTAATCCTCGTACCTAATACATCTTTCAAATACCAAAATCTTTTCTCGATATCTCGAACAACCGCCTCACTAATAGTGACTTTAGTTGCGAGGCCATCGGGTTTAACAGCGAACTTCCAATCTTTGATGATATCGCCAAACTCGGAATAGCCAAGGGTTGGAGTCGAATTATCCATCTTTCTTCTTATCTAACTGCAGCTTGAGTTCATCGGGAACATCAGTTACACGAAGCTCCTCCGATTTAGCGTCGTAAAATACTGTTACGTTCAGCGCACCACTCTTGAAACTTATCGAAATATTACTATTTCGGCCAGAATATCTCCGAAGTTTATTTAGCTCCTGACTGTTTATAGGAACATGGTTGCTTAATTCAAAATCACGCTGCGCTTTCTCTAAAAAAATTCCCTTCTCTCCATCCGGTGTCACATGAAGCGCATCAAGGTATTCTGATATTGCGTCAAGCATAACGGGCACCTCATCCCGCCTCCACTCCACACATTTATCGTAGAGGCTTTGCTTTACAGACTCGATCTTATTCTCATTCCAATTATGAAAGCTACAATATGCCCTTAGCGCATGTATCATATTGGCCGTATCGGCCTTGTCTCTTCGATACTCAGCACATCCAACGAAGAGTGAGAAATAATTAGTCACTTCAGTTGCACCCTGCCCCACACGGAATGAAATATACCGAGTGGATTTCCCCTCCAACCAGGCGCTGAGATTCAAACGAGCTGCCATGTGAAGTTTGTCAAGATCTAGCTGCTCGATTTCTGCAAGACTAAGATCCTTTCCTAAGCGCAGGCCCTTTTTTTTGCGAAGCAGCACAACTGAGAGGAAGTGCTCGCCTCCGTAAACATAATGGTTAAACCAAAGATAGCCGCCCTTTGAAGGTGGGGATCGGTCGAGCTCTTTCTTGAATAAATAGGTGGCATCCTTCGAGAATTTCACAAAGTCTGCAAATTGACGCCCGTCGAATGAGCGCTCTAATAGCTGTTTGAACTCTGGCGCTTCGCCGTCAGCTTCATCCGCAGCACTAAACTCACCTGTGCTCAATCCTGTTTTTCTGAACAGCTCTCGCAGCTGGTTGCTAAGGTTCTCTGAGTGCTCATCAATTCGGTTCTCGTCATCTCGAAAGGTTATTCTCGCTCTCGACGCGTCCGCGTCTTTACGATCAGCCTCCTCCTTTTGAACCTCATGGACAATCAGATTCAGGGTAGACATTAAAACTCCTTGTATTTGTTGATTATTATTTCTAAGCACAGTCTCTTTATATCAACAGTCAACCCACGCTGAACTGCCGCCATCCTAGCGTGGCGCTAATTTGGACGCCAGGATCAACCTGATATTTGTCGAGCCGCTTCTGCTGGCTCAGGTCCGTATATCGCAACAGCGAAGAACATATAGTGTGGACCTTAATCCCTGCAATCCAGAGAATGTCGAGTTCCTGTTCGACCCAAGAAAACGAAGCCAAGGTTGTTCTGAACGTCCTTATTTGGGTGGACCGATATCAAAGTACAGGATTATTGTTGCGTCATAACAACCACCGTCCCGGCAAGCTTATAGCTTAAGCTCAAAGATTGTGGGCCAGGTTTTTGTTCTTTGAGCTTAGCTATTTTGCTCGACGCGTCACCTCAGATAATTCCCGCCTCCAGGCTGGCCGCCATCGACAATCCTAGCTCCTCACATTGGTCAATGAACTCTTCCTGAAACTCCCCACGGCAGATTAGAGGCTCTTGCACCAGCCGCCATTTTAGGCCTGTCGTAATGCTCTCTATTGCTTTCCGAGTACCCGTTCCATCGCGACCCGCTCGAACATAGAAGGCAAAGGGTAGGCCCTCAGTTTTTTCGAGGCACCCATAGAAACACCGGTCAAATACGTCTTTAATCAGGCCTGCCATGTACCCTAAGTTTTCAGTCGTGCCTATAACGATCGCATCAGCCGAGTTGATATCGTCAGGCTCTGTTTCAAGGGGGCGCAGACACCGCACTTCTACATTGTCTATATCGGGATCAGTGGCTCCCTTAATCAACGCCTCCAACATTCTTTTTGTGTTTTCAGAGGGAGTATGAGCGACTATAAGTAACATCTTTTTTTCAGACATGGCGGTCTCCAAACTGATCTAGACACGGGCATTACCGAAAATTCTTGGCTAAGCCCATCCTATATGGATGACTCGAAACAGACACCGTTATCTATCCAATTGATCGTTGGCCGGCTGCTGACAAATTCTACGTATCCGAAAGCTCGGCCTCAAAACTTATTTCAGTATCCGAGAAACGATCAAGCATGGTCATATTACTTATCCTGACTTTCTTTTCCGGGATGAGGTGATCGACCATACGCTTTCTGAGGCATCAAAAAGGCTATCAAAGATTCGGCGGCGCGTTCCTACTGCGGCCGGGTTGGTCGTAGCAGCCACCGTGGTTCACGCAGAACAAATAGCGACCAGGTTTTCAGCCTTGGGTGAGAAACCCGTTGTTGTGACGAGCCGGACTCCGGAAGCTCATGAGGTCATCAATAACTTCAGAACCTCCTCTGATCGATGGATCATTTCTGTAGGGATGATCAGTGAAGGAACCGACATTCCTCGACTCCAAGTATGCTGTCACCTTAGTAGAATTCGAACAGAGCTCCATTTCCGGCAGGTTCTCGGCAGAATCCTCCGTTGCCAGGCAGGCGAACCTTCTGACATAGGAGGCTGGCTCTACGTACTCGCGGAACCCAGCCTGACAGAGTTTGCGCGTCGAATTGGCGACGATCTCCCAGAGCAAAACGTGGTTTCATTTTCACCCAGGGCTTCAAGGCAAAACGCGGATGGCACTATGGAGCGAGCAGTTGTACCCGAAGACAGTGACGCATCCGAGTGGGACTTCAGTGTCAATGGGACGGATACCCGGACAGCAAGGCCTGACCAAACATGGCAGAAGGAAACAACTGAACTCTCCATGAGCAATCATTACTGGAAAGAAGTTCTGTCTTTATTCGGGGATAGGGTGCTGTGACGGCTTCCCCGAAAATTTTTTCTGAGTTCCATTATCGGAATATTCCCGCGGACTTTTCTCAGACAATGAGTGGACGAATCCTCAGAACTTGATGGTTCGTCTATGCACGCTTGTGGAGCCCAGTTTAATGGCGTTTGCCCACAAATTTGGGGACAATTTCTCTCTAAAACAAGCAAGTTGTTCCAATAAACTTCACGGTCGGCTCCACTTTGATGCAATTAGTCAGTTTTTGGAGCCGTGCAGGCCTGAAAAGCCAGAGGCTGGTATTTTTAACGATCTGAAAATATTAGCGGTATGGCACTTTTCATACTGAGAGGAATGTAACGGGTTATCATTTTTGCTCTTTGTTATCCGGCTGATCTCGATTTTCCATAAAATCCTCCGTTACGCCCTCAGCCTCAAACCACTCATCCCACACGGGATCAGTTGGCCTTTCGTAGCGAAGGACGGAACCTTTTAAACGTTCCAGAGGTGTCAGCTCATTACCCTGCGGCTCGGCAAGCTCATCCGCATGGGCCGCATAGGGATCCAGGCCGTCAAGCAGCTCTTCTTCAGTGAACCTTTTCTTTTTCATACCGCCTCTTTTGAGAGCGAATCATTACACCCTTAGTATAGCAATTGGTCAGGTGCGACACCTATTGAGGAAAGACTTGGTCCAACTGGCTTCCGCCGGAGACAGCTGAAGATCATATTGTTTTACGATTCGGCGAAATCGCGCCACGTATCCGCACTTTCCAGATGGCGGCAACCACTCGTCCGGGCCCTGGGCGCCCTTACTTCTATTTAGGCTTAGCTCGACAGGCCAGAGATTGACCATATCGTTTGCAAACCGTTCTCTTTTCGCTTGAGGCCAAAGCTGTGCGCCACGCTTCCAGGCCCAATTAAGAGGGACCACGTGGTCAATGTCGATCTCGCTACTGTTCTGGACGACGTTGCCCGTGAAGGTACTTATCCAGCGACCGGTGACGACTCGACACTCTTTGTCTGTAGCGAATCGCACCGTAGTGCTGGAAGTTTCGATTAGTGCCTCGGCCCGACTGTTCTGGCAATCGCCATCTGCGTCATCCCACCCATTGCCAAATGCTGATCTCGCGTAGGACGTTGAGCTGGACTCCGTCGGCTGAGTTGATTGGTTTTGCACCAATGTCTTTGGTAAGCGTCCGCCACTTGTTACGCAAGCGTCAACGGAGTCAAAAGGCTCAAAATCCTGGGTTCGTTCGTAATAAGGGCTTGCGGGTGGATGACAAATGCCAGACGACGTCTTCTTGACCACGGCTGCACTGGCAACTCCGGACGCGATAAGCAGCATTACAGCCAACAGAGAATGCTGGAAATACTTCACTGACTTCCCCTATATCTCAAAAGCACACACCCGAATGTCATGTTAAAGGCAATGGTCACCGGTATTCTCTGTAGGATAAATCCCACCCGCCTTTCGGATTTATCCGCTTTAGGCGGTCGGCTGAAAACCAGACAATGCGGTCGAGCCGTTTGATCAGGATGATCAGGGCTCAACGCCGGCAAGGATGCCTGGCAAACGCGACACCTGCCAAGTGGTGTGACTCGCCGGGGAGAGGCCTGGTGTCCACTTCTGTTGTTGATTCCTTTCCACTTCGGCCGAGACGACGCGCATTTTAAATAGCCTGCTGTGCCGACGAAAGACCCGTCAAAGAAAATATTTCCAAATGATCGGCTCAACTAATTTAGCCGCCGTTTCACACAGTTGTGGGGCCGGTGTCGGGTCCAACTTCTTCGCTATGACCACAAAGCGGACCTTTTCAGATAGGGGCCTGCCTAATCCGCTATTCGGAAATAAAGCACGCTGAGGTCGCAAAGCGGACATTTGGAATGGGCGGACAACGACCGGCACAGCCAAGCTAATGCCCCACAACTAGAAGCCGGATACACCTGACAAACTGTAATGCCCAGGCGCTTACTCGGTGAAAAGAGCGGCGCGTTTTATCCCCTCATGAGAAATTCGGGCTAGTCCACGAATTACCTCAGAGGCCAAAATGTTTAATTTTCCGATAGAGAGTGGCTCGTGTTATTCCTAATTCTCGAGCCGCGGCACTGACGTTGTGATTGTGTTTCTCGAGCACACATCGCACCGCTTGGCGCTCCGCAGCGGCGAGTGTGCCGCCCTCGCCTACGTCCACATCCGCAGTATCATTTTTGGCCTTGATGTCCTCGGGCAAGTGCTCAACATCGATAATTCCCTGAGTAGAAAGCGCCTGGCCAAGATTCAGTGCCTGCTGGAGCTCTCTAATATTGCCTCTCCACGAATGGTGCCTTAAGAGATTACGAGCCTCAGCTGTCAGAATTGGCGGGGAATCTTCCTGTGACATTGATGCCAGCAAGTGATCAATTAAAGCATCGAGGTCTTCACGCTCCCGCAGAGCAGGGAGCTGCACCCTGAGGCCATTGATTCGGTAGTAAAGATCGCTCCGAAAGTCCCCACTCTCCATAAGCTCATCAAGGTTCCGATGTGTCGCACAGACCAGAGAAAACGAGACGGGCCGAGACTTCTCTTCTCCAAGCCTGGTGACAATGCGTTCTTGCAAAACACGTAACAACCGTGCTTGAAATTCTACCGGCATATCGCCTATTTCATCCAGGAAGAGCGTACCGCCGTTCGCTTCCTCAAATTTCCCCTTGGCACCCCCACGTCGGGCACCAGTAAAAGCGCCGTCTGCATAGCCAAACAACTCTGATTCTATCAGGCCGGCAGGAATAGCCGAGCAGTTCACGGCAACAAACGCGCCTTTTGAAGAAGGCCCATTGGCATGTAGCGAGCGCGCTAAAACCTCTTTGCCTGTTCCGGTTTCCCCAGTCACCAGAACCGGAACTCCAAACTGAAAGGCCCGATGCGCCTTGTCAAAAAGTGGTTTTGTTGGCTCGCCCACATAAAAAGACTGACTGATGTCCGGCCGTCTTTGCGGTGGCGTCGATTTGACGCTCACGAGCCCTTTCCGAAGACTTTCAACCTTAAGAAAAAGCCTTGCCCCATTGTGACATTCCACCTCAACAGGGCTTTGTTGTGATCCCTCGATCTCGGCAGCGCGACATGAAAATAAGTCTTTGAAACAGACCTGACTCTGCGTCTTCTCGAGAGACTCGAGATCCAGCATCTGTCTGGCCGAGGGGTTTGCACCTAAAACTTCACCATCCTCGCCGAAATGTATCAACCCACGCATGGGTGACTGTGTAAGCTCCGGGCGATAGTGAAGGGCGAGGACCAAGGCGCCACGCAAATCGTCGACCATTCGATTCTCAACAGACCGAGTTGCGAGCGCAACTGCTTCAAGAATCCCGACCGGTCGGCCATCATAAGGTTTCGAAGCATTCAAAGCCCCGACCAGCGTCCCTGCAGGGTCAAAAATGGGCACTGCCACGCAGGATAGATCGCGGAAAGAATGCAAGAAATGCTCACTTCCACACACAAGCGAAGGCCTGCCTTCTATCAAAGCGCAACCGGGAGCATTGGTTCCAGCTATATCCTCTGAAAGGTCCATACCAGGATTCAAAGCGGCTCCCAGCAATTCGTAGCAGGGACTGTCATTGCCGAAATATTTAATGCTGCGGCCTTCTCTTTCCAGACACGCCAAAACCCAACCTGCAGAACTGATTGCACGAAACAACCGATGCATTTCAGGCTCGGCAAATGTCATGAGACGCTGATGTTGATTGCGGATATAAGAAATCTGGTCGAATTGCGCGGCCTCAAGTAAGAGCTGACCAGAGGGGGACACGCCATGTTTTCTGCATCTTAGCCAAGAGCGCAAAACCTCATCCCGCACCCACTGGGACGGTACAACATGCCCTTCGTCAAACAACTCACGGGCTTGCTGGACCTGAGTGTTCAGATCAACGATCTTTTTATGCATAAGGACACCCACCACTCTGTATTTTTTTTATTCAACCATCCAATTTTAGTGTATTGAAACGATCCACTTTTTTCCAAAAACTAAAACATAGATGCTATAAAGCCGCATAAGTAATTGTTTCATAATAATTTCCTAAGGAGCAATCGATCTGGCATATTGATTGCTTCACGTCGAGTGCAATACCAACAAAACTAATAAGAGGCTGCACTATGTCATCTGTATCAAACTATAAGCAAAAAAGTTTACTCGGTTCCAGAAAGGGGAATTTCAGCGTCGCTTCTGTTGGATTAACCACCATGTTGCTGACTTCCGGTAATGCAGTAGCTATTGACGTTGATGCCGGGGATTACACGGCACTGCCCGCCGGAACCAATCTTGGAATGGTCTACTATCAATACGCCACTGCAGACTCACTCTACTCGGATGGCGACAAAGCGCCCATTAATGCTGGATTAGACTCACAGGTAGGAATCCTGCGTGGGGTGCATTTCACTGAAATTGGCGGTTACACAGTAGACCCTCAATTTCTCCTCCCATTTGGCAAGGTGGAAGGAAAAGACGATACCTCTTCCCTTGGTGACACCAGTGGCATCGGCGACCTGATACTTGCGGCGACAGTTTGGCTTGTAAACGAGCCCGAAAGTAACACCTATTTCGGCATTACTCCGTTCCTGTATGTTCCGGTAGGGAGTTACGATCGAAATGACACATTAAATCTTGGCGAAAACCGGTGGAAACATACATTACAGGCGGGTTACATAACTGGTCTCACTTCTAACATCTCATTAGACCTGGTTGGTGACGTCACTTTTTTCGGCAAGAATGACGAACTCGGTGCCTCCAAGGCCACTCTGGAACAGGACCCCTTGTATCAGCTCCAAGGCTTCCTGCGTTATAACGTAACGCCGCAATGGGACCTTCGCACCGGTATTTCTCATACTTTCGGCGGTGAGACACAGATAAATGATATTAACCAGGACAATGACCTTGCCACCACCAAAATGACAATCGGTACGGCATGGTTTGCGAATCCGGGACTGCAACTAATCGCAAATTATGGAAGCGATTTGTCCGTAGAAAATGGATTTAAAGAACAACATCGACTCAACTTTCGGATTCTAAAGGCGTTTTAAAATCTTATAAAACAGTAATAAAAACGAAAGGACATAGAAATGAAGCTGATTAATAGTCACTACAAAAACCGTTTCACAAAAAAAGCGATAAGTAGGGTATTAGTTCCATTTTTAGTAATCGGAGCCAGCACCGTTATTGCCGCCGATCAGGTTAACCAAAGCTATATCATTGAAAATGCCAAAACCGGCAAGGACTGGCCCACCCATGGTTTTGATTATGCGGAGACGCGCTTTAGCCCTCTTTCCCAAATTTCGGCGGACAATGTCGAAAACCTCGGGCTTGCATGGTCCTACAACCTTGGGTCTGAGCGAGGTGTCGAGGCCACTCCACTTGTTGTGGATGGCGTGATGTATGTCTCTGCCTCCTGGAGCATTGTACATGCACTTGATGCAAAGACCGGCAAAAAACTCTGGACCTACGACCCTGAAGTACCTGGGGAGGCGGGCTCCAGGGGTTGCTGTGATGTTGTAAACCGTGGCGTGGCAGTGCACTACGGAAATGTCTATGTTGCATCCTACGATGGTCGACTGATCGCCATTGATGCAAAAACCGGCGAAAAAGTTTGGGAAACGAATACTCTGCCCGACAACGGCATGAGCTACACGATTACCGGCGCACCTCGGATTGTTAATGGCAACGTGATCATAGGCAATGGTGGGGCCGAATTTGGAGTCAGGGGCTACATCACAGCTTACGACGCCAAAACCGGGGCACAGAAATGGCGTTGGTATACTGTGCCGGGAAATCCGGACGAACCGTTTGAAAACGAGGCCATGGCTCGCGCCGCAAAAACCTGGGACCCGAGTGGAAAATACTGGGAGGCCGGTGGCGGTGGCACTGTATGGGACTCTATCGTTTTTGATCCGGACCTGAATCTCTTATATATCGGCACGGGTAACGGATCTCCATGGTCACACAAGAAGCGTAGTCCGGAAGGTGGGGATAACCTCTATCTCTCCTCGATTGTTGCTCTCAATGCCGACACTGGTGAGTACGTATGGCATTACCAAGCAACGCCCGGGGACAACTGGGACTATACTTCAACGCAGGACATGATTCTCAGCGAGCTCACGATTGATGGAGAGCGTCGCAAAGTTATCATGCAAGCTCCCAAAAACGGCTTCTTTTTTGTTCTCGACCGGACAAACGGTGAATTCATATCGGCCGACAATTATGTCGATGTTAATTGGGCCACGGGATACGACAGCAATGGTCGTCCAATAGAAGTTCCTGAAGCACGATCCATGGACGAACCCTTCGATATCGTCCCTGGGCCTTTTGGTGGCCATAATTGGCACTCAATGTCTTTTAATCACCAAACCGGCCTGGCCTACTTCCCGTCTCAGCACATCCCTATCACAATGGTCGAGGACCCCTCCTGGGAAAGCATAGAAAGCAATGAGCCGGGACAACCCATGAGTGGCATAGGTTGGAACACCGCTTTCCAACTCAACGTAGCGCCACCATCAAGCAAGCCATTCGGGCGACTTACAGCCTGGGATCCCGTTACGCAGCAGGAAGCCTGGCGTTACGAGCACGTCTCTCCCTGGAACGGCGGAACCCTGACAACGGCCGGCGATCTGGTATTTCAGGGAACCGCAGACGCTCGCTTTATGGCGTTCAACGCGCAAACGGGTGACCACCTATGGGAATCCCCAATGGGTACCGGCGTCATTGCAGCGCCCATAACCTATGAAGTAGACGGCACTCAGTATGTCTCTATTGCAGCAGGCTGGGGCGGTGTTTTTGGAAAATCCCAGAGAGCCTCCGACCTCAAGACCGCCGGTACTGTTTATACGTTTGTCCTGAACGGTGATGCCGAGATGCCTGAGTTCACCAAGTATCAGCTGAACTCACTGGTTTCCGGCGTTGACTATAATCCCGACTTTATTGGAGAAGGCACGGCTCTCTACGTCAGTAATTGCGTGTTCTGTCATGGTGTTCCTGGTGTAGACAAGGGCGGTAATATTCCAAACCTGGGCTACTCAAAGAAATCAGTTATTGAAAACCTGGACGCCTTCCTGTTTCACGGTCCATTCGTTTCCCGTGGCATGCCTGATTTTACCGAAACGCTGAATGAGATAGATGTCGAGAAAATAAAAGCGTTTATTCAGGGTACTGCAGATGCTATCCGTCCGAAAAGTCAGTGATTTGAGGGAAACCAATGAATACGTTCACAAAACATCCACATGATTTAGAGAATAAAACCCGGGCGTTCCTGGCTCGTCAAAATCACCGTATGCTGATAGGCGGCCAATGGGTTGATGCTCTGGAAAACAAACGTATAGAGGTAGAAAACCCAGCTGAAGAAACGGTTATAGGAAGCATACCCCTTGCACATCCTGATGACGTTAACAAAGCCGTTAGCTGTGCAAAAAGTGCGTTCAATGGTGATGACTGGGGCCGAATGAGACCCTCCGCCCGTCAGAACATGCTTCTCAAACTTGCAGATCTGATTGAGCGAGATGCCAGAATCATTGCTGAGCTGGAAGCTATCGACAACGGCAAGTCTGCTGCTATTGCCGAAGCTGTTGACATAAGCCTGGGTCTGGAATTCTTTCGCTACATGGCCGGGTGGGCAACAAAAATTGAGGGCTCGACTCTTGATGTGTCCATGCCCTTTGCCCCGGCTGACTCTGACTTTACTGCATATACCCGACGCGAACCCGTCGGTGTTGTTGCCGCAATCATACCGTGGAACTTTCCTTTTCTGATGGCCTGCTGGAAGCTGGCTCCGGCACTTGCAGCGGGTTGCACGGTTGTGTTGAAGCCTGCGGAACAAACTTCCCTTTCTGCCCTCTATCTGTGCGAGCTGATCGGAGAGGCAAATTTTCCTGACGGGGTTGTCAATATCATTACTGGCGAGGGCCAGAGCACTGGGTCGGCACTGATAACTCATCCTGACATCAACAAGATTAGTTTTACGGGATCCACTGAGGTGGGTCAGATCATAGGCCGTGCTGCGATGGATAATATGGCGCGAGTTACCTTAGAGCTGGGGGGCAAGTCTCCAATGATTGTCCTGGCTGACTGTGATCCGGAGAAGGCTGCGCAAGGGGCAGCGGCAGCAATCTTTTTCAACCATGGACAAACCTGCAGTGCAGGCTCGCGACTTTACGTTCACCGAAGCATTTCTGACAAGGTCCTGGATCGGCTCGCCGAGTTAGCAGAGGCAATACCCCTGGGGCCTGGCCTGGATCCAGCTGCGCAAATGGGACCACTCGTGTCCAGGGTTCAGCTAGACCGGGTCTGTCGCTACATTGAGACGGGCCGCCAGGAAGGTGCCCGCCTGGTTACCGGTGGCGAACGTGCTGACCGCAAAGGTTATTACGTCAAGCCCACCATATTTGCGACCGAAGACGACTCTATGGTCATAGCCAAAGACGAGATCTTTGGTCCCGTTCTGGTGGTCATCCCGTTTGATGATATCGAGGATGTCGTAGACCGGGCCAATGATAGTCGCTATGGCCTGGCAGCGAGTATCTGGTCAAACAATCTTTCTCAAGTGCAACGCTTAATCCCGAAATTAAAGGCAGGCACTGTGTGGGTAAACGGGCACAACATGCTTGATGCAAACATCCCATTCGGGGGCTATAAACTCTCCGGGGTTGGACGTGATATGGGTAAACAGTCACTCGATTCATATCTTGAAACAAAGTCGGTTGTCATTGCCCTCTAGGACAAATGCTAAACCCCAGCTCTGAGAAGCAGGGGTTTAGCCTAGATAGGTCAACCATTCAATTTCCGAGAGTCGAATAACACCTTCCTCACAGGTGAGCCACAAAGCTTCACCGATATGGGGATGAAGAGAATGACGCAGGTCTGCTTTAAGGCTCCTTGCGCGATGCCGCTCGAAATAGTCAATCCATGCGGCGAGGAGTGCGGGCGGAGCACCGGTCAATGTATGTACAGTTTGGCGAGGAATAACAAATGCTAAAAGAAGCCAATAACTTCAGAAGCTTGGCAAAGAGCCAAGCTACGCTGCACTCGCTTCCAGTTCCTGACATTGGGCAGGACGAAGTTGAAATGGCGCGATTGCCCAAGGTCATGATTGCTGATCATCAGCCGCTTTTTCGCGACGCCATACGCGACATTATTTTAGTAAATCATCTTTGTGAACATGTCTTCGAGGTATCCAGCTTGAAAGATGCTATGGAAATCGTGAGTGAGCATGGCAGCCTTGGTCTCATCTTCTTCGATCTCGACATGCCGGAAATGCAGGGGCTTGGCGGTCTCGGTAGCTTAAATGAGATCGCACCTTCGCTACCCATCATAGTTATGTCGGTTAGAGTAAATAGGTATATCACGTCTCAGGCGATTGGCCGGGGGGCCATGGGAGTCGTAGCGAAAAATGCATCAAGAAATGAAATTGTCGACGCTATTCGACAGGTTTTGGATGGCAAGATTTGCATTTGTGCAGGCTCTGACGAATTCGAAAGTGGTAATGGTCTTGCTGCTGGCCGAGCCGGATCAGAAGCAGAGATAGATCGCAGCCAGTTTCAATCTTTAACAAAGCGCCAGTTGATAGTTTTAGAGAGAATAACACTTGGAGAGTCCAACAAACAGATTGCGTACAACTTACACCTGGCCGAAACGACCGTGAAGGCTCATGTTTCGGCTGTTTTACGTAAGCTAAATGTTCAGAACCGCGCGCAGGCGATCCTTGCAGCGAGTTGTCTCGACCTAGTTTCCCGAATGCGCAAATAGCCGGGTGTTTCGATTCAGAGCAGACCTAAAACGAGGCCGGAGTCGAAAACTGACTGAAAAATCAAATCAGCCGGTGGGTGCTGAGAGAATTCCAACTGGCAGTTTTCGGAACGAATGTCAGGAACATTCGGAGCTTATGTAAACATCCCTGTTTTAGTTGCACCGCGGATTAGGGTTCTCCGCACGGTTGTGTTTTGCCAAACATTCCAATGTCAGAGGGTCTTTCGGTGACTCGCGGGGGGGGAAGGCAACCAGGTCACGCGGCCGAAGAAAAGGTCCGCTTTATTGTTCAATTCGGTCGTTTCTGAATGTCCGCTTTTGTTTAAAAGAAAACATTTTGGGCGGCCACCAGCAGCTTCCCAGTCCTAAGGCAACAATTCCCGGGCCTGACTAGCCCCTTACATGGACAGCCAGGCCAGGGGCAAGACCAAGGCCACCTCAACTCAGCATGACTTGGGTAAGAAAGACTTCCGGCCCTATACTGTATGGTTAATCCATGGTCCAAGAGCCCCCAAGAATATGGACGAATTAATCGAGTACGCCTCGCAGGTCTTTGAATCTCGCCAGCTAGCTTGTGACTGGCTAAACGGTCCTGTTGCCGCACTTGGCCATCGGCGACCTATTGAACTATGCGAGACGTCCGAAGGTCGTCGAGAGGTTACGGGGGTTCTCAGGAAAATCGAATGTGGCGAGTTTTCCTAGAGATCGCGCCATGGTTCGTGGCTGACCCACTATTCTGCACATCCACGAATCGGTTATCTTTGAGACAGGAGTCACCTATGGAAAAAGCGCTGCTCCTAACGATGGGTATCGGGATCTTTGGCAGCGCACTGCTGACTGCCTGGTGTTTGTATTCGCGCTACTTGGAGATTAACGACAAAGAAAAATAACCTGAGTCAGCGATGTGCAAACCATCGACACCAGTGTGCAAACCACCTCTCATTTTGTCCGCGCACTCCCCTTTAGAAAGCAACTTCTCAAACGCCGATGCGAGATCTCGCACAGCTTAAGGTTTCTCGAGTGGTATTATTTGTCCGGGATTTCAGTCAATAGGACCGAAACTCAGCGCCGGCACGGATGCCAGGCAAACGCGACACCTGCCCAGTGGTGTGACGCGCCAGGGAGACGCCTAGTTCCCATTTCCTCAAAGTCGGTTCACCATAACCCCAGATTATGCGCAGTAGCTAATTGTTATGATGACGTTAATCAATATTACTCTGGACGACCACAGATCATCGATACAACCTCACACGCAGTCGCCTTGCACGCTCTTGGAACGCCGCCTCGCCACCCTCCAGGATATCGCATACCGTTTTCCTGATTTCGGAGTTCTCGAGACCACCAGACAGGTAGGTAATCGGCGGCAACGCCTCATGGGGATGTGGCCCTGCCTCTGCGATAATAATCTGGTCAGCGTCGGTATTGATAACGAGGTTCGCGTTGTGTGTGACGATGATAACCTGCCGGTGCGATTTAGCTTCAATAAACAACTGTACCAATTCATCAAAGACTGATTTCGGATCCAAATTCTCTTCAGGCTGGTCAATAAGAAGTGGCCGGTCGTCTTTATCATCTAAACCGAGATAGAGAAGCAAAAGGACTATTCCCCGAGTGCCAGGGGATAGCTTTCGAATATCGACACCATCGTAGTCGATACCATATTGAATCTCGATATGGTCCGTGCTGAAAAGCCACTGAGCAAAGCGTTTCAACCATGCACGAAACTCTGCCTGATCTGCCCTAGCGACAGGGGAGTGTTCCAGCAAATCGTCCTGGTATAGCCTGCGAAACTTTTCCACAGCTCCAATGACGGCACCAGAATCCCCGGTTTCCCATGCAGCTTTCAGCACCTCATTAGCCTTTTGCTGAAGCGTCCCTTTCCCACGGAAGGCGCCGGCCTTTCTCAGGTCAATAAGTCCATCTTCAGCCGCCTCTGCCCATCCCTCCACATCCGCATGTCGCGAGACGGAAAACGAGAGTTTTTTCAATGTTCCCGAGGACGCCTCAAGCCGTGCCATTAATGGAGCGTAAAGCTCCTCCAGAACCGATTGCTCAGCAACGAGCGCATCGATGGTCCTACCATAGGCCGCCTCACGATCTGCCTGTAATTGGCGAACGCGCTCCTTGGCTCCTCTCGCATCGCTTAACTTATGCGTCAACGTTTGTAGTGCCGAGGTTTCGGTCGCGATGTTTTTGGAAAGCTTGGCATAACGGAGTTGCGCATCCTTATCGGCACTGACCAGTTTCTCCAACCGCGCCATCTCCGCGTCCAGCAAGGCCTGTGTAAGTGTGCCGAGATCAGTATCGTCTGGAAAATAGGCAGTGTTCGCGTCGCCTGGTGGCGGAGCTGTTCCCTTGAGTTTAGCGATCTCACGATCGACATATCTCACATAACCAGTGAGGTCGTCATCAACCGGCCCTTTATAGTCGATCAAAAACGCAGCCCATTGGTCTTCCGACATTCCGCTCTGGTCATAGCGCGCCTGAGCTTGTCGGAGCGCTTCGGGCGCTTGGTTGCGGCGCATATCTTTAACTTCATCCTGCATAGCCAGAAACGCCTGCCGCTGCCCCGTGAGCTGACGAAGTTTGGCTCGGACATCGTTAGCGGCGCCAGCTAATTCCGTATGTCTCAGAGCTCTCTTCTCACTACCTTTCGACACCAGCTTGGCACGGTCGGCCGTATAGGCATCAACCAGCTTTCTTTTCTTCGTCACATCCGCCTCGTAGCTGGCGACGAGTTTGTTTTTCTCTAGCTCTGTATTGATTCGATCAGAAATCTGGGCGACTGCTTCAGCCTCTCTGGCGCGAGCGAGGCGATGTCGGGATGCACGCTGTTCCAGCAGCTCCGAAAAATTCAATGCACCGTCCCGAGTATCTTCGGGATGCGCCTCGAAAATTACGCGTTCGATTTCACGGAGCAGTCCGTCTGTGAGTCCGTCTGAGGAGCAGAGTTCTTCGACAAACTGCTGAGACAAATATCGCACGCGCTCATAGGTGAATGGCCCGTTTGCGTCCGAACCGTCGAGCGTCCGTGTTTCTGGTTGTCCAGCAGCCCAATTGACCTTGACCTTTGCTCCTCCGACAAGCGGACGTGCCCGAACTAGAAAAGATGGATTTGCCCACTCATCTGCATTCCAGGCCTCGTCTGGGATTGAATCACAGCCTGCTGCTATCATGTCTGCCAGCGCCGTCTTGCCAGATCCGCGGGCACCGATAATCGCGACCAACCCCGGATTGAGCGGTATGGTCGGAGTCTTTATCCATGACGCATCGAGAATCTCGACACCGGAAATCACCTGCGACGGTGTTGCAGACGCCGGCGGTTCTCTCCCTACATGCGCACGGCCCGCTGGATCAATACATGCTTGGCGCAAAGAGTCGAATTCGAGTCCACCTTTAATCCAAGAAAAGCGATCTCCAAACGGCGAAGCGACACTCTTAAGGTCATGCGCATCGCTTCCGTGAAGGCAGGGTTTGAGACCACCATAGACCTTGCGAACTTCATCGGCAGACATGGAAGGTTTGAGGCCCAGCCAGAATTCCCGCTGAGCTTCGCTGCTAGCGAATATTATATGTGCAAAACCTTCGATCTCGCGCCGGATAGTCTGGTCGGCCGCTTCTCGGACGCCCGAGGTGCCATCGCTCGCACCGCCTGCCACACCAATCAATATATTTTGTTGCGCCCAGCTGCTCTCCGCATACACTTCACGCAACTGCTGAAAGTTGACTTTGAATTGGCTTGCACCGTAAGCAAGCGCAGCACCATCATCAGTAATGTTTGGGTCTGCATTCTTGCCTAGTCTGATCAGTTCGGCGCGTGTGCAATCAAATCGATCCTTCATCACGTTAAATTGTAAGCGCGATAGTATCCGTTGCAGCTCATCAAGATGTTGCGGATCTTCTGGGCTTACAAAAAGATGTAAATTGACGAAGCCCCCCTTCGCAGTCGCAACATCGAGCCTCAGCTCGACATTCGGAAAAATCAGCGTGGCGCTCGGAAGTCTTCCTGCATCTCGATATTCCAAGATCTTTTGGTAGGTATCAGTTATGTAATAGTCGGTGACCGCGATCGCCTCAATGACCGGAGCTGCCTGTTCAAGTGCTGTGAGGTAATCGTCCCATGCATTCGATCCACTGAACTGATTGTTCATGACTGTGCCGGGCGCATGGATATGTGGCTCCCACCTTCGCCACTCCGATCCGCGATTTAGCATGATATCCCCTTAATTTCATTGATTTTTGGTGCTTTTCTCGGCGACAAATATGTCACCGTACATTCAATTGTCGAGACTAGCTAAATCAGATTCTCGGAGGCAAAACTATCCTTCGCTTTCTTAAACTCTGGAGCGGAGATATCAAATTTTGGTTATTGTTTAGATGCATATTTAAAATCCAGTCTGAAGGTGATGATCTCTCGTGCCCTTGTCTCGAGAGATATCAATTTCTGCAAGGGCACAAGGTTCATCTCATTTATTATCTGAGCCTCCGCCATAACGCCTGCTTTTGGCCACAAGTCTGCCGCTGACACCATCAATGCGGTAGTTGCTGATCGTCCCATCGGCAATCCGCTCCACAACCTTTTTCGCTGTTTCCAAGTCCACAGAAAACCATTCTCTAGGTCTATACCGCCGCCCCTGATGATCCGTGAGCGTCACATTCAACTTCTGCGAGGAAAGCATTGCATGGACTAGGCGTTCTACCGCCCGTGGGTTTACACCATAGCAGTCGTAGGTGGCTTCCACTGTCACAGGAGCTTCAAGGTATGTGGTCGACCGCTGAGCACCGGCAATACGTTTCCCAAGCGCTTCCTCGGTGTAACCGATCTTGTAGAGATCTCTCATGGCAGCCAACTCGGGGTTCGCACTCTTCGATGAAAGGATATAAAGCACGCCTTTACGTCGATCGTGATGCGATAACCCCTGCATCTTTTCAAACACTCGATCAGGGTCCATTAAAACGCGCCGACCATTGGGATCTTTATAGAGGGCCCGGGCGAACGAATGCAGCAGCAAGTTGGATTCGGTTTCATTATCAAAGACGACCCGGATACGAGGATTGTGTCTGGAATGGCCAACGCCCTCGTTCTTCTCACCAATCCTATCGACCAGGCACATGATGCCATCCAAGATGAAGAAATCTCCCTCTTGGATCTGTGCGCCCTTGGCAAAACGCACCGTCTCACTGTGACCCTCTCGAATCTCAGATTTCGCCCCGTTGAATAGTCCCTCGAAACGGTCAAAGTCCCGACACGGTGTGCGCTGAGCGATCTCATCGGGTGTATTCTTTTTAGAACCGAATTGAATGTGGCGTTGCTCAAACAGCTCTTGGGCCTCGCTATCCAGCAAGCCACCGGCGTCTGCGAGGATATCGTCGAGTGAGGTGACATTCTCAGACACAGCATCGAAATCATCACCCGCCGGCACGGAGTCGGGCTCTGACGCGCTGCCTAACAAGCCGTGTCGATCATCCGGAGCAAGAACTTGTGCCTTACTACGATCCCGACGAATGACCGCAAGACGCCGAGCCAGGCGTCGCTCCAACTGATCCCCCTCGTCAGATGGCACCTTGTCGTGCTCATCCACAAAGCCGTTAATCTCGGCAAAACCCTCACGAAGACGATAAATCTGGCTTGGAGCCTGGTTGTTGCCCCGGCTGTCGAGTAATCCCTGATCATCGTCCTGGAATATCTCATCTAAGTTGAAGAATTCTCTCGGCACCATGATTAGCCAGCCTGTTGTGAGCGTTGGCGCTTTTGCTGTTTTAGCCAGAGGAGACACTCTGCATAACGCTTCTCCACAGGGTCGGGGGAGGACGCCGCGGGATTGCGGCCATGCTCTCTAACGAAGCGTTTGATCTTGGGCCACAGAATCGTCGCTTCCTCTTCGGTCATCTCGACCCGGTTCCCATGAATCTCATCCTGGATGGTCTTGAGTACCCCGGCAGTAACAGACTTGCTCAGGATTTCGTAGGCACCCTGGAACGGGTTGATCTGATCGATCATGTCCATGTTCAAGTCTTCAATGTTCACGAACTTTCCGGCCAATTGAAGAAAGCGTTTGTCTTCGCCGGTACCTTCTCCACCGGGGCTCTCCTTGCCAGGAATGATACGGGGCGCGGCCAGCGGCTCATCTTCGCCTTCGGGCGTGGGCTCCGGCGTAATGAATTCGGCATCTTCAGGCAAGGTATCTTCAGTAAACAGCCCGCCACTGGCACTCAGCGCCATTTGCGTCGCAATCCCCATGCGGACATTCTCGACTTCCTCTGAACTTAACTGGGGGCAGCGCTCCTGGATTACCCGGGTCAGGACTGCCTGGGTCATCACCTCCGGGTCATTGGTGCCAGTTATCGCGGCGGCCGCCTCAGGCTGTTGGATGAACGCGGCCACGATGTCACTGCTGTTATCCAGGGCATGCTGGACCTGCGGGGAAGGCTTGTTCCCGCCTATTCCATTTATTTCAATCGAACCGGGCCCGTCCACTACGGCCTCACCGCCAAGATCCCGGGGCCGGAAGTTGAAGTTCGGTGCCATCACCTGTTCCATCAATAGAGAGACGGTAATCGCCTTGAGCATGTTGTTAACCGCGAACTTTACGTCTTCGTCCTCAGCATTGGGCTGGGCAATCAGGTTGGTAAACTGCGCGTGGCTTTTGCCAGGAGCGTCACGGGTGGCCCGGCCAATAATCTGCACTACTTCAGTCATTGAATTACGGTAGCCGATCGTCAGTACGTGCTCGCACCATGGCCAGTCAAAACCCTCCTTGGCCATGCCCAGGGCAATGATGATATCGATGTCGTCGTAACCCTCGGCCTGTCTTAAATAGGCCATCACCTTGGGGCGCTCAACCGTATCGTCGACAAGGTTGGCCACCCGCAGTTGCTTCCCGCCTTCGACACGGACGACAAGAATGCCGGTATCGGGCTCAGTTTTTTCGACCGTGCCTAAGGCGTCCACAATCTGATCTACTTCCGTGAACTTGTCCTTGGTCGATTCCCGCGAGTTTACATTGGGAATATGGATGATCGTCTTCTTGTCCGGGTCCAACACTTCCTTGATCGCACTCATGTAGCGGCCGGTGTAGAAGTGATAACCAATACCCAGTGATCGCAGATGTTCGTAACCGTTGAGCTGCTCGTAATAGGTGTATGTGATGCGGCTGAATTTTTCCTCATCCTCGGGCAACAGGATCGGTACCGTATCCCCACGGAAATAGGAGCCGGTCATGGCCACTACATGGGCACTGGATTGCTTCATCAGCCGGTCCAGAAGATTGCCCAGGCGATTATCGCGATCGGCCGAGGCGTGATGGAATTCATCAATCGCCAATAGCGTGTCGTCGAACTCGGACGTATCGAGCTTCTCGAAGGCAAATCTCAAGGTGGCATGAGTGCAGATAAGCACGCGATCCGCGATGTCCGTGGAGTCGCGGTGCATGAATCGGCGGAAGGCGTCGATCTTGCCATCACTACCTTCGCTTCCAGGAGTGCAAAGATTGTGCTCGGGCCGCACGACCCAATCGGCATAAAATCCATGCTCAGACAGCGGAGTGTCGCTGAATGAGGCCCCAATAGAAGTCTCCGGTACCGCCACGATCGCTTTGCGGATGCCCTGGTTGATCAGCTTGTCCAGCGACAGGAACATCAAAGCTCGGGATTTGCCGGACGCCGGCGGCGCTTTGAGTAACAGGTATTGTTGGTCTCGCGCCTCATAGGCTCTGGCCTGCATCTCGCGCATACCCAGTTCATTGGTCTTTTTGCTTTTTCCGTTTTGCGCGTACTCCACGCGGATCAGGTCCGTGGTCATACTGCGACTCCTGCTTCCTGCTTGATGAGTTTTTCATACCGCGCCAGTAGGAACTCCTGGCGTTCGGCCTGATCCCTGAAAGGCGTGCGGCGGTATAACCGCTCTATTGCCTCATCCAAATTCCTGTGTGCGTCCCGAAGCGCAGAGGGCATCTTGTCCGGATCGTACATTTCGGCCATGGTCCAATCGAAGGTGTCCTCCCGGGCAAGCAGAACTTCATCGGCTAGGGTTTCGATTTCAGCGCGTTGTTTGGCAGTGCAATCCGGCCAAGGGAAGGTGTTATAAACGAGTTTCGCGCTGTAGCGAAAACGACTCTCCAGCCGCCCTCCGACCAAGTGTAGCCAATCCATGTGGATGCGGGTTGAGAGCACGCCAAAATCGTATAAGGTTCCACCTGCCACGATATTGACAAGATTCGTGGGAATATAGTCGCGGCTAAAGAACCCAACAGGCGCATACTCTCTGCGTTCCGATGTGACGCAAGGCACAAGAATAAAGCTCTCAGGATTATTCAGATCCCTAAATTGATGTGGTCTCAAGGCCAACTGTCTCGCTCCTGCATCTCTGCTAGCTAAGCGAGCCTCTCTGACCCGATCGACCCTTGATCGGACTGCCGGCATTGAGGCTATATCGGCCTCTGAGGCATCTTTGAGCCACAGACACCACCGCTCTTTGCCCTTTATAAATTCATCAGCACCTAAAAGCCTCTTTAACCATTTTTCGGCAGTAGGCTCTATGTCGAGCAGCGTTTCTTTTTCTTTTGGTGTTAGCAGAAGATTCCCGCCGTCGACGGGCTTGTTGCCATGCTCCATTCTGGTTGATTTTATAAGAGGTGATGAACGATCTTTAACTACAGTGTCAGCCCCTTCCAGCAAATAGGGGCTGATATTTGAAACTGTCTCTTTGTGCCAGTCGCCGCCCACCTTTTTATACAGGCTCTTGGTAATTGCGTTGTTACTGAGCCCAATTATCGCCACATGAACCCCGGCATTATCCCGAGCGCTGTTCTTCCACTGGAAGCCCTGGTAAGCAAAGTGAATCGAAAGACCTTTTTCCAGGATGGGCGGCCATAACATTGAGGTCTGCATCCCCTGGCAAATGGAGTTGGTCGCCACAAGCCCCATTTCCGCCTGGGTGCCGGCTATGTACTGAGCGCCTTTCCAGAACCAGCAAGCAACAAAATCCAGATATTTGTAGGTTCTGAAGCCCCTGAATACACGGGTCATCGACTCATTCTGCTCAGGCGTTCGGGAGTTAGCTCCATTGAAAGGAGGATTTCCGCAAACATACACCTCCTCATTCGGGCGTCTGGGGCATACCTGAGTCCAGTCCAAACTCAGTGCATCGCCCAAAACGATATTGCCACTGGCCTTCAGTGGCAGGGTCGGTTCGTAATGCCCGAATTTATCCAGGAACGCCATGTTCATTTGATGCTCAGCTAACCACAAGGCGAGCAACGCTATTTCATGGGCAAAGTCGTCAGTTTCTATACCGTAAAAATTCTGGATCTGTACCCCAGGCATGACCAGCACATTCTGCTTTGTGCTGCTGTTGAGAGCTTCCAGCACTTGCATCTCAAGCCTTCGCAGCTCTTTGAAGGCAATGATGAGGAAATTGCCACTACCACAGGCGGGGTCAAAAACTTTGATGTCTCGAACACGCTGTAACAACTTTTCCAGCTGCTTTGGCTTTCCCTTCGCTTTCTCCAGCCCATCCTCCAACTTGTCGAGAAACAGCGGACGAAGCACCTTCATGATGTTCGACAAGGAAGTGTAGTGCTGACCAAGGCTACCCCTCTGCTCAGGATCAATTACGGACTGAAACATTGAGCCGAAAATATCGGGGTTGATCGTAGACCAGTCCAGTTGGCCAGCATCCAGCAGCATGCGGCGAGCTCGGGGCCCCATGACAGGCACCGGAAGGTCATCACGGAACAGCCCACCATTCACATAGGGGAAGGCAGCCAGGTGTGCGGGGAGATCCCGCGGCCTGCGCTCTGTGTTCATCGCCAGGAAAATTTGACGTAACACTTGGTGGGCGTCGCTGCCATCCTTGTGTGTATTTCCCTGCACGGCAGATGTGAACTGGTTTTGTTCAAAAATGCCGGTATCTTCAGCAAACAGGCAGAACAACAGCCGGGTGAGGAAAACATTAAGTTCATGAACCCGGCCCGGGGCATCCATGTCATTACTCTGTCGTAATAGGTCGCACAAGCGACCCATCTTCTCGGCGGCCTTAACGTCGGCGGGCGAGTCCGAGTATTCAACGGCTTTTTCGTAGCCCGCCAGGGGCAGGAAGAAACTGTACTGCAGGGAAAGATCACGGAAGGCGCACTCCATCCGGTCACCAACCCCTAAATCATAAGCCACCAGGTCTTTAAAGTCGGTGACGATCACAAAGCGGATCTTGTGCCGGGAAATCACCTCTTCGTCCAGCAGCCCCTCTGCCGCCGTGTACGGATCTCCAGTAACCGGGCGGAAATACAGTTTCTGCCGGACCCCGACATCCCCAGAGCGCTCGCCAACATTGCGATCTCCGCCCTGCATCAAGCGGGTCAGTGTGGAGTTCGGGGTTTGGTAAGCACGGAGAAAGTCGAAGATGAACTGATCGGCGTCCGGTTGCGACGATAGGCGCTCCAGATCCTCCATTAGCTTTCCATGATTAAGAGCCACAAAACCCTCCCGGGTCGAATACGGTTGCTGGCAAATTCGAGGCAACAAGTTTCAACTTAGGCTGCCAATTTAATTCTTTTAAGAGAAGCATTCAGTGTTGTTCGGGTCACACCAAAGTGCGCGGCAACTTCGGTCTTTGTGATCTGAGAGTCTGACAACATCGCTGCCGCTTTTCTGATGTCCGAGTCAGACATAGCAGGTTTACGGCCTCCTTTGCGTCCCCGTGCCCTGGCTGCCTGGAGCCCCGCCTTTGTTCGCTCACGAATCAGGTCATGCTCAAACTCAGCGAGGGCGCCGAATATATGAAAGACAAGCCGGCCGCCAGAGGTGGTAGTGTCGATCGATTCTGTCAGTGATTTGAAACCGATCTCTTTCTCATTGAGATCTTGGACGATTTCAACTAAGTCTTTTAGTGAACGAGCCAGCCGGTCCAGTTTCCAGACGACTAGAACGTCGCCCTTGCGGAGGGTGCGAAGGCACTGCGACAGTTCAGGTCGTTCTCGGAACTTCCCAGTATATTTCTCCTGGAAGATCTGTTCGCACCCTGCATTCTCCAGGGCATCTACCTGGAATTCCGGATTTTGATCCTGAGTGCTGACACGTGCATAACCTATGATCATTAAACGCACCTTTTCTAGCCATAGTTTTTTGTACGTGATTTTTGGACGCAAAACAATATGGAAATGGTGGTTTTTCGAGGATTAGTGGAAGCGTCCAGAAAACGACCGATATTTTGCCAAGCTTTTGGGTTGCGTTGGTCAGTCGATCCCAAGTTTCTTTTTGACTGGCAGCGGCAGCTGATCAAAGGCATAGCGAACCAGCTCTTCAGTCTTTTGAGCCTCTAGTTCAGATACTCTTTTTTTCAAATCAGTATTGGACCGAACCAGTTCATCTTTGCTGTTTCGGATGGAACCGCGAGAAGGAGACTTTTGAGCCTTAAGCAGCCTGGCCTCCTTAGCTGCCGCTAACTCCTTGTTAACACTATCCAGATATTTTTTGAAATGCGGTGAATAGCTGGAGGTATTCATCAGTGAAGCGCGATTTATATCCAAAGCGCTGGCGATGTCCGAGCCCTTTATTTGATAGGTTTTCTGAACCAGATAATCGGTGATCTTGTGGTGACGTTTTATATAAAGCGACTTCTCTTTTTTGAGTTCCTCGACATACTGCCATGCTTTCAAGCTGGCATTTTTGTTGGATACCCAGCTAGGGCGTTCTGCCTCTTGTTGACTAGCCGCTGCCTCGACCCGCTTTTTCAGGTAGTCCATGACCATTAGGCAGCCCTTGATGTTTTGTAATCGTCCAAAACCCCTTGCAACTCGGCGAGTGCTTCATGCTGAGGATTTAGGGTGCGAACGTGTCGCGTCACATTTTTAACCAGATCGTAGGATGAGGCTTTGAAAATAGCCGGCACGACGGGGTTCCGTAACGCCTCTACATGGGTTGCTACATGGAACAAGGCCCACTCGACATTCTCTGTCTGCATGAGGTTGTGGATGCAGCCCAGGCAGAGGTCAGGCGATGCGTTGTGGCGCATGGGTTCGCCCATTTCCGCGCATTTCGCCTTGCTTCGGGTTCTGCGTTTGAGCAGACAGTATCCCCAGGGGTTCGACTTGATGTTTTCAATTTCAACGGTAGCCAAGTGATTGGCCAGCTTTTCTTGTTCCTCGGGTGACAACACAGAGGTTATTTTGAATAATCTTCGGAGCCAGGTGTGCAATTGACCCGCATAACCCTCACCCTGATGCCTGAGATAGTTGTGAACCAGCGAACTAATGACCTGAGTTTTGGCTTTTTCGTGGCCAAGCCGGTTATCCTTATCACGGACGTAGGCCAGCCACATGGCCCGCGATATGTGCTTGAACTGACTGCGTATCATCCAGCCGGCATCGCCATCAAAACGTCGATAGACCGCTTCGGCCCACATATGACGAAAGGCATGTGGGCTTGGATAAAGGGTTCCTTCTATTAAGTTATTCATTACTGTTCTGGGTACTCGATTAGATCTTAATTCTTCCTTCGGTAACGAAAAAATCCATTCTTTTGTATTATCTGGCAAGTACGCGTCCAGCAAAGCCTGCCAGTCAGGTCTCAGCGTGCCGTCGCAGTACTGGACCAACCAATCCTTTTTGTCTTTAGTGGTTGATCCACTAAAAAACAACTCTAGACGGGGCCACTCCCTTCGCGCACGTCGCCACGCCTCTTTCAAATTGGTGTTTATCGATAGGTCCGACCATTGCTCAGCAGAGCGCTGCGCCAATAAGCGCTCAAACTCTTGTTGCTCTACCTTCGTAAACGGGTTGCCAGAATCACGGGTCGCTTGCAACGCTTGCCATGTTGTCCAATCATCAAGCTGCTTAAAGCCTGAATAATGATTGACGAAGTGGCCCCATAGGGCCCGAACTCCGTGCTGCACTTGCTGCATCGAATCTGAAGGATCCTTTTTATTTTTTTTAACAGCATACAAACAAGGCTGCTCATCAGTAGCGTCGAGCAATGACTGCATCTGCTCCGCAATCAAGAAACTGCTGAAGGAAATCTCTCTTAGCTGGCGGACCTTTCCACTTGTTTTATATACATACCAGTCCACTTGGTAGCGCCAGGGAAAGGCATGTTGATCTAATTTGTCGTCATTCCTCGTCCGCATGATCGCCGAACGTGGAAAGCCAAACTCGCTTCGTCGCCAACCAGTCAAGGCCACCATAGTGGTCAGCCCGGCTTTGGCAACAAGATTTATCAAGAGTCGAGGATATGATGAAGACGAACTCCTTATACCACCTTCAACCAGCCCGAACGCCTTATAATCCTCGCCTGAGGGGACTAGGCAATTCTGCTGAGCACTATGTCTTTTAAAAACACCAAATTGCTGCTCGAAAACTGCCCACGGCACTTCCTGCCCTTCATTCAAAAGGCGTTGGGTTTCCGCTTTGTCTTTTCGACGCAGCCAGTCCCAGAGAATGACCCGCATCCGGTCTGTATTTTCTGATGAGGGCTGAAGTCCACAAGCTCTAACAAAGGATGTTACTGTCTCGTCTTGCAGAAACGCTGCTTCAAATCGCGCCTGTTGGTATGCTTCTTTAAAGTGATGGGTCACCTTGCCATGGACATTTTGTACCGTGGTAGCTGACCACGAAGGCCACCGATGGTTTATTTCATCAGCTGTATACCCCTGTAAACAGAGAGGTACAAGTTGACTTACAGTTCTGCGTTCGTAGCCGCACGAAGCCGCCAAAGCCGGAATCGCCCGAAACGTCGAAGCCAGCGCTAGCGCCAGGGGATATTGTTTTCCAAAAAAGGCCAGACAATGTTCCACGTAATAACGACCATGATCCAGGGTTAATAGATCGTAACTTCCTCCTTCGAACCAATCTTTGCAGGTTAGCTCATCGTCCGTTAATTCGGGAACTAGTGCTTTTACCTGTTTATTTATAAACGAATCCGTCACTTCACGTGCAAACCAGTCCAAGCCAAGATCCGAAAGCGCCAGTCTCCATGTTTTGAGTGGTATTTGAGTACTAAAACTAGAACTTGATCTAATAGATAGATTCCGACTTACAGCACCTTGACGCCAACTATGCATCAACAGAAACTCGAGAACTAACTTACAGTTATCTCGAGTCAATTGCGTCAAATTATAATGTGCCATTGCCGCCCAAAAGAGTTTTAAACCGGAAGCTCTAGACACATATTGACTAGGAGTCGCCGTTGAGGCGAGCGAGAGCCATATTAGCTTGGTGAGAACTATCCAATCGACCGTATGGACCAGTAGCCAATCGGGATGCTTCTCAACCATATCCAACAGATCATTGAAATCGATGGTGATAAGATCCCCACGCTGATTTTCAAACTGCCAAGTCATACTCTTAAAGTGATTATTAGTGGAACCGGGTAGGACATCCAACCGCGCCTGCGCTTCACATGAATCCAGAGCCTTTAGAAATTCGGCTGATTGCGTCATTCCGTGGTCTCCAAGAGATGAGAAAAGAGAGGGGGCAAATGGACCGCTAATTTTTTATAGGTTCTTTGAGCGTTTGCAGCTGTTCGCATGCGAGTAAGCGTGCGGGTCATCCACTCGACCTGCACTATAAGCTCACGTTCAACCCAATCAGGGCGAACAGCGAGTAATTTTGGCAACAGTTTTTCGGCTTGGGTGATGTAGTGAATAAAATACAGCGCCGTATCGCTAGTGTCCGAAACAACTATAGTGCCATCACTCTCACTATCAACGGCACTGCTTCGCAAGGAGTGAGTTACACTGTTTTTGGCATGGGTCACCGCGCTGACCCGCGTGCGCAGCTCCAAGTCGCTTACGGATTGATCGATGGCTGTTATCGAGGGTTGGAATACTACGTTTTGCAAATCATGGAGAACAAGTCGCGTGATCCGACCCGCCTGATTTACCCACTCTTTATTTTTATCCGTCAGGTAGGATGTTTTTTCTGTTGATGATGTATGTGAATGATGGTTGATGAGATCTGCCTCGCGGTATGCATCGGTTCCCGCGTGAACTGCAGTATTTTTGATGTGCGTGAGCGAAAACAGACGGATTGGTAATGGCCGGGACGTTATTGCTCGGTATTCATCCACCCATTTATCTGTTCGAGTCTTAAACGTGAGAAAGCTTTCATCTCCATGCTCTAGCGCGAGCATAGCATGCAAAAAAAGTGGGGCAGCTTCGGTGCGTTGCAGTTCAGATTCTAGCTTTTTCTGAAAATTGGGCAGCTTCCAGATCTTGAATAAAAAGCTAACAATCTTATGTCGAATATCTGCATTATTCCGAGATGTTGAGATCGAAAATGCACCCTGTGACCCAACGCGAGTTTTAAAAAGGGACGTCTCAGAAAGGCCATTCATATACCAATCCATTGCACGTGCCCAAGGGGCATTTCCCATGAGAATGGCAGGCTGCTTGAACGTGCCGGACCGGCCCTTATAGTACGTACATTCCATCGCGATAAGACGACCAGAACTATTTCGTTCACAAGTGTAATTGTTGGTTTTTAATTTCGGTATATCGGTTGGCTGAACTGTCTCACATGCTGCCAGCCACGCACACAATAATTCTTCAACATGCGAGTATCGCGTTTGATAATCCGGATGGAAGAAGACAGGATACTGCCAGGGGCAAATTCGTTTTTCTTGGTAACTTACCTTTAGCGCTAAGTTAAGCGAACCGGTTTTCGTAAATTTTTCTTTTAAAGCTTCTTGTCCAGGCTGCGTGACAAGATCTAGCCACAGCAAGTGTGTAAATTCATCCTCCGGATCGAACTGTTTATTGAACTTTCCATCACGCTCAAAGAGCATTCGACTCCAGCCGTACTGCCAATTTTTACGCGATGTGTCAACCGTGATAACAGAAGACTGCTGCCAATACTGCCGCTGTTCCAGCAAATAAAGCAAAGTTGTAGCGATTGTCGCCCGAAAGCTTTTGAGCAGCAGCCGGGGACTCTCCAGTTGCAAATATGCCTGTTCGCCAATAACTACGCGAAGCCAGGGCAAGTCAAACCAACTTGAAAGTGTGACAGACTCTGGCTCTGGACTCTTCGCGTGTTTCGAGAGTGAAAGCAAAGTTTGCAGAAAAACATAATCTGAGTCTGATATTGTGGCACACCCTAATCCTTCTCGGATTATTACATTTATATAAATTAAGGGGCTTTTTTTTAACCCTCGATTATTCAACCAAAAGGCTTCAAAGGCCTTCAGCGTTTCGTAACGAGCCTTGTCAGTCGTATTGCACCCTGACTCGTTGATCCAATCAAAGTAATATCGGACATAATCAAAATAAGCAGGTTTAGAGCGATCACTAATTCCGTCAAACCAATCACTTCGAAAACCGGCAGCGCACGCCTTGAAGATAATTCGGTGATACTTATCTTTTCTCTTGAGAGCGATGACCTTTGTAGCTCCCGAAATTGATTGGTAAACAATCCTTTTGGACTGCGTTGGTAGTTTGGCATGCTCTTTTGAGAGAACTTTATTAAACGGACTCGTTTCATTGTCAACGGCATACTCATGCGCGTTTTTGACGGCGGAATCAACGTCACCCATTCACCATTCCCTCCACCTGCAGCATTTCCAACTGCATCCGTATATAAACGGTAGTGACGCGGGGTGGCTGCCCATCCCGACCAATGGAATGACCGAGCCGTTGCGCAACCACAATGAGCGCTGCTGATTCAGAGCGTGTTTCACGACCATCGGGTCCGGCCAGTTCGGCGTGGAATAACTCGGTGGCAAAGGTATGTCGCAAATCATGAAAATGGAGAAGAGGATTTAGTCCTGCCGAACGCGCGCGTTTCGTAAATACCCGTGATCCCTGTTCTTTACCGATGCCGGTTCCTATGAAGCGCTGATCGGTTCTCAGAAAAAAGCTGTCGTCGTTACTGCTGGTCTGGTCGATAACCCACTGGCGCTCCGTCTCAAGGTATCGCTTCATATCCTGCAATAGGAAACGGTCAAAATAGATCCATCGCGACTTGGAACCCTTTGTATAGCGCCCATGGAGCCAATAGCGAAACTGATTAACGTGGCTGAAATCATTATCATCAAGCTGTCCAATCAACGTCAGAAGGCCTTTTTCTCCGGAGAGCCGCAATCCCATCAGCTCCGAGGTTCTCAATCCAACCTCGAATCCCATCCGCATCATCAGCTTCTCGGCCAACGTCTCACAGGCATTTAGCAACTCGTTGCGCTGGTAGCGAGAGACGTACTGTATGTAATTCTGTTTTTTGTTTTTTTCTGCCATAAATTGGCGAGTTCTCCTGTCAATCTTCAACTCTAATCGTGGACTGATTTCCATATAGGTCAACCAGTTGTAATAGGCTATCAATGCAGATCGATGAGTGTTCAGTGATTGAGACGAATCGAGCTCATTTGCCAAAATATGATTCAGATAATGATTGACGAACCGTGCGCTGCACGCTGAAGATTCGTGCATTCCAGGTGTTTGGTGATGAACTTGGCACTCCTCCAAATAAGAAAGAAACTTAGCAAGAGAGTAAATATAAGATCGTATTGTGGCGTCAGAAACCTCACGTTCCATCAATGAGCTGATTCGCCTGCGGGACGACTCATCTGCAACCTCACGGGCTTCATATACAACGCCATGCCGGGATAGATGAGTAGAGAACATCAACGGCAGTATCGGCGGAGAGGATTGCTGGTCTAAAATCAACCAGAGGGGGTCTAGCAAATGGCCGTGATAGCTCAGAGACAATTTTTTTACTTGGGGGGGCATGCAAATATCCATTGCTATACGTGTATCCGTATAACAACACCATCTGGATGACTCAGCAACAAATATTGAATATTAAATTGCTATAAGGAAAAGAAGTCTTTTAAAGCACCACTCATATACCCGAGATTCTCAGTGGTGCCCAGAATAATGGCGTCGCAGGCCAGAACGTCATCGGGACCGGCGTCCAGGGGCGCGAGCACCTTTACCTCAACGCTTTCGATGTCTTCATGGTGCGCCCCCTGATCGGCCGCCTCCCGAAGCTTGAGAGTATTTGGGGAAGGTGCATGAGCGACTATCAATAATCTCTTTCTTGCTTCCATACAGACCCTGATTTGTAGCTGAAGAGCAAAGAATTTGGGCACCTGGAGAGTATGGATTCATTCTTAGGCCAGCTCAAACCGGAGGAAGACGCAGCAAGCACAGATGCTCATTATTTGAGCAGCACAGAGGCAAAAATAGTCGATCTGTTACCAGGACTTTTAAACGATCTGAACCGATACCTTGCAAAGACTTCTGCTTACCATGGATTACAAGGTGAACCGCGAAAGGAGGAGAAGTCGATGCGTTATCTCAACGGAAAAAAACTAAAGGCACTCTATCGCCGACTAAAATACAGGAGCTGGATCAAAAGCCAGTTGCAGCAGGCAGGCGGAGCAGATTACCTGGAGCGGCTCGAGGTCGATATTGGCGCTGAACCGGGTCACTTTCGGCGGGAGTTGGAAGAAAAGTTAATACCTGAAAAGAAAAGCGAAGGTAGCAAGGGCGCGACAGGCCTTAATTTACACCTGCCGCCCCTATCGTCTTCGCCTGGTAAGGTTTAGAGCAGCTCGCCGTTGGCTTCTGCGGGCTCTTCTTTTGCGTCTTTCTTGGGTTCAGGCTTGGGCATCAACTTGTCCCGAACCTTGGCTTCGATCTCGTTGGCAATGTCCATGTTTTCTTCCAAGAACTTGCAGGCGTTGGCCTTGCCCTGACCGATCTTGTCGCCATTGTAGGCGTACCAGGCTCCGGACTTGTCGACGAAGCCTTCCTTGACGCCCATATCCAGCACTTCCGCCATGTGGTAAATGCCCTTACCGTACATAATCTGGAACTCGGCCTGCTTGAACGGCGGCGATACTTTGTTCTTGACTACTTTCACGCGGGTCTCGTTACCGACCACTTCGTCACCATCTTTCACGGCACCAATGCGGCGGATATCAAGGCGAACGGAGGAGTAGAATTTCAGCGCGTTACCACCGGTGGTGGTTTCGGGCGAGCCAAACATAACCCCGATTTTCATACGGATCTGGTTGATGAAAATCATCAGGCAGTTAGCGTGTTTGACATTACCGGTCAGCTTGCGAAGCGCCTGGGACATCAGTCGCGCCTGCAGACCCACGTGGCTGTCGCCCATTTCACCCTCGATTTCCGCTTTCGGGGTCAGGGCCGCCACGGAGTCCACGATGATCACGTCTACCGCATTGGAACGAACCAGCATGTCGGCAATTTCCAGGGCCTGCTCACCGGTATCCGGCTGGGACACCAGAAGGTCGTCCACATTGACGCCCAGCTTTTCGGCGTAAACCGGATCGAGCGCGTGCTCGGCATCCACGAATGCACAGGTTTTGCCGGC
>MRWF01010668.1_pt1 | contig 34232 bp, 54 predicted proteins | sample 1013331 | NCBI WGS metagenome assembly MRWF01 (sample SAMN06117577, study PRJNA244670) | biofilm metagenome | biome: Water; feature: Cathode Biofilm; material: Biofilm; isolation source: microbial consortium enriched at the cathode of a solar microbial fuel cell | place: USA: District of Columbia ... | reverse complement strand
ATATCGACCCCAAGACCGCCACTACCCGCACCAATCACATTGGCGGTGACGATGGGTGCGCTGGCAAACGTGACGCCGGTCGGAAAATTAACCGTCGTATAGGACGTGCCGATGCCGGTTGTCGTGCCAGCCACAATGTGCTGACCGACAACCCCGAACTGGTTTCTGACGGTGCTGCTTCCCGCCGCATTGGAAACAGTCACTGAATTGTGGGTGCCCTCGACAATCGTATTGATGGCCGTAGACACGAGGCTGATAGTTCCACCGTCCCACTTGGCGGCTCGGACCACATTGTGACTGGCCTCATAACTCGTCAAGCCGTCGCTGATGTGAGCGAAATCAATCAGGTTGCCGGTGCAAGGATACGTGCTAGTGCCAGTGATAAGCACCTTGCCTGACAGGCCGCCCGCGAGAAACGTGCCTTGGCCTGTGATTTCCATGTTGGTGCAGTTGTCGAGCCACAGTGCACCGATCTCACCGCCAAAAAGCTTGAGGCCACGAATGTTGGCCGAACGCACCGCATAACCGGGGTTTGCTCCGACCAGGCCCTGTAAAGCGATATTCACATAGACACACGCATGTCCGTTTGGCAGCGTCCCGTCACTAGTGCATTCGATGTCGTCGATTTCAAAATACCCTATATTTTGAGCGGGATCATCCGAGACAACGGAAAGGAAACAGCCGGTTCCCGACGTTCCCCCGGCGTTTTGAGACCCCGCAATACCTACAAAGCGGAAGTCCCGAACTCGGAAATTTCTAAGGCGGAAATTGAGGATGGCGTCGATAGTGCCCCCGCTTTCGAAATTCTTGTAATAGGCGTTGGTGTCCCGCATTCCAGGCCCGTAAAGTTCCAGCCCCGGAACCTCGATATCGTTGGGCCGCGAATTGAAATACATCTGACCAGGCGGGAACTGGTAGGACTTGAACCCGCTGTTTGCGGCGGCCACCAGCATCTTATTGAAGGCCGTGGTAGCGTTGACGCCCGAGCCTTGGTTGGGCCTGCCCTCTACGCCGAACTCCCAAAGCCCGGCAGGGACGCGCGGCGAGGCCGGAACACGCTCGTAATACGATCCAGCGCCGGCACGGTTGCGAATCCAGTTGGCATGGGAAGGCTCCGCCCCGACCTTCTTGCCAAGCCAGTCCTGCCCGCCATTCGACGGGTCAAGGCCCGTTTCGGAGAGGAACCGGATGTAGTCCGGGTCAGTGCCGTTCGGCGTGTAGGCTTCCGCAGAAGCCTTTGTGACGAATTGCGGGATGACAGAACCAGCGGCCTCGGTTGCCGACGCCTCGGCATTGGCTTCCGCTGCCTCAGCCGCAGCCTGCGCCGCTTCCGCCGCCGCCTGAATGGCCGTGCTCGCCTGATCGGAAAGCATTCGAAACGTCGAGCTATCCTTGTAGCCCGCGACCACGGTTCCAGAGACAAGCCCGCCAATCGCCGGGTTGTTACCCGCCGCCGTCTTGATCGTGAGGGCACTACCGCCATTGAACGAAACCGTGACCGGCGTTCCATCGTTGGTGAGGTTGATCGGCAGGACGATCAATTGGGTTTCATTGATCGGCAGAATGGTCGTAGCAGCGATGGCATTGGCCGAACCGCCGGCATCGGTAGCGCGGATGAACGAATATCCCGGCACGTCGCCGACGCGCGACCATGAGCCAGCACCACTCGCCCCGCTCTTGACGTAGAGGCCATCATTCGACGTGCTGTCACCGACAACCAGCGCAGCCGTATTCGCGTCATGCGCAAGATCGGCGTCGAGCGCAGCCTTGGTTTCGTAGAGCAGGAAGTTGCCGGCGGCGACCGCCGCATCAATGACGCGCTCTAGCTCTGTGCCCCACGTCTGGACCTCGCCATTGACGACGCCACGCGGTGTTCCACCTGCATCTTGAGGCGCAAAGATAGACGCTGCCAGTTTCGTAAAAACGGACATTCAAAGTCTCCGAATTTTCAGAAGGAGGATCGAGCCGGGCGGCTACGGGCCGCCGCCGCCACCGCCGCTGTTCACGATATTCGCGGTCGGCGTTCCGGCAGTGTCATCGGACGTGTAGGTGATCACGCGGTAGTAGAGCGGCAGGTTCTCAACCGCGAAATCTGTGTCTTCGAAATTGTAGATCTGGCCGGGACGAACCTTGATGTCCGACCCCTGCTGGGTCCATCCACCGGAACCCGTGTTCGAGCGTTCGACCTGCACGTATGCGGCCCGCAATTCCGGAACCTCGATATCGAACGAAAAGCTCGGGGTTTCCGCGACATAAACGATGTTGGAAGTCGTTGCCGGGCCGCAGGCCGTGTTATCGACACCAAGGCCGGGAGTGTCGTCTATCTCCAAGGCCGCGCCGTAATCCGATGCCTCGCCGCTACCGCTGTTGTACGCCATGTAGCGAAAATCGAGCGGATCGCCCGCAAGGTCTTCCGCAAGCCACCCTATGGTCGAGCCCGGATAGCAGTTCATCACCTGCCATTTTTCAGGCTTATTGGGATAAGCCGTGTACTCGCGCATGATCGGCGCATAGCGATCCGCGCCGCTTACCGTCGAAAAACCAACGCGGACCTCTTTCGAGGCATCGGGGTATGTGATCTGCAAAGCTTCTGTCGGCGCGCCCGGTGTTGCGATCTCCGAGTTGATCGGGATCGGCGGAACCTCCGGCGACGGATCGGCATAGTCCCCCGCCGTCATTGCGCTCAGTGTCGGGATGACCTTGAACGGGATCGTAACCTTGCCCGCTTCGCTATTCGCCACCGGCGCACCGATCTCACACCGCTGCGCAATGCCGCCTATCGTGATGTCTGCATAAAGCAGGCCCCACGCCGCCCAGCCGGACATATTGGTGACGATCTCGCCAACGTCTGCACGCTCCATCGCGAACTTACGCCGGCCAATCCTTTGAGCCTGATAGGCCGAAGGGCATAGACCCAATTCAAGGTCCAATGCCTTCTCGCCATATGCGTCTATCTCGTCTTCATTTCGCGACCAGTCGGCGCCGGAATAAGACCCACCCGAGATTTCATGCAGCGGGATTTCCGCGATCTTGTAGCGCCGCTCCGACGAGTAATATTTGAGATTGACGATGTTCGGACGCTCGACCGCATCGGGGCCGGGCTTCCACGAAACCGAGTAGATATCGGCGTCGGTGAATGCGATTTCCGCTGCCGGCGCATCATCAATAAGCTGGAACCAATATTTATCGTCGGCCGACTTCCTGCGCTGCGCTCCGATGCTGTCGAGCAGGTCAATCAGGATATCGCCACGCGCGCCCTCAGCGGCCCATACACCACCGGCTCTACTGCGCTGTTCCGTCCCTCCCGGAACCGTGACAGCGACTTCGGCGCGGGTTGCCTCCGATGCAATCAGTGTCCAGTCGTAATCGGCCTGCGCTCGACCATAGAGACGCGCATCCACCGCCACGGCATTCAGGATGCCATTCTGTGTCCATTCCCATGTGGATTTGTCATTAAACCGCTGTGAGCCGGACCCGCCATTGGTGCTGTCCTTTCGCGGGTCGTAGACAGGCGGCATTCGCATGAGCTTGATAAGTTCAAGCTCGGGCCCGTTGGAAAACAGCTTCTGGTATTCCTCCGGGTCATCGGCGATGCCCGGCGAACTGATGATCATCAGCGTTTGCGCAATGCCGGGAACCGTGTGATTGGCGGTCCAGAGTGTAGGGAAGGCTGCGGTCAAATCCGACCATGCCGTATCGCTATCCGAGCCGTCTTTTTCTTTCAGGGTGACGCGAGTGTTAATCCCACCGGCACCTCCGTCCTCCCCAAATGTCGGCGGGTCGCCGAAGGGAGGCGTAAGGACTTTCCCGTCCGTATGAACCACGACCTCTTGGCCGTTGATGTAATAGCCTTCGACGTAATCGATCTCGCCGCGCACATGGCCGAAAAGGCGATAAATGAACTTGCCGTTAGAATTGCCGTAAAAAAGCACAGTCGGCGCTTCGGCCCGGCCAATGCCGTTGTACTCACTGACTTCTTCGGCCCGAATGGTGGATTTCTGATCGCCGGGACGCGGCAGTTTACGCCGGCCAAGAGCAGATGACAGAAGGCCCGCACCAATCGATGCGGCGGCAAGAACGGTAGACCCGATTGTCGCGGCCGAAACCGTTGGCAACAGCGCGCCAAGGCCGGTATTCAGGAATCCGGTGATGATGAGCGATCCGAGCGATATCGGATCGGCCCAGGCATGGACCGTCATGGCCAGCAGCGAAGCGCCAGCCAAAAGCAGTTTTTTGAGCATGGACTAAATTCGCCAGACAGCCGCGACACGCATGGCGGGGGCAACGGCTATGCCGGTTTCCGCCTTCACGTATCCGAATTGGTGATTTGCGAAGATGATGCCACGCTGGCAGTCCGACATATCCAGAATGCCGACATCGCCGCACGACACGTCTTCGATATCGATTTCGTAGGCCCGCGTTTCGGCCAGAGCGGCCCGCCACAGCGCGACAAGCCCGCCCGCCTTGGCAATGAGCCTCGCCGCCTCGCCGCGCGTCTCGTAGGCCGGCAGAGGGACTTTCTGCCCCGTTGCAACTTCGACCCAAAGCGCAGGCCATGCCGAACAGTCCGAGACGCCCCATACGCTTTCCTTGTCCTGCCATTCCTCGATGAAGGACATGAACAGGTCGCGGCGCTTCACTTGCGGATTTCCTTAATGTCCACGCCCATAAAGTCGAGGCCCTTCACGTCCGCACCGAAACGCTTGCGAATGCCGGCCGGCGACCATTTTTCGGCGGTAGAGAAGTTCTTGGCCTGGTCCTCGCCCTCGATGGTCAACTGGATGACGCGCGTGCCGATGCCCTCCCACAAAAGCGTCGGCGCGCTCATGAACCCGGCCATGACGCGCTTCCACAAAAGGATGGATTGCGTCTCGGTATCGAACAGTGCGAAATAGACGTTCGCAGCCCTGCCCTCCAATGAACGGGCCGTTGATTTGATTTCGGCCATGAACTCGGCATTCGCACCTGAAATCGCGATCTCGACTGCGACCGCTGTGCCAAGGCGCTGATCCTGGATTTGCCCGACCTGCACCATTTGACGGCCATCCGGCGATGATACGCCCTTCCAATCTTCCCCTTGCACCGTGACGGTCCCCACACCGCCGTGGAAGCGCAATGTTCCAAGCGTCGGATGGTCCAGATCGACATGGATGGATTGACCGATATGGGGCTTGCTGAGCTGCGCACGGTCGGCGGACGAAAACAGGTTGGCCATCGTCAGTCCGTAAAATCCGTGCGAACGTCGTAGTCGAAGACCTCGACAACCGTTATCGCTATGCCCTCAAGAAACACGCCGTTGCGCGTCATTGTAACGGCTTCCTCGCTCTCCAAACGGACAGCAAGAACCGGGTCCAGCGTGCAATAATCCGAAGTGGTGATCGCCTTCCTTAGCGGCGGCCAGATGCGATAGACGCCGCTTCCTTGTTCCTCCGTGATCATGTACATTCCGAAGTGGAACGGGAGGAAACCGACGAACGTGCCCCAGCCTGCGGAATAGCCCCAGAACTCATCCGGTAGGCTGAATGTGCTATCGTCCTTCGCGGCTGCGGAAGCGGGGTGAAGGATAGGCAGAGACTGTTGCCAGTTGACGCCATTCGACCAACTTTGACCGTTGCTCCACGTCAGACCGCCGTAAATATCGCCATAGGTGAGATTGGCACCGGCCTCGGCAAAGGTCATCTTGGCCGGGTCCAGAAAGGGCAAGCGTGTCGCGTTCGCGCCGCCATGCATGGCCGTGGTCCAGCCGCGAAAGGCGCGTTCCATACCACCATCAAGCGGACCATAGAGAAGTCGGAATCGCCACGCACCGAACGGAGAAGACAGGCTTTGGATGCCGCCGCCAATCGTCATTTCCTGCGCCGGCTTCCCGCTTACCGTGCGCGGCCCGGAAAGAGGCTCCCACCCGACCAGATAATCATCCAAACCGGGGGGTATCGGCAGAAGTCTTGCCATTAACGCGCCCCCGTATTGCGCAACCGCTGATCGCGGATCGCTTTCATGATTTCGGTCTTGGTCTGCTTGCGATGCTTGTCCAGCATCTGGCGGACTTCCGGCAGCGTGTCGCGATCCATGTTGCCTTGCACGACAATGTTGGTGTCGCCGATTGTCACGCTATTGGTGTTGGCCGGGGCCTGAATGCGCTGGAATGCCGAGACAAGCCCGCCCTCGGAATAGCCCTTGGCACCGCGATGAACGCGGTCCAGATTGCCGACACCGATGCGAGCCGTCGCGGCTTTCGAAAACACATACTCGCCACGATGGACCACCCCGGCAGGCTCGTATTTCCCGCCATGGCCGGTATAACCACCGCCTGCGAACCCTAGAAGCCCACCAAGGAGCCCTTGCAGAAACCCGCCGCCGAACAGGCCTGCCCCGCCGCGCGCGATGTTCATCTCATTGAAGTACTTGAGCAGGGTTTGCCCGACCTGTAGCAGTGCGTCTTTCCATGTCAGGGTTTTGTTGATCAGCCCTTCCATGATGCTGGCGAAGCCGCGCCCAAGCGTTTCGCGCGCCTCAGTCAGTTTCTTGATGGTGTCATCAGTGGATTTGCGCAGCCCCTTCCACGGGTCCTTCGCTTTTTTCGCCGCGCCCTTAGCCGCTTCTCCGGTTTCATCCAGCGCGTTTTTGACCGCGCGGACCTTCACCGCATCGAAGAACTGCCCGAGCGGGTCACTACCCATGATGCCGGCAATTCGCGAGTTCCTTTGAGCAAGCGAATCCGAAACACGGTCTGCCGCGCCATTGTTGTAGCGGCCTATGGTAATCTCACCGATGGACCCAAGTCGCAGGTCTTCGGGCAAGCCGGGGATGTTCGACAACAGGCTATTCACCTGTTCGGAAAGCCGGTTAAGAATACGTATCGCGCCGTTGACCATAAATTCTGTCGCGGCGATTGCGGCATTCGCCGCGCCCATCAGGGCAGCCTTGATGATGTCCGGGAACGTCTTCCACAGCGTCACCACGTCCACGAATGCGGCGTGGAAGCTATTAATAATGGCGTTGCCGACAACCTTTGTGCCGTCGATCACAAGGCTCCATGCTGCGGCGAACCACGGCGCGATAGCGTCAATTGCTGGTCGCAGGATATTGAAAATACCATCCCGAAGGACCTGGAAAACGGCAAGCGCCGTATGGCCAAAACCAACCGTGACACTGGACGATTGATTAATCTCGTATGTCATACCAGCAACGGCTATGGACGCCGCTGCAATTGCGCCGGTCAAGAGCGGGAAGCGGCCAAGAGCGCGCCCCACCATCGCGCCGGTTTCCTTGAGCGCTCTATTGACGCCACCCTCGCCAGCATAGACCTGCTGGATTTGCGAGCCCTGCTGGACAAGAACCATCAGCGGGTTCATGCCGGACGCCAGCGAAACGCCGATATCGTTCAACTGGAACATCAGCATTTTTTGCTGGAACGCGGCGCGGTTCGCCGCAGCGGCCTGTGCCTGCAATGCACCGGCATTTGCCTTGACCGCAACCGTGTTTGCATTCACCTTCGCGGTGTTGACCGAAACAGCACCAGTGTTGCCGGACGTAGCGCCCGTCGCGGCACGTGCGGATCGGGCCGCGCCGGTCGTAGCATTAGAGAAACCATTGGCGGACTTCTGAGCCCGATCAGCCGCACCCGAGAACCGGTCAAGCTCTCGGGTGCCTTCCGTTACAGGGCGGCTTTCAACGGCAAGGCCAAGACGAGCAATATCAACCATTCTTGCCGTCCTTCATCTTGCGAGACATGCCGCGTAGCATTCCGATTACATCCCTACCGGATGCCTTTTGCGGCTTGTCCTGCTCTTGAGCATTGGCCGCGTTGTGGAGCCCGTACAGAAGCCGAAGCATCTGCATTTCCCACGAGCCGATTTCGGCCCCGGTCAATTGGCAATAGGCGAGGATTTCCTGATAGAACCCGGCACCCATGCCGAGCGAAGCGGAGATATCGACGTACCATTCCCAAATGTGGGCCGCTTCATCCGGCAGGGGCGGTCTTTGGCGTGACTTCTTGAACGTAGCCTCGGCAAAAGCGGTCAGCTCTTGCGCGAGGCTTTCATAAAAGCCAACTGGTCATCAGCCGCCTTGTCGATCTGCTCGGCGATGAACCACAGGTCTGGGTTTTCGACCACCATGCGCACGTTTTCAGGCGTGCATTCGAGCGGCTTTCCGTCCTTCTCGAATCCCTCCCATGACAGCACCGCCGCAACGATGATATCCGTGGTCTTTTCCTCGATTTCCTCGACCGTGGCGGTTTTCTTGGGGTTGCGCTTCTGATCGCGCAAGGCCGCGTTGGCCATACGACGCTGGGCCGCCTTCACGCGCTCGGACTGGTACGACGCGACCCGAACGCTAAGGCCCGTAGGCTTGCCTGTGACGGGGTGGAGGATTTCCACCTCCATCCCGTCATCGAAGGATTTGGCAAGCCCCGAAAAGCTGGAAATATCCATGCTGATATCCTTACGGCGAGGTCACGAATTCGGACGGGATTTCGAGAATGTCGGAGTTGATGCCGATCATGTAGGTATTGCGAACCACGTTCGACGCATTACCGACATTGTGACGCTTGGACATCACCTTGGCGCGGAAATAGAACACCGAGTCGGTGTAATTCGCGTTCTGCGCATCGGCCGCCACGACCTTGACGTTGTACGTGAACTTGGTGGCGTGGGCCGCATCAAGGGCCTGCTGGCCGGCGTCGAGGGGATCGCGACCGACCACCAGCGAAATGACATTACCGTCCTTCGCGCCCTTCAAGTGCGTCACTCGACCGGATTTCAGTGGCGTAAACGTCACGTCTTCAAACTGGTCGCCGAACTCGCCCATGTCCTCGACCGGATCGACTTCGGTATAGCTGTCGGCTTCGAACTGAGACTGGTTGGCAGCGGCGGCAGTCGTGCCGATATAGAACCGCCATTCCAAGGCTGTCGTGATGTTGTCTTCGGACATCAGGGGTTTCCCTTTGACAAAGAAAAACCCCGCTCGGTGGCGGGGCTCGTTATGCGAATGCGAGGTATGGAATTGTCACCGGCACTCGCAATCGGTGACGTTCTTGAATAGGCGGGCCTATGGATGGTCTTTCGGGGATGCGGACGTAGAATCCGGTCGCGGAAAGCAGCGTGCCCTTGTCGAAATGATCGACTATTTGTCCCGCCACCTCTTGCGCCGGGATGATGCCGCTATCATCTAGGCTCCACACAACCGTGACCTGGAACAGGCCTTGGTATTGCGTAGAGTTCGCACCCTTCAGAAACAGACTGACATTCCGGTTCGGCAGGAACGCCGCTTCGAGGTACTCGCCGTCGGGCGGGGTGAACTCTCGACCCGGATAGGCAACCGAAAGCGCCGGCGATACCGGCAGCGTCCCGAGCCGTGTCATCAACGCGTCGGGGATTTGCGCTTCAATCGCTGTTGCCATGATGTTAGTGTCCGTCCTTCATGACAAAAGCGCCGCTCACAGATGATGAGGTCGTGGACATCCTGCACAGGATGGCGTTTGACCTGTTCAATGAGACGGGCGAAACCACGGCCGGCGACACGGCCTTAAAAGCATCAAGGGGCGCGCTGATCATCTACATGATCGCGCTTATCAGCGCGAACGAGCCTCCAAAGCCACCTGATTGACGATCTGAGGCCACTTCTGCGCCGCTAGCCTCACGAATGCCCGTGGCGCCCGTCCTTGTGCCCCATATTCGACATGATGCGCGTAGTTGGCCGAATAGACGGCGTAGATCGTATCGCCAAGATCAGCACCGGCAATCGTCAAGGCCACCTGTGTCGCCTCGTACCTGTACGCCCCGCCCTCGTCGGGACGAAACGTGAAGGACATGCTTGGCTCGTTGACGCTTGCCCTCAAGGACGCCCGCAAAAACCCCGTATCGACCGGCATATTGCCGCCAGCCCCAACCGGCTCCTGCATGTCGCTAATGACGCGTTGCGCACTCTCCTTGAAGACCGCTTCCATCCGCTCTTTCGTCTCGCGCACCCATTGATCGACCGTGGCGCTGAAATTCTGTTGCGCCATCGATCACCTCACATTGGCAAGGAAGTCTACTCTGATATCCAGCCAACACCGGCAATTGGCCGTCTCACTGACCGGCGCGCCCGGTTCGCCGGGATACAGCAGACCGTTGTCGAAACGCTGCTCCAGACCGACCGTATCGCCGTTCAAACGACGGTGCGAATGCCGCACGCGAAGATCGCCGGCCGTCTTCCATGTCCTGCGAACGTCTTGCGCCCTGATCTGCCCCGATGCCACGGCCTGCCGGAACGCTTCCATCTGGCCTTGATGCAGGGAAGCCAATGCCTCGGTGCGGCCTATCGTGTCGCCGCGCAGCTTTAGAAGCCCGTCCTTGTAGCGGCCTACGATCTTGTCTATCGTGCCCCTGTCGAGCGGCTTACCTTCGCGCATGGCCTTCGCGATGGTGCGGTCAAAGCGCTTGTCACGACGCGCGCGCGTCAGATAGTTGGACATTTTCGCCGGGTCCGACAATTCGTCCCGAGCGTTTTGAACAAACCGTTCCTGTTGCCTGGTCAGTCCGACAATGCCGCCCTCCCTGCGACCCGTCTTGCGGTTTACGCGACCGACGATATCGAGCGCCACGCGGCGCGGGTTGTCGCCTTTTTCCATACCGGCCCGTAGAGCCTCGCGGACGGCCTCACGCTGGTCCGCAATGATCCGGGACACCAGCGTGGACGAATGCTCACTGAGCCACCTTTCTGCGCCAAGATTGCGGGCATTGAAGCGAATGACCAGACGTTGACCATTTGCGCCGCGCGTAATTCCTTCCGCTGTGTTCGATCCGCTGGCGATCAGGGACCGGCGAATGCTTTCCTCGAACTCGCGAAACGCGGCAGGGTCAAGATGGATGGCATTAAGCGCTGCCTCGATATCGCCCCGTTCCAGAAGGCGCACAATGCGGCCGATCTCGGCCTTGTCGCGGATTTCGTCTATCGCTGCCAGAAACGCATCCCGGATGATGGGCTCCCAATCATCCAGAAGTGTCTCAATGGTTTTGCGTGTCACTGACGAACCTGGACTTGCCACATCACGACCGTTCCGGCCGGATCAAGGGGATTGAGATTAACGATTTCGAACCGCGATCCTTGAATGACGATCCTGTCCGCAGAGGTCGGTGTGATGGAAAGGCCCGCCGTGGAAATCAGCACCTTGCGATCGCCGGTCTGGATCAATGTCCCGTCGCGCTCGCGATCCGAGTAATCCAGCGCGACGAGGGTGGCGGGATAGGACGTGGTAGTGGACGGCCCGGGATTGTGCGCAGGACCGCCGCCCGGCGTGACGCGCTCAATAGCCCCGACCTGGCCGAACCGCGCCAGAAGGCGCTCTGCCGTTGCGCGTGAATTGGCATAATCGAAACCAGTCACCAGCGGACGGCCTCGCCAACCAGTGAATTACTGGAGCCGGCTTTCAACAGTCCACCGATCATGTCACGCACGATCAGCAGAATGGGCCGGGACGCATCGGCATCGGTGAAGGCGTTGGAATATTCGACCTCAAGCACGTCCACCTTCTCACGCTTGACCTGCGCGGAAAGGGTAACGTCAGGGTTCATCGCGCCGGGCGAAACCAACTCACGCAACGCAATCTCGCATGTCGCATCGGCGATCTCGCGAGGAACCGACGTAGACGGGACAGCGTAATCCTCGGCATCGGTCACGCCGGTACGCGGCCACGCAAGGGCCTGAGAGCGGCCGTTGACGGGATAACCCTGCCATGCATACGAATTGGACAGGAAATATGAGGCGCGCCTTAGCGCCTGCTCTTTGTCCTCCCCAACAGGCGAAGAAGACGACGCCCACGCCGTATTGCCACGCGCGTCGTGATAGGCGTCGGCAGTGGCTACGGACACGAACGAATCCGCGTCCGCGAGCCCGGTGCCATCCTCGACAGTCAAGGCCATGATTATTCCCCAGCCGCTTTGAACTGCTCGATCAGGGTTTCGCGCCTGGCCTTCCAATGAGGCCGCTTGCCGGTCTTTTCTTCGATGGCAGCACGTAGTTCGTCATCGGATGGATACTCGTCGCCACGGCGTTCCAATTCCGCCTCGATGGTGGCAACGGCCTGTTCGCGATTGATCGCGGGAACCGGGCTTACTTCCCCCGCCATCTTGCGGATTTCGTTCCAATCCCGCTCGCGATAATCGGCGGGGATATCCACCTTGGCCGGCTCACGCGGAAGCGACTTTGCCGGCGCCATAAGGTTGCCTTTGGCCCGCTCCTGCTTGACAATCTCGACCTCGATCCCGGCTGCGCGATAGGCCGCTACGACTTCCGGCCAATTACCGACCACGATGCACTTCGTAATTCCGGAACACGGCTTGCCGCCGAAAAAGCGCGGGTTGCCGTATCGACGCCCCTTTTCAAGACCCGTCTTCTGACTGGTATAGATGATCTCGTCGCGAGGCTTCATGTTCTTCTCCGAAAAGAGGAAGGGCGGCCCGAAGACCGCCCCACCATTCGTCATTAATCGACGGTCGCATCACCGACAGTGATGACGCCAGCGGTGTGCTTGATGCTGGTCGCCACCTTGTCCCAATACGCCGCCGTGGCAAGGTCGGCGTCGTCCGGCGACTTGCCGCCGTTCTGGTCGTCCCAGGTATAGCCCTTGAGCGAAAGCCCGAAGGTGTAATCGACCTGGAGCGTGGTTTCGATGCGGTCCTTGCCGTTGGAAGTCTCGATATTGGAGATGACATCCCCGCCATCGAAGACCGTCGCCGCAGCGTCGGCCAGCGACAGTACCTTTTCAAGGTCGTTGCCGGGCGATACGGTTTCGTACAGCGCCGGGGCATCGGTGACCACGACGAGGCGGCCAAGAATGTCCACGATCTGCACGTTACGCGCCTGGAACAGGCGGTTGGCGTTGGTCAGGTTCTGGCCAAGCAGTTTGTGGAACACCGAACCGGTCATGACCTGAGTAATCAGCGAATTAGAGTGATCGCCGAATTTGGCATGGGCCTTGTTGATGTTGCCGTAGCTGATGCCACCGGCCGGGGATACGGCAGTCGAGGCGTCATAGGTCGCGTCGGCCTGGTTCTCGATGGCCGTAACCAGCGCAAGGATCGCGGTATCGAGCTGGTCCTTCATCAGCGCTTCCGCCAGGTTGCGCGATGCAACCTCGATGCCCTCAGTCGTGGGCTTATCGAGCCACGTCATCTGAGACGGCTCATAGCGGACCGGGCCAAAGCCGCCAGCGATCTTCACCGCCGAATGCTTGAGCTGGGTCAGGTCCGTTGCGGCCTGGGTTTCGTTGGTCGCATAACGATCAACACGGCGCTGAGCCGAATGGATCGCGGCGAAGAACGATTCCTGGAAGAAGTCGCCTTCGAAGCCGGCCGTGGTGAGGCGGATAGCGCCACCGGAAGCCGCGTTGAACTTGTCAACCATCTGTGCCAGCGTTTCGATAGCCGCCGGCATCACATATTTGTTGAACACCTGCATCTGAGAGAGAGACATTGGTTTTCCTTTGCGTTGTCTCGGGGTTTTTCGTCAGTGGGCTTCCCGCCCGGTTGGCCGTCTCTCATCCCGAGACAACGGCGCATTTGTTTTCGCCTATCCGGCCTTGGCCAGATCGGGGAACATGCTGCTAATGGCGGCTACTCGGTCTTCCTTGGAGCCGGTGAAACTGCCCTTCTTGGCAGAGGTTCCTTTGCCGCCGCCGCCCGGCGTCATGCCGCTACCGGACTGCCCGGAAGCATCGAACGCGCGGCCAAATTCTTCGGACGCTTTCATTTCGGCGATCAAATCCTTGATGGCCATCGGCGTGCCCTTGGCGTCCGCAATGCGGGCATTGCCTTCCTGATCCACAACTTCCACGGTGAATTTGCCGTCCATCTCCTTGACGCGCGTATGGGCGCGGACATGGGGCAGGAGAAGCTTCACTGATCCTTTGGCCTCTGCCAATGCAGTCGTCGCGACCTGATCGACCAGAAGGCTTTCGACGGTCCGCGAAAGATGGCCGATACGTTCTTCCTTGGCGGTCAATTCGCCCTTATGCTTTTCGAGAAGCTGGGCTTTCGCCGCCTCGACCTTGCTATTGGCGATCTTGTCGGCTTCCTTGCTGGGATCGAGCGCTTTCAACTCTTCCAGTTCGGCGAGGGCCTGCCGCGCCTTGTCCGGGTCCAGGTCCTTGAACTTCACCACATCGCGCTCAAGACGCTCACGTGTGCTGCGCTCTTTGCCTAGGGCGGATTTCAGCCCCTCGACATTCTCAAGCGCATATCCGCCCGCCCCTTCGACGGCCAGAACAAACTTGCCTTCCAGCCCTTCATCTGCCGTCCCTTCGCGGTATACGTCGCGATGGGCCTCATTCACATCGTCAAGCTTTTCAACGATTGCCTTTAGTGCCATTTTGCATCCATCCCGGATTGTTGCGGGCCGTCCCGACCCAATAAGAAAGGCCCGGAAGGATCACCCTTGCCGAGCCCGTTTGATGCCGATTTCGATTGGCTACGAGTTGAGCCATTCCGGCGTCGGCGCGCCGAGTTCCTTGCGGGTCCATCCACTGACAGACCGCACCTTGTCTTTCATGAACGGCAGGGCCGCGCGAAACGGGCCTTGATACGTGCTCGCCGATGTCCATCGCGGCCGGCCGTCAATGCGACCGATTTCCGCCGACATGGGAATGCCGCACGCAACGATGCGCTCAAACCCCTCATCAATGGCGTATTTGATCGCCACGCCGCCCGACGCGCCGCTTCTGGTCTGTCCCGGCCATTTGTATTCGATTGCCCGGTCAATGCCCGGCATCATCTGGTTGGCAACGACCTCACACGGCTCGGGATACCCATGGTCACGGCGCTGCTTGCGATAGTCCATCATCCAGTCGGGATGCAGCGATACCCACCCGTATAGCTCGCCCGGCCACACAATGCCGGCCTGTTTTGCGGCAATTACGGCGTCATATTCGCCTACCGAAAGAGCCGCCTCGATATCAGCCCAAAGACATGCGGCCGATCCGAGCACAAGACATCGCCTCAATCGAGCATCGCCAGACATTTATCCAGCCCGCCTTGTTCCGGTTCCTTGCGCCACGCCTTGTTGCCGATATCGATCGCTACGGCACGATCACCGGACAGCACGAAATTCCACGGCCTCAAATCGTCATGCCACTGGCCGGCTTGGTCCAGCCGCTCGACCTCGCGACGAATGCGGGCCTTGATGTCTGCCGGCCATTTCGCACCGAGCAGATGAGCGTTCCATGCGTTCATGCCCGTGACGAACTCGCGTTCTTCACGACTCGCGAAGGATATCCGGGCCTCATCATCGTCTCTCGTGACGACAACCTCGCCCATCGCCGGCGCGCCGCGCTTGTCAGCGTCAAGGGTTTGCGCCCTCAATTGCTTCTGTGCGGACCCGGCAATGCGGTACATGATCCGCTCAGCCCCTTTCGTGGTGTGGGCCTTGGACCGATGGATTTCATCGCCTGCCGCACTGACACTGGATCGGATAGCGCCATGATCCCCGCGCTTGAGCGCGCCGGCATCGCCTTCCCCTGGCGTTTCCACGATGACCTTGTGTGCAAGGCCGGCGAACGCCTTAAATGCGCGCCGCCAATCGGGCATGTGGTGCAGGACGTTAAGCGCCAAAACCACGTCGAACGCCTCGCACCGCGCCAAGCGCTCAAGATCGCCGCCATCCATCCGCTTTGGAATGACGATGACGTTATTCAGCCCGTTTACCCTTGCGAGTTCCGGCAATTCCGTCCGATTATCCACTGCGATTACAGTGGCTTGCGGGAAATCCTCGGCAATCCGGAATGTGAAGTAACCCATATTGGCGCCGAAGTCGAAGACCGAAAACGGACGCTTGTATTCGCCTAGGACAGCCTTTATCGGCTCATACCGGGATGCACATTCGCGCTGGAACGCCTCACCGGTCGGGCATCCCTTTATCCACGTCTCCTGATACCTCAAGCGTCTCTCCGAAACACCGTGGTGCGCTCTTTGCGATTGATCGTGAAACCGTCTATCTCTGCATAACCGCTGATTTTCGCCGGCTCGCGAAGGTCCGCAATGATAATCCGTGGCTTCATCGCCCTGACGCGCTCCAGATAGACCGACAATGGATAGTGCCAGCCCCATGAAAGGGTGGACATCACCACGTCGGCACTGGACGGCCATTTGTCGTGCCGCGCGTCGATCACCGTCGCGTCGATCTCCGAAACGACTTCCCGCGTGATGGAAAGATCGTTGTGGGCGAAACCCTCAGCCGAATAGCCCTTGGCATGGCCGTTGCCGGTCAAATCAACCAGCGTAAACCGGGCCTCGACCAGTTCGGCTATTGCCAGATCGACATACCCGAAGCCGCACCCGATATCGAGGATATGATCGCCCGAACTCAGATGCTTTCGCACCCGCAGCGCGTAGGCCCGGATGTTATCCAGATCGAACGTGTTTCGCTGCTTTTCCAGCAACGGATGATCGAGTACCTTCACGACCAGTACGCTTCCTTGCGCGGCTTGACCAGATCGCGCTTGTGAGACCGGCCCGCCGCTTTCCGCTTGCCCTTCATGTGGTCCAGCCATTGGCCAAGAGGGCCGTTGACCAGCGGGTGGCTTGTATGCCTCGCATCGCCGGATAGCGACTTGGCGCCGATACCTGACTGTTTCACCACCTGCTCTATGACGTAACTGTCATGCCATTCCGGCAGGGCGAACAGTTCATCGTTGGCATACATCGCTTCAAGCCGGTCTATCATCTCCATATGACGAGGATGACGGCAGTTGAAGACCATGAAACCGCATTCGGGATACATGGCCTTGCGATCCAGCCATGAAATCCATTGGTCATCTGCCGGCGCGAGGCTTTCGAGGTCTGCCAGCGTCATTCTGGAGTGGGTGAACGTGTCACCATCGATCCAGATCAGATATCGCGTGCGCCCTCTTGCGGCGTGGCAGATCGCAGCGACCTTATGGGCGAACCTGACCGCATCCATCCGGTAATTGGTCGTCGGCCTGTCCTTGTGGCGCGCCTTGAAACCAGCCAGCCAAGGGGAGGCTTCGAGAAGATCATAGACCGCGAATCTTGTGTCGATATTGGTCCATCCCTCCGAATAGACCCGGAACCCTGCCCCATCCGGCCAATGGCGATGGACGCTTTCCATCATCCTTTCGCCGTATGCCTGTCTTCCCCTCGCATTGAAGGTCGTAACGGCGAGGAACTTCAACGCGCCCATGCTTCCAGTTCGGCGCGCCATTCGTCGGCGTATTCGCTGTTTTCATACCCAGGCATCGAAGGGACGCCATCGGTGAAGTGCACAATGTCCGGCTCAATCTCGGGGTCGGTGTGACCTACGAGATAGTTCCACGACGCATCCAGTTCGCCGATATGCTTGTCTTCCAGCCAGCAAAAGCGGTGAAGATCGCGGCCCGGAACCGTGTTGACCATCTCGACCGTCAAGGATCTATTGGCCGGATGATCGACGTTGAACGCCATGACGCTCGACCAGTTCTTTCTCGCATAGACGGTCTGCAATTGCCCGTCCATTTTCACGCCTTCCACAGGCTCGTGACGATGCTTTACCACCATGACGGCCTTGCTATCCCGGCACTGCTCAAACAGGCGTTCGACATTGGTCCGGGCCAGCATGTCGGCATCCATGAACAAGGCCCAGCCGGTCATTGCCAAATGCGGGACAAGGAAGCGCGAGCACGCAAATTCAGTGCTCATGGGTGCATCGGATATGTCATCCCACAGACGCCCGTCCCTGATGCTCGTAGGCCGTGAATAGAGGCCCTTCCTACGAAGATCGGACATGACAAGGCCACGGATCGGAATAGGCGTGTTCAACCGCTTCCTGACCGACTGACGAGCCACAGCGAAAGCGTCGGCTTCTCTCGGGTCAAATCCGATCCAGATTGACCGCCTCACGCCGCGATATCCTCTTCGTCATCCTCCACATCGTCAGGCGTCGAAGCGGCCTGAATATCCGCCTCGTCTTCGCCCTCCGGCATTTCGTCCTGAATGCGCTTTTGCTCTGTCTCGTAGTCATACTCCGCCGAGAGAATGCCACGGCGCTTGAACTCATTGCCAAGCGTTTCGGCCGAAATGTCACCGATGTCACGCAGCTTCAACAGCGCGTCGGTGTCCTTCTCGTCGGACAGGCCAATATCGAAATCCGGGTCCAGCTTAACGGAAGGACCATCCGAACGATTCATCCACATGGCCGTGATGTGAAAAGCGTTTTCCAGCGCGTCCTTGAGGTTGATCGCCCATGCCTGGATGACGCTATTGGCCTTGTCGCCGGCAAAGGCCGTGGTAACGACCGTGAGATTGCCGGTCTGCGCCGTAAGAGGCTGGCGGCCCAGCTCACGCAATTGCTGTTCCGTCGTGTCGATTTCCTCGGCGAGGAATTTCAGCGACGCGGCGGTGGGCTCGATGAATTTCCATTCGCCATGATCGCCCTCGCCGTTCGGCGGCGCGTAAAGGACCGATTTCGGCCCGATGGGAACAGCGACCGGCTTTCCATCGTCGCCCTTCTGAGGCGACACGCCGTTGCCTGCCAGCATCGGGAACGCGGTCAGTTCCTTGGCGTACTTGAGCGCGGTTTCCTGCTGGAAATGCTCGACCTGCAAATAGGCCACGTCCTGAAGCGGCGGAACGAAACGCCACGAGCCTTCCTTGCGCCGACCGGCGATGAACGGGACCATCGGAATGATGCCAATGGAAATCACGCCCTCGTCAACGATTTCCCAGGAACTCGACTTCGCGCCGGCCGATGTGGTCTTCTCCACATGCTCATAGACCGTGAACGTGGCAGGCGCGTAATCCACCACATTTCCGTCATCGTCCAGAACAGGCTCGCGGTTGTAGACCCGCACGCGGCTTACAACGACCTCGCCGAACCCATCCCGCGACGTGCCGCTTTCAGCGATGCGGATATGAACCAGTTCCTCCTTGGCGCCGATCCTTGCCGAATAGACCGCCAGAACTCGGGGCGCCGGGACATGCACCCAATAGGGACGCGCATTCAGCCTGCGCTCATCTGCCAGCGTCGTGCCGGGGCGGACCTTGACGTAATCCACCATGATCCAGTCGAGAGCGTTATTGATGCCGGCAAAGAACGTGTTCTGCGCAAAGACGTGCAGGTGATTGCCCGCCCCGTCCACGTCCTCTTGGAAATCCTCGAACTCCTTGCCACCATCTTCAACAACGGCCATTTCACGCTGGAACGGCTTTGCGGCCAGCGTTTCGGCTATGTCGCGATAGATGTTGGTGAACTTCGCGTTCGCAACGCGATAGGTGTAATCCGCCCGCGTCTCATTCGGGTATTTCGGCAGATACGGGTTATCCGGCCCGCTCTTTGCCTCGCGCATGGCCTTCGACCCGTCGAGGATATCGCCCACCATGGCCCAATAGCCTGACATGGCGTCGTAGTCGCTCGACGTGGTGTCAGGCGATGTTTTCGCTTGGCTCATTGAGACGATCCATATGTGCCGAAAAGAGGCGTGGCGTCGGACCGAGAGCGCGGCGCAAACGCCATGATGAAGGCGTCGGCCTTGTTTGGAGACGGGATGTCCCGCTTCTCCAAATCCTTCTTGCTCTCGACCTTGGCTTTGCCCCTATTGTCAAAATCGCGGCGCGGTGTAGCGAGTTCGTCTATCAAGGCGTCCAGATGTTCGCATTCCGACGAGATGGAAATCAGGTCGCCGTCATTCAGATCGCCGGCCCGCCCGTTGACCGCGTTGAACGTGTTGCGGAACCGCTTGCCTACTTCCCACCAGGCCTGCGCCTTGAGGTTGGCATAGAAATCGCCATTGAGCGGCGAGTTCGGGTCGTTGGCGTCAATCCTGTCCGCCTTATTCAATACCTCGCCACCCGCGTTGAAACGATGGTACTCGACCCGTGATTTCTTTTCCTCATTCAGCGCCTTGAAGTGCGCGCCGGAAAAGGCCCCTACCCCGATGCTGTCGTAATCGATCTCTGCGCAGTGCTGGACGGCCATGGCATGGACACGAGATGCCGACTTGAGCAATTCGTCCTCGCGGCCTTTCCATTCATCGACGGCCAACGCCACGATGCCATGTGCGTAAACACTGGCGTTCTTGTCCTCGCCGCTGTCTGCCACGTCGAAGCCGATGCGCTTGCGACCCGATGGTACAATGCCAAGGCGCTTGTGCGCGTCGATAGCCGCCTTGATCCACGAGCGCTTGATGATAACCGCATCGTCATCTTCACGCGGCTCGCCAAGGTATATGTGGCGGTATTCTTCTTCGTCTTCGGCCTTCTTGCGTTCAATGACCTGGATAATGGTAGACGACAGGAACGGGTTTTCGTCGTAGTTGATCTTGCGGCGGATGACGCCCCCCGCCTCGCCGGTGATCTTGCCCGCTACCGTTCCAGAGCCACCCTCCGCGACAAACTTGCGATAGACGAAATCAGTGGCAAGACGCGGATTGAAGATAATCCAGAACTGCGACGCCTCATTGCGTAGCGTCGGTTCCAGAATCTCCCACTGTTCCTTGGTGAGGTTGTGGGCTTCCTCGATCCAGCATATATCGATGCCTTCCAGCGATTTGATCTCATCAATGTGCCGCCAAAGGCCGTAGAAGATGAACTCCGAGCCGGTCTTGTTGTGAACGATGGAATCCCGCAGGATTGTGAACTCGTCATGCAGTCCGAACCGCTCGATCTGTATCTTGAGCAGCGTGTAGACAGACTCGGCAATCTTGTTCTGGAACTGCCGGGCGCACAGAACACGAATGCGGCACGTTGACGCCAGATAAACCGCGAAGCCCGCCGCATCCCATGACTTCGAACTCGACCGCCCGCCGTACAGAAGCCGGATGCGAGCCGGCGTCAGCCAAAAATCACGTAGAACCGGGTTTAATGTCGGCGTAGAAGTCTGCAAGGGTCCGGTGCTCAATCGGACCTCCGTCCTTGCCTGTGTGCTCGTGAGACTGCTTGTCGCGCCAATCGTCGGACGCCATGTTCTTCAGGCCGAAGATAACCGCCGTAGCAGCACCAGGGGCTCCGCCTGTCTGCGCGATGACTCGAAGCTGCTTCTCCCACCATGCCGCGCATTTGGCCTTGCCGATCTTTAGGGCGTCCGAAAATTCCTCGTTGCCCTCAGCCCATTTATGGACAGTCGAACGCGCAACGCCGATCTCAGCGGCGAAAGACGATATCGATGCACCATCAGCAAGATGATCTATCAGCATCTTGGAATACGCGGGCTTGAACTTGGATGGGCGGCCTGCTTTCACTCAAACCTCACAAACCCCACCGGGTCTATTTCCTCGACTGCGAATAGCTCGTTGCCGGCGCCGTCATACAGACCGGTTGGCATAGGAGACGTGTCACGCTCGTACACAGTCCGCGCCAGATAGTCGGTCGCGTCGGCCTCGTAATAGGCCAGCCTTGGCCTTGGAACGTACCGCCGCATTACGCCAGCTCATCCACCGGCAACCAATGGTCATCCACGCGTGCAAACGCCCTGCCATCCGCATGGACAACAGTGGCGTCTACCGTGCCGGAAATGCCCGATGGGTGTCTTACGTTCATGCCGATCATTTGATGTCTCTCCTGTATGAGACGACCCCACGCCCGCTGGCCTAGCGGATCGTCATGTGCTGGCGCTAATCCGGTTCACCAAACGCCGCGAATTGGCTCCGAGGGGTCGCGTGGAATCTCGAACCCACCGATCCTGAGCGTATAGTATGGCGAAGTAAGTTCACGACGAAACGCAAACCACCATTCTCGCCATGTGCATTTTCTGCGGCGCTCGTAAGCACGAGCATAAACTGTCGCCACCCTCCCCGCATTGCGAGCGGCGCGGATAAATTCACGCGCAATATCCATTACGAACAACGCCGTCACTACGGCGCCTATGGTCGCTAGCACCGACACAATGCAGTTCCACGCGGTCATTAGCTTCCTACGGTATCGCCATGTGCTCATGACTGGTGTGCAATGCAGGGACCGGGGTCTTGTTTACTGTAGGCCAATCTCGTGCAGGCGGAGCTTGGCATCACGCCTATCCCTGCGACTCATCTGCTTCTTGATGCCGTGGGTGACACCAGGTTTGCGCATGTAGCACAACACGCGCCGCCATCGCGTCACCGCATCCTCTTCGGCACCGGTCTTAAGCCTCTGGCGATGCCCCATCATAGCAATCCCCCTCCGGCTGGGGGTAGCTGGTTAAGCTGCCTCCCCTTTGCCGTCCTGATTAGGTGCCCGGACACCCCGCTAAGAGCTACGAGGCTTCTGTGAAGGTTCGAGGGCCGGGCGTTCGTGAAACTTTTCTCGATAAGTCCTATTGACATATAGGGCCATTGGCCCTATATTGATCATGTCGCAGGGCAATGGTGCCCGCCAGGAATGGAGACAGACAATGACCCAGTTCACCGACAGCAACACCGACGGTTTCACCCAGACCGATCTCGACGTTCTCAACGCCGCCTACGAAGCCGTTATGCAGAATGCAGAGTTCGAATCTGACACCCACGCCTATTCGGACGGCATCCTGAACGCATGGGTCGATGGCGACACGGTTGATACGCTGGTCGAGCGGTTTCGCCGCAACCACCCGTCCCTGTAACGGCATGACCCCCGCTGAACTCAAATCAGCCCGTAACGCCCTTGGCCTCAGCGCCGAGGGTTTTGCGCGCTTTGTCCGCGTCGAGAGCGGTCGGACTGTACGTCGGTGGGAAGCCGGCGACCGCGATATTCCGGGGCCGGTCCGCGTGCTCGTCGCGGCGGTGATGGATAGCCCTGCCGTGCGACAGCATTTCGGTCTGTCCCTGCCCGGCGATAGTCCTTCCGCCGCTGAATAATCGACGTTGGCCAGTTACCAGCTTCCGGCGTCACTCTTACGCGGTGACGGTGCGCCTAAGCACAGCCCGCCATATCGGCAATCTTGGCTATCTCGAAAGAGGCCCAGGGGCCGGTTCGCCAAGCAAGGACTGCGCTTATCCGCACAGGCATTCGCGCCTGTGAACCCGCAGCACGCTACGGGTGGGTGATTTGGTTTGGTTCCCGCCCATGGATTTGAACCACGGCCTTCAGAGCCAAAATCTGATGTCCTACCACTAGACGAGGCGGGATTGGCCGCTGCGGTAGGATTTGAACCCACAACCCTCAGATTCGAAGTCTGATGCTCTATCCGGTTGAGCTACGCAGCGATGGTGGTTAGCTGCGCTGTTGCCGGAGTTTGAACATCGATAGTCCCTTTCGTGCCTTGACACCGGTGCCCGGAATCGAACCGAGATTTGCGGTTTTGGAGACCGCCGTCTTAGCCGTTAGACCACACCGATAGTGGCCTTCGCGGCGAGATTTGAACTCGCAACCTGCCAGCTAGAAGCTGGCTGTTCTATCCATTGAACTACGCGAAGGAATGTCGGTCCTTCGCCAAGGTCTGCGGTTCATGTCTCAGTCTCCGAACGTTGGTAGCCCGCCCAGGATTCGAACCCGGATCGCACTGGGTCTAAGCCAGTCGCCTCTACCAATTGGGCTAGCGGGCCAAACTGGTGCGCGTGGTCAGGGTCGAACTGACACTGGACGGTATTTGAAGCCGTTGCCTCTGCCGGTTGGGCTACACGCGCATGATCTACAGCGCGAGCAGTAATCGATGGCGGGGAGCCGGGGAATCGAACCCCTCGGCACCGCCCGTGAATTTCATAGCCAACGGTTTTACAGACCGCCCACGGGAAAGCTCCCCGTGATAATAATAGCTGTCCATCTCCGTCGTCCTTTCAATCTGGCGGTAGCGGAAGGGATCGAACCTCCGCAGCCTTTCGGCTGTACGGTTTAGCAAACCGCTGCATTGCCACTCTGCCACACTACCGTGGCGGATGGAGAGGGATTCGAACCCCCACGTCCTTTCGGACCCTCGGTTTTCGAGACCGCTGCCGCTACCCAGAATCTTTCGGCTTATCCATCCACGCGCAAATCACCCGATCAGGATGATCGACTGCGCGGAACGAATTGAGCCAAAACGTTCATTGTCGTTCCTTCGGATGGTGGAGCTGGCGACAGGACTTGAACCTGCAACCTTCGACTTACAAGGACGCTGCTCTACCAGTTGAGCTACGCCAGCATGAAAGCTAGCGTGTCGTTCGATGATTGGTCTGGGCGGCTGGACTCGAACCAGCGGCCTCCGCATTCCAAGTGCGGCACGCTTCCAACTGCGCTACGCCCAGAAAGGACATAGGTCGCGGTCGGTCTTTGTTCGCGAGCTTGGTCATGAGGAAAAATCCTTATCGCCGACGCAACCCGCGTCAGCCTGACACTCAATGTCATAAATTCGCGTTTCAGTCAACCCTAAAAATGCCGATTGAGGTCTGAAAGCACAATCCGTAAATCGCCAACCAGATGTTCGCATTGCCGATCCCGGAGGACGATCTGTTCCAGCGCTTCCATGACACGCGACCCTTTATTGTTCCGCCAGCACTCAAGAACAATGTCCATCGCCTTCTTGCGCCGCGCACATGCCGTCATGGCCCAACGTTCTGCCGCTTCCTCGTCGCCAGTCCCGAGCCCTCTATGCTCGTAATAGGCGCCGGGCGATTGAACCGCCTTGGCATAGTCGTTGGCAACTTCTTGGAACGTCAGGGCGGCGTAGTAATTGGCCGTACTCAGGCTCATTGCCGGCTGAGGTACGTCGAATTTGCGGCCTGTACGTTCGGCGTGGTTGGCCTTTTTCTTCCATGCAAGATATGCGAGGTGCAACCGGCCTATGAATGTGCCGGCTTGAGGATCGGCCGCGTCTTCCACCGAAAGCTTGTGCGTCCGGGCTCGGGCTTCTACGGCGAGCTTATAGCCGTTCTGGTCGGATCGGATGGCGCGTCCATTGGGCTCGCGAAGCACGCCGTCTTTGCGCGGCCTGCCCCGTTTGGCCTTAACCTTCGCGCTTTGTGTTCTGGCCTTCAATGCCCCGTTCCTTCGTCCGCCTCACGGATCGCCAGCATCGCGGCTCGGAGGCGACGCCGATGTTTTTCCTCCTTGGTCACTCGCACATTGCACCCGGACACGGCCGACATACTCGCATCGAGCATTTCTCTCGTCGGCGAGATTGGAGCGATGACAAGCTGTCGCAAAGCCAAGAACCTGCATAGCCCATCATAAGAGACAGTGCCGTTGGCCAGAAGCGAGTCAACCGCGCCACGCGAGTCATTTCCTTGACCGTGCTGCCGTCCCCCGGACCAGCAAGCGGCCACGATCTCCCGAATGTGGTCCGGGTTGTTGATGCCACGTTGCATCATTACCGTAACAATCGGCAAGCCGAACTCGTGAACACATGCGCGAAGGCCGGACGGCATCCGATCTACCGTGTTTAATGCGTCAATTCGCTTCTGAGAAAGGCTCATCGATGATCACCCGCTCCTATGGCCCCGCCCCGCCTTCAATTTCAGCGTATGAACGATAAGACTGCCGCGAATATGATTGCTGACATGACCGCCCATACAGCAAGCACAGGCAGCGGAGTCCATAGGCCAAAAATCGGCTCCGCCACCGACGAAACCCAAATCAGGATGATGGCCATCAATATGTATAAGACCGCCCCGACACCGAGCAGGCCGACAATAAACACACTCAACCCAATGTTGGCCCTCATGCGCCTAAGAAACGTTCCGAAGCTTTCCATTCCGCACCTTCCCCGCCACCATTGTCTCGATTGTGGTCATCCGATACGCGCAACTGGTGCACTCTTTCCGGCGCCGGACGCCGGCCCTTGTGGGTCTTGTATCGATAGTCTTGAACGTTCTTTTACCACACGCCGGACAGTAAAATCCGTTTGTCTTTTCCTTCAACGGGTTATCCCCATTTTCTTCAACGCATGGCGAACCGTGGTGTGGTCCCGGTCGAAAATCTTCCCGATTTGCGGTGTTGTCAGGTGAGGTTTAGCCAGCGCCACAGCGGCCATGGCCTCCTGACGGGCCAACGCAATGGCCGGGACGCGGTTGCGACTCATAATGTCCTCGTAACGAACCCCGTGTTTGCCCGCGACGAGTGTGATAACGTCCTTTGCCGTCGTCTGAAAGCGCTCAACCAATATTCGTTCCAGGCTTTCCCTCGATTCTTGCCGCAACCGCTTGAAGTCGGCCTCCCGCTCCATCAACTCCTTCGCCTTACGCGCCCGTTCCTCCGCCTGTTCCTTCTCCAAATTTTCGACCCGAAGTCTTTCTTCACGTTCGCGCTTGGCGATGATTTGCCGATAGAATTCAGGGTTATATCCTAGCTCGAATGCTCTTTCTCGAACGTCCATCATTCACCTACTTCTTGTCTTCCCCGTCCACGCCATATTCGTCGGCGAGGCTTTTCCATGATCGCCGGCCATGCCAGCAATCGCTCAGCGCCTGCATCTTCTCCTTCGATACCAAAGGCGAGTCGTCCCGTGGCCGTTCTGGTGGTGGAAGCGCGGGGCCGGCGCGTTGCCTCAAATCGAGATATTCCTGCCTCGCCCTCACCTGTCGCGTAAACATCGCGGTTGTCGGCGCGAACCGGCCGTCATGGTCCTTCACTTCGCCCTTTCGATATCGAAGACAGGCCATTTCCACCGCCTCCGGAGAGAAGTCGTCAACGCATTCCAAAAAGCTCGCCATCAGCAATTCAACGTCAGTGCCATTTTGTGCTGGAAAGCTGTTGAGCATGACCGCTATGGCTTTCAGCGACCGTTTCTTCGCGTGGGTATCCACTCTCGCGCTCCAGTCTTTGATAGATCGATTGGGCCGCTGTTAGCGCGGTCTGGGGGCGCGGCGCTTCTGGATATTCGTCTTCCCAATGCGCGCCGTTCAGGAACGTGTGGGGGTGCTTCTTGTGCTTCCACGGGTTAGCCGCCAAATGTGCATCGTAAGCCGGTATTGATTGGCATATCTGACAGGTAAGCCCCTCCAAGCCCTCACGCTCCCACAACCTGAGACAGGCTTTCTTGCCCACTTTATACCCGTATTCGTCCCAGAAGCGCGTGAAGCCCCCCGGTTCTGGTCTTCTGTCCTTCCCCATCAAAGCCTCCGCCTTATTTGAATGAACGCTACCCACAAAAGACCGGCGACGGCGAACAGATAGCCAAACCCTCGAATGCCGGCCGTTATCCAGACCGCGAAAAAGACCATCACCACAACCACCAGAACGAGGACCGATGCAAAGAGAAGCATGATTGCCAAGTCGGTCTTGCTGGACTCGCGGCGTCGCTCCATAAGCTGCTCCCACTCGTGGAGCGCCTTTTGATATGCGTCATCGCTCTTGTAGGCGCCCCTGAATGGCGGTGGCAGAGGAGGGAACCGCATCAGCATGGATCGCCCTCCGGGAACATGGAAAGGAAGTCGTGGCGCGCATTGGCGTAGTAACTCGATTTCCCGTCCGTCCATTTATGGAATTGATACAAGAGGTAGGTAAGCGCCTTCTCCACATCTTCCCGCGTCGGCCCTGCGCTACGCCCACATTCCCTATGCGGCAGGTATTCAGCGCACTCGGCTATGAGTAGAGTATCGTTTTTCATTTAGTCCTCGCCTTCCCGCTCCATGTCACGCTTGGCCCGTCGCCATGCGCTGATGAGCGCTTCCAAATTCTCGCGTTCGTATTGACTTTCATGTGCCGGCCGCTTGGGGCCGTGGTCCTTGAGCCATGTGCGCTTTGATCGGCCCATCCGTTCTAGGCGTTCGGCCTCGATGTCTGGTGGGAGGATGGTCATGCAGCCGCTCTCCGGGAGATTGCTTCGACCATCTCAATACGTCGCCCGATCCAACGCATACAGTTGACGGCCATAGAGTTGCCGAGTGCCTTGTAACGAGGCCCATCAGGGCAACCGGCCGCCTGCTTGCCGCGCCACGAAATCCGGGTGAAGTCGTCAGGGAAGCCTTGAAGGCGCTCACATTCGCGTGGCGTAAGGCGGCGAACAGCCCACTGGTCAGCTATCGCACCAACACCCATTCCGGCGCGTCCGCCGTTCGGCGTCAGAACCGCGTTCGCGGTCCCGTCCTGGCGATATTCAAGCTGGTGGGTGTCACCTCGGCCTCGAATAGCAAGCGTGTACGGTGCTGCGACAGCCTGCGGAACCTGACGCGCCTCCACAGTGTAAGCAGCGCCGTCATCACGCCAGCCTTTGCCATCCGGGCCGCTTTCCGGGTTTTCGGCAACGGCCCGCTCTTGAATGGCAACCGCAACCTGCCCACCAGCGTTGCTGTCAAAGGCAACGAAATTTTCCGTCTCCCAATCCAGCCGCTGAGCATAGCCCGCTGTGACGCAGCGGGCTACATCATCAACGACTAGTCCGCCGTCGCAGTCGAAATCGGTTCCGAGTCCGCCACCACCTGTAGGGCGCGCGCTAATTGTGGGGGCAACTCTTTTCCCCGTTTCTCGGCGCGGCGCAGAATGCCCATGCAAGCCTTCGCGCTCAAGAAATACCGCTGCGGCACGTCGCCAGTCTCCAAGATATCCGACAACGAACAAACGCCTTCGTCGCTGAGGGACAGCCCGGCCATACCCGTCCACTCTGACATACTGAGCGTCAAGCACTCGCCAGGCCGCATGATACCCGAGTTCGGCCATGCCCCCGATGAGGGAGGCAAAAGCCGTTCCGCCGTCCACTGACAAGGCTCCGGGGACATTCTCCCAGACCAGCCATGTGGGCCGATAGCGTGCAGCGATGGCAAGATAGGTGAGCATGAGGTTGCCACGCGGGTCAGCAAGTCCCTTTCGAAGCCCTGCGATGGAGAATGATTGGCAGGGGGTTCCGCCGACAAGAAGGTCAATTGCATAGTCGGGCCATTCCTCGAATTTCGTCATATCGCCAAGGTTGGGAACGCCGTTGCTGGTAATTGGCTCGCCGGGCAGGTTGCTGCCATAGTGGCGCGCCAACACCGCAGACGGGAACCTCTCGATTTCCGAAAAGAACACAGGTTCCCATCCAAACGGGCTCCAAGCCATCGATGCGGCCTCGATGCCGGAGCACAGCGAACCGTATCGCATTGTCGCGCCACTCATATCTCCACGATCCTCAGTCCCGGATACATCGCTTCAACAATTGCGCGCTTGAGCTTGTACGCGTCGGTGCGAAATCCCTTGGCGTCCTCGACTACGCGCTTTTCGCCATCCCAATATGCGAAATCAGCAACGTATTTAGCTTGCCGTCCATTCGGATAACCGTGCGATTTGATCAGCACCGGCCGGCCGTCTATCGCCAGCCTGAATGCGGGCTGTAGTTCCAGATGCGTTATCTCGCCGGCCTTTTGCAGCAAGCGAAGCTCGCAATAGCGTTGGGCTTCCTTTTTGCTGTCGAAGGTGATGCCGTCGATTGTAGTTTTGGTGGCGCCGTATTTGTTGCGTCTTGCCCTCAAGCCGCCTCTCCATCGAATAGACCATCTCGTAAGCCGATCTGGTTTCCCCACGCGTGCCAGCCGGGCCTTGAAAGACGCGAGAACAGTTCAAGGTATGGACCGCCAGTCAGAGCCTCGATCCGCTCATACTGCTCATCTGGTTTTGCCGAGTGCCGACCCCGCCCGCAGAATATCGCCTGCTCCACACCTTTGCTGATCCGAGGCGGCTTTCCCCTCGTGAATAACCAGCATTGTTCCGTTTGTTTGCGTGTCCAGTAGCCCATACCGACCTTTGGCACGACGCCCTCGTTGCGTCCCTTGAACCAGACGAAAGCGCATGTCTTGAATTCGAATTGCCACGCCTTTCCAAGTGCCAATGCCTCATCGAAGTGGCTATCAACGACCCACATGAACAGGGCGCAATCTCGGGCCGCTACGGAAGCCACCGGGATCGTCGCCATATCCTCGAAAGACGCGACAACGTAGTGATCATCCACGCCGCGATGCGGAGTCGTACCGGCCTTGTTGTTGTATGTCTTGAAGGACCACGGCGGATCAGCAAGGATAGTGCGGAATCCGCCATCGATCTGTGGCAGTGGCATCACCAATCCGGCTCTCCATCCACAAAAACGGCGCTCTCGGATGCCGGGAAATTCGGCGCATAGGTCCACACCAGCCAAGTCAGAACGCCGAACAGGCCGGCGATAACGGCGAACGAGCACAGGCATACGATCCAGTCCGCATAAGGCCCGCTTTCGCCTGTGTAGTCGTCTTCATTGTTCATGATGGCGTCCTTTCGCCTGTGCGGTTTGTCTATTCCAGTTCTTGCTTGAGGCGGCTTTTGATGATGGCCTTGAGGTCAGTCATCATTTCTATCGCCTCCGGTGATGTGACAACTGTCTCGCCAATCTCGGATGCAGCGATCATGTAAATGGTGCGACTGCTGGGCGTGATTGTGTGGACAGCGGCGAAAAGGGCCGTAACCAACGCCCACACGCCCACCAGTTGGGATGCGGCCCGCACGCTAATTTCGTCAAGGCTGATCGCTACTGCGATAAACATCATCCCGGCAATGCCGACCATCACCAAGATCATTGACATAGCGCCCGCCCAAGCGCTGACCTTATCCGCTACTTCCGCCAGATAGATCAGCCAAGAAAGATCGTTCATCTATCCGTCCTTTCCAATTCCGGCGCGATCCACGCCGCCCAAGCCGCGCGCGAACGCCCTATGCGTAGCCATCTTCGGGCCATGAAACGCCTCATCCGCCATGGCAAGAGAAGTCTCCAGGAACGCCAGCCGGTCTTGTAGTTCCTTGTATTCACGCCGTGCCCCTTCAATCTCTGCCGCACGCAAAGCGTCGGCTTCTTCCGCATCAATGCGCGCAGCCGTACCTTCCCAGATCGACCGCGCACGCCTCGGGGTAAAGTCCTTGGACACGCGCCGGCTGATGAAGCGATGGGCCTCATACAGCGCGGCCTTTGCGCTTCCATAGCGGCGCGCCGGGAACGCATCCCGCATCATGCCCTGATAGAAGGCCGTGTCACTCATACCCGTTTTCCTGTCACGCTTTCCCAACACCCTGTCATCATCCTTCGCTACGTTTTCGTTCGTAGCGAACTGACCATGATAGGAACCCCCATGAGCCATGCACCGATCCGCCAAGACCTGTATGCAGGGCTCGTCAACTCATCTCGGCCAGCGGACAATCCATTCGCCAATGACGATCAGGATGACCATCGCAAGGAGCCAAACAACCAGACTAACCAGCCCCATCTACCCCTCCGATACCCCGTTCCAGCGAACGATAATCGATCCTCTTTCGCTGGTGAGGTTGCCGGCTTTTCGAGCCTTGGCCTCGAAGTGGCGCACCTGCTTACTGGAATAAGCAGCGCCGGCCATAAACGAGGCAAGGATGGCGATCAATGAAATTGCGAGCCACATCGTCATGCCTGTTCCTCCTGATAGGCTGGGTCGATAACGGTGCCGAGTTGGTCGGCCTTGGCCTCGATCTTGTCAGGGCAATCGCGTGAGAAATCCGCCCATGCAATAGGCAGTGTCGCGGCGTTGCGTTCATCTGCGCTCAAGGCGAGCGGGCATCCATGATTGGCGCATGTGGCCTGATATGCCGTGCAGAATGATTGATCGCGGTGGGAGATCATCACGCACCCACCCTTTCCCTCAGACCAGGGGCCTTGGTCAGATGTTGGCGGAATACGTCGAGACGGGTTTCATCAAGGGGCTTAAAGCGGTCCCAAAAAAATTCGGGATTGCCGTCGTAATTGCCGTTGCACTCGTAAAAGCCGAGATACGGCCCGAGACAAAAGTGCCCGCGCTTGAAAAAGTTCGTCCCAACCGTCTTGATCGTATAGACCTTACCGCGAACCGGTAGGGAAGCTGCTGGGAATAGCCAATCGTCATCAATGCACACCACGCGCATTCCGGGCTGAGGGTCGTATGACATTACACCGCCTCCTTCTGCGCCCAATGCGGAGCCCATTTTCCAAGTCTCACAGAAGTGGATTGGCCCTCAACAACCGTAAGCGTGGCCAAGACGGCAATCAGACCCTCCATCTCGATCATAGGAGAACCCACATGCTTCATCTGGAGGCGGCCCGTGACACCTTTATCAACGAGCGCGCGCGCTGCATCATGCAGCGGATCGCGACAGGATTTGAGAAGCACTTCTCCATCATGGTACACGCGATAACGACCGCCGCTCGACGTATAGTGTGTGCACTCGCATTCGATGATCGCGCTCATACCGCCCTCCAAGGTTCCACATGCCTTGCCGTAAACGGCGAATAGGGTGCGGTGCTTTCGTCGCCATGGCGCACCGCAGGCCATGTTCCAACCACGACAGCCGCGTCTTTGTCGTGATGCGAACCTCTATTGGTCGCCGGGGAGAGCGCGGGAGAAACACCCTCCCCGGCTGCGGTCGTCTCGCGGGAGGATGCTACGAGACGATTGGTGTTTGTGTGATGGGTCATGCCGTCCTCCACGCAAACAACCCACCCACAACGCCGCCTGCGATGATCACTACAATCGCCAGAACGCCCATAATCGGGCTCCCTTTTGAGATCACCATTACAAGGGATACGGCCACGCTAATGACGACCAAAAAACACAAAGCCCCAATGGTGCCTAATGCAGTCCAGAGTAAGATTCCGACTACCCGCTCCATGTCACTCGCCTCCAGTAGCTTTGGAGATGGCGGCGCGGCGTCCAATCACACGCCCGGAGGCCTTCGAGAACTCAAGCGCGTACCAACGAGGGTCGAAGGTGAGACCGACACTTTCCGCAATCTCGCGCATGGTGTCCTCGTCTTCATCGATACGTTGATCCATCCAGCCGAACCAGATCAGGTCGTCGCCGTAGGTCTGGGCAATGTTGAAATCGTCGGAGTCGCGCAGTTTCCAGCCATGCTTGATGGCGTCGTTGCGATTGTTGAACCGCGCGCCATCCCAGCCGTAGTGGATGCCAAAGCCGCTCTCGTTCATCCATGCCGACTGGCAGATGACGATGAACTCAGGATCGATATCCGGAAGTCCCGGCGTGTGCGCTTTCTTGCTCATGGTCGCGGTACTCCCCATTCGCGCAACAGATCGCGGCAATCGTCTCGGGATAGAAAATCGACGGCATGCCACTCACTCGGCTTGGCCGGTCCTCCGCCAAAGCCTTCTCCGGTATCGCGATGTTCAACCGGATCGGCACCGGCCCTGAAACCATGTGCAAGTGCCGATCTGTTCCCGCGCCCCACCGCTCGTTCACACGCGCAATGAACAGACGACGGGTGAACGCCATAGCGCTTGGCAATGGCTTCCTGTGTCATCCCAGAAGCCCACATGGCGCGAACTTGATCGTCGGGCGGGAGTTTTCTGGTCACGCCGCATCCTCCGACTGGAGCTGGGCTTCCATCCACCCCATCAAGCGGTCGTATGTGCGGACCGTGAACCCGGCCCCGCTCCGCATGCGCCGGAAGAACGTGTTGTCCTTCAAGGCCCGCAACGCGATGGTTTCCTCAGTCAGGCCGCGCGCCTCGCACACCGCCCGCGCCATCTTGATCAGATTTTCACGAAGCTGCTTTTCCATAATTCCGCAGCATACGGATTTCTACGCAGATAGCAACCCAAAAAATACGAATATTTACGCGTGGGAGTTCTTTTTTCTTGAGGGTATACCCGCAGCATGGAAAAACTGACGCCTGAGCGCCTTGAAAGGATGATTATCGACGCGGGAACGAACGCCACGGCTCTTGCCGTCAAGATCGGCCGGGATAAGGATTACATCCGGGACTTCTTGAACGGGCGGAAAAAGAGCCTCAAAGCCGACGACCTCTACAAAATCATGGAACTCGTAGGCGTTAGAGAGCCGAAAGCCATCCCGATCACGAAAGACCCGAGTGACGGTCTAGTTGTAGCAGGGAGTATCCAGGCCGGCGCCTGGATGGAGGCTTACGTGGCACATGAAGATGATACCGAACTAATCCCGGTGGCGCGCGATCCGCGCTTTCCGCACGCGACCCAATATGCGCTTCGCGTCATTGGCGACAGCATGGACCTGGAGGCCCCGGAAGGGTCTTTTGTCGTCTGTGTTAATTTTGCAGAATCGGGTCTTTCTCAAAAACCCGGCATGCTCGTTCACGTCGAAAGGACCATGAACGGCCTATCTGAAACGACCTTGAAGGAAATTGGCTACGAAAACGGCAACTTGGTGCTGATCCCGCGTAGCTCAAACCCGAGATACGAGCCAATTTACCCCGGCTCGGACGAGTCGACAGACACCAGCATTCGAGGTGTCGTTCTCAGCGTCTTCCAGCCCAAAATGCTATGAGCTCCTCTTTTTTACCTTCATAGCTAATCACCAAAGAGATAACTTGTGTTATTCAGGTGGTGTTATTCATCGGAAGTGGACTTCCGTTAAATAAGAGAAGTGCACTTCCGTTATTCCTCCCACCAGTAGCGCAGCCAATAGG
>MRWF01016068.1_pt1 | contig 35693 bp, 33 predicted proteins | sample 1013331 | NCBI WGS metagenome assembly MRWF01 (sample SAMN06117577, study PRJNA244670) | biofilm metagenome | biome: Water; feature: Cathode Biofilm; material: Biofilm; isolation source: microbial consortium enriched at the cathode of a solar microbial fuel cell | place: USA: District of Columbia ... | reverse complement strand
CCGCTTTTGGAAACGCCTCCTGACACAACAGGGGGGCGGCAACGCATGTTTACTGCGTAAACACGCTGCCTGCCGCCAAATCCAAAAGCCGAAGGCTTTTGGATTTTTCTTGGTTTGGTGGCCACAGCACAAGTGAAACACCCGGTCCCATCCCGAACCCGGAAGTTAAGCACTGTCGCGCCGATGGTACTTGGGCTCAAGCCCTGGGAGAGTAGGTCACCGCCAAACCTAGTAAAATCCAAAAACTCTCTAATCGATCAATAACACCTGTCGCGGGATGGAGCAGCCAGGTAGCTCGTCAGGCTCATAACCTGAAGGTCGCAGGTTCAAATCCTGCTCCCGCAACCAACACAATTTCCTCAGAAATATCAAAGGCTTCAGGCGCGCCGCCCGGAGCCTTCTTCGTGTTCGGACCTCCCGCATCCGCCGCCAGCCGCAACAGCCCGGCCAGGTCGCCCTCAAGGAGCAGATCCAGGCCGGTGCCCTCTACCGCAGGCGTCAGCACGATACGCTCCACCAATGCGCGCAGCGCCTCCTTGGCGTCTTCCATGCCTTCGGCCGCGCCAAGGGTCCGGATCAGCCGAGACACCCGCTCGCGGTAGGCCTCCGCCATCGACGGGTGAAACACCACCGTGTCCGGGGCAGGGGTATGCTCCAGCTCCCGTTCCAGTTGCTGGCGCCGCGCGTCGAGCTCGATCATCCGGTCTTTCACCTGATCTGCGGGAATGCCCGCGATGATCGCATCCACAAGCTTCTGGTGGTCGCGCCTGGCACGGGCGAGCGCCTGTTCCTTTTCCTTGCGGTTCCCGGCGGCTGCCGCCTTCAGCCGGTTGCGCTCGGCAGTGTATTCTTCGCAGAAGACCTGCACCGCATCCGGATCCATCAGGTGGTTCGCCAGTGCATCCAGCACCCGGGCTTCCAGGTCGGCCTGCTTGATCGTGCGCTTGTTGCTGCAGACCGCGGCCCCCTTGTTCCTTGCCGGGGAGCATCCGAAGCTGTCCTTGGAGATCTTGGCAAAGCCGCCGCCGCAGCAGCCGCAGGCCATCAATCCGGAAAACAGCGTCTTCGGGCGGCGCCGGTCCCAGACCGGGACATTGGTGCCCGCGGTCTTCAGTTCGCCCTGGCGGGCCCGGACCGCATCCCAGAGATCCTGTTCGACGATCCGCAACTGCGGGACATTGGTGACCGTCCAGTCGCTTTCCGGGTTCAGGCGTGAGATGCGCTTGCCGGATTGCGGATCCTTCACGTAACGCAGCCGGTTCCAGACTTGCCGGCCGATATAGAGCTCATTGTTCAGGATGCCGGTGCCGCGCTGGCGATTGCCGTGAATGGTGGAAGCGCCCCAATGGCGGCCGGACGGGGCAGGCACGCGCTCCTTGTTGAGCGCTTCGGCGATCTTCTTCGGCGAAAGCCCGCGGGCGTAGTTCGCGAAGATCCGGCGCACGACATCTGCCTCTTCCGGGTGGATCTCCCGCTCGCCGCGGATCACCTCGCCGCTGGACGTGAGTTGCGGCTTCATGCGGTAGCCGTAAGCTTTGCCGCCCGCGGATTTGCCCTCCAAAGCGCGCCCCTTGAGGCCGCGGTGGGTCTTCATCGCGATATCCTTGAGCTGCAAGGCATTCATCGTCCCCTTCAGCCCGATATGGATCTCCGAAATCAGCCCTTCCGAGAGGGTCTCGATCGGGAGGCCGTTGAAGCAAAATTCCTGGTAGATATGGGCAATGTCGGCCTGGTTGCGGCTTAGACGGTCGAGAGCTTCCGAGACCAGCACATCGAAGGTGCCGCCGCGCGCATCGCGCAGCAGGGCCTGCATGCCACTGCGCATGAGGCTGGCACCCGAGATAGCGCGGTCAGAGTAGGTAGAAACGACTTCAAGTCCCTGTGCCTTGGCGTAATCTGTGCAGCTGCGGATCTGGTCCTCGACGGAAGCGTCGCGCTGCAGATCGCTGGAATAACGAGCGTAGATGGCGGCGCGGAGTTTGGGCTGGGACATCGGTGCCTCCGAGGATTGGTTCTAATCTGGCTTGTTCTCGTCCCGGTGGTCGGCGCGGGCGGCTTCGCGGGCCAGGGCGCGCATCAACGCGTGCAGCTGCGTTTGAGTGCAGGTCGTATCGGTCGGGCGGACGGTGGTATTGTCGGCGGGCGCGTTCGGTGCCCGCTGGCAATTGATATAGCTCTTTTGGTCCCGCGCCATAGGCCGAGGTCTCCCGCCGCTCCCAGGCCGGTGCCCGGGGCGTTTTTTTGATGCTGCTGATCTGGCCGGGAACTGCCCCGGCGGCTGTTGGCTTCATCATAACGGGAGCGGGAGGGCGGCGGCCCCCCGTGAAAGGAGGGAGATGCCGCCCCGGGGCCGGGTTTATGTGGATAACCTGGCTGGCGAGGGTCTTGTCTGGCGCCGCGCGGCGGCGCCGGGAGGTTTGCTTCCGGGAGGTCACCGGGCGCAAACTATTTCTGGGAGGGAGTTATCCGAAACCTGGGCCGAATGCAGTGGCTTCGTTTGAGATATCATCTCCGGTGACTTCCGGATCATCATCCGGGCCGGGCTTGCGAGGCAAGGCCTGCAGCCAGGACTTTACGGTGCTAGCGTCAAACTCGCGTTCCCGGGTCAGAACCGTGGCCATTTCCTGAAGGTGGTGCCTGTGTGGATACAGGAGGGTGCGGGCTAAGTCCTCGGCATGGTCGAGCTGGTCCTGCAGGCGCTTGCGTTCTTCTGCAGTCAAACGGGCAAAGTCCGGGGTCCCTAACCATGCGTTTCCATGAATGCCCAGTCCCAGTTCATAGTCCATCGACAAAGCAAGTTTTGCTGCTTGCGCCAGATCAGATGCCGCGCTGCCGCCTGCCCCGGCGGAGACGGTGCCGAACACCAGCCGTTCTGCTGCGCGGCCTGCGAGGTGGATCGTCATCTGCCGGTCGAAATCCGCTTCCAGCCCGGCGTGCGGCGGCGCGGTACGTTCAGTCAGCCCGCCGGCGGGGGAGAGACAAACACGTTTGATCTCTTCACCGTAGAGCCACGCCGTGATGACGTGCCCGCATTCATGCACAGCGATGCGCTCATCCAGCTGCTTCCGGTAGCTCTGTCCCTGGCCGAGGATCCGCTCCAGAAATCCGGGGTCGAAGCTGCGACCCTGGCGCCGCGCTCGCGCCCGGCCCTCGCGGATGCGGGCGTCGATGACGGCCGGTGTTTGTCCGGCCAGTTTCCGGGACAGCGGACCCAGATCTTGCGGGGAGTCCGGGAAGGCTTGCTCAAGCATGACCAGGATCTGTTGCCGGGTTGGAAGCGGCATCTCGTGATGCAGGTCGAAACGGCCAGGGCGCAGGATAGCCGGGTCGATTTTTCCGGGAAAATTGGTGGCGCCGATCAGCAGGATGCCCTCTTCGCGGTGCAGAAAATCGATCTGCCGCAGGAACTCGTTGATGACCTGCTGGCGGTAGGCTTGATTGCGGTCGCCGGTGTCGGCGCGAGACCCGCAGCTGTCGATCTCATCAATGAACAGCACACAGGGTTTGTGGAACTTGGCATCCCGGAAACAGATCAGCATGGCGGCAAGCATATCGCCAAGGTGGCCGTTGGCCTGCCAGGCGCCAAACGATCCTTGGATCAACGGGACCCCGGCTGATGCGGCGATGGCCGCGGCCAGTACGGTTTTACCGGTTCCGGGTTCTCCGTGGATCAACAGAGATCTGGACATGTCGCTCCACTCGATCTCACCGCGCTGCCATCTGTGCAGGTCCGCAACCAGGTCCGCCGCCGCCTGGTGGGCAGGAGAGGTGCCGCCGATGGCCTCGAGGGTGAGGGCACCGGCTCCGCTTGCCTGCATCCGGGTTCGGGAAATCGCCGTGGCCAGGCGCTCTGCCACGCTGCGCGCATCCGGCGCACGCAGCGCCAGAAGGATATCCGGGTCACCCAGTCGGGCCAGCACACTGTCGTCCGGGAGGGCCGGTTCCACGGCCTTCCGGTCGATCTTTCCGGTTGCGCTGTGGCTGTGCTCCATCTGTGTGATGAGGATGTCGCGGTTCAGCGGCTCCAACTTGACCGGGTTGGGTAGGACCGTACTGAGATTGTCCGGGAGGCTTTCGCCGTCCGGAAGCAGAATAAGCAGCGGGCTGGGCTGCTGCAACGCTTCGCACAAGTTGCGCTCCAACCGGTAGAGATCGCCAGTCCGGGACGTACCAGTTGAGGTTGTAACTTGAAGTACCCGGAGTCTCTGCCCGCGGGGCTGTTCATCTCCGCGGGTGGTGACCTTCCACTCTTCGGGCAGAATACCGCAACGGCAGACTGCCAGGATTTGATCTGCGTCTGCGGTGCGGAACCCGGAAAGCACGGTCACGGCACCCGGAGCCAGCAGAGTGTCCAGGACATTGCGGGATGAGGTGAAGGTGGCGGAAAGGCGCAGCGCGATGAGGCTCCGGCTTGGGGGCAGGACGGTTGCAGGGCGGCTGTGCCCTTGGTCGTCCAGCGCCCATCCGTCGATGCCGATTCCCCTGAGTTGGTCGAGCTCTGCGCTGTCCCGGTGCTGCGCTCTTGGCAGGTCATTGAGCGTGTCCAAAAGTCTGGATTTTGGATGGTCCTGAAAGGCGGCGTCACGTTTGCCAGCTGCGTTGCTTTGATCTGAGATCATCCGGCGCAAGACCTGTTTGCCAAAGGAGACCCAGGCGGGACGGGGAGAGTGAAGCGGGAACTGTGTCATTGGTTGTCTCCGGATAAGATGCAGGCAAAGGGGCGCCGCCCTCCCCGGACTCCGGGTTGGATGGGGCGGCGCTGAGAGGGCGGATGGAGGAGTGTCAGGCGGCGCCGTCCGTGGCGATCTCGTCCAGCATCCGGACGATCTCCGCGGTCACGTCCGCGAAATAGATCTCGCTCCTGACATTGATGGATCCGGCATAAAGAACGGGTGGAGCAATACTGTCCGAAAAGGCGGTCTTAAGACGCGCGTGCAGCCGTTTCTCAGTCTGCAGAGCACGTTGCCCTGTCTCCATAGGGACAGTCTTCAGGATCTGTGCTTCCACGCTGCGGTGCTTCAGCAGCTGGTGGCGCAGCCTGGAATCCGGGTTCCGGGAAAAGCCCAGCTTTACCAGCTGCGCGCCATTTGGAAGCTTGAACCGCATGGCGTAGAGATGGCTTGGCGCGGCAGGCCAGTTCTCTCCGCACCCGCCGCACCCGAAGCGGCCGGTTTGCATGTTGACCCGGGCCACCCTTTGTTCACGTCCGCATTCCAGATGCCGGTACAGACGATAGTTCGGGTCCCCGTCCGGATCGGGGCTGATCAGCTCCCAGCCTTGCGCGGCGGCTTCCTCTTGTTCCTTCCGGCTGTGGCAGGTCTCGCAGCGCACGTCGCAGATCCCCGCGGCCGCGCGCTTGATTAGTTCAAGCTGCCGCCGCAGCCGGTGACCGCAATCCGCGATGTAGAAGCCGTAGTGCCGGTTTTGCGGGTCGCGGCCTGCCCACTTTAGACCTGCGGCCTCGGCATCACCTTGCCAGCGCGCTTCGATGCAATGCGGGCATTGCGGCTGGCTGTTCATTAACACGAAAATTTTACCCATATGCGTTGCCCTGCATATCCGGCAGCGCAGCAACAGGTGGTAGCGGTCTTTGATACGCTTCAGGATATCAAAGCCCTTGCTCGCGGCGGTCTCGCGCCAACGCGCGTGGATGGTGGGCGGGAACTTGGCGGGGGTGGCGGTTGATGTATGGGTCATTGAGAACTCCATTTACGCAAAGCGGGAGAGGGGGCAGGCACCGGATATGGGGCACCTGCCGGGAAAATCTGGAATTGGGCATGACGCGGCTGGGCGCAGGCGGAGAGATCCGCTGCGTTGGCCAGGTCAGGTTATCTCAGGGGGGATTGGGCGGATCAGACCGGCGCGAATTCCGGGGCTGTCACTGCAATCTCCACCACGGCGTCGACTTGCCGCGCCGCGCGGTTCAGCGCTTCGCGGACACCGGGATCATCGGTGGTGAAAAGGTCCCGGTGCGCATACATCAGCTGCTGGAAACGCAGGGCCTCGTCCAGACTCTCAGCTTCGATGAGGAAGTGCAGCAGCATGGCCATGCGCTGCAGCGGACGGTCATTAGGTGAGGCGGTTTCGGCTCCGAAGACGCCGGATGCGAGCAGAAGGCAGTCCTGCCACTGGTTCTCAGCGGCCTCGGCAACCCCACTCGTTGCGGGGTCCCAGCTCATGCTGTGCGACAGGTCGCGGTCCATCGCGATGGCGGAATCCACCGTGTCGATGAGCACGGTAAATGTCCGGAAGATTGGGGTGGGTCTATCGCCCGCAATCGGTGCGGTAAATGCAGTATGCAAGTCTTTTGCCGCGCTGATGCGCGTGGTAACAGGTGCAGTAGCCATGGTGGTCTCCTCAACCGAGATCAGTGTGGTCAGGGCGGAGAGGTGGTAACGACACCTCTACCGTCCGCATATAGAGCATATGCGTTATATTGGAGCGTTGTCAATATACGGCATATCGCTTATTGGAGGTTTATGGCTAAGCAAACCGTATACCCGATCAAAAAGCTCGTTAACCTGACCGAAGAGCAGGCAAGTCGCATCACAGACTTTCGCTTCGTTCATAGACTGCAGTCTGAAAACGAGGCCATCCGCCGTTTGATTGAAATAGGATTGGATGCAAGCGCAAAGTCCAGCGGCGAAGATCAAGCCTAGTGTTCATCGCAACGGCGATCAGGATGCGACTTCTTAAGGCCGCCGAACAACCTCCTCACCTCCAGATTATTGAAAATCAATATGGCATTGCAGGCTCTCGGGAGGATCAGAGCTCAGTTGGCTGCACTACTGGTAGGCAACCAAGGGGCGATTGGAGAACGTCGGTGTCCGTGTGGCAGAAGTTCCACGCTCACCCATTAAGACAATCGAGCTCGGCTCTGATGCAAGGCCGGGAACCGGCCGCGCAAGCACCCGAAGGGCTGCTGGAGCGCCTCCCCGGCGTAAGGGGCAGACGAGGTAGCTTCAGCTACATATAGTCTGTCCCTATGGGGAGCATCTGCGCGCGTGCGGCGCGCCATTTTGTGCTGCCCCAAGTCTCAGAAAAACAATATTGCAACAGAAACCCGATAATTTACAGGGTGTTATGGGTCGGATCCGCTTTTGCGTTTTCGCCGAGGTCGCGTACTCGATGAAAAAAGGAGTACCGCGAAATGGCATACCAATTCATCCATATCGAAACTTATTCCCGCAAGCCGAAGAAGGTGAAGGGAACCAAAGATCAGTGGAACTGTGCGCGTCAGGTGTTTGAGGAAGCGCAGCGCAACCCGGACTTCTCCATGCATGTCGAAAACCCGCGCGCGCCGCTGCCTGTTCTGAGCCAAGGGGCGATGGATGTCGGTGATCTCCAAGCGCTGCATGATCGGCGATGCAGCGAAATCCGGGAAACCGTGACCGCGAAATCCGGAAAAGCCTACAGCCGCAGCCTACGGTCCGATGCGCCGACATTGTACACTGAGATCCATTCACACCCGATGGCATCCAAGGATTTCTTGGCGGATCGGGCAAGGCACCAGAAGGAGATCGCCCGGTGGGCGGACTTGGCTGTGCGGGATTTCCGGAAGCGGATGCCGGAAGGCGTCGCCTTCGCTGGGGTCATTCACCTGGATGAGGCGCATGTTCACATGCACATCCTCGCACTGAATGCGGGCGATCCCCGGTTGGATGCGAACAAGCTGCACGTGGGGAAGGCGGCGGCTGCGGTATACCGGGCCGCGCATGACAAGCCACAGACGCTTTCGTCATTGCCGAAACCGGAATTGCTGCCGAAACCCATAAAGCCGAAGAAGCCGCGCCCGAGCAAGAACCGGGTCACCCAGAAAAAGAATATGGCAAAGCATGAAAAGGCATTGGCCGAATGGCAGGCCGCTTGCGCCAGGGTCGAGGCCGGCAATGCCAGAAAGCTCGAAGAATGGTCCGTAGATAATGGGCGGCACCTGCATGCCGCACGGAAGAAAAGATCCGGGAAAAACCCGGAGAAGGCCGCCTTCACGGCGGCGATGAAAGCCTTTCAAGACCGCTACTACGAAGCGGTCGGCAGGCCCTGCGGGCTTCTCCGGAAGGGGCCAGGCCACGAGCGCCTGACCACCAAGCAATACGCCGCGCGCAAGGCCGGTGCCAAAGCCCGCGCGGAAGAGCAGCTGGCGAACCTTCGGTTCGAGACCCAACTGGAAGTGCGGGAGCAGGCGCTGGAAGCGCGGGCTCGCCGCATCGAGGACGAAGAAAATTCTTTGAAGAAGAAAGAGGCTGAGGTCGGAGTAAGAGAAGAAACGGTGTTGAGTAGAGAGAGGGAGGTTGAAGCCAGGGAACGGGTTTTGGAACAGGAGACAGAGCAGATCCGGCTGCGGGAGGCGAGCTTGACAGAGCGGGAAGCTGAACAAAGCCTCCGGGAAGAAGAGGCGGGGGCAGTACTGGGACGGGCTGAGGCACTTAATTTGGGGTTGGAATTGATCCGAAGAGATCAGCTGCGTTGGGTCCCCGATAGAAAAGGCGATGGGGGCAGGCTGGTGCATGGCCCGCGCGATGCTGCGGAACGCCCGCTGCCTCTGAAGATGCACACCCGGCTTGAACCAGCAATGTCGCTGCTCGAAATCCTTCTGAAGATCATCGCAGAGATAATTGAGGACGCATTGCACGAACAGCGAATGGAAATTGCCCGGGACGCTGAGGCCGTGGCGGAATGCCGAAGGCGGCTGGATTTGCGGGAAGATCCTGTCGTTACCGGGATCTTGCAACGCGGCACCCAAGACCAGAGATTTGATTTTTGACATCGGCGAAAGGTCTGCTGGGAATTCTCAGCCTGGAGGTTATGGCAGTAGGGGGAGTCGCTGCGCTTATGTTGGACGGCAGGAACGCGCAGAAAGCGACCTTTGCAAACTCAAGGTTCAAACGGCGGCAATGCGGGACTTTGCTCCCATTCCCCTTCCAGATGTTTGCTGACGCAGCATTCTATTGCAGATGCGGCACGCTCATCGCTGCGATGCAGCCGATGTCGCCAGACCGGTCATTCAATGCCAGGCTGGCCGAGCGACATGCCGCGCTGGCATTCGGCGGCTGTGAGCCCAGACTACCAAATGCTGTGCGAGCTATGCGGCTACTTCGATCGAGCGATCCAGAACCCATTCTCGAAAGCTGATCATAGCCGGTGTGGGAGGTTTGTGAGCAGGATATGTTAGCCAGTAGCGCCCGGTTTCTATTTGAGCTGGAAATGGTGCGACCAGCCGCCCAGCCTCCAATCGCTCTGCAAACATTGCCGGGGAAAGCAGCGCAACTCCCGCCCCTGTCTCAGCTATGTCCGCCATTGCGATGGAGCTGTCAAAAATCGGGTCGCACAGGTTGGGGCAGACTGAACCGGCTTTGTCAAACCATGCTGGCCACTCATCCGCGCGGTAGGAACGCAAGAGAACTTGGCCGTGCAGATCAGCAGGCTTTTTCAATTTTTCTGCGAGGCGGGGAGAGCAAAGCGGCGTCAACGGTGCTTCCATAAGCGGAACGGCCTCCATCCCGCTCCATCGCCCCGCGCCGAAACGGATTGCCATATCCAAGCCTTCCTTGGAAATATCCACCCGGTTGTTGTTGGTCCAGATGCGGAGGTCGATCCCCGGATGGGCGGTGCGGAAAGGGGCCAGCTGCCGCATCAGCCAGCCAACGGCAAAGGTCGTGACAACTCCCACATGCAGCGTTTCCTGGTACCGCCCGTCCAGAAAACCGTCGAGAACCCGCCCAACCCGGTCAAGGCTGTCGTTGATCACAGGGAACAGGGCTATGGCCTCATCTGTAAGGAGCAGGCCCTTGGGCGTCCTGGTAAACAGCTGAACCCCAAGTAAGTCTTCCAGCCCTTTGATCTGGTGGCTCACAGCTGCCTGGCTGACCCGCAGCTCAATAGCCGCTTGGGTGAAGCTTCCCTGCCGTGCGGCAACCTCGAAGGCGCGCAGGGCGTTCAAGGGTAGATTGGGACGGTCCATGCGCTGGCTTTCCTACGTTCGGGATCGATTGGGAGGGCCGCCTCAGCCTCGCCTTTCCCGTTTGTGACTGCAAGGTGGGAAGCCGCAATGGGTTCATTGGTCTGTTTGCGGAGGCTGGCTGCAGGAGAAGGGCAGGAACGAGCCCGGTGCGCCCTCCATCACCATGATCCAACTGAGCTGATCCGCAACCTCAAGGTCGGCATCATTTGAGGGGCAGGCCGAAACCCGGGCTTGGCAGCTGGTTGCGATGAACGACTCGTTTGAAGCCCGAAACCCTGTGCTGAGCTCAGGGAGGCCCGCGTCGTAACTGCGCCAGGCTTTCGTGTAGATGCTGCATTTTTCGAGAGACCAGGTATCGAGCGCTGCAAGCGGGGGTGCGCAAGCCAGTTGAAGAGCGAGTGCCCAAAACACCTTCTTCATTTGCGGAAGCCTTCAAATAATTGGTGCCGCCGCTGTTTAAGCGGCGGCACAGACCATATTACTGCTGATCTGCAAGCACGCTCTGGATGAAAGCGTAAGTTGCCCGGATGCGTGCTTCGTTCGGGATGTTCCGGTTTGCCAGAACAACCACTCCCAGGTCTTCTCCCGGCAGGAGGGCAACATATGATCCAAAACCATTGGTCGAGCCGGTTTTGTTGAGGATGACGTTCTCTTGCGGGGGCAAGGGCGGATCGAGTTTCTCCATTGGCTGCGGCTTCAGAATGTAGGCGTAGCTGTTGCCTTTAATCATCTGTTCCAAACCGACCGGCCAAGGATACTGCTCCCAGATCATGTTCTGAACGTAGGCGTCTGTCCGGCCCAGCCCCTGCCGGGTTCTTTCCAGAGCAGTGCTGAGGTCTTTCGGGGCATTGGCGTGCCCCAAGTGAAGCTCCAGCAGACGCACCATGTCGCGCGCGCTGGATTTCACGCCATAGGCTTCATCGTCCAGAACCCCGGGATTGACCCGGATTGGACGGTCCGTCTTGCGGTCGTAGCCATATGCGTAGCGCTCCATTGCCTCTTTAGGGACATTCACCCAGGTGCTTTGCAGGCCCATTTCTGGAAACAGATCCTGCTCCACCGTGTCCGCATATCCCATACACAGGACATTGGAAATGATATGCCCCAAGAGACCAATGCTGATATTCGAGTAGCTTCGGGTGCCTGCTTCGTTTGGCTGCCAATCGGCCAGCCAGTCCACGAGGACTTCGGTGCTTGCTGCAGTTTCCGGCACCTGCAGGGGCAGCCCCCCGGAGTTGTGAGTTGCGAGATCCATCAGCGACAGGTCCCCGAAAGCGGAGCCTTCAAGGTCCGGCAGCCGATCTGAGACCTGCTCGTTCAGGTCCACATCGCCGCGTGCTTCAGCCAGGGCGGCCAGGCTGACGTTGAACAGTTTGCTCACCGACCCAAGCTCGAAAAGCGTATCCGGGGACGCTGCAATGTTGTCCTCACGGGAGGCAAGGCCTGCCGCATAATAGTAGGTCTGCCCGCGGTGCGTCACACCGACAACCATCCCCGGCACGTCGTATTCCTCGATAACGGACGCGAAGCTGCTCTCAGCCAGCTCTTGCATTTGTGCGTCGGTCCAGGGCGCGGCGGCGAGCGCAGCCGGAAATGACAGCAGCGTGATAGCTGCAACTGTAAGAAATTTCATGTCTGCCTCATTACTTGAGCCCCCATATGGGCAGGAGCGGCTCTACAGTCAGAGATCGCACCGCTCAAACGAGAAATTGTTGCTCGCACTATTAGATTTTCTATACCCTCTCTGGCGTTGCATCTGCATCCTGAACATCACCTATTAAGGGACGCCTGACCGCAACCCGCTGGCAGGCTTGATGTCCTTTCGGGGGCCGAAGCCGCGACCATGTGCCAGCAGTCAGGCGAACCTGCTAGCCGCTGGGCTGGCGTGATTTAATTCTGCATTCAGAGGTAGAGACTTAGCGACAATGGCACCCGGGAACACACAAACAAAGCACTGGTCGAAAGTTGAGCTGCTGCACGAGACCGTCAAGAACCCCAACATTCATCTTCGCGGGACGCACAGCTATTACAGCGCAGCATGGACCGGCTCGTTCGAGGAAAGCGTCGTGCGTTACCACTACGGCGACGAGTATAGCCTCAAGACATGGGATCCCCTGTGGCCCATCGATCAGCTCTACATCGGCGATTACGTTTGTATCGGCGCGGAGGCGGTCATCCTGATGGGCGGAAACCATACCCACCGGACGGATTGGTTCAGCCTTTACCCCTTCCCCGAAGTCATCCCGGATGCCTACATCGGGAAAGGCGACACCAGAATCGGTGATGGGGCCTGGATCGGCATGCGGGCAATGATCATGCCTGGCATTACGATCGGCGAGGGGGCTGTTGTTGCCTCAGGCGCAGTCGTCACCAAGGATGTCGCCCCCTACACAATTGTCGCAGGCAATCCCGCCAGCTCAATTCGACAGCGCTTTCCGGACGCCTCGGTTGCAAGGCTGCTGGAGCTGGAAATGTACAGTTGGGATGAAGCGAAATTCACTGCTCTGAGGAGGCACATTACAAGCCAGGATATCGATGCCCTGGCTGCGGCGTCGGATGAATACGATCAAAAGCATGGGGCACCGATTTGAGGGAATGGCTCTGGGCGCTCAGTCCGGCATCTCATAGGCATGATGCGTTTGATACCACCCGCGTCCATTTGCGGGGCAATTGCCGCGACGGGGTTTGGTACAGCCTGATTGGAGGTTTCTGGGCCTGTGCCGGTCTGCGCCAAAACGGTAATCGTTAGAGATCGGATGCAAACTCTCTAGGAAAAGTTATGCAGGACCAGAACTCTACACACTCCATGTCCCCCGGAATCGTTCTTCGGCACGCGACTGATCCCGATGAACTGGCTGCTTGCTTTCCGGTGATCTCCACATTGCGCCCCGCGCTCAAGGACGTTTCTGAATGGGTGGAAGCCGCGACAAATATGGCGGCAGACGATTATCGCGTCCTCGCTGCATGGGATGGAGGCCAGGTGCTGGGGTAATCCCCCCGTTTTTGCGGGGGCTTGGTCGTAGAATTTACGCGGCCATCTTCAGTTTCTGTGCAGGTGTCATCCCGCCGTTGCCCATGTTCGGGCGTTCATGGTTGTAGGACCAGAGCCACTCGGTGGCAATCTGCTGAACCTCTTCGATGCTTTCGAAAATGTATAAGTCCAGCCATTCGTGCCGGACCGTCCCGTTGTAGCGCTCGACATAGGCGTTCTGTTGAGGCTTTCCGGGTTGGATGTATGCCAAGGCAATGCCCCGGTTCTCGGCCCATTCCATGAGGGTGCCACTGACGTATTCCGGGCCGTTGTCGACTCGAATTGTCCCAGGGGCACCACGCCATTCGATGATCTGGTTCAGGGCTCGAACAACCCGTTCCGCTGGCAGTGAAAAGTCGATCTCAATGCCCAGTCCTTCGCGGTTGAAGTCGTCCAGAACGTTCAGCAGCCGGAATTGCCGTCCATCCCCCAGCCTGTCGGCCATGAAGTCCATCGACCAGACCTCATTCGGGACCTCAGGCACAGCCAGTTCGTCCGGCTTTTCCCGCTTCAGACGCTTGCGCGGCTTGATCCGCAGGTTCAGCTCCAGCTCGCGGTAGATCCGGTACACCCGCTTGTGGTTCCACCTATGACCCTGCACGTTGCGCAGATACAGAAAACACAGGCCAAACCCCCAAGTCTTCCTTGCAGCCGTCAGGCCGAGGAGCAGGCCGGCGATTTGCTCGTTCTCCCCGTCCAGCTTCGGGCCGTACCGATAGCACGTCTCACTGACATCGAATGCCCGGCATGCCAGCGCAATGCTGACGCCCTTCATCGCCACCGCCTTCACGGCCAACTCTCGGCGCTGAGCTGGCCGGATCATTTTTTTCCGAGCGCCTCCTTCAGCAGGTCGTTCTGCATGCTGACGTCAGCGTACATGCGCTTCAGCCGCCGGTTCTCCTCGGCCATCGCCTTCATCTCACTGATAAGACTGGCGTCCATGCCGCCATACTTCGCCCGCCACTTGTACAACGTGGCGCTGCTCATCCCGTGCTCGCGGCACAGCTCGGCGGCAGGCACACCGCCCTCCATCTGGCGCAGCACACCCAGGATCTGGGCTTCTGTGAATCGTGTCTTCTTCATCGGAATCTCCTCGTTCATCCTGCCGAGAAAATTCTACTTCCGCATCCCCTTAAGATCGGGGGGGATTACCCTGGGATTGCATGTGAATTTCCGGGCAACGGCGACGTACAGTGCCTCGGCGCTGACCCCACTGAAGCTCGCCGCTGTCGATCCTCGTCGTGTCATAGAGATCTCCCAAAAGTTTCCAATCATCGCTGCCGGGTTGAGTTGGTGTACTGCGCGGGAGTTCGCAATTCTTGGCGATCAGGCGATACGGCTCGGCAGATTGTCGGCCCGGCAGCGGCTCGCACATCTCTTCCTGGAACTCTGGCACCGGTTTGCCTTGATCCAGGACGAAAAGGGGAACTGGCTCGAGATACCGATGACCTAGCAAGATCTGGCGGATACGCTTGGAATGAGCCTGGTCCATACCAACCGGTCGTTGAAATCCCTTCGCGATGCCGGTCTCATTTCGGTTACGAAGGATCACGTGCGTCTGAACGATGTCCAAGCGCTAATCGAAATGTCTGAGTTCAATCCCGAACATCTGAGTGAATTCGAGATTTGACGCACATGTCGCCGCCGGCCGCCCGACAGCTGCAATGACCTGATGCAGGTCTGAGCCTCTGCTCTGCCCACTCGTTAGGGTGTTCTGCGAGGCCGCCAGGCATTCCCCTTGAAACTCTCTGGAAGACATCCATATACCATCCACACGGATGGAGAATGGCATGGCGAATGTGACACAGCTGCGCGACAAGCAGCCAGAGAACGAGAAGATCACCATCAACCTGGGGTTTGTCGACCTAGGACGTATCGACCTGCTGGTTCAGGAAGGCTTCTATTCCAACCGAAGCGACCTGATCCGCACAGCGATCCGCAACCAGTTGGACAGCCACGGCGAGGCTGTCAGCAAGTCGCTGGAGCGGCACACCATGGAATTGGGACTGCGGGACTACACCGTCGCTGATCTCGAAGCGTTGAGAGACGCTGGTGAAATGCTCCACGTCAAAGTCGTCGGACTGGCGCGGATCCACCCCGACATCACGCCCGAGCTTGCTCTTCAAACAATCGGGTCAATCACCGTCCTTGGCGCTCTTCACGCCAGCGCAGAAGTCAAGAAAGCACTCAGCGACCGCATCAGGTAGGCCGCCTTACTCCGAGCAAAGGAAACATCATGAAACTTTTCAACGCCGGCGCAACGCGCCCGGCGGCCAATGCCGCACGGCTGTCGGCTGCCAATGATCTGGTGCAACGCACGCTTGCGCAGCATGGCATTGTGCCGGCGGCGGGACTTGGCACACAGGCGGGTTCGCCGGATTTATCATCCCTAGACGCAATGCTTGCGAGGCTCTCAAACCCGAGCTTCCGGTCCGGAACGCCGGAAATCACGGTGCCCGACGGCGCGGCCTTCAAAGAAGATACGTTTGCCTGCGCTTCAGGCAGCCGCCGGTTTCGTCTCTATGTCCCGGCCTCGGCGCGGGATGGAGCCAGCGGCGTGGTGATGATGCTGCATGGCTGCACCCAGACGCCCGAGGACTTTGCCGCCGGGACCGGCATGAACAATTTGGCCGATCAGCATGGGTTCGTCGTGGTCTACCCGGCTCAATCACGCGGTGACAACGCGCAATCCTGCTGGAATTGGTTCAGCCGGGGCGACCAGCACCGGGGGCGGGGTGAGCCGGCCATTTTGGCGGCTTTGGCCCGACAGGTTTGTGCGGAACACGATGTTGCCCGGGACAACACGTTTATCGCAGGTTTGTCGGCTGGGGCAGCCATGGCGGTGATATTGGGCGAAACTTATCCAGATGTCTTTGCCGCTGTCGGCGCGCATTCCGGATTGCCGCTGGGATCGGCAAAAGATGTGCCTTCCGCCTTTGCGGCGATGGCGGGAAACGCGCTGGACGGGCCGGGCCCCGTCCCAGGAGATGACAGGGTTCGCACGATCCTCTTTCACGGAACAACTGACGGCACGGTGCATCCGTCCAATAGCGACGCAATTGCACGGCGCGCCTGCAGGGCGCATGCGCCCCAGAGCATCACGATGACGTCCTCGGGTGAGGAGGCAGGCCGCACTTACTCGCGGGAGACCATCAGTGACACGGACGGCAATGATGTGGTCGACCATTGGACTATCCACGGGCAGGGCCATGCCTGGTCGGGTGGTCAGCCGGGCGGGTCCTACACCGATCCCAATGGGCCGGACGCCAGCGCCGAGATGATCCGCTTTTTCTTTGCAACTTCGGCTGAGGACACATGAGATGCAACATTTGACACTGACGTTCGAGGCGGTGGATGAAGCCAGGCCCGGCGCGAAATGGGCTGCCCGCTGGGCGAGATCCTGGCCTGCCTATGAGGCATGGTTCACCGCGCGCGGCGGAGATGCCGGGCCGTCCCGCGCCGATTGCCGCGCCGCGCTGCGGCGCTACATGCCGGAACTGATTGACACCTATGACCGGCTTGTCACGATTGCCGGCGGGTCCGGCCGGGCGGCGCGGTTCCTGTCCACCTGGTGCCCGCCGCCCTATCTCGGCGGGTGTTCCCTCGCCGCCGTCGCGGACCGGGATGACGTGCGGCTGGTGCGCAACTACGACCTGTCGCCGGATCTCAATGAAGGGCTATTGCTGCGCACGGAATGGACCGGCCGCGCGGTAATGGGCATGGTCGAATTCCTCTGGGGCCTGTCTGATGGCATTAATGACGCGGGTCTCAGCGTGGCGCTGGCCTATGGCGGGAGGTCTGAGACCGGCGAGGGGTTCGGCATCACGACGCTTCTGCGCTACGTGCTGGAAACCTGCGATACCGTCGAAGAGGGGATCGAGGCATTTAGGCGCATACCGTCGCACATGGCCTACAACGTCGTCCTGGCGGATGCGGCTGGCGGGACTGCGAGTGTGGAACTGGCCCCCGGCGGAGGCGTGACAACCATGCCCCAGGCGATTGCGGCCAATCACCAGAACAGTGGCAGCACCGCCGAGCGCCCCGCCTTCACTCGGACGTTCGAGCGGATCACTTACCTGAAGTCTTTGCAGGTTGGTCCCAGCAATCTTGCGCATCATTTTCTTAGACCGCCCCTTTTGCAGGACCGCTATGCCGAAGGGTTCGGAACACTGTTCACATCGGAGTATAACCCCTTAGTACGGTCTCTCAGACTAGTAATTAACGGTACGCAATGGGATCAAACGCTGGATGGCTTTCGGGAAGGGCGCCTTATGGCCGATTATACAAGCGCGAGCAGCAAGCGTGACACCGGCAACATCCTAATAACAGCCCACGGTTCAACGGATTGGTCGCAAGCGGCGATGATCGACTGGGTCAACTGGCAAGGGATTATGCAGCGGGCCGGGGGAGGCAGGTGAGCGAATACCTTCCGGCCGCCTCGTGACCAATCCTCAGCTTTGCGGGGGCAACTGCGAGGATCATGAACCATTGTGCAATTAGGAATTCCGGCCGGAGCATGCTGTAAAACGCTGCAATGATGCCATTGTCCGTGGGCTTTCCAACCCGTGAGAAGTCGAGGGTAACGTCGTGAGCGTCGGGCCAGAGATCAAGGTCCCGCGAGTTGAGCTCGCTGCCATTATCAACACTGATCGTCCTGCGGTAGCCGATCTGCCTGTAGAATAATGAAAATGCGGCCTCGGCTTCTATGAAAAATTGAAGCGGCAAGCCCAGCTCACGACCCGCCGCTTCGCGAAAAACTCTAACTCGCTAACCCGCCGAAATGCAGCAGCCACACGTCCGCCGGGCAACCTAAGCGCACTAATAATCTGCGCGCGGACAGAACCCAAACGCCTTGAGTGGCCGAAGGTTCCATAAAAAAGCGAAATGGCTGTGTAGCGGTTCAAGGGGGCGGCGTTAAAGCTCAATCACAACTGCCGCGGCGATCCAGCGGCCGCGGCAGCTGACCTCTATCAAACCAAAGCCACAACTCCTTCAGTTGATCTTGGAAATCGCCAGGTGCGTCAGCTTGCTGTTTGCGGCCTTCTCCTGATCCAGAATCGACGTCAGCAGATCGTGCGCTTCATCATGGCCGAGTTCTTTGGCCCATTCGCGCAGGGTGCCATACCGGGCAATCTCGTAGTGCTCGACTGCTTGGCAAGCCGCAATCAGCGCGGCATTTTTACCGTCGCCGGTTGCTTCCTTCATCAAGCTTTGCGTTTCCTTGATCAACCCTTCGATCGCATCGCACTTTTCGCCGGAAGGCTCCTCGCCGATGGATTTGAACACTTTTTCCAAAGTCTTCACCTGCCCTTTGGTTTCTTCCAAGTGCTCACCGATCGCCTCTTTCAGAGGCTTGCCGTTGGCCGCCTCCAGGACATCGGGGAGGGATTTCACGAGCCGGTTTTCAGCATAGTAAATATCCTGCAGAGTGTGCAGGAAAACGTCGCTCAGAGTTTTCATTTGCTGGTCCTCACTATTATTTTAGGGTTGACTTGCAGGGGCCGCGGGCAGAAGGTCCGCGGCCCGCTTGATCGGTGCGGTTGGCGGCGACGGTCATCAGCAGTTGGTTCAGGCCGCGCTTCCTCCCGCTGGAGGGCGGTCAGAGGCGGACCTGGCACAGGGCAGCCCAAGTCGACCCAGTTCCTAAAGCACTGGCCGGTGCCCGGCCTTAGAGGCCGCGCGACCAGTCGTGGATTTCGCGCTCGGCTTCGTCCTTGGTGCGGCCATACCGCTCCTGAATCTTCCCGGAGAGCTTCTCACGGTCGCCCTCAATCTGATCCCATTCGTCTCCGGTGATCTCCCCCCAAGTTCGCTGAGCGGAGCCTTTGAGCTGTTTCCATTGGCCTTTGATTTGATCCCAGTTCATGTCAGTCTCCTTTCGCCTTTTCTGCGACTAGGTAAGGAACGTTTTCTTTGGGAGGTTGTTCCCACCCCTCCCCTGGTGAGCAGAAAATGGCTTAGGCACCGTCTGGAGCACGCGCGCTTGAACGTTCGGCTGTTGGGTCTTTTAAGCTGGCAGCGCCGCGACGCGCCGGTCGCGGGGGAAGGAACTTTGCCTCGCGGAAAGTGTTGATATTCTGAAGCTGCTCAGGAGAGAAGAGATGTCGAACGAACACGCAAGCAACGATCCCCAGAAGAATAAAGGTGGCCGTCCGGGCATTAAGCAGGATGACCCCAAGAAACTGCGGCAGAACGCTAAGGATCACTGGAAAGATACCACTGAGACCATGGACGAGGCACCGGCGGCCAGCCCGAATGCTGAAGAGCAGAGCCGTAAGAGCTGACATCAAGGAGGTCATAACCGCCTAATTACGGCCCTGCCGGGTTCCTACCGTCCATCATAATGCTTGACTGAGCTGCCTTAGAGGCGAAAGAACTCAGACATGGTAGCTTTCTCGAACGATCTGGCGTCTTGAGGAGAACTCGAATTCTATCCGGGCAAATGAACGCAGGCGAGATAGTATTGGCCATCCGTCCGTGCATCGACACTTGCATTGAAATCGGCCGCTAGCTGCTCAACCAGCATGGATCCGAGCTTGGAGGATGATATCGGGTCGATAGGCTGGTCTTGTTCAATCCTATTTTTCACGACGATGCGAGAAGCTCCCCCAGATCTCTCAGCGCTCACCTCGATTTCGGCTCTCCCACTTTTGTTCAGGCCGTATTTGAGCGCGTTTGTCACCAGTTCGCTGAGGATCATTCCGAGGCTGGTCGCGAAATCGCTTTGAAGCCGTGCATCTTGGACGTGTCGCGGTTTGATGCCGCTCCTTTGAAAGCATTTATTGCGACAAAGGAGACGATTTATGGGAACGAGACGGACGGATAAATTCCTGGTTTAGATTAGAGAGGAGAAAATCTAGGATGGCCAGCTAGGCCAAAGCCGAAAGTACCGGGTCTGCGCGCTTGCTTCCCCGATTCACGCGGATCAGAACCGGTATGTCGCTCCGAAGATCGCGCCGGACTGGCTGAACTCAAACGGGTTTCCGTTCACCTCATTTTCCATAAAAATGTAGCGGTACCCGCCGCGCAGCCCCCAATTTTCATTAAGCGCGTAACCAGCAGTGAGCAAGACCTGCCAGGTTTCATTTCCGTTGCTGAAGCCGCCGTAGTCGAAAAAGGCAATGCCATGCCAGCGATCCGAGAATGCCGCCCGGGCCCGGAGCCCGATCACGGGATCAACCCAGTTGGCACTGGCGGCGGCGCTTCTCTGGGGCGCTGTGCCGGGCTGCAAGGTCAGCGTGGTGTCCGTGTCGAACCAGCGAAAACCAGCCACCAGATCGACTGCCGCCTGGCCGCTGTCATGCACCCGGTATCCGGCGTACCCGTTCAGGATCTGGGTCGTCATCGACGTGCTCAGCCCCGAGTGCGCAGGCCCGGGTGTGTCGTTGCTGAAGGACAGGTCCGTGTACATGTAGTCGGTGAGAAAGCTCCATTTCCCGTTACTGGCGCCAAAAGCTCCCATAAAGGCAAAGTCCAGATTCTCAAGCGCGTCGCCAAACCTGAGTGCGCCCTCGATCCGCCCTGCGGGTGTATCGATTGCGGTTTTGGTCTCGGGCGCGAACAGGTAGATCGTTGCCTCGTAGTTCCAGTCAGTATTCTGAGCAGACGCGGGCCCGGATGCCAGGAGGCCGGCAGCTGCCGACACGATTGCGGTCAAGATCGTTTTCATAGGCAGTTCCTTTTGAGCTGACGTTTCACTGTGTGCCGGGTGGCTTCAGAGATTGCAGATGCTGGGCAGTTCAGCGGTCCGCTCTGAGGTTCCGGAATTTTGGCAAAAGCACTCACTCGCTATCTCCTTGCGGCGCAGGTTTTCCTTCCAGCTCTGCCTGTGCGGCCAGAAGTTCGGGATCTTCCGGATTGGCCGACAGAGCCTCTGCCACAACCGCGGCGGCAGCAGAACGTCCTTTGGTCGCCGCTGTGATCCTGGCCAGCATCACCCATGCATCCAGCCGCTGCGGGTCCAGCCGCACTACTTCGTGGAACGCGGAAGCGGCCATGCCCATGTTGCGCATGGTCAGAGCCACACCGCCAAGCTGGAGGTGGGTCTCAGGAAAATCGAGCCGGTTTGCCATGGCATCCTGCCATTCAGCCATGGCGGCTTGTAGCTCTCTGGCGGTTCCATTCGGGAGGCGGTTCTCCGTACCACCCAGCATCGCGCGGGCAGCAGCCATGCGCACGTTGCGGGCAGGGTCGGCAAAGACGGCGGCCAAGCGCTTGCCCCTTTCCTGAAGCGGTGCAAGGCGCTGCAGAGAGGCCGCGGCAGCGCGGACAAGCGGATCCGGGTCCCGCAGCAGATCCGTCAGCCTGGCGGCAGACAGCGGGTTGTTGGACCGCTCCAAAAGCCAAAGCGCAGTGGCCCGCACGATGCCCGGCTGGCTGGTATCCTGCGCGAGCGCGGTCAAGTCGCCGGCCGCCGATGCCCCATCGGCACGCCCCCGCGCCAGCACCTCCCCATAGTGCCGGCCACGGTTTCTGCTGTCCGGATACCAAGCGGAAATCTGTGCGGCTGCCCAGGCTGCGTCTTGGCCGCCGTGGCAGGCTGTGCAGGCATCCGGCGCTCCAGTCACCGGCGAAAGGTCTGGCCGGGGAATCCGAAACGAGTGATCGGCGCGCCAATCGTTGCCCATGTAGACGCGTTCTGGCATGTGGCAGGACTGGCACTTCGCTCCAACGCTGCCTTCCGGGTGAAAGTGATGTGCAGGGCTGTCGTAGTCGGCTGCAGTGAGTGTTGGGAAATCCGGATTGCCCGCCGGGCTGTGGCATTGGGAGCAAAGGCCGTTGCCTTCTGCCTTCAGATCCGGGCTGTGTGCGCCGTGGCAATTCAGGCAAGTCACGCCCCGAGCGTGCATCTTAGATTGCAGAAAGGAGCCGTAGACATAGACCTCGTCCTGAATCTGCCCGTCCGCGTGGTAAAGCCCTGGACGCAAAAGTGCGAGCGTGTAGGCATCATGAAAGCGCGTGCCTGGCACCGGGTTGCCGTCCAAGTTGGCTTCGCGTCTGGAATGGCACGTCGCGCACTGTTCGACCGCCTGCCGGGGATCGGTGAAATCCACAGGAAATCCATGGTTTGCGGGCGGCGGCGTCCTTGTCGTTTCCCATGCATCGGCCCAAGCAACGTGGTCCTTCCCCGGTCCGTGACAGGCCTCGCACCCAACGCCCATTTCGACCTGGGTTGATCCATAGCTTAAACGGCGGGCGTCGTAGTTTTTGCGAAACCCGGTGGCGTGGCACTCCGCACAGCGCGCATTCCAGGTCTTGTAGGGACCCGTCCAATGCAGACCGTCCGAAGGCGGCAGGGTCTGGTCCGGGTAAAGGTGGAACCATTTCCCCTCTTCGGTGTCCCAGGCCACGTCGAAACTTTGCAGCCGTCCCGGTCCGGCCTCCAGGAGATATTGCTGCAGCGGGTCAATCCCCGCAACCGAATGCACTTGGTATTCCGCCTGCGATCCATCCTTTTCTGTGACATCGATGTAATATCCACCTTCCGCTCCAGTCTGAAACCGGGCGGTCATGCCGTCATGGTGGAAGGCCGTACCGCTGAAGTCACCTGCGATCGTCTCCCGCGACGGCATTGTCCAGGCCTGAGCGTGATGCGATCCTGTCCAGTCGGCGGCACTGTCTTTGTGGCAGCCGGTGCAGCGGTCTGACCCCAAGTAGCCGTCAAGGCTCTCGGCCATAGCGGGCAGACCCAGCAGCAGGAAAAGGATCAGGACTGCAATCTGCATTTTCGGAGGGCCTTCCGGTTTGCTGGGTCGTTCATGCAAAGGAATTGCGCGGCGGCATCATTTGCCGCTCGGCCAGATCCGCTCCCAATCTCGGGCCATGTCGATTACCAGCCAGCCGCGGCTGGCTGCTTCATCAAGCCCGCGTGCAAGCTGCCCGATATGGCTGTCACGGCCGTAAGCGTATTCGCGTTCGCTGTCAGTATGGTGCAGCAGGATGCCCAGCCGCGCGCCATCGCCCGCAGTGGTCCACTCAAGCATCTGGAAATCTCCGTCGGAATTTCCCACCGCGATCACCGGCCGGCGCCCGATGCGGGCCTCGATTGCAACCGGCTTGCCTGCCTTGTCGTCGATGAAGAATATACCGGGATCCTTCATCACCCGCGGCGGTCCGTCCCCGGCGGAATAGCTGCCGTTTCCGATAGAGCCGATGACCTGTTCGGGCGGAATGTTATAGGCGTTTTGCGAGAATACCCGGATAAAATGCAGGCCGCCGCCTGAGGCGATGTAAGTACGGAAGCCTTCGTCGCGCAGGTAGCTCAAGAGCTCCAGCATGGGCTGATAGACCATATCGTCATAGGCTAGGCCGGTGCCGGAATGCCTGGCCGTGTCCAGCCATCTGCGCACTTCAGTCTGGAACTCATCCACCGTCAGGCCGGAGTGGGTGGTGGAGACGATTTCCAACAGTCCCTCAGTGCCCGAGGCGGCCACTGTCTCCATGTCGCCTTCGGCTGCGGCGCGCAGCATGTCAGATGTGAGCACCTCGGGATCAGCAGCAGCCATTTCCTTCAGCCGGTCGATGGCAAACAAAAGTTGGAAGTAGACCGGCTGCTCTGCCCAAAGCGTGCCGTCATTGTCGAAGGCCGCGATGCGTGCGGCAGGAGTGACATAGTCCGCTGAGGCCGGGTCCGTCACACGTTCGACAAAAGCGATGATCCCGGCTTTGGTGGCCGTGCCGGTCCATGAGGGTAAGGGATCGGCGACCGATACCGATGCAAGGAAAACGGTCATTGACAATGAAGTTAGCAGGGCACGCATCGGGAAAACCTCCGCAAGTGCAGGAAAGAGGATGCCGCAATAGTCAGAAAACACTTTCGCCCCGGCGGAATGCCTCCCCGGGGCGAAAGCCGTGAAGATTTACTGCGAGCCGCCTGGCTGTGACAGCTTCTCCATGACCTTGTCGAGACTGAAGGAAGCCGCCTCTTGCCGTGGCGGGTATTCCTTAAAGGTCTCCAGGAACTGCGCGACATAGGCCTGGGCCGGAACCAGCATATAGGCATGGTCGATCAGCCAGTCGTAATAGGTGTTCGACGTCCGGTAACCGCGTTCATAAGGGTCGCGGCGCAGATTGAAAATCAGCGGCACACGCAAAGGTGTCAGCGGCTCCATCCAGGCCCGGAAGCTTGCCCAGGATTTTTGCTCCAAGAATGTAATTTTCCAGTTGTTGAGCCTAAGGGCCGCGAGGTCGCCGTCATCGGTGAAGTAGAAGATCTCCTTGCGCGGGCTCTCGTCTGCCTCCCCCGTCAGCATCGGCAAAAGATTGTAGCCGTCAAGATGGACACGGTACTCCCGGCCAGCCATTTCCGGAACGGTGACGCCGTTCAGCAAATCTTCCTTGATGGTTTCGTTGCCTGCTGCTGCCAGGAATGTCGGCAGCCAGTCCATGTGATGCACGATCTCGTTCGAGACCGATCCGGGCGCAATACTGTTGGGCCAGCGGACCATTGCGGGCACCCGCCAGGCGCCTTCCCACTGGGTGTTCTTCTCGCCCCAGAACGGCGTCATCCCGGCATCCGGCCAGGTGTTCATGTGAACCCCGTTATCGGTCGAGTAGAACACGATCGTATTGTCGGCGATGCCAAGCTCGTCAAGCTTGTCGAGGAACTTGCCGATATCCATGTCGTGTTCGATCATGCCGGCGGTGTACTCGTCGGCCTTCGCGCCATTGTAGCGCTCATCCGCAAGCGCGCGGTTCTCTTCGCTGACATGAGTGCGGAAGTGCATTCGCGTGCCGCTCCACCACAGGAACCACGGGGTGCCGCCGGCGTTTTGCTCCTCCATCCACGCAATCGCCGCATCCGATGTCTCGTCGTCCACGACCTCCATCCGTTTGCGCGTCAGCGCGCCGGTATCCTCGATATTCTGAGTGATTTCACTTTCGCCGTAGGTCGCGGTCACGTTCAGCACACCGCGCGGACCGAACCGTTCAAGAAACGTCGTGCCATCTGCCAGGACCATATCCCGCGGGAAGTCTTCGTTCTCCGGCTCTTCTTCGGCATTCAGATGGTAGAGATTACCGAAGAACACGTCGAAGCCATGGTTCGTCGGCAGATGCTCATCCCGGTCACCCAGGTGGTTCTTTCCGAATTGCCCGGTGGCATAGCCTTCGGCCTTGAGGAGGCCTGCAATGGTCGGATCTTCGACCTGCATGCCTTCCTCGGCACCGGGCAGACCCACCTTGGACAGGCCGGTGCGAAAGACCGACTGGCCCATGATAAAGGATGACCGGCCTGCCGTGCAGGATTGCTCGCCGTAATAGTCGGTGAAGATCATTCCCTCATTGGCAACCCGGTCGATATTCGGCGTTTGATAACCCATCAGCCCCATTGTATAGGCGGAGATGTTGGACTGGCCGATGTCGTCGCCCCAAATAACAAGAATATTCGGCTTGCCGCCCGCACTGCCTTCCTGGGCAAGAGCCGGCGTACTTCCAATACTCAATATCAGGAACCCGGCCGCGACGGCCCTGGTTAAATGCGAAACTGGCATAATCGGTAACTCCCTCACACTCGCTTACATTGAAACTTGAGGTGGCCGCAGACTGGCACCAAGCGAGAGACATTGCCCGCCTTTGTCCGCCCCGTTGAACTTTTCAAGTGGGGACATTTATCCATAAGTTGAATGAATGGCGCAACACTTTCGTTTTTTTGGGACTTTCTCTCGGTTGCCGGCTCTTGTATCTGGGCCCTTGTGTCTAGGCCGTTGCGGACCGGCACGCCATCAGGAACTGCCGCCCCCTCGCCATGACCTGCAAGCGGCCTGCATGGGCCAGTCAATGGCACATAAGCCGGAGGCCGACGCGCACTGCAGGCTTTCTGGTCATCTTTGTCGGTGAAAGACAGGACACAGACCCGGCCTCTGTGGATGGGCTCCGTGACTTGCCCCCCACTGGTCCCTCGTTCATGAGGAGAGTCTGCGGGTTTGTGATGTGCTACCCAAGACGATTAGAGCTTCCGAGACATCGGACGGCTAGCAACCCGTTCTCTGCACGAAATGCTTAGGTGTCCGTCAGCTCAAGTCTGAAGTTTTACACATCATCAGTTCCTATGCGGATGCGCATCGGCCAGCCCCGGATCCATTGTCCGCCCGCCGCCATCAATGACCCGCCCGCCGGCAACAGCCACATCCTTGATGGTAATCTGCGCGATCAGCTTGCCCTCGATGACGGCATTCGTGTTCTCGATCAACGCTTCATTCAGTCTGTCGATGACATTGACGTTGGTGATGACGATAGGGTCTGCCGGATCGCCCTGCACCCCGCGACCGAAGCCGCGAGGACAAAAGCAGAGGCAACAACGCCGCTTCGAAACATAGCCGTCACTCGATATCGTATTTGTAAATGACGCCGTCTTTCATGATCATGCCGAAGTTCTCTTTCGGATCGCTGATCAGGTCGAGGTTCTCCAGCGGGTTACCGGCAACGAGAATCATGTCGGCATAAGCGCCTTCCTCGATCACCCCGAGCGGGCCAAGGGGATAGGGCGTTAGAGGGCCCGACAGTTTCAGCAGCTCGGCATTGTCACAGGTGGCCATTTTCAGCGTCTCGTAGGGCGTGAACCAGCGCTGCATCTTGGCGAGGACTGCCCCCTGTCGCTTGGCCAGATCCGCGCTGAAGAGCGTGTCGGTTCCGAACGCAATCTTGAGGCCCAGTTCCTTGGCGGTGCGATAGACGAAGTCGGTCCCGTCGGTCACGAATTTATACTTAGCCTTCTGGAATTCGTTCAGCGCAGGAGCGTCCTCGTCATCAAGGAAAGGCTGCATGCTGAGCCATACGTCGTTGTCCTTGAACATCTGCAAGGTTTCACGCGTGGACATATGCGCATGCTCAACGCTCCTTGCGCCGTTTTCGATGGAGTGAACAACGGCTTCATTGTTGATCGCATGGGTCGTGACGTAGGTGCCCCAAGCCTCGGTCGCCTCGACGGCCGCCCTGAATTCCTCACCGGTGAACTGGATGGTGTGAATCGGATCATAGGCCGAGGTGACGCCGCCGCCCGCCATCAGCTTGATTTGGGTCGCCCCTTGCATCAGGTTTTCGCGCGTGCGCTTGAGCACATCCGGAACACCGTCCGTGATATAGAACATGTTGCCACGCTCGAAGGAATGCAGCTCGCCCGCGGCCTGCGGCACTTCACGTGTCAGGCGGAAATCCTGGTGTCCCGCGGTGATCGACAGTGCCGGACCCGAAGGGAAGACCCGCGGCCCGTCAATGAGACCCTGATCCGTTGCCTTGGCGATGTCGAACATCGGCCCGGCGGTGTCGCGCACGGTGGTGAAACCTCGGGACAGCGCGTTGTTCTGAGCCTTGGCCGCAAGGAGGTTCCAGTACCCCTCGCCGGTCAGCGCCAATTGCCCGATCGTCGCCTCTGCAAAAATACCGTGCCAGTGCGCGTCGATCAGGCCGGGGATGAGCGTGTGGCCTTCAGCGTTGATTTCAAACGCGCCTTCGGGCGCTTCAATATCCGGTCCGATCTTCTTGATCAGCTGGCCGCTGACCAGAACGTCCGCACTTGAAAGCTCTTCATCGCAGCCGTTGAAAACCCGCGCGCCGCGGATCACGACGTTCTCGAACCGCATCTTGACGTTGGTCGTTTCAATTTCCCCGACCACCCCTTCGGGCAGGACAGCGTGATTGGTGCCATGTGCAAATGTTGCCGCGGGAGACGCGGCAAGTGTCGTGCAGAGAAGATAGCTCAGGATTCTGTTGGTCATGGTGGTTTCCCTTATTCAACTGATGAGTAAAATTCGGTTTGACCGCACGTGGCGCTTCTTTCGAACGGTCTGCAGCGGGCCAGACGCGACCGGCTGTGACGGGATTGACTGGCAAACCTATTTCCTTCGGGACAGAATAGCTCTGCGCGATCAGTGGCGGACCTGATTTAGAGCAAGCCGTCGGCGGAAAATGCCCGGCATCAGAAATTCAGCACCTTGTAACCGACCTGGAGGGACCATTCCGCGGGCCGGTCACCGCCGAAGAGAATCCCGGGTTTTATGTACACCTGACTGTCGCCGCCGAATGCCTTGCCCGTCAACATGCCTGCCGTCACCTGAAGGCTGCCGAAGGTCGCATCCGTTTCCCAGTCGTGAATGATCGCGGGGTCGAAGGTCAGGTAGAACCGCGGATTCTTCAGCTTCGGCACATAGTAGAAATCGACTGTCGTCGTGTTCACGTCGATCCCCTGATCGTTTCCGCCCTCAAGCCCGAAGGTCTGAACCCAGGCAGGCGCGAAGATTGCGCCATTGTCGAGAAACCAGGCATAAAAAACCGAGGTTTCGCCCGCAAACTGCCCATACCCGGCAGTTTCGGTTTCCGCAGTGTCCAGAAACAGTTCGAAGGTGAAGGCCGCGCCGTTCTTTGCGGTCAGGTGAAACACATCGATATAGGTGACACTCACGTCGCCCAAGGTGAACTCAACACCCGGTACACCGCCATAGATTGGGTTTGCATTGAACGGGCTGTCCGAGCCTGGCACGGTGAACCTGAACGCGCGTTTCCCGCTCGCGCCAAATGGCTGAACGTAGAAGGCTTCAAACAGGCCCGTGTTCAGGCTCGAGTTGATCTCATTGTATTGGTACTGGATGCCGAACTGCGTCGTCAGCAGAGTCGGGTTTGTGCCGTTGTTGATCTCTGCCGGATCCTGTTGGGCGCTGGCGGGGGACGCCAATGCAGCCAGCAACGTCAGTGCAGCGGCCGCCAAAGTGGTGTTTTGCGACCTCAAATTGCAGGAGTTTTCGTAAGGAAGGGCCTCTCCCGCGCGCGGTCTCGCTATCTCACTCATCACCGTGTGTCCTTTCCGTTGTTCGTATTTTCGCGCCAGTTCCAGAGTGCGCGCGACACACTTCGAACAGGGCTGCGCCAGGGGATTCACTCCGTGCTTCGTTGCAGGTGCATCCAGAATTCGTGGTGGAGGTCCTTCAAAATTTCCTCATATTCCCCTGCGCGCGCCGGAAGCTGCTCCCACCGGCCCCGTGCTTTCTCGGCCATGCAGATCTCTTCGCAGACCGACAGGAAATCCGAATCCTCTCCTGCGAGCCGGATGATTTCCGGTCCCTTCTCAGGGTGTCGTTCCACCAACTTGCGCAAAAAGGATTCCATAGCCGTGTGCTCCCCGGCCAGACTTCAGCACGCTGGGTGACATGTTTTCTACGTTGCTACATGTAGACTACATAGAGAAACGGCCGGTCTGCAGGCAGTTACCGATCGGACGGATCCGTGTTAAACTACTGTCGTCATTGCTGATCCAAGGGAAAGGCGACAGACCGTGCCACGCCGCCAGGAAACGACGAGCTTGCCAGCCTCCCAGGATGACATCCGCAGTCAGCTTGATCGGATATTCGATTACGGCGGTCTTCAGGCGAGCGTTCGGCGCCGCAGAATGCTGGACTACATTGTCGAGGAAACCTTGGCCGGCCGCAAAACGGAGCTGAAGGCTACGACTATTGCCATGGCGGTTTTCGGTCGCGGCGCGGATTTCAACCAGCAGTCAGATCCAATTGTGCGGCTCGAAGCACGCAAGTTGCGCCGCGACCTCGACACCTATTATGCCGGGGCAGGACGGGATGATCCGATACGCATCAGCATCCCGAAGGGCCACTACATTCCAAAGTTCACCACGCAACAGACCGCAAGACCGGACGGGCATCTGCGACCGGAGGACCCGGGGAACACTGGCAAGCGAATACCAAAGCCTGATACGGGGTTCGGGCTGCGCATCGCACTGATTGCTATCGGCTCTATCTTAGTTGTGGCTGCAGTCCTTGTGTGGACCGCCCAGCCGGAACAGCACACACCCATAGGCACCACAGTTTCTGCCGGAAAGGTAGCAATTCTGGTTGAAGATTTTGAGGCTCGCGCAGGCGACGACCTCGTTTCGCTTGTTGCGTCTGGACTTACACATGACATTGCCGCAGCCCTAATCAGGTTTCCGGATGTTGCTGCCTATCTGACACCGGATCGGACTGCACGGGGCTCAGAACTTGTTGCGCCAGCAGGCAAGCCGCCCGAAACGAAATTCGCCGTGACCGGAAATGTGTGGCGAGAGGGCAGCAAAATACTCATCCGTGCCGAGCTCATCCGGCGTGCCGACCTGAAAGTCCTGTGGAGCGAACGTTTCACCATGGGCGCCCAAGGCCAGAGCATCACCGGTATTCAGGACGCGATTTCCTCGAAGATTGCTTCAGCCGTAGGTCAGCAGTACGGCTATGCCCTGCGTGATATCCGTACCTCCCAGCCAGCAAAACCCAACGACCCGGGCCTTCGTGGCTTTGCCTGTGTCTCCAGCGCGCAAATCTACCGGCGCACTTATCATCGTGATGAGTATCAGGCGGTGCGGGAATGCCTTGAGGCAACCGTGCGTGATGATCCCGATTATTCCCGGGCTTGGGCCATGCTCGCCTACCTTCGCAACGATGCCGCCCGTTTCGGCCATGAGAAGGAGCTTTCCCGGGACGAGGCCTTTGACCTCGCACGGGAGGCCGCGATGCGTGCGATAGACCTTGATCCTCAGGATACTGATGCGCTGCAGGCGATGTCCCATGTCGAGCAGTACGCAGGACGCCTTGAGCGATCAATTGACTTTGCGCATCAGGCTGTGGAGGTGAATCCGAACGATCCCGCCGCCCTTGCCAACCTGGCAATCCGGTATGCAATAGCTGGACGGTTTTCGGAGGCAGTGCCTGTCATGAACCGTGCTATCGACCGGTCCGTGGCGCCGCCGCCGTTCTACTATCACGTGCTGGCCGCAGATCATCTCATCAAGAAGGAGTGGCCGGACATGCTTGCCGCAGCAGAACGGGCATCTGCAGATGGCTGGTCCTTCGGCCAGGCAATGCTCGCCATTGCTCACAATCAGCTTTCCAACGACCGGGCCGCTCAAGAAGCCCTCAAGAAAATGGCCGAGCTTGATCCGCTTCTATCTGACGATCCGCGAACCTGGCTTGAAAGTCATAGCATGCATGCTGCCCTTGTTGAAGCCGTTGTCACAGGCCTTTCTGAAGTACGAACAGCTGTTACGGAATAACAGATGGAGCCATGTGTCCCAGGTGTATGGAGTTTCCGAGTTCAGCTGACAGACTTTAATCTGTCTGGCGGCCGAAGGAGGAACCAGCGTGGACAAAGAAGCTCTGAGGGACATCGCGCGCAAGAAGCGCGTATTTGCCTATGCTGAGGAAATCGGCAACATCGCTAAGGCCTGCCGGTACTTCGGCATCAGCCCGGAAACCTTCTGTGACTGGAGTAAACGCTACGCGACGCGCGGCGACGCGGGCTTGGTGAATTCGAAACCCTGCCCGCAGAACCCCAAGCTTAGAGTGCCTCAAGCCATTGAAGCCAAGATCCTCTACCTGCGCCGGAAATACCACTTCGGTCCGGCGCGGATAGCCTGGTCGCTGGAACGCTATTTCGACATGAAGGCTTCCACCAGCGGCGTCTACCAGGTCTTGGTGCGCAACGGGATGAACGTTTTGCCGAAAGGAAAGCGGACCCGCGCTGTGAAATCCTTCAAGCGCCATGAAAAGCGCGTGCCCGGGCGCCGCGTTCAGATCGACGTGAAGTTCCTGACCTTTCACAAGGGCGGCCGGAAAATCAGGCGCTACCAGTTCACGGCAATCGACGATGCGACCAGGGCCGGTGTTCTGCGCGTATACGACCGCCACACGCAAGCCAACGCCATTGACCTTGTTGATCATGTCCGCCGGACATCTCCCTTCCGGATTCACACGGTACAGATCGACAACGGCCACGAATACCAAGCTAAATTCCACTGGCACTGCGAGGATCTTGGGATGACCCACGTCTATATCAAGCCACGTTCCCCGCATTTGAATGGCAAGGTGGAGCGCAGCCATAAAACCGACGCGGAAGAGTTCTCGCAGCTTGTTGGCTACGTCGACGACATCGACATCCGAAGCAAGCTGAAAGAGTGGGAAAGCTACTACAACTGCCACCGGCCGCATGCTGCCCTGAAAGGAAAAGCGCCCTTCGAAGTCCTGCGTGAGCGCCTTCTCTCAGGGCCGGGGAAAGTCTAAACTTAGACGCCAGCCGAAGTTACGGATGCCACAAGCTGCTGTCGCACATGGGCGATGCACTTGCGGCAGCGTAAAGGGCTTAGAAGTTTCCCTTAGCCGCCTCGGTCAAGATTAGCTTGCCCAGCGTCAGGTCAGACACCGCACGCCGCAGCCGCTGGTTCTCCTTCTCAAGCTGTTTCATTCGTTTGAGCTGAGACCGACCCATTCCGCCATAGAGCTTGCGCCACCGGTAAGCTATCCAACAGGGGATCATCGTATCAACCCTACCACGCGAAAGAGCGGCATCATCGTTTGGAACGGCTGCCATATGGAAGGAGTTCATCCTAGTACCAAAGGGAGAGAGACATGCCCGGCATGAGAGATCGACTGCGCGCAACAGCCACTACGCCAAGGGTTTCTGATCAGCGGAATGATAAAGAGCCCGTGGCTGAGACCGCAGCCGTCGGCACTGCAGCACGATTAATAAAATCCCTGTTCGCTGCGTTCGGCCGTCTCACCTGGAAACAGCGTGCAGCGGCGGCGGCAACTGTCGCCGCGGTGGCGGGCATTGCTGCGGCCGCCATCGCCCTGGCAAGCCTTGAGGATTTGGCCGATCTTGAAGCGAAAGCGGAGCCTGCCGTGCGCTTTGAAGATGCCGCAGGCGAACCTCTGATGATGCAGGGCGAGAAGCCTTCGAATTATGCGGCCCTCGGCCAGGTTCCTGAAGATCTCACCAACGCCGTCATCGCAATCGAGGATCAGCGCTTCTACGAGCACGGCGGGCTGGATTACCGGGCGATATCGCGGGCGCTTTGGGCCAATGCTGCAGCGGGCGAAATCGTGCAGGGCGGCAGCACGATCACCCAGCAGCTAGTGAAAATCAGCTATCTCGAGCCGGACCGCACCTATCGGCGGAAACTGCATGAAGCCCTGCTGACGCGGCAGTTGGAAGCCCGCTACAGCAAGGACCAGATCCTCGAAATGTACCTCAACCGCGTGTACCTGGGCCACGGCGCCCGCGGCGTGTCCGCTGCCGCACAGATTTATTTCGGCAAACCGCTTGAGAAACTGACCACCGCCGAAAGCGCCGCGCTGGCGGCGGTTATCCGGGCGCCTTCCGCCGTCAACCCGTTCACCGACCTCGCCGCGCTGAAGCAGCGGGCCGAGCTTGTGCTGCGGCAGATGCAGGGCATGGAGCTTCTGGACGGGCCGGGGTTCAATCAGGCGATGGCTGATCTTACCGTAATGGCGCCGCAGCCGGCCGGAATTGTCTACGGCGGGTGGTTCTCTGATCTCGTGGCCTCGCGGTCTGCAGATCTTGCTCAGCGCTTCGATGGCGCTTCCAGTGTGCGCACAACACTTGAGCCGGAGCTTCAGCGCCTGGCCGAACGGGTGGTGAGCGAGGCGCTGGCCGGGCATGACATGCAGGCTGCCCTCGTGGCCCTGCGGCCGGACGGGCGGGTCGCAGCGCTTGTTGGCGGCCGGGATTACCAGGACAGCCAGTTCAACCGGGCCACCCAAGCACGGCGGCAGCCCGGCTCCACGTTCAAGACCTTCGTCTATCTTGCGGCATTGGCCGAAGGGTACAGGCCCGGGGACGTGATCGAGGACCGGCCGGTGGAAATCGACGGCTATGAACCGCAGAACTTCGATGGCCGCTTTCACGGGAAGGTCACGCTCCAGGAAGCATTCTCGCAGTCGCTCAATGCCGCGGCCGTGAATCTGGCGGGCCGGGTCGGGATCGGCAAAGTCGCGGAAACCGCCCGTCTTCTGGGCATCGAGGCCGAACTGACCGAAACGCCGTCCTTGGCGCTTGGCGCGTCGGAAGTCACGCTTCTTGACCTGACCGAAGCCTTTGCTGCCATCGCCACCGGCACGGTCCCCTTCGAGGCGCGCTTTGTCCAGGGGATCACTGCGGGGGAGCCCGCACATTATTATCCGTTCAAGTGGCAGGCGCCTGCGCCCTCGGAGGAAGCCGCGCGGCTCATGCAGCACCGGGGCGACATGGTGACTCTGCTGCGGAATGCGGTCCTCAGCGGAACGGGCCAGGCTGCTGCGGCCGTGCCCGGCGCGGCCGGAAAAACGGGCACCAGCCAGAACCACCGCGATGCGCTGTTCGTGGGCTTTACGGAGGATCTGATCGTGGGCGTTTGGGTTGGCAATGATGACAACAGCCCGATGGAAGGCGTGACCGGCGGGCAGCTGCCCGCCAGGATCTGGGCTGCCTTTGCCGCGGGTGCCGGAGCCGGTTCCGTGGTGCCGGACGCGGCGGATGCGCTGCCCGTTGCAGCCGCGGACGGTTCAGAAGACGCTTTAGAAACGGCCGCTGGCGATCCCGCTACCGCCGATGCCGCCGCCTCCCGCAGCAGCTCAGGCACCCGGTTTCCGCCGGGCACTGGCCACGTGGTTGTGCGCGACGCAGAGCACGCGCGGGCAACCATCCAGCGCATGGTGCAGAGCGGGAAGCCCATCAGAGCCGCTGAGCTTCGTGATCTTCTGATCGGGACGGTGAACGGCGCAACCGCATCATGCAATGTGCGTGCCTGCCAGCGCGCTTACCGCTCGTTCCGCGTCTCGGACTGCAGTTTCCAGCCATACGGCGGCGGCCCGCGCCGACTCTGCACCCGTTGATGAAGCGCACTGGGTAAGCAGAAGGCTCCAACGCCTTCGTTGCGCCGGGGTTTCAGGGGGTATTTCTCGATAGAGAAATTCTGTCCGCGTTATTGCGCGGAGGCCCGTTATCAGGCCCCGTACGCAGGCCGCGATAACCAGCTTTCGAGCGCTGCCAGCAGCGGTGAGACGTTCTTTGAAAGTCCGGAAACGCTGGCGTGCCGCCCGGCGGGATTCCGGTTTCGCGTTCACTCTAGTCCCTGGAGCGGGTGATCCTGCCCCCGCCCGGGGGCGCGCGCACGGCCTTCGGCTTCCGTTTGGAAACCGGGCCAGGCTTTCCGAGTTTGCCTAAGGTCATTCAGTCCGGGTTCGGCTGAAGCGGCTGGATCCGCGCCGTTCTGCGCCACGGGGACGTCTGGCTTTAAGGCAGCCAAGGCATATTCTCAGCCGGGCAGGACAGTATGGCAGCCTGGCGGACGTGACCCTTCCACGCGGCTAAGCTGCCGGGCTCGCATGAAACAGTGTCCAAATCCTGCTCCCGCAACCATCGTTTCCGACCAAGCCCTCGCCACCAGCGGGGGCTTTTCCGATTCAAGGCCCCCCAAAGCCATCAGCCCCGCCAATTCCCCAACAAGTTCAAGCTGATGGCCGCCCGGCGCTGCACCGTCCGGAACCATCCGCACCTCCGAAATCAGCGCCCGCAGCGACGCTGTCGCCTCCCGCCGCACCTCCGGCGCGTTCAGGGTGACCTGCCCCCCGCTGGTCCCTCGTTCATGAGGAGAGTCTGCGGGTTTGGTTTTGGTAATCGTCGGTCTCGGGCTTGGCAAGCGCGGCAGGCGCGGAGCCCTCAAATAGCTCAAGCGCCTGCCGCGCTTGCATTGGCGTTCTGTTCCCCAGCGAAGAATGCGGCCTGACGTTGTTGTAATCGTAGCGCCACAGCGCCAGCTTGCGGCGGGCATCGTCCAGGGTATCGAACAGCTCTTCATTGAGAAGCTCGTCCCGCAGGCTGCCGTTGAATGACTCGATAAAGGCATTCTGCTGCGGTTTCCCGGGGTCGATGTAATACCAATCCACGCCGTTCCTG
>MRWF01029242.1_pt1 | contig 35697 bp, 35 predicted proteins | sample 1013331 | NCBI WGS metagenome assembly MRWF01 (sample SAMN06117577, study PRJNA244670) | biofilm metagenome | biome: Water; feature: Cathode Biofilm; material: Biofilm; isolation source: microbial consortium enriched at the cathode of a solar microbial fuel cell | place: USA: District of Columbia ... | reverse complement strand
CTGCCTCTCGCCGCTCCTTCGGTGCCGTCAGCTTTTTCCCAGCAGGTCTTTCAGAACCACATTGTCGAGCATCGTGTCTGCCAGCAGCCGCTTCAGCTTGGCATTCTCATCTTCCAGCGCTTTCAGCCGCGCCGCCTCCGATACCTCCATGCCGCCATACTTGGACTTCAGCTTGTAAAAGGTCGCCGGGCTCAGCCCATGCCGGCGGCACACCTCCGCCGTCGGCATCCCGGCTTCCTGCTCTTTGATCATCCCGATGATTTGCGCCTCGGTGTAACGGCTCTTACGCATTCGTCTGCTCCTACATAGGTTGGGCAGACTCTACATCATGGTGAGGGATTTCGCGGGGGGCAGGTCAATGAATTTGAAGAAAAACGTAACATTGGGGGCAAGCGCTCTCGCTATTTCCGCCACTATGGTTTCAGCTGGGGAAATCGAACGACGCGGCGATCCTACCCAAATCTTGTTTCACAAGGGAAAGAACTACCTCGAATTTTCGGCGGCAACTGTGAATCCGTCGGTATCAGGTGTCGCCTTACCGGGCATTCCGGCCGGTCCAACCGGGAACATCACCAACAGCTACAAGTCCTACGCACTTGGCTACAAGCACGAGCTGAACGAGCGTGTCTCACTGGCATTCGTCATTGATGAACCGATTGGAGCGTCTGTGTCCTACGCCAGTCCTCTCGCATTCTTCGGTGGATCAAGCGCAGAGATCTCATCTATCGCCTACACCGGCCTGGCCAAGTACCAAGTCAATGACAGATTTAGCGTCTATGGCGGCCTGCGGTTCATTGGAGTTGATGGAGCTGTAACCGTTGTCTCTCCGGCGTCTGCGCCCAGCCCCTACAGTCTCAGCGTGAACAAGGACTATCAGCTGGGCTACCTTGCAGGTGTCGCCTATGAAATTCCGGATATCGCGTTCCGCATCGCTGCGACCTACGAGTCAAAAACTGAGCATGAGTTCCGCGACAACACGGGTTCACCATTTCAAGTGGAAATCCCGAAGTCTTTCACGCTGCACGCCCAGTCGGGGATCTCGGCCAACACCCTACTTTTTGGTTCGGTCAAGTGGCGCGAATGGTCAAAATTCAAGATTCAGCCGGGTGACTTTTTCTCCCTGGTTCCAGGCGTTGGCGCTGTAAACACTCCGATTGCAAAGGGGACCAGCGATATTTGGACCTATGAGCTAGGCATCGCACACAGTTTTAGCGAAAGCTGGAGCGGCGCGGCCACCATAGGATACGAAAAGGACTTGGGAGATATCGTTGGCAACTTCTCCGGCCGCGATGGATATGTCAGCTATGGCCTTGCCGCTATTTATGAAGTTGACGGCTGGAAGGTTACAACCGGCGTCCGCTACATCGACATCGGCGATGCTAATACCTCGGTCTCTTCGTTCGCGGATAACGATGCGATTTCAGCTGGTATCAAAGTCGGCTACACATTCTAAGTGAGCCAAATACATCACCTGACCGCCGCCGAACTGCTGCAGCTATCACTCGGCGGTGGTCAGGTCTCTTTCGCTGCTAACTGCCATTTCATTGGAGAAGTGGAGTTGAGCCAATTTCAAGCCGCGTTTGCGTCTATAGAAGTCGTTGAGAACAGGTCACAGATTTGGGTCAGTATTCTCTCGCGAGCCTCTGAACACTCCAAGAACAGCTCGTGCTTGGCGCCGTGTATCAGCTCAAACCGCCCGTCAGGCCAGCGCTCCATGCGATTTTGAATTGCTGAAATGCTGACAACTTCATCTTGGTCACCGCAAAAAGAGATGCAAGGAACCGCAGGAGAACGCACCTTTGACAGGCTCTTTGTCTCCTTGAGCGCCTGGAACAACCACCCCATGCTTGGCCCGCCAATTTGCAGGTCGGATTGCGCTTCGGCCTGGTCTACCCAATACTGATACATTTCGGGGTCAGTAGTGAGCCTATTGTTTTTAAACTCATTTTTGAGAACATAGCTTTCACCGGTATAACCTGGGGCATAGCTGTGCCCCTTTCCTAGGGCTCGAGCGGCCCAGGTTAGAGGCCAAGCAGCCATGCGCTCAACTGCGGAGAGATGAATATCGAACATCGGAGCGGTAAACGCACACGCATCAACAGGTAATCCTTCAGTCAGTGCTCGAAACCCAATGCATGCGCCCATCGAGTGCCCGACCAAATTCCATGGCTTCGGCAGATCCAACTCTTCCGCAGCTTGGACCATTGCAGCGACATCCATCTGGAAGGCAGAAAAACTGTTCACATGCCCTGTCCGCCGGTCCTCTGTGAACCGCTCAGCAAGTCCCTGGCCCCGCCAATCAATGACGATGGTCGTATAGCCTAACTCATTGAATGCAGATGCTGTACGACCCCAAATTTCAACATACTCCGCGCGTCCAGGGAACAGAAAAACTGTTCCTTTTCTGGGCTGTTCAGCTCTCCACAATCCAACACGCAGGCGAACACCGTCTTTCGCATGTACCCAATATGCACTGCCGTTTGCAGGCCCCTCTGCCAGTTCTGGATAAAAGGTTGCTTGTTCCATCAAACTAAATTCCTACCAGTCTTCATTTCCTTCGCCCTACCACTGTTGCAGGGCAGTACGCCAGTCACGGAAGCCAAAATACCGTGGAAGCATCTGTGAACATCTGCTTGTCCGGCTCAGTTGAATTCACTCGCTTGTTTCAATTTCTCTTCAGGAGCCCGAGTGCGCCACAAGAGACCGTAAGCGGAAATTACTACACTCCCGAACAACAGTATCGAAAATCCATAGAATTTCCCGACAACCATAAAGTTGACGGCGAGCAAAACAACAACTGAAACCATCTTGAACCACAATGCCTTAACTTGGCCCACCAACCATTTTACTTGCGAGTTCTCTCCCAGTCTTTGCCCCTCCTTTGAAGAGGCGCTGCCGTCCAATACCCAATAAATCTGAGCGAAGCAGGCGAAGAAAACAAAGCAAGTTATGAATGTTAGAAGAAAACTAGTGAAAAATGGACTTGGGTTTTGCTCAAGCCAAGACCACCCATCGCTTTTGACGCCCAAGGCTGTTAGTGCATCGCCAACCAGCCAATCTAGCATGGTCTCCCCGTCCGAAATCAAATAAGCAGCATTCACCTTGATGCATGTGGCAAGCAAAATCCCCAAAACCACGCAACGGAAAACTCCGGTCATGATCTTGGTTCCGTTTGCACGCACCTTTCTTTGATAGATCTCGTTGGGCTGCAGCTCAGGATTTATGAAGATTCTATAAAAATCATTCGCCAGAGTATACAGCAATAGCAAACCAATAAAATAAAACCAGTATATCATGCCAGAAAACAAGAACGCGAGCATTGACACAAAGATTGCTTCAGAGGTTGACATGACATCTGGACGTGAGATTGAGACAAGTATCCAGTCAACCATCGGATTTTCGGAATTACTCTCCAGTAGTGGTCGCAGGTAAACGCCATACCATTGAAGAGCAAATATTATTAGGAAACATATGAGGAAAATCGCCCAATAGGAAAATGAAAACGACTCCACTTTCTGTGCCCAGCTATTGCTCTCACTGATGCTAGTTTTAGTTACTGCGAGCGATGGGCGTCTCTCCTCTTTCCAGAAGGTTAGCAGCTCCGACACAAGAATTAGGAACAGTGGCAACACGGCCATCTCGCCAACCGTCCAGCTGAGCGACCAATAGAACCCTACTTCCTTTTCCAGCCCATCTACCGGGCTGTAGGTGACACTGTGGACACCAAAAATAAATGCCAGGAACCAGAGCACCCCCCCAGTCGTCCACACCGCAACCGGCAAGTTCAGTGAACTGCGGCCGTTGAACAGCGCTTCCGATTGTCTGGCCAGGTTGAAACGCCGCCGTGATGGCGAGCCTATAGCGTCTAGAGCTTCGGGTGCAGTAGCCTGGTCAAGCTTCGGAATATGAGGAGCATTCTGTGGTCTGGCCGGCGTATGTGGCTCGGCGGCTTGATTGGCATCAAAAACGGGCTGCTCCCCTCGGCTTTCCGCCTTTCCCTTCTGTTTCCTCCGGGCCTTCAATCGAGACTGAGACGCGCTAAGCTCCACCTGCCATTCGCTGGTTCCCTCGGGATCAGCGCAGCCAAACACTATGGCGAGCCAACGAATGTTGGTAGGGCCGATGCCCCTTTTGTTGTTTTCAAACCAAAGCTGAACTGTCCGTAGATCGACGCCTTTTCGGTTTGCATCAATCTGTGAAATTGCATCCGCAAGCAGTTCGGGTGTCCACGGGCCGATGGGATAACCATCTTTGTTCGCTGGCCGACCTACGCCTGCAGTTGTTGCATGAATGAACAGCTCCTTGAAAGTTTCTCCGCTTTTAGGTGGAGATTGGAAAAACTTACCGTTCTTTATCAAAGGCTTATACTCTTGGATTTCGTTTGGTTTCGTTGCATTTCGTTCGTTTCGTGCGGCTGACGTTGATTAGCGTATCTAGCAGCGGGATTCAATTTTATGGTGTGGGAACCAATGAAAGACGGCATCAAAAAAGGCATTGAAGCGATGGGCGTGCGTTTCGGGAAACCGCTAAGTGGGTATGAACCTGCAACGCGTACTTTGGAAACGTGTGAAGGTTTCAAGGGAAAAGCTGGCACGGAAGGGAAACGTGTCAGGGAACAGGCAGTACCGGTCGCCCAAGTCGAAGATGCTATGGGCAAGACCGGAGTTGCCTACGTTTGGAATACCGGAGAGCTGGAGCTGAGTTGGATTTGAACAGGTGTTTGAGGGGCGAGCAGTGCTCCTGGATGTTCGTTATTCTAAGCAATAGCGAAAGTTATCCACAGGGCAGTGCCGCTGCTGGAAAAATTTGAACGTCTCTGGGGGTGTTAAATTGGTGTTAGATTCAGTGTTACGGGTCCGCCAACATCAAAATTTCGCAACAAAAACAAATGAATACAGATACCCCCTGTGTGCAAAGTGGTGGTGTAGCGTGTGTAGGGTGGTGATTCACTGTGTGCAGAGTGGTGATTCCTTCAGTTGCGTCGAAGATGAAGGAAGGGCGCTAGCGTGTGTGAAGTGTCGTTCATTTTGAGCGGATTGTGTGTGAAGTGTCGTTTCGCACATGTGTGTGTGAAGTGTCGTTTCGCTTGCAAGTGTGTGTGAAATGTCGTTACTGCATCCCAAGCGTGGGTGAAGTGTCGTTTTGCCTTGGCGTGTGTGAAGTGTCGTTTTAGGGTTGGGCGTGGGTGAAGTGTCGTTACATCGCCAAAAGCGTGGGTGAAGTGTCGTTTCACACATGTGTGTGTGAAGTGTCGAAAGGAAGCGAAGAATGAGTGACTATCCTCTATTGCCGGACCGGCATCCGCAGGGAGATTTCTTCGTTTGCGATATTTTCGACGCGGCGCCTAAGGGTGATATTGGCTCGATGGAGCACCCGATTTTCTCGCTATCAACAAAGCCTGATCACCGGCCGCGCAAGTATTCCCATAACGGGATAACGGTCGAGGTCAAACCCGGACCGGATGGCTTGGCAACTGTGCATGATCGGGATGTTTTGATCTTCTGCATCAGCAATTTGATAAGGGGCATCAATGAGGGGAAAGAGCCGCAGCAGGTTGTTCGGTTCCATGCATCAGATCTCCTCAAGGCCACCAACAGGATGACCACGGGACGGGGTTATGAATTGTTGAAGGGTGCCATTGAGCGGCTGGCGGGAACGAGGATCAACACGAACATCTCCACGGGCGGCCAGGAAGTATTTGAGAACTTCGGTCTGATTGAACGCGCCAGGATTGTCCGGGAAACACGCGACGGCCGAATGCAGGAAGTGGAAATCAAGCTCAGCGATTGGGTTTTCAATGCTGTCCGCGCGCAGGAAGTGCTTACCCTGCACAAGGGTTATTTCCGGCTGCGCAAACCTCTGGAACGCAGGATCTATGAGTTGGCTAGAAAGCACTGCGGCCGGCAGAGCGAGTGGAGGATAGGCCTTGATACATTGCACAAGAAATGCGGTTCCGGATCTTCGTTGCGGGAGTTCCGCAGGCTAGTAGGGGCGATTGCCAAAGAAGACCAAGAATTCGGCCACATGCCGGACTATCAAATCAGGGTGGATGACGAGAAGAATCAACTGCACGTAGTGAGCCGCGGAACGGTGACGGCTGAAACTTCCGCCGTGGTTGAGATCCCTCCGCTTGATCCGGATGTCTACGAAATGGCCAGAGAGGCGGCACCAGGTTGGGATGTCCGCATGATCGAGCAGGAGTGGAGAGGCTGGGCCAGCGAACTGCCAAAAAACCCGGAAATGGCATTTCTGGGTTTCTGCCGTAAGTGGTTCAAGAAACGCGGTCGGCCTTAAACTGGGGCGTTGCTGCGAATTTTGTGTCAGACCGTCATTTGATTGCAGGGCGGCATATTGCCTTGCTCTCAGTGCCGAGCGTTTCACAGTAACGCCCTTCGCTTCTCAGCTAGCGCCTCCTGCACCCCCAGGCGCGATGCCTATCCGAAGATCTTGAGACTCCGGGAAGGCCAAGGAGAGAAGACATCAATATCTATGAGCACGGGATCCTTCGGCCAGAAACTTTGCCTGGCTGCAAGTTCCGATGGCAGTTCTGTCTGCAAGCAATCAACGCGGGCGCTTTTTGGATCAAAAAACAACTGCGCGCTGAAAGCTGATGTTGACACGAATTTAATATTCGTGGCAAACACCGATTACGGGATGCCACGGCTTCTCGTTAAACAATCATCTTGCTAGGAAGTCGTCGCCAACAGGGGACGACACATGCCGATAGAGAGATATCAATCCTTGGTCACGATCGCTGGCGTTATTAGCTGGAAGAAGGCGGGGAAGGTCTTTCAAGTTCGGTACGACCTAGTAAAACTAGGGGTGAAAAGCGGTGCGCCGGCCTACAACTGCACATATATTGTTGACGGCCAGGAACATGTTTTGGTCCCAACAAATCCTGGACCGAGCGGCTTCATCGAGAAACGCCAGATCAACCTTTGGCCGGGTATTCTCAAAAAGCATCACCTCGAATTCGGCGACGGTTCGATGCTGGTTTTCAATCCACAGGATCAAACCATCACGACTTGGGTGGTCGGAGCTGATGGGACAGCTGAAGTCGGTACAGTCGGGAAAGATTGTACGCGTTCAGAAAGCTGATCACTGTACTGCTGAAACGCAGTCTTCCCAAATAGACTTTAAGAACAAGCGCGAGCTGGGTGCCGTTACCTCCCCGTCGGCAAAGTTTGCGCGGCGCATGTTTGTGGCCCAGACATGCGCCAAAATTTTCCACGAGCATTCTGAATTTCGCCTGCAATGGGCGAGATCCCGCGGTGTCGGACCCGCGGGTTATTTCTGTGCATCTGAAACTACGAAAGGAACGAGGGATATGCACTTTTCGAAGAACCTGAAGACTGGCGCACTGGCTGCGGCAGTAGCTGTGGCGGGCACCGGGGCTATGGCAGCCGGTTCGGATACCGGCGTTGAAGCCGGTTTCTATGCGCTCGGTCAGGACCTGAACACCATCCTGGCTGGGGCCGGTGGTTACGTCATCATGATCCTGTCTGTGATCATCGGCGGCGTGACCCTGGCCGTGACCGGCCGCTGGGGCCAGGTCGCTATCGCCGTGGGTGTGGCAATCTTCCTGGGCTACGGCATCCAGACCCTGACCAGCCTCGGCGGTGTGACGGCAAGCACCGACCTTCTGGAACTGTCGGCCGTTGAGGCCCCCGTTTCGGAAACCGTCACTCAGTGATCTGGACCTGCTTCCCGCGCCTTCGGGTGCGGGAAGCAATCCCTGAAAGGAAGAGGCATGAGCAACGTCGTCAAAGTGGAACAGAGGCTGCAAGACCCGCCGCAGTTCTTTTTTCTGCCCGCCGATGAGGCGGTGGCCGGGCTGTTTCCAGTAGTCATGGGCCTCTTGGGCCGTCAGGCGTTTCTAGGATTTGCCGCCGGTCTTGCTTTTTATTTCATCTGGAAACGTGTGAAAGGCGAACGCGGACTGCAGGGCTTGCTGGCGCTTCTCTATTGGATCACTCCGAAAGAGGTCACCCTTTACCGTTCTTTCCCTGATAGCGCTGTCAGCGCCTGGAGGGCGTGATGAACTTTCAAAACATGGGCAGAGCCTTGAGCCGGTCGCGGCGCGCCGTGTTTGCACTGGGCGGCCTCACTGTTGCGCTGGTTGCTGCCAATCTGATGCTGTCGGCCAAACTTTGGTCTCAGTCCAATCAGGTCGTTCTTGTGCCTACTACGGTCAGTGACGGGATGGTGGCGCGCGGCTCGGTGGACAAAGGCTATGTTGAGGCACTGGCGCTGGATGCTGTCTACGCGATGTACAACAGCTCGCCGCGGACCCTTCATTACGGGCGCAGCACCTTGGAACGGCTGAGCGGCCCGGCTGAACGGGCCAGCATCCTGGATACCTACGACCGGATCTCCAAGGACATCACCGAACGCAAGATCTCGACCGTCTTCTTTCCCCGAAAGATCGAGCACAATTTTGCCAGCTATGAAGTGGTGGTTGAAGGCGACCTCGCTACCTACCTGGAAACAACTCAAGTCACCCGCGAAGACCGCCGGATTTTGATCCGGTTCAAGCCGCAGGCCGGTTCAGTCCGGCTCGCCGCTATCGGGAAAATCTCAGCGGAGGAGTGAAGCTGAACATGTTGAAGTCTATGAAACTGGCTGCGGTCTTCGCAGCCGGGCTGGCGGTGGCTTGCCCGGTGAATGCGGCAGATCAGCGTTTTACCGTCTCAGAAGATGGCCTTGTCCGCTTCAAGGCATCTGTCACCGGCATTACCCGAGTCAGTGTCGTGGGCGACCGGATCACTTCGATTGTTAACGACAATGAGGCATCGGTCTATCAGGTCCGCAACGATGAAAAGACCGGGGATCTGTTCCTCAAATACGCAGGCCCGGAAGGAATGCCGGAAAAGGAAGGCGGGTATCTTGTCACGGAAAAGGGCCTGACAGTCGCCTATGAAATCCTGCCGATCCGGGCCAGCACGCAAACCGCTCTGATCACCGTCAGAAGCAAGAACCCGGAACCGGAGGCGGCTGCGGGCAGCGGTAGCTTTGCGGAAACGTCATTTGGCGGCGGCGACGGCCTAGCTGCACAGCTGACGGCCGCAACCCGCGACACCATCAGGTCTAAGATCCGCAGTCCGCGCCCGGGCAGCGCTCGGCACGGCGCGCTGATTACCTCGCACCGCACCGGTGAGCTGGTGGGCGAGGTCCGCGTGGCAGCGGCCGGCAAGTCCGCCCGTCAGGTTCGGGAGCAAGAGTTTTACCGGGCTGGCGTGCTGTCAGTCTGGGTTCAGAAAAAAAGCCTCGCCGCCGGTGAACGGTCCTGGGTTGTTGTTGTGAGGGCGAAGTGATGGCTCAGAAAGACCGCAAAAAGAACCAGATCATTGCGATTGGCATTGTTGGCGTCGTCGTGGTTGGGGGCTTCGTTGTTCTTGGCGCAATGATGAACCGTGGGGCAGGGGGCGCGGGTCTCCCGAACCGCTCCAACCCTACGGTTGACGAAACGATAATTTCGGACCGCACGGCTGCGGCCTCACCGGAAATGTCCTGGATCACCTCCGGGCGGCTCCAAATGGAGCGTCTTCAGAAGGAGCTGCAAGAGCAGCGCAAGCTGGTCGAGCAGTCCCGCCGCGAAGCCGTACAACAGGCTGAGGCAATCCGGCAGGAATATGATGAGCCTATCTTGCAGCTGATCGAAAAGATTTCGACGCTGGAAACCCAACTGGCTGAAGCCAAAAACCGCCCGGCCTCAAGCGGGCCGGAGCAATCATTCAATGCCGCGGCCCAAATTCCTGGCAAAGAGCAGTTGACCCGGGACCCTGCTGAAATCGGGCCGGGAAGTGACTTCATTGAGCGCCGCACCCCTACGCGCACCACACCTCGCCGGACGGGGCAAACAGCCGGTGATGGGGAAGGGGTCTCGGTGCGCAGCAACTTCGGGCAGAGTTTCACCCTCGCCACTATCGAGCAGCCGGAAACAGAAGAACGCGAGATCCGCCGCCTGGGAAGCTATCTCCCGGCAGGCAGCTACGCGCCAGCAGTTGTCCTCTCGGGTGCAGATGCGTCCACGAATGTTTCCAACCGGGACAATCCGATTCCGGTTCTGTTCCGGATTACCGGCTCCGCGGTGACCGCAGCACTTGGAAACCGTCAGCCCGCGCGGGTGAACCTGAAGGGGTGCACGGTGCAGGGCTCCGCTACCGGTGATCTGTCCTCGGAACGGGTCAAGGTGCGCCTGATTTCCATGACCTGCGTAAACCGGCAGGGCGAAGTTCTGGAAACCAAAGTCGCGGGCTACATGGCCGGGTCCGGCAAGGAAGGCGTGCGCGGGCACGTCGTGAGCCGTGAAGGCGCCAACGTCCGGAATGCCGCCATCGCAGGTGCTTTGGGTGGCCTAGGCAAGGGGCTAAGCGCCGGAGCTACCGCTTCTCTCAGCCAGGAAAACGCTTCGGTCAGTCAGATCCTGCAGAGCGCAGGCGCAGGCACGCTGGCAGGCGGAGCTGAAGAAGCCGCCAGCACTCTGGCTGATTATTACATCAAACGGGCCGAACAGTATCAGCCGGTGGTCTCCCTCTATGGCGGAACCAAGGTCGAGCTCGTGTTTCTCGAAGGGGTGGAGCTGGGTCAATGAAGAAAATCGCAAGCCTTTTGCTTATTGCGCTGGCCGCTGGCTGCGCCAATCCGAACACGGAAAAAGACTTTCTGTGTGAAGCACAGCAAGGGTCTCCCTGTACCACTATCGGTGCTGTGGATGGCACTGGAGCAGCCGCCGTGACCTCTGTTCAAGAGCGCCCGGAAGACACTGCTGTGAAGAGCCTCGCGCAGAACCCGCTGTTCTCCAGCAAAGGGGCTTTCACCGGCCTGCCGGACGGCGGTTTTCCGTACAACGCCGCGGCCTACCGCTCTCCGGAAGTCGTCGGAACGCTCTGGATTGCGCCGATCCTTGATGAAGGCGGGATCATGCATGAAGCGCGCTTTGTGCATTTCGTGATCCAGGAAGGGCAGTGGCGCCAGTGATGAGCAAAGCCAACACAAGAGTCCTGAGCGACAAAGCAGCCCGCATGGTTTCGATCAGGCAAGAGCGGCGCAAAGCTGGTTTTGTCGAAGTGACGGTGTGGCTCCCTGTAGAGCAAGTTCGCCACTTCCGTGACAAGGCTTGGCAAGCAGTTGAAGCCGTCGGCCGCACTTTCCCACGCAACAGCCTATTGGGCCAAAAACGCCGTCAGAGGGGCAGGAAATGACATTCTTTCGTGATGTGATGGCTGGGCTGTTCGGTGACGTTCCTTGGACAGAGGACGAGCCGGATCTGATGGAGGGCGATGTGCTCTCTGACATTCTGCCGTGGCGGGCCTATGACCCGGAGCACAAACTCTATCATTTTACCCATGGCAGCGGCTTCCTGATGGAAGTGGGGGCGTCGATCGGTCAAAACGATCTGGCGGAGAATATCGGCGGTGTCATTGCCGCAAACCTACCGTCCAGTGCCACATTTCAGGTGCTGAACTGGACCTCCCCCGCCATTGAACCGGTTGCCGGGCGCTGGAAATCGGCGCGTCTTGGCCGGTCGGCTCTGATTGACGAAATGGTCAATCAGAGGGTGTCTCACCTTCAGAATATGCGGTTCGGCATTGAAGAAGACGGTGCCCGTGCAATCCCCTTCGACAGGCACATCTTTGTCGCCGTCTGGTTGGAATCGGAAGAGTTGGCCATCGAGGACGAAAAGCGCCTCAAGTCCATGCGCTCGGCCCTCAGGAATGTGTTCAGCACAGCCAGCTGGTCGATGGATGTGGAACCGCCGCGGTTCCTCGCTCTCCTGCGCGAGCTGTTCCACGCGGCTCGCCCGGAAGGCAGCGGCGAGGACTGGGACCAGGAAGCCTATGACGACAACATGCCGCTCAACTATCAGCTGCCCGGCGCGTCCCTGCGTGTTGGCAGCCAAGCGCTTCAATTCTCCGGAACACCTGAGCTGGCGGCTACTGTCTCTTCGGTGAATGCCTATCCGCCGGAATGGGTCTTTGGTCTTGGTATGGCACTCAACGGCGATCCCGCCCGGCTGATGGACCGCCCGCTTGGTCCGGTTCTGACATCGTTCACGCTGAAGGCGATGCCAGGCCAGAAGGCCGGGGCGTTCATCCTGAAGAAACGTGGCATGGCGGAACACGCCGCCAACAGCTCGTTTGGAAAGTTCGTCCCGAACTTTGGGGAGAAAAAGGCAGAGCTGGACGCGCTGGCAGCAGAAATCCAGGCGGGCGAACGCCTCTTTGAAACCCTCTATACCATCGTCGCCTATGCCAGGGGCGGTGCAACAGAAGCACAGATGGCGGCAGGCGAGGTGGAATCTATCTACCGGCGCCAGCGGATCAAGCTCTCCAAGGATACTTTCCTGCAGTTGCCCTTGTTCCTTGCCAGCCTTCCGTTTGGATGCTCGGGCAAAATGATGTCCGACTTCGGGCGGCAGATGCGTATGCGACTGATGAAGTCGGCCGCCGCGATGGCCTTCCTGCCGGTACACGGGGAGTGGATGGGCAATGCCCGCGGAGCCGGAATGTTGCTGGCCGGACGTCAGGGGCAGGTGTTCCAGTGGGACAATTTCCGTTCGTCGGGCAACTACAACACCGCTGTGGTAGGCAAGTCCGGAGCCGGTAAATCAGTGCTGATGCAAGAACTGGCGGTGGGGATCTACACTTCCGGCGGCAACGTCCTGGTGATTGACGACGGCTATTCGTTCAAAACCACGGCGGAAATCCTGGGCGGCAAGCACATTGCTTTTGACGGCCAGACCCGCAACCGCCTCAATCCGTTTTCCCTGCTCGATGCGGGTGCCATGGGGCAGGACGAATACAAAACCGATGCCATCGAGCTGGTCACCCGCGTTGTTGCCTCGATGGCTGACCTCGGCGGCCATACCGGCGGACGGGTTGAAGGGGTAGAAGAGGACTATATCCGCGCGGCCATTGCCCAGGTCTGGGATGAAAAAGGCCGGGACGGTGAAATCTCCGATGTGCGCGACCGGCTGCAGGATGCCGCGAATGGTGAACCGCGGCTGCCTGATGTGGTGCGCAAACTCAACCGGTATTCACGCGGCGGTGCCTACGGCCACTACTTTGAAGGTGAGGCCAATATCACACTGGATTCCCCGTTCACCGTGGTGGAGCTGAGTGACATCAAGGGGCAGGCCGGTCTTGAGGCGACCATCTTGCAGATCGTCATGTTCCTTGGCACCGAACTGATGTTCAAAACTTCCCGTTCCACGCCTACAGCCATCGTGATTGATGAAGCTTGGGATCTGCTGAAAGGAACCGGCACAGCGGCCTTTATCGAGGGTGTCGTGCGCCGGGCGCGGAAATACACCGGGGCGCTGATCACCGGCACGCAGTCGATGCAGGACTATAAGGCCAACCCGGCCGCCAGCGTCTGCCTGGAAAACTCTGACTTCCGGATCTTCATGGCCCAGAAACCGGAGAGCATCGACGCGCTGCAGAGCATCGACCCGCCGGTGAAAATGCTCCTGAAGTCGCTGACATCGGTTCCGGGCCGGTTTTCCGAACTCGCGATCCAGATGCCTGAGGGTTTTGCCTACGGGCGTCTGCTGCTCGATCCGTTTTCGCTGGCGGTGTTCTCTTCCAAAGGCTCCACGGTCGAACGGGTGAACCACTACAAAGCCCAGGGCATGAGCACAGTGGAAGCCATCAAAACCCTTGTTGAGCGGGGGGAAGTGGCATGAGCTGGCAGAAGAAGACCCTCATTGCGCTTGGTATTGTGGCTCTGGCCCAGGCCGCTGTGTTTGTGTTCCTGCTGTTGCCGGATGATGAGCCTCCTGCGGTTGCGGTTTTCGATCCGGAAAGAAGCCTGACCATGTTCGTGGTCTGGTCGAATGGCCGGGTGCCGGACGAGCAATTCGGGGACACCCTGCCAGCATTCCAGCAGGCCGTTCAGTTGGAGATTGACCGGCTTTCCAGTCAGACCGGTCAGGTTGTCGTCCGTAAGGGCGCGGTGCTGTCGGCTGCGGGCCTTCAGGCCGCTGACATCACCGGCATCATCATGGAAAAGGTGCTGAGTGATGCGGCGTTCTAAGCTGGTTTTAATCCTGCCTGCCTTGGCTGTGGCGGCTGCCGGTTACTACGGGCTTGCCTGCGGGCGTCTGGTTGTAAATTCAACCAGCAGCCTGAAAGGCAATGCCTACGCAATGGTGACCTGGCCGCTGATCTTGCGGCCGGGTGCCATCGTCGCGGTTGAAATGCCGGAGGTTCTGGAGGGAAAGTTCGGCGGGCATGAGCTTTATCTGACCAAGCGGATTGCCGGGGTTGCCGGCGATCCGGTCCGCCGCTCGGGCAATAGCCTCTGCATCAATGGCACCTGTGTCGAGGGGCAGCTGAAGAACGGCGCGCTTGTTGCACCGCTCTGGCAGGGCGATGTGGTGCCGGACGGCATGATTGCCGTGTTCGGAGACAGCCCAGACAGCCTGGACAGCCGGTATTCAGTGATCGGCCCGCGGCCGGTGGCGGAAGTCGTCGCCGCAGGATTTGAAATCCCTTTCCCCCATTGGACTGACCTTGCGGAGCGCTGGAAATGAAACATCACCGCCGCTGTCTTCAAGCTGCTGTTCTGGTTCTCGCTGCTGCTGCAGGGCAGGGGGCGGCCAAGGATCTCGGCACCCACGGCCCTTTGTTCGAGGTGGCTGAACCCTCTCTGCTGGACACGATCAAGACCCGGCTCCTGGAAATGGAAGCGGCTGGCGAGCTGGATCAGATGCGGCAGGAAATGCAGGACACCACACGGGCCTATGTGAACCGGCCGCGTCCGGTTCAGGGGCTCGGGAAGGCAGAGGAATATGCGGTTTGGGAGGTCGATATGTCGATCACCCTGAAAGAGGATCTGGCGGACCATCAGGGCCGGGTCTTCGCCCGCGCTGGCACGGTTGTGAACCCGTTGGCCTATTCCCGCTTTGAAAAGCGCATCGTCCTGCTTGACGGCGACGATCCCGACCAGGTGGCCTTTGCGCTGGCGGATGGCGGCGAGTTGGACACGCTTCTGGTGCTGGTGAACGGTGATCCGCTGGGTCTGATGCGCGAGCATGGCCGCCGGTTCTACTTCGACCAGGATGCTGTGCTGGTGAAGCGCTTCGGTATCCGCAATGTGCCTGCCGTGGTGCAGCGCGCGGATCCCGTCATGCAGGTGGAAGAAATCGCGCTCGGCAAGGGCGGGGAGGTGCTGCAATGAACCTGCGCGCTCTGATCCTGGCCTTTGCCTTCGGCCTCGCCGCAACCCAAGCGGCAGCAATCTGCAACAAGCGGTTTCTGAACCCCATCACGGAAGTTTGCTGGGACTGCATCTTTCCTATCTCAATCGGCGGCCTGAGCCTGAGCTTCGGCGCCAGCCGCCCGGACACGAGAAACCAGACCTTCCCGCTCTGCGTCTGTCCGGGTGTGCCGCCCCGGCTTGGCCTGTCCATCGGTCTTTGGGAACCGGCCCGGCTGGTCGATGTAGCAAATGAACCCGGTTGCTTTGTGAACATGGGCTTTGACATGGATTTCGGGCTGCTGTCACTCGGTAAATCCTCTGCTACCCAGCAAAGCGGCGGCAGCACCGGGTCGCGCTGGCAGGCACATTATTACTTCTATCCGCTGATTTCCTGGCTTGGTGTGGTGGTCGATGGCCTCTGCCAGCAAAGCGCGCAGTTCGATGTTGCCTATATCTCGGAAATTGACCCGCTCTGGCAGGACGCGGAACTGAACAACCTGATCAATCCGGAGGCAATCCTGTTTGCCAATCCGATTGCCCAGGCGGCCTGCGCTGCGGATTGCACAAAGGCGTCGTCCGGCAACTTGCCGATGGATGCGCTGTTCTGGTGCACCGGCTGCGGCGGTTCGATCTACCCTATCCAGGGCGATGTCGCGGCTCATGTTGGCGGGGTGATGGCAAGCCAGGTGGTTGCAACCAAGATGGTAGCCCGGATGCACCGGCTGCTGATCGCACGGAAAACCGCGTCGGAAAGACCGCTTTGCCAGACCCAATCGCAGCCGGTGATCAAGAAAAGCCAGTACCGGATGCAGGTCACGCGCCCGCGCCCCAAAACCTCGGGCCGGTACGCCTGCGGCCCCATCGGCTTTTCAGCTCAATACGTGGATCGGCTGAGAGAGTTCCCCTTCAAAGGGGAATCCTTCGGCTGGCTGTTCTGGAGGAAGAGAAATTGCTGCGCACTCTGACTTTTGCACTGTCGGTTGGACTGGCGGCTGGATCCGCATTGGCTGTCACGTCCCTGCCCCTTGGCGCCCAGGAGGCTGGGGAAGGTGTGACCGAATACGCACCGGGCAGCACCGGGCGGATCACCGCGCCGCTGGCGACCATCGTTGACACCGCCAAACAGCAGGGCGAGGTGCTGCGGCAGACCCTGCGGCCGCTTGATGAGGCGGAAGGGGCCTTTTCTGACGTCGATTTCGACGGGCTGCGCACCCGCGCACTGTCGGATCCCCGTGTCAGGGCCTTGCTTGGTGCCGATGCCACCGGGGGAGCTGCCAGTGACGCGGAAGAAGTGCGGTACGACGGTGCCACCATCTTCTTGCTGGCCTCTTTCTCGATGCCCAAGGAGTCATTGCGGCAAATGATGGCTGAAGCCCGGAAATTCGGTCTGCCCATCGTGTTCCGCGGGTTCGTGAACAACTCGGTCTATGAAACTCAAGCAGCCTTGGAGGAGACGTTTGGCTCTCTGGATGATGCCGTGGGCTTTTCCATCGACCCTACAGTGTTCACCCGGTTCCGGGTCACGTCGGTGCCGCAGGTCATTGCCATGAGTGAAGCGGTCGATGTCTGCGAAACATCTGGTTGCGAAGCGGACCCTGTGCCGCTGCATGACCGAGTGGGCGGCAATGTTCCGGTCGAATTTGCCCTGCGCCTGATCGCGGAACAGGGGGAGGCCGGCGCTTCTGAAGCCCAGCGGCTGCTCTCCCAGCAGGAGGCCGCAGATGCTGAATAGATCTCTTTCCCTTGCCCTGATGGCCGTCCTGCTTGGCAGCGGCGCCTTTGCGCAATCCTTCATGGATCGCGCGGCGGCTGCAGCCGATGGGTCTGTCAATACGGGCAGCACCTTCCGGGATGAAACGATCAACGAGGTGGTGACGCCCTTTGAAACCTCCCGGCCGCCAGAGGCGGGCATGAGGCACACCACGTTCGAGGACCGCATTCTGGAAACCCGCGATGCGGACAATAACCAGGGCCGGGTTCTGCGCGCGACAGAAGACAGCGCGCTCATCCGTCCGGACATCGACATCGACGGGCAGGGGGAACTGTTCGATGACGCCAATTGGGCACATGAGAATGCAGAGGACATTGCCGGGCGGTATTTCAGCAGCGAAACCGGCAGCTGCACCACGCCGGAAGTTCCGGTTTCAGACGTGCGCGATGAGTTCTGCGAGAGCTTGCCTGCGCGGGAAGAAAAGACCTGCCGCCTGATCCGGAAAATCTGGGTGGACCGCACCGACACCTACCGCTGCGACAGGCGGGCCTCGAATTTCGTGCAGGTCTGCGAAAAGACCAATGAATATGAGTGCAAGGTCAACTCGAACCGGGCTGCCTGCATTCGCAGAAAAATCCGGATTACCGGCGGTGATGTAACCTGGAGCGGAAAAACCGCAACAATCAGCTTCCCGGCCGCCTCGCCAACCTCGAACGATGGCAGCAGCCATCTGAAAAAGCATAGATTTTCCATAGAGGTCTCAGACCGGTTTGCCCCGGATGAAGTCATCATGGAGCACGTTGAGGCCCGGGGCGTTCTGCAGGTTTTGGCCGGGAACACAGTTGTTGGCACGTTCTCCCGCACCCGTACCGGCCATTTCCTGAATGGCCGTGGCAATGCGTGCCCGGCCAATGACACAGACGGCTTGCTTGTCCCTATGGTGAAATTGGGACCTCCCAGCTTCAATCAAAATCAGCACTACAGGTGCTTCTGGGGACCGCCCTTCGGTGGCATGGGCGTGCAGCCTCTGGCGGCGATTATCAAGAAACCTCTGACAGATAGCGGCGCACTGCAGCCGCCGTCATCCGGTCCCGGCGTTTTCTCAAGCGGCTGGGATATGCCTGAAGGCCCTACTAACTGGCGGGCAAAAGTCTACAGGCTCATCGAGCATGGCAACGATAAAATTCTGCAGTGGTTCGAATGCCAACCGCTGGAGCATGAACTCTGCCATCAGATGCAGGTTCTTTCCCGGAGTGAAACCGTCTCCAAAGATGTGCTTCGGTTCATCAACCTGAATACTTATCCCCGGTCCCGCCCTGACAAAGGTCAGCGGTTCCGCAAGACCGACTTCACAGCCCGCGTAGTCTACGCCGGAGGGACATCCAATGGCGGTAGAGCCAAGATCACCATCAAGTTTGATGGCGCTTGCTGTGACAGCTTCAGAAACGTCGGAGAGGAGGTCTGCGAATGAACCGTCTTCTCCTTCTTCTCTTTGCCCTCCTGTTCTGGGCTGCCCCCGCCTCGGCCGAAATTACTTGCGGAGATACCGAATACAGCTGTGTGGAAACAGACACGGCGTCCACAGGTGGCATACGCCTCACCAGCTACTGTTCGCGCGAGGCAGGAACTCGCTCCTGCCGTGACAGCGCTCCGCTGGATGAATGCACCGCCACGCGCGCCAGTGTTAATTGCACCAGGACCAACCGCCGCTGCGTCGATTACCGCAACGGGGAATGCCGTCAGTGGCGGCTTACGTACTCCTGCCTGAATGAAGACGACGATATGAGCCCCGCGCGGCTTGTGAAAACCGAGTTCGGGCCGACGCAGGAGGAAATCATCAACCGCTGCGGCAGGTTTGAAGGCAACGAGGAATGCGAGCTGGTTGAGACCATCACCGAGGAGGGGGCGGAGGTCCGCGACATCAACCGCAAGAGCTTTTCCCGGAGCTGGTGGAAACGGAAGCGCGTCTACAGCTGCCTGTCCGTTGGCGAAGGCGACACCACTTGCGGGCCGCTGGAAAGCGATCCGACCTGCATCCTGCAGGGCAACACCTGTCTTGCCAGGCGTAATGGTGTCTGCACGAACCGGGAGTATCACTACCGCTGCGGTGTCTCTTCCGGGGATCTGGAAACCAGCTGCGAGCCGATCAACGTCTGTGTCGGTGACAACTGCATCGGGGTCGAGCAGGAAACCTCGGATGATTTCGGCAGATCTGCCGCCTGGCTGAACGTGCTGGCGCAAATGCAGGAAGAATACCGGGAACAGGCTGCCACCGATCCGAACGATGTGCGGTTCTTCCAGGGCACCACAATGACCTGCAGCAAGGCGCCGGGACGTAATTGCTGCGGGACCGGGGGTCTCTTTGGCGGCACCTGCCCGGAGTCTGCTGCGATCCTGCGGGACAAGCGGGAAGCAGGCGCGACCCATTTTGTCGGCGTCACCTGCCAGCAGAAGGTTTTGGGGGCCTGCGTCAAGAAGCGCTACCACTACTGCACCTACAATTCGAAATTCGGCCGGGTCTTCATCGAGGAGTTCAAGAAGCAGGTTGATCAGGGGTGGGGCACGCCGGGCACAGCGAACTGCGGCTATGTCACCATCGAAGATTTTGGGAATGTGGACATCGAGGAAATGGATCTGTCGCCGGTCTTCGGTGACATCATGAGCGATATTCAGGTTCCCGTCTCCGAAGACCTGCAGGACTTCTATGAAGACCGGTTCCCGTCGGCCGACAGCCAGGCGCAGGACGCATTCGAGGAGCTGGGCAAATGAACCGGCGCAGCTTCCTTCTGTCCAGCCTCACCGCAGCGGCGGCACCGGCATTTGCCGGTGCCCAGGAAAACCCCGGCGTCGGTGTGATCTTCATCGGGGCGTCCTGGTGCTCTTTCTGCAAATCCGCAGCGCCGGTGCTGGCGGCCATGACCCAGCCCGCCGGCATCCCGGTCCTCGTTGCCTCGCACGATGCGCGGCCGATCCCGCCGTTTGCAGAAGTGACCGATGCCAGAACGCACCCGGTTGCCGCGCAGATTTCCGAGTTCCCCACCACTTTGATCTACTCGCAGGCTGCCGGGGAAATCACAGGCCAGATTACCGGTTACCGCAATGCGCGCCACTACGCGCAGTCCGTGCGGGCCGCAGTTCTCGCCGCAGCCGGGAGGACAGGCTGATGCTGAAACCACTGACCCTTGCCGCACTTCTTGCCTCTGCAGCCTATCCCGCCAGCGCGGGCCTCATTTGCAATGGTGAAGAGGTGGACGGTTGGCACTTCTATTGCGATCCTGAACCTGAGCCGGAACCGGTCAAGCCGGAACCCGCACCGGAGCCGGAACAGGAAGCCAGGGAAGAACCACAGGAGCCGGAAGAACCGAAAGAGCTGACGGCCACTGAGGAGATCGAGGCGTTCCGGGAATATGCCGACGAGCTGAAGCACCGCGCCATTCTCGATCCGACGCCGGAAAACGTGCAGGCGTATATGGAGGTCAACAAGCAGATGGCGCAGCAGGCGGCGCGTTTCGCAGCCGTCTGGCAGCGCGTGCTGTTCGGATCGCCCCACCTCGATGCCAACACGCGCCGCCCGCTGACCCAGATGGGAACCAACATCTATCAGGACCAGCGCAATGCAGCGGAGCAGGCAGCGCTGCGCCGGGCGGCTCAAGAGGCCGGTCTGATCTTTGTCTATGACAACCCCGCGGACTGCCGCTTGTGCCTCGCGCAGGCGCAGATCCTCGACGGCATCCGCAATGCCTACGGCGTGGAAATTCTGGCGGTGTCCACCGATGGCAGCCCCATCGAATTTTTCCCAGACGCGGTTCAGGACGCGGGCCAGCTTGAGGCCCTTCAGCTCGCGGACAAGCCGCGCCCCTTCATAGCCATTGTCGATGCCGCCAGCGGGGAAACCCAGCTGATCGGAGGCGGACTGCTGACAGAAGATCAAATCCTGGAGCGCGTCTACGTGGTCCGGGAAGTGCCCATGGGCGAACGGTATCAGTGAAGGAGCAGGCAGAATGGCGTATTTCATCAGCAATATCCCAGTGGATCCGGCAACTGACGACGGCCAGAACCTCCTTGGCCGGGCGCATCAGGAACACAGCCGCATTACCTGCGGCTGCCGGAAACCGGCTCCGCAAATGTACGTGGCCTGCGTGAATGGTCGGTTCCTCCTGAAGCGGATGCCGGGCACCGGCGCGGAACACGCGCCCCGCTGCGAGTCTTTCTTGCCGCCTGAAGATCTCTCGGGCCTTGGACAGGTGCAGGGCAGCGCGATCAAGGAAGATCTGGACAGCGGAACCACGACGCTGAAGGTCGATTTCCCTTTGACCATGGGCAGCAAGCGTCCGGCACCGCCCGCGCCTTCAGGGAAAAAACCGACAGAGGCCAAGGCCAGCCCGCGCAAGCTCGGCCTGTCGAGCCTGCTGCAATACCTGTGGCATGAGGCCGACCTAGTGAAATGGACCCCGGCGATGCAGGGAAAACGCTGGTGGGGGCCGGTACAGCGTGCGCTTTTGAACGCGGCGGCCGGGAAATCCGCCAAGTCCAGAGACTTGCGGGATATCCTCTATGTTCCGGACTACTGGAAGGCGGAGCGGAAAGAAGAGAACGCGGCGCGCCGGGCTCAGCTTCTGCGCGGCCTTCAGCCGCCTGCGCGCGGCACGGCACCGCTTGGCCTCGTGGTGGCCGAATACAAAAGCCATGAAGCCACCGGCATGGGTGCGCGCTTCCTGTTCAAACACGCGCCGGATTGCGCCTTTTTCGCGGAAGAGGACCTGGTGCGGAAGTTTGAGAAGGTGTTTGCCGATCAGCTCATGCTCGCGGATGCCCTGGGTGACGTGCATGTGATGGTAATCGCCACCTTCAGCGTTGCCAAAGCCGGATACCCCGTTCTGCGGGAAATCGGCATGATGCTGGTTACTGCCAGCTGGATCCCGTTTGAAACCATCCGGGACTATCAGCTGATCCAGGCTCTGACAGAGAGCAGGCGCGCTTTCCTCAAATCCCAGCGGTTCACCCTCGACCATGAAACCCCGATTGCCTGCGCGGTGCTGACTGATCTGGAAAGTCCGGTATCGCTGTTCGTTGCTGATCCCGCCGCTGACACCAATGCAGTCGCGGCCCTGCGCGAAGTGGCTGCAGAAGGCACCTATCCTGCTTGGCTCTGGCTTGACGAGGACGCGATGCCGGATCTCCCGCAGCAAGGTTGCCTTGGGCCGGACAAGCAAGCCGCCGCCTCCGCAGGAGCCAAAATACAAGAGGCAGACAACAGCCATCAGCAGGAAGAGGCAGGCCAATGAAACGCAAACTTCTGAACCTTTTGACCGCGGCCGCGCTCCTTGCTGCAGGACCCGTCAGTGCAGACATCGGAAACGATCTCAAGAACTTCTGGGAGCGCACTGGCGGCGGTGTGAACGTCACAAAACCGACGGCCTATAAAGGCCAGCAGGCGGGCTATGCCACGCTTGGCTCCCTCTATCTGCGCACCCGGCCGCGCAACAGCCAGCTTGCAGCCATTCAACTGCCCTCCGTTCGCGCGGGGTGCGGCGGCATCGACATCTTCGGCGGCGCCTTCTCCTTCATCACCGAGGAGGAGCTTATCGCGCTCATGGAAGCGATTATGCAGAACGCCGCCGGTTTTGCATTCGAGCTGGCACTGGAAAGCCTGTCGCCTGCGGTGCAGGAAATCGTCGCCAAACTGCGGGATTTGATCCAGCAGGTGAACGCGGGAAACATCAATTCCTGCGAAGCAGGGCAACTGCTCACTGCCTCGCTCTGGCCTAAAATGGACGGGGCATCCCAGCACGTCTGCCAGACTATTGGCGGTTATACCGGCCGGTTTGCAGACCGCGTTGCCTCCCGCCACGGCTGCGGCACTGGCGGCCAGCATAACTCGACGCTGGGGCGCGCAAGCGGGGCCTTAGCTGAGCAAGTGCCAACTGATGTGAACTATGCGTGGCGTGCGGTGAAGAAAAACAACTTCCTTGCTTCCAATCCGCGCATCGCAGAATTCTTCATGACCCTCACGGGCACGATCATCACCGTGTCGCCTGAAGATGATGACGAAAGCCCGACGCACCGCACCATTCCGCCGCGTGCCCTATCGCCGGATGCTGCCAAATCCCTGGTTGAGGGCGGCGCCTACAAAAGCCTTCAGTGCGATGAAACAAATGACTGCCTGCACCCGGTTTTCAGAAACAGGACTATCGCTGCCCGCAATGCACTGTTTTCTGTTACGGCTGAAGCGATCCAGGGACTTTCGGATGCTATCAGCAACGATACCGCCCCACCGGACGAGGCCATTGCGCTCATCAACCTGACCACCATTCCGGTCTACAAGCACCTGGTTACGGCCAAGAGCTACAAATACGAGTTTGTCCAGGACGACATCAACTCGATGGCGGAGCTGGTCGCGGTCGATCTGGCAATTGCCTACATTGACGAGGGCATGAACGAGATCCTGAACTCGGCCGCCAACGTCGATATTGCCGGTGACATCAACCGGGAGTTTCAGGACACGGTACGCCAGACCAAAGGCGTGCTGCAGGACCTGCGGGCGTCTGCACAGCGGAAATACGCTGAAGCTCTGCGCAACCTGGAGCGTCTGAGCCTTGCCAGGGGTGAACTGGCTGCATCGTCCAACGCGATTTTCGGCAACATCATCAATCAGACCGGGGGGCAGTGATCTATGCCCGAACTCGAAATCCACACGGTTGGCGGCGGCTACTATCTCTATGACGTCTTCAACTACCTCGCAGCATTCACCGGCTCCGGGAACTTTGAGGCGCTGATCTATGGCGGGATCGTCATGGGCGTGCTGGCTGCAAGCCTCCATCTTGCGATCTTCGGCGCTGCGCGGCAGGCGGTGACCTATTTTATCGGCGTCCTGCTGGTGGTCACCGTCGGCCTCGGCCCCAGGGCTCGGGTGATCATCATGGATTCCACTGTGCCTCTTGGCATCTACGGAACCGTGGACAATGTGCCGTGGTCCGTGGCCTGGGTCGGGTCGCTGACATCGAGGGCCAGCGCCTCGCTTACCGATGTGATGGAAACGCTGCTCGCTGCGCCGGATAACTTGACCTACCAGAAATCCGGAATGCTCTTTGGCTCCACCATTCTGAGCCAGGCCGCCCGCTGGCGCTCGGTTACGCCGGTTGTTCAGGAAACCCTCGTGAACTTCATGGAAAATTGCATGGTCGATGGCTCAAACATCGGCATTGTCGATGTGGGCGAGCTGGGGCAGGCAGGCAACCTGGTCAACTACATCGGCGCCAATGTCCCGCAATCGCTGGCCTACTATGATCCGGTTCTTGAAGAAACCACGACCTGTGCGGACGGCTGGCCGCAGATCAGTAACCGCCTCAACAATGAAGTGCAGAACGTCCTTTACCAGAAGGCCGCAGCGATGGACCAAAGCCACTTTGCGGCAGATCCCGCGTTGTCGGCGGCCGATATGCGGAGGACGCTCAATCAGTTTCAGAACTTCATCGGCATGACCTCGGCCGGCGCTCAGGCAACTATCCGGCAAACCATGCTGGTCAATTCGCTGGACGGCGCGGTGCAGCGGCTGATTGCTTCCTCGGGAAACAACGCGGCCATGACCGCCTATCAGGCCGCACGGACAGAAGCCCAGACCACGGCCAGCTACAGCGCCGTGGGGATTTCGGCCCTGAAATGGGTGCCGCTCCTGAAGATAGTCTTTGAATCGCTCTATTATGCAGCCTTCCCGCTGGCGATGGTCATGATGATGACGCCCTTGGTGTGGAACGTCATGAAAGGCTATTTCGGCGGCTTCCTCTGGCTGGCTGCGTGGGATCCGCTTTCCGCCATCCTGCATTCCATCGTCATGAAAGCCAGCTCCGGTTACTACCGTGAAGCAATGGGCTCTTTCAGCACAGGGGCTCTCGACTATTCCCTGACCTTCGCCAATTACCTCGGCGTCCGCGCGGTCGAACAGGACGTGGGCACTGTCGCCGGCTACCTGATGATGTCGGTGCCCTTTGTTTCCACCGTGATCCTGTTCGGCGCGAGCCGCATGGCTGGCCTGGCGACGTCGATGCTGAACGTGGGGCAGGGGGCTGCAATTGAATCGGGCCGCGAAGCAGCCACCGGCAATATCTCCCTATCCAATGCCAGCATGAACAATTTCGCGGCCAACAAGTGGAATACCTCCGCCGTGCGGGATGCGGGGGCATCCACCGTCCGGATGGCAAATGGCGCGATGCGGACCGTGAACGCAGATGGATCTTCGACCTTTGCGACCGGCACTGCCCAATCGACCGGCGGCATGTCGGCGCGGGTGGGCCAGACCATCCGGGAAGAAGTTTCTGACCGGAAGGAATCCGCAATCCGTAACGCCAACTCCTTGCGCGACGAATGGAGCACAGCGCTCAACCAGACCGCCGCGAATTATGCGAACTTCGGCCGGTCTCTGACCAACGGCACCAGCGCGGTCAGCGACAGCTCTACCTCACAGAGCCATAGGTGGACGGAAGAGGCGCGCGAAGCGCATACAGCGGTGGAGAACTTCGCCAAAGAACACGGTATTTCCGTCGATGCCGCTTACAAGGTGGCGTTGTCTGCAAGCACCCCAGGCGGCACTGTCCTCGGAGCACAAGGCAGTATCAATGGGACGGGTCTTGATAGTGACTCCTATCGTCGTGTTGCGTCTGCCGCGCGGGACTCGGGACTGACGGAAACTGTTGCCAACTACGGCGATGCGGTAAAGTCGATCCGGGCCAGCGAGCACAGCAGTCTGACCAATACCGAAGACGGCGGCGAGCGTTGGAGCATCGACAATGTGCAACGTAAGGGCAACGCTTATGCGGAGGCTCGGGAAGAGGCCGAAACCTTGGCCTCGGCCGAAAGCAATCTCTATTCGCATGGGATCAGCTATGATGGTCAGCTGACCGACGCGGTAATTGGCGAATGGCGCGAAGCCGGATACAGCGAAAACCAGATCTCCGGCTTCCTCAACCCTAAGTCCACTGCTGGCGTGAAGGCCCAGGAGGCTGCCGTGGAGAAAGTCTTGCCCGGGTTGCTTCAGGAGCTTGGCCTGGACCGGCCAAACCCGGGATTGGCGGAGGCTCATACTCTCTCTCGCCCGAAAGAGGAAATCACCACCCAGCGCCTGCCATCGAGCGGCATGGATCATCATAAAGAATTTGGCCGGATCACTGAGGCCACCGGCAAGGTTCAGGGTGCCATCGAAGGCCGCCGGACAGCATTGTCCGAGCAGGCAACCTCCAAGGCCACAGAAAACGAAAGGGCTGTGGTGGACGGTCAGGACTTTGGGGTAGTGCCGGGGGCTGTCGTCAAGGTTGGAACAACTGTCATGGACGTTGCTGACAGTGCAATGGATGCCGTGGGGGAAATTTCCTCTGCCATCACCGGCACGCCTCAGCTTTCGAACTATGACCGTGACGTGATGATCCGGACCATCGCCGGAGAGGCAGGACGGGAAGGCGAAGCAGGCCAGGCGGCAGTCGCGCATGTGATCATGAACCGGGTTGCGGATGAGCGCTGGGGAGACAATCCGGCCGAGGTCAGCCTGCAGCTCAAACAATTCTCCGCCTGGAACAACGGGGTTGGCGGAAACAGCCTGCCCACAAATCTCGAAGAAGGCAGCGCTGAATACGAGCGGATCGGCCGGATTGTCGATGGCGTTGCCGCCGGACAGATCCCCGACGTGACCGGCGGTGCCACCCATTACTATTCGCCCAAGGGCATGGAAGCACATGTGGCCGCCGGCGAACAAAGCAATTCGGTGCCCACCTGGCTCGGCAGAGAGTCACAGGCGCGCGGGCACCAGAATGTTCAGATCGGCGGCCATATCTTTACCGGCCTCACGAGGGAAAGCGAATGATGCTAGTGCCGACGGTTGTAGTCCGAGTAACCGCCATACAGACCCCGCGAGTCGATCAAATCGGGTTCGGGGTCGTAAGTTCCGCCGCTGTTCCGCAGCAGCCAGACTACGAACCAAGCCGTACCTGCCAGTCCATAGGCCAGGAACAGGCCCTCGAACGGGCTGAAGGTCAGCAGAACAAAGCCCACGGCGTAGGCGATTTCTTTCCAATATTTCGTCATCAGGCGTCGCATAGGACTTCTCCTTTAGGGCGAACAAGCATAGCAAAACACTCCTAATCGAGCAATGAAACCGCAGCAATTCGAAGAACAGAAAGGAAACAGGCAATGATTTTGAGCAACACAACATGGGGCAAGGCAGTTTTGGCGGCAGCAGTGGGTCTCACCATGACCACGGCCCCTGCTGCCGCTGAAACGCCGCAGACCGATTTCGAGTTTGATCAGCGTGTGCGTGCCGCACTTCTTCGCAATCCGGACATCATCCTGGAAGTGTTCGCTCTGCTTGAAGCAAAGGAAGAAGCCGCCAAAGCCGTGAAAGACCAGGAGTTGATCGCCAAGGTGGCCGATGAGCTGTTTGAAGGGTTCGATCCGGCAAAGCCGATCCTGGTGGAGTTTCAGGACTACAACTGCGGGTACTGCCGCCGGGCGCACCCCGTTGTCGCCTCGCTGAAGGAAACCATGCCGAACCTTCAGCTGGTAATCATGGAAACCCCAGTCCTGGGCAAGGAATCTGAGTTCACCGCCAAGGTGGCACTGGCGCTGAAAGCGCTGAAGGGCGTGGATGCCTACCGCGAATTTTCCGATGCCATGATGTCGGTGCAGGGCAAGGCCAGTGCAGCCACCACCATCCGCACGCTGGCGGAGCTGGGGCATGTTCCGGAAGAAATCACCGCCGCGGTGAGTGAAGGCATCGGCGCAGATGACCTGGAAAAGGCCAAGCGCCTGGCCGCTGCACTCGGCGCGACCGGCACGCCGTATTTTGTGGGTCCCGGCGGCATCATCCGCGGCGCGGCACCGGCCGACCGGCTTCAGGCAATCACAACTGCGCCGGAAACCGGTGAATCCGCTGCGAACTGAGAATGGTGTCGCGGCGGGCCATGGCAGCAATACCTCTGCAAAGGATGAGGCCCACAGCCGGGCATAGCAAAGCCCACCGCTGACAAACAGGTGACGCAAAAAGGCCCATGAGTAAAGGCGGGCCGCACATTTCGAGAAGGGAAATTCGAGTGAAAACGATCAAGCGAGCAGTTGCAGTTGCGGGCCTGATGGGGCTGGCCGGGTGCATGGGTAACACCTCTCAGACCTCGGCCAATATCATGGGGCTGCAGTCCATGGCAGGCGTCCAGCGCGCGGCCCAGGCCCAGCCCTCGGAACAGGATCTCGCGATGAGCTGCAATGAGGTGCAGACCGAGTTGAACACGCTCTACGCGCGCAGCGAGGCCATCAACAAGGCCGAACGGAAACGGGAGCGCAAAGCCAACCTGACCGGCGGCCTCATGGAGGCGGGTTTGTCCGTCCTCGGTGCCGGTGCCATCGCCAGCGCGGGATCCGCCCAGTCAATTTCCAACGTGGGCACGGCCACCGCTGTAGCCGGCACCGCGGCCAGCGGCGTGCGCGGATCCGGCGGCCCTGACGCCCAAACCTACAGTACGGCGCTAGCGATCGCAGAACGCAGCGCGCTCCTGGAGCGCGTCAAACTCGCCAACGGCTGCTGAAGCCCGCGCAACAGTCTCCCGGAGAAGAGGAAACCACGAGCATGAAACTCAAGCACTTTATCCCCGCCATCTTTGCCGCAACGGCGCTTTCCGGCTGCCTGAATGACGGCTCTGTACCGGACAAACACGCAATCACCTTCGAGAAACCTGTTCCGGCTGGCGGGCCTTCCAAAGCCCAAAGCATGGCAGCCCTGCGACAATGGCTGGTTGCAAATGTCCCGGAAGGCGACACCGCAAAGGATGTGAGCGTGGGACCGGTCCGCTATGCGGCCGTCCTGTGGCCATTCCCGGAAAAGGATTTCTTCGTCTGCGCCCGGTTCACCGCCAAAAACCGTTTCGGCACATACGAGCCGCCGCAAAACGCCCTGATGACCATGCGCGTCTATGACCCTGCAATAGGCTGGGAACCGGCGCTGGTCAAAGGCGTGGAGCACGATGCGTACCGGCAATACTGCATCAGTCAGCCGCACGCTTAGCAGGCGCAATTTAGGTCAGATAGCCTGACTTATTTAACATAAACAGGATTATGGTGCGGAGCGCTGTACGCGCAAAGCTAAACTGTCACCCTTTAGCAATTCAGGAATGTCACTCTCGCCTGCCATGAGAACAGGCAGCGGGAGCAGACATGGGATGGGTAACGATGAGCGAGCGCGAACTGAACCGCGTGGAGGTTTTGGCGCAGATCGATGACGGCCGGCTGACGGTTGCAAATGGAGCGAACATGCTGGGCCTGACGCGCCGCCAAGTGTTCCGGCTGCTGAAGCGGTACCGGACCGAAGGCGCCGCAGCGATCCGGCACAAGGCGCGCGGCAAGCCTCCGAACAACCGCATCCATAATGCCAAGCGCGATTTTGCTCTGGCTTTGATCCGGGAGAACTATGCGGATTTTGGGCCGACACTGGCATCCGAGATGCTGGCAGAGAACCATGGATTCAAAGTGTCGCGCGAGACCGTGCGCAAGTGGATGGCCGAAGATGGCCTCTGGTTGTCCCGCAAACAGCGCCGGACATTCCACCAGCCGCGGCTGCGCCGGGAATGCTTTGGCGAGCTGATCCAGATCGACGGTTCGGACCATCACTGGTTCGAAGACCGCGGCCCGCGCTGCACTCTGCTGGTGTTCATCGATGATGCGACCAGCACGCTGATGGAACTTCGTTTCGTTACATCTGAAAGTACGTTCAGCTACTTTGAGGCACTGGAGCACTATCTGCTCAAACACGGCCGCCCGGTGGCCTTCTATTCGGACAAGCACACCGTGTTCCGCGTGCCCAACCAGGCGGCGAAGTCCGGCTATGGGATGACCCAGTTCGGCCGGGCTCTGAATGAGATGAATATCGAGATCCTCTGCGCCAACTCAAGCCAGGCGAAGGGTCGCGTGGAACGCGCCAACCGCACATTGCAGGATCGGCTGGTGAAGGAGCTGCGGCTGGCCGGCATCACTGACATAGAGACTGCCAATGCGTTCCTTTCCGGTTTCATGGAACGGTACAACGCTAAGTTCGCCAAGCCGCCAGCCCGCCCGAACAATCTGCACCGGCCCCTGAACGCCGAGCCGGACCGGCTGCGGGATATCCTTTGTTTCCGCGATGAGCGCTATGTCAGCCGTCAGCTGGCCTTCTCCTACGACCGGCAGCGGATCATCCTCGAAGAGAACGAAGTGACCCGCGGGCTGCCGGGCAAATACGTTGACAGCTTCGAATTCGCGGACGGGCGGCTGGAGTTCCGCTGGAAGGGGATCCAGCTCCCCTACTCGGCTTTCGACAAGGATCAGCGCGTCACCCATGCCGCCATTACGGAGAACAAGCGCCTCAGCGCCGTGCTGGAGTTCATCAAAGCCGAACAGGATAAGGCCCCGCCGAAGAAGCGCCGCGCCGGGAAACAGCGCACGCGCTATCAGCCGTCGGGAAGGCGCAACGACGGCTGGAATACACTGGCAGACCGCAAGGCCAAGGCAAATCGCGCAGCCAGCCAGGGCTCCTATATTTGAGGTCTGCGCCCTGTCAGGCTGCGCTCCCGTCGGCGCCACTGGTGACATTCCTGCTTTGCGCAGCCGGTGACATTTCTGGATGGTTGCAACAAGCGCTCACAGCGGCCCAGGAGGCATCCGGGCCGCGGCACCCAGGCTAACCGCCTACACAAAAAAGGACAGACTTGGGTGTCTGCACATGGCCCGGGCCCTGGAGACGCTGGACCAGACCCTCAGCCGCCTCGAGAAGGGCGAGATCAGCGCCATCGAGGCGATCGACGAGTTGTTGACCGAAGAACTGAACCTGCGGGAAGGCCGCCGGATCGGTGTTGGGCTGCGCACAGCGCGCCTCACCCCGATAAAGACGCTGGAAAGCTTCGACTTCTCGTTCCAGCCATCACTGGACCGGCACCGGATCATGGCGCTGGCCCAGCTGGAGTTCATCCAGCGAGCAGAGGTGCTGCACTTCCTTGGCCCGCCGGGAACAGGTAAAAGCCACCTCGCCACGGCCATCGGTGTTGCCGCTGTCAAGGCAGGGCGCAGTGTTTATCGCTGCACCTTGGCCGAGCTGATTGAGGCGCTGTCCAAGGCTGAGCGAGAGGGCCGCCTGGTTGAGAAGCTGCGGTTCTACGCCCGTGCGTCTCTGCTGATTGTCGATGAAATCGGCTACCTTCCCATCACCAGCGGCGGCGCCAACCTGTTCTTCCAGCTGGTCAACGCGCGATACGAAAAAGGGGCGATGATCCTGACGTCAAACCGCGGCTTTGCCGAATGGGGTGAAGTCTTTGGGGACCCCGTGGTCGCAACCGCACTGCTGGACCGCCTGTTGCACCATGCCGTCGTGGTCCAGATCGAGGGTGCCAGCTACCGGTTGCGCCAACATGCTGACCTGATCCCCGAGCACACCCGCGCCCATGCCAACATTGCACCGCCGCCCCCGCCTAAACGGCGCGGACGGCCACCAAAAAACGGAGGTGCCGGTCACCATCCCGGCTGACCGCCGAACCCGCGAGGTGGGGAAATTTGCGCCAGCACTTCCGGGGAAATTCAATCCAGCATTTACACGCCAGCCCTTCCGCGTCTGAGGCATCCGACTTGTTGGGCCGCGCCGAGAGGCTCTTATGTGCCTTGCGGGCGTCGATACAGATCGCTCGCAATCCCATCCGTGTCAGGCCACGCTGCAGCCAAATCGAGAGCTGGCCACTCTCATGCACGACCCGGTGCGGTGTCAGCGAACGGTTGCAAAACCAGCCCGCCACGCCTTCGGGGTCAGCAGGGCAAGCGCCGCGCGCGATGACCCTGCCATCCCCGTCCACGACACAGATCGAAATTTCTTTTAGCGATACGTCCAATCCAGCATAATGTTCCAAGGTCGTTCTCCTCGCGGCATTTATCCATGAGGCCAACATACCGGACCTCGTTCGCCCCCGGAGAGCGGCCGCCGCAATCACACTATGTTTTTCTATACGGGCCGCGGCGCATCGGTGGCGTTCGTGCGCAACCCGGCCCGAGTTGAATAACCTTCAACCTTCCAGACATTCGCTGCAGGAGCAGCCTGCACATCAACCTGAGGCCGCTTCGCGCAGAAAGCAGACTTTGCAAAATCTGTTCACCTTCGGGAAGGCAAGCGGCGAAGTCTCACTTCGCTCTTCGCGATAAAAGCCCTCCTAACGGAGAGGTATCCTAGCAATCCCAAGACGAAAATGCCGCGTAGGCAGTTTACCTCTTCAACCAGAAGGCACATTCATCTTAAGGTCCGGCAATAGGACGTGCATTGAGTTGAACTGTAGGATTGGATTTTGAGTTGTTGGCATACAGGGGGAAAGTTCCACTCAAAGATGAGACCGAACTGACGGCACACTTGGCAACGCTGTTGCGAATGGAAAATGTTGGCGTCTTGCTCGGCGCTGGAGCTTCCGTCGGCTGTGGCGGTAAGACTATGGCCGATCTGTGGAAAGACTTCACTTCGACCTCACCAGATGAGTATCGCTGGCTATACGAGAATAATTTTTGCCCAAAACCAATGATGCCACCGCCCGGTGCACCTTTGTCCACCCCTCCTAACGTGGAAAAGCTCTTGGACACTTTGGCGATAGCAATCGTTGAGTGGGAAAGGTCGTGTGCAAGCGAGTTGGATCAAGGAAAAAAAGCACGGGCGGCAATCTATCGAGCGTTGGTCAGAGCGTCCTTTATGGACGAAGGCTGGTGGAATACTCCAGAGGGCGTCTCGCACAGCGAGGACAAGCTGTCCTCGCACCGGCTACTTTTGCAGCGACTAACGTCCGCCAGACAGCCAGGACAATCGTCTCCTTGGCTGTTCACCACCAACTATGACCTCGCCATTGAATGGGCGGCCGACTCAATTGACATGAACGTCATCAATGGCTTTTTGGGTCTCCATTCTCGCCGCTTCACACCTCAGAGCTTTGATCTGGGGTTTCGGAATGTTCAGGCAAAGGGAGAGGCGCAATTTGGGTCCTACAATGTCTATTTGGCTAAGCTCCATGGCTCTCTGACATGGAAGGAAGTTTGCGGGCAGTACTATGAAATTCAAGCGACTGAAGCGCAGGGGGAAATCCAGTCCTTCGTAAAAGGCGACACAGATAAGCTTGCCTTTACAGTTCTCCCTAGCGCCGCGAAGTACATTCAAACTGTTGGCTTCGTGCTAGGGGAGCTGTTTCGCAGATACTCTGAGTTTCTATCTCGTCCACAGTCTGCGCTTTTAGTGTCAGGGTATGGCTTTGGAGATGAGCATATCAACAGGTTACTTTTGTCAGCGTTGCTCAACCCGACTTTCCAGTTGGTTGTCTATCTCCCCGAGTTTTCCGGGTTGGAAGACGTGTCTAAACTTCCAACAGCGGCGCAAAAACTGCTTTCTCTACAAAGCCCGCGCGTAACATTCGTAGGCGGTGGTGGGGATGCCTATTTTGGGAGCTTTGTCGAACACCTTCCTGAACCATCGATCTACAACGAAGACCTTCGCCAGCTTCAAGAAAGGCTAAAGGCACTTGATGCAGCCACGAACCCAAGTGAAGGTGGTTCATCGTGATCGGTCGTTCACCAATCGGGTATGTAGTTCGGATTGACGGATCGGAAATCACTCTAAACGTCTTGGATCACCACCGGGGGATGGTCGCAGGGCATTCTCACGGTGTGTCGATGGTTGCGGAGATTGGCAGCCTTTTGGGTATTGATGCGGGCGACCGCTTGCTGTTGCTTCGGGTTCGTTCGATCAGTTTTGCTGAACCAAATGAGGTTCATCGCCGATCCATGGGAAAAAGCTCGCTTTCGGCTGAACCCCTTCGCCATGTTGTTGGCATTGTCGTGGGAAAACTCACCCGAAAAACCGGTGAACTCGAATTTGTGTCTGACTCACTGTCTACCCCCGCTTTAGGGGCAATGGTCTATCCACTGATCGCGGATGAGGAAAAGGCAGTTCTTGGTCGCGACGACAACGCGCCTACATCGATTCACTTGGGAAATGAGTTACGCGGCGGCGCACCGGTCCACGTGGACATTCAAAGCCTGATAAGCAAACACGTAGCCGTTCTCGGTAGTTCAGGACAGGGAAAAAGCTGTTTTACAGCCGCTATACTCCAACAAATTGTTAAACTTCCGGGCTCTCGGACAGTCATATTTGATATCAACGGTGAGTATGAGCAGGCCTTCTCAGAAAACGTAGAGCCGGGTTGGGTCAGAACAACAAAGCTCGGAGAGGGCGGCCTGAAAATTCCCTACTTTGCGCTTGGGCGGCACGGCCTCCAAAGGCTCCTAATGCCAAGCGAAAAGACGCAAAGGCCAGCGCTGATGTTCGCCTTGGAATCACTCAATCGGGTCAAATGGATCGATGCCGGTAGTGGTGTCGGAATAAAGACTGATACCACACCATTCTTGTTCGATGACTGTCGAAGCGGAAATGCAACGCAAGCACAGCAGCGGATTTCGGCACTACAGGACAAGACTGCGGCAGAAGTGTCCGTGTGGCCCCCAATGAAAGCTCTGGGGCCATTAGTTGCGGAAAGCTATTCGCTGACAAACGGCAGGAATGGCTGGGAACGAAACGCGTTTCAATATGGCAATGTTGCCCCGCTGGTAAACCGCATCCACAGGTTCGTTGAAGACCCAATGTTTTCAGCCGTTGTTGATACGGATGGAGAGCCCCGTAGTGCACCGCTCAACTGGCGGCGCGAGGCCACTGAGTTAGTGGCAAACATATTCGGCGATAAGAACTCTGACTGGAGGGTACATATTGTTGATCTTCGCCGTGTGGCCCATGACTTGATGCCGTTTATTCTTGGTTCATTGCTAGAACTGTTCGCGTTTGAGATTTTCGAGCGAGGCCAAGATGAGAAGGTTCCCACTCTTTTGGTGTTGGAGGAAGCACACCACTATTTAAGATCCGTGGGTGTCGGGGAAAGCGACACCGGAAGTTCCTTGGCCTATGAACGACTGGCAAAGGAAGGCCGGAAATTTGGATTGGCGCTTTGGCTGAGCACTCAACGTCCATCGGAGATATCTCAAACCGTTCTTTCCCAATGCGGCAATTGGGTCTCATTCCGGCTGGCATCGGATAGAGACTTGGCGGCAGTTCAAGCATCGAGCGAATGGGCGGACAAACGAGATGTCAAAAGAATTTCTGGACTTGCACGGCAGAACGCTGTTGCTTTTGGTGAGAGCCTCAGAATGCCAGTGACCCTTGTTTCGCCGATTGCGTCACCCACCCCAAAATCAAACGATGCTGCATTTGATAAATGGGCGGAACCCGACGTTTTTGGATAAAGTCCTCCGTGACTTTTTTCGTCGGGTGCTGCGACCGTTCAAGCGCTGTTTGTCGCTTTACTGGTTCTCAGAATCTTAGCTTTCTAATTCTGACAGAAGCTATACTGGGTGGCAAAAGTAGACGCGTAACGTAAGCGCCCGATTTTTACCGCAGCGGTTGATTGTTGACGCGGGCGATGATGCCGGGCTCAGCGACGAAGTCTTCGAGGAAGCTGTGCCATGCCTCAACGGACACTCGTGCTGATGCCAGCATGTCGCGCAATTCGTCGATGCCCTCGTCGGTCAGCGCCGTAATGTAGTCGTCCCGTCCGATGTGGACGCTGACGATGTTGCCGTAGGAGAGGTTGTCGTCGTTGCTGACGATGGCCTCGAGAAGTCCAGGATCCTCGCCCAGCAGGCTGGCGACATGGGCGATGGAGCAGACGTAGGTCGTCGCTGCCATCACGCAGCCTCGCTGCGGCTCTGATCTGCCG
>MRWF01024626.1_pt1 | contig 35713 bp, 44 predicted proteins | sample 1013331 | NCBI WGS metagenome assembly MRWF01 (sample SAMN06117577, study PRJNA244670) | biofilm metagenome | biome: Water; feature: Cathode Biofilm; material: Biofilm; isolation source: microbial consortium enriched at the cathode of a solar microbial fuel cell | place: USA: District of Columbia ... | reverse complement strand
CACCGGCGCCTGTGATCTGCCCGAAGGCATCGAGATGGTCATGCCCGGCGACAACGTCGCCATGACCGTCAGCTTGATTGCGCCGATCGCCATGGAAGAAGGTCTGCGTTTCGCAATTCGTGAAGGTGGCCGTACCGTCGGCGCCGGTGTTGTTTCCAAGATCATCGAATAAGGAAACGCTGCGAAATCGACGAGGGGTGAGGGCTGATACGCCTTCATCCCTTGTTGTTGTTTTTGGTTACCAGGATAGGCCAGTAGCTCAATTGGCAGAGCGGCGGTCTCCAAAACCGCAGGTTGGGGGTTCGATTCCCTCCTGGCCTGCCATTTTGGTAGCTACTAAGAATTTTTGAGGTGTATGGACAAGCTTAAGTTGACGATAGCTCTGGCGCTGGTCGCCGCAGGCGTGGTGGGGTTTTATTACTTTCCCGACCAATCGCTGCTGATGCGTGTGCTGGGCTTGTTGGCGGCTGCGGGCATCGCCTTGGCGGTGGCCTACCAGACGGCTGTGGGTCAACGGACCTGGGGTTTCGTGACAGGCGCTCAGACAGAGATCAAGAAAGTTGTCTGGCCGACCCGGAAGGAAGCGCTGCAAACCACCGGGATCGTGGTCGTGATGGTGTTGATCGTTGCGCTCTTTCTCTGGGGTCTGGACTCCATACTGTTGTGGTTGGTCCGTTTATTGACTGGTCAAGGGGAATAGACACATGGCGAAGCGGTGGTACGTAGTGCACGTTTACTCGGGCTTTGAAAATCAGGTCAGGCGTTCGCTGGAAGAGCGTGTGCGCCATGCCGGTATGGAAGAGCGTTTCGGCGAGGTGCTGGTGCCGACCGAAGAGGTCGTCGAGATGCGCGCCGGCCAGAAGCGCAAGAGCGATCGCAAATTCTTCCCAGGTTATGTGCTGGTGCAAATGGAAATGGACGACGAGACTTGGCACCTGGTCAAGGATGTACCCAAGGTGATGGGGTTCGTCGGCGGCACCACGGATCGGCCGGCGCCGATCAGTGATCGTGAGGCCGAGCGCATTCTGGATCGCGTCAAGGAAGGCGTGGAAAAGCCCAGGCCGAAAGTCTTGTTCGAGCCGGGCGAGGTCGTCCGCGTCGTCGATGGTCCGTTTGCCGATTTCAACGGCGTGGTGGAGGAAGTCAATTACGAAAAGAGCCGTCTGCGTGTGGCGGTGTTGATCTTCGGTCGTTCCACCCCGGTTGAATTGGAGTTCGGGCAGGTCGAAAAGAGTTAGTTTTTATAGGAAAGGGTTTAAAGGGTACTGGAGAAAAGAAGAGGTTTGTTCTTTTCACTTTTCTCTTTGCTCTGTCTTTATCAGGGGAGCCGTAAGGCGTTCGCACCCGGCAAGGAGTCAATGCAATGGCAAAGAAAATAGAAGCGTATATCAAGCTGCAGGTCGCGGCGGGTCAAGCCAACCCCAGTCCGCCCGTGGGGCCCGCCCTGGGTCAGCGCGGCGTGAACATCATGGAGTTTTGCAAGGCCTTTAACGCCCAGACTCAGAACCTGGAGCCCGGCATGCCGGTTCCGGTGGTGATCACTGTCTACAACGATCGCAGCTTTACCTTTATTACCAAGACCCCGCCTGCGGCCGTGTTGCTGAAAAAAGCGGCCGGTATCAAGTCAGGCAGCGGCCGTCCCAACACTGAAAAGGTCGGTACGGTTAACCGTGCCCAGCTGGAAGAGATCGCCGCGACCAAGATGCCCGATCTCACGGCTGCCGACATGGATGCAGCGGTTCGCACAATCGCCGGTACTGCACGCAGTATGGGCCTGAACGTAGAAGGGGTGTAAGCATGGCTAAGATGAGTAAGCGCGCCAAGGCGATTGCCGAAAAGGTTGCTCCGGGTACGGTATTGAGTATCGAAGAGGCCTTGGCGCTTTTAAAAGAAGTGTCTTCGGTCAAGTTTGACGAGGCTGTCGATGTGGCGGTGAATCTGGGTGTGGATCCGCGTAAATCGGATCAGGTGGTACGCGGATCTTCCGTACTGCCCAACGGTACCGGTAAGACCGTTCGTGTCGCCGTGTTCACCCAGGGGCCGAACGCCGATGCCGCCAAAGAGGCCGGCGCCGATATCGTCGGAATGGATGACCTGGCGGAAGAGGTCAAAAAAGGCAATATGGATTTCGACGTGGTTATCGCTTCGCCGGACGCCATGCGCGTAGTCGGTCAGCTGGGTCAGATCCTGGGTCCGCGCGGTCTGATGCCCAACCCCAAGGTCGGCACGGTGACCGCCGACGTGGCCACGGCGGTGAAGAATGCTAAGGCTGGCCAGGTGCGTTACCGTACCGACAAGGCCGGAATCATTCATACCACCATCGGCAAGGCCAGCTTCGACGTCACGGCCTTGAAGGAAAACCTGGACACGCTGCTGGCCGACCTGAACAAGGCCAAACCCAGCAGTGCCAAGGGTATTTATATGAAGAAAATCACTGTCTCCACGACCATGGGTCCCGGGGTGGGGGTAGAGAAATCGAGCCTCGCCCTATAGTGGGGAGGCTGTTGTGATTCGCGTCGCCTGCAGTTCGGGCGGTGCACAAAGACTTTGGAGTCATCAGGCGACTGGTGGCAGTCAAAGACCGTAGGTGCCACGCCTTTGCAAGTGGAAGGCGCGGCTTAATGGAGCGATCCGGCCTACGTAGACGGTGCCACCCAAAGCGGGATTTTCCCGGTCGGGGTCGCCGTAGGTGGATATCCGGTGACGGATATCTTGGTTAGACCTTTTGGAGGTAAGTTATGGCTCTTAATCTGAATGATAAGAAAGCCATCGTTGCCGAAGTCGCGGAAGTGGCGTCCGTCGCCCATTCTGCGATTGCAGCTGAGTACGCCGGCCTGAGTGTGGGTCAGATGACTGAGTTGCGTGCCAAGGCACGTGAGTCCGGTGTTTATTTGCGCGTTGTGAAAAACACCTTGGCTCGGCGTGCGTTGCAAGGGACTGACTTCGAGTGCATGAACGAAGCGTTGGCGGGTCCGCTGGTGTTGGCGTTTTCCCAGGAAGATCCTGGTGCCGCCGCCCGCGTGATCAAGTCCTTCGCCAAGGACAATGAAAAACTCGAGGTCAAGTTGGTTTCTATTGGCGGCAAACTATTGGCGCCCGGCGACATCGAACGCCTGGCCAATATGCCGACCAAGGAACAGGCGATCAGCTTGCTGATGGCATTGATGAACGCCCCTGTCGAGAAACTTGCACGTACCCTCAACGAGATACCGACCAAGGCTACGCGTGTTGTTGCCGCAGTGCGCGACCAAAAGCAGGCTGCGGGTTAATCGCGGCCTAGGTATCGCACGGCAAGCGATGATGGTTTGAGTCTTTATTTTTATTAATTAGGAGATAGTCAAATGGCTGTATCTAAAGAAGATATTTTGGAAACGATTGCCAACATGACCGTGATGGAAGTGGTCGAGTTGGTTGAGGCCATGGAAGAAAAGTTTGGTGTTTCCGCCGCCGCAGTCGCAGCCGCTCCGGCCGCTGCTGCCGGTGGTGCTGACGGCGGTGCCGCCGCGGAAGAGCAGACTGAATTTGATGTTGTGATGAGCAGCTTCGGCGACAACAAGGTTTCCGTCATCAAGGCTGTTCGCAGCATCACTGGTCTGGGCCTCAAGGAAGCCAAGGAAATGGTTGAGAGTGCTCCTTCCACCATCAAGGAAGGCGCTTCCAAGGAAGAAGCTGAAGAAGTTAAGAAGCAGCTTGAGGAAGCTGGCGCTGCTGTTGAGCTTAAGTAAGTTTCGACACTGCCAGGGTGCTTTTTAACGGCATCCTTAATCGGCTGGCGGCCTCGTGCCGCCGGCCTTTTGCCGTTGGTGAGACGGCAGCATGTTTGGCTACAGTAAGGCTTTGAGGCGATTGGCGCTGCAACAATGCAGGCCTGTTGCACTCAATATGTAAAGTACTAAGACTGAGGAACTCCGATGGCCTACTCTTTTACGCAAAAGAAACGCATCCGAAAGACTTTTGGCAAGCAACCCCGCGTGCTGGAAGTCCCCTATTTGCTGGCGACCCAGCTTGATTCGTATCGTAATTTTCTTCAGGCAGATGTTCCGACGGACGAGCGCGCCGACCTCGGTTTGCACGCCGCCTTTTCTTCAGTCTTTCCGATTCAGAGCTACACCGGAAGCGCTGAGCTGCAGTATGTAAGCTATCGCTTGGGTACCCCCGGGTTTGATGTGCGCGAGTGCCAGATGCGCGGCATGACCTTCGCCGCCCCGCTGCGGGTCAAGGTTCGCCTCGTTATCTATGACAAGGAATCCAATGCCGCAGAGCGTAGCGTCAAGGATATTAAAGAACAGGAAGTCTACATGGGCGAACTGCCGCTCATGACCGAAAACGGGACTTTCGTCATCAACGGTACTGAGCGTGTGGTTGTATCTCAGTTGCACCGTTCGCCCGGTGTGTTCTTTGAGCACGACAAGGGCAAGACCCATTCCTCGGGCAAGCTGTTGTTCTCAGCGCGCGTGATTCCTTATCGCGGCTCATGGTTGGACTTCGAATTTGATCCCAACGACAATCTGTTCGTACGTATCGACCGTCGTCGCAAGCTGCCGGTGACCGTATTGATGCGCGCGCTGGGCTACTCCACCCAGCAAATTTTGGATGAGTTTTTTGAGTACAATAATCTGACCCTCACCGACACGGGCGCCGAATTGGAATTGATCCCCGAGCGTTTACGTGGTGAAACCGCCCTGTTCGACATCAAGACCGCCAAAGGCGCCGTCGTGGTGGAGCAGGGTCGCCGCATTATGGCGCGCCATATCCGTGAAATGGAAAAGGCCAGTATGGCGAAACTGGAAGTGCCGGACGAATACCTGGTCGGTCGCGCGCTGGGCGGTGAAATCGTCGATGAAAGCAGCGGCGAGGTGCTGGCCACTGCCAATGACGAGATCACCGAGGAGCTGTTGGGCAAGATGCGCCAGGCCGGGGTGAATACGTTTAAGACACTGTTTACCAATGACCTGGATCATGGGCCTTATGTCTCCAATACCCTGCGCATCGATAACACCAATGACGCTCTCGAGGCACAGATCGAAATCTATCGCATGATGCGCCCGGGTGAGCCGCCGACCAAAGAAGCGGCGCAGGCATTGTTCAACAACCTGTTCTTCAGCGAGGACCGCTACGACCTGTCGGGCGTGGGACGCATGAAGTTCAATCGCCGCCTCAAGCGTGACGAAGTGACCGGATCGGGCACCCTGGACGAGCGCGACATCCTCGATGTGATTCGCGCCTTGATCAATATCAAGAACGGTAACGACACCGTCGACGATATCGACCATCTGGGTAACCGTCGCGTCCGTTCCGTCGGCGAAATGGTGGAGAACCAGTTCCGCATTGGTCTGGTGCGTGTCGAACGCGCCGTCAAAGAGCGTTTGAGTCTGGCCGAAAGCGAAGGCCTGATGCCGCAGGAGCTGATCAACGCCAAGCCGGTATCGGCCGTGGTGAAGGAGTTCTTCGGGTCCAGCCAGTTGTCCCAGTTTATGGACCAGAACAATCCGCTTTCCGAGGTGACCCACAAGCGCCGTGTCTCTGCCCTGGGTCCGGGCGGTCTGACGCGCGAGCGCGCCGGCTTCGAAGTGCGCGACGTACATCCGACTCACTATGGCCGTGTCTGTCCCATCGAGACGCCTGAAGGTCCCAACATCGGTCTGATCAACTCCTTGGCGGTGTATGCCCGTACCAACGAATACGGCTTCCTGGAAACCCCTTATCGTAAGGTGGTCGACGCCCGTATCACCGACGAGATCGAGTACTTGTCTGCCATCGAAGAGGGCGAATACGTCATTGCCCAGGCCAGTGTGGCTGTGGACAAAGACGATAACCTGCTCGATGATCTGGTCTCCTGCCGGCACAAGAATGAATTCACCTTGTCGCCGCGTGATCGGGTCAATTATGTCGATGTCTCGCCGCGTCAGATCGTTTCGGTGGCCGCGTCCTTGATTCCGTTCCTGGAGCATGACGACGCCAACCGCGCCCTGATGGGTTCCAATATGCAGCGTCAGGCGGTGCCGACCCTGCGCGCCGACAAGCCGCTGGTAGGTACCGGCATGGAGCGCACCGTGGCCATCGACTCCGGTGTGGCCGTGGTGGCCCGTCGCGGTGGCGACGTCGAGTCTGTCGATGCCGCCCGCGTGGTGGTGCGCGTCAATGACGAAGAGACTGTGCCGGGCGAGCCGGGCGTGGACATCTACAACCTGACCAAGTACACCCGTTCTAACCAGAATACCTGCATCAACCAGCGTCCGCTGGTGAAGAAGGGTGACGTGATCGCGCGCGGCGACGTGCTGGCCGACGGTCCCTCCACCGACATGGGTGAGTTGGCCCTGGGTCAGAATATGCTGGTGGCCTTCATGCCCTGGAACGGTTACAACTTCGAGGACTCGATTCTGATTTCCGAGCGTGTGGTCAAGGAAGATCGTCTGACCACCATCCACATCGAAGAGCTGACCTGTGTGGCGCGTGATACTAAGCTCGGTTCGGAGGAGATTTCCGCCGATATCCCCAATGTCGGTGAAAGCGCCCTGGCGCGCCTGGATGAGTCGGGTATCGTCTACATCGGCGCCGAGGTGAAGCCGGGTGACATCCTGGTCGGTAAGGTGACGCCCAAGGGCGAGACCCAGTTGACCCCGGAAGAGAAACTACTGCGCGCCATCTTCGGTGAAAAGGCCTCCGACGTGAAGGATACCTCGCTGCGTGTGCCCTCGGGCATGAGCGGTACGGTGATCGACGTGCAGGTCTTCACTCGCGACGGTGTGGAGAAGGACAAGCGCGCGCTGGAAATCGAGAATGCCGAACTGGATCGGGTCAAGAAAGACTTGTACGACCAATTCCGTATTTTGGAACAGGACATCTATCAGCGTGTCGAACGACTGTTGCTGGGTAAGGTGGCCGATGGCGGTCCGGGCAAGCTGAAATCCGGGGATAAAATCACCAAGGGTTACCTTGACGAGATTGGTCGCAACAAGTGGTTCGAAGTGCGCCTGCGCAACGACGACGCCAACATGCAGTTGGAACAGTTGAGCGAGCAGGTCAAGGCTTCGCGCAAGGAGATCGACGAGCGCTACGAAGAGAAGCACGGCAAGCTTACCGCCGGTGACGACCTGGCGCCCGGCGTGCTGAAAATGGTCAAGGTCTATCTGGCCGTCAAGCGTCGCATTCAGCCGGGTGACAAGATGGCCGGTCGTCACGGCAACAAGGGTGTTATCTCCATGATCGTGCCCGAGGAAGACATGCCCTACGATGAAAACGGTGAGCCGGTGGATGTGGTGCTGAACCCGCTGGGTGTGCCTTCGCGTATGAATATCGGCCAGGTTTTGGAGACCCATCTGGGTTGGGCCGCCAAGGGTATGGGCCGCCGTATCGGCGAGATGCTGGATCAGCAGCGCAAGATTGCCGAGATCCGCGGCTTTCTCGATAAGGCCTACAATACCAGTGGCCACAAGGAAGATCTGGATTCGTTCACCGATGACGAGATCATCGAGCTGGCCGGCAATCTGCGCGCCGGCGTGCCAATGGCCACCCAGGTCTTCGACGGGGCCAGCGAGGAAGAAATCAAGGGGATGTTGGAGTTGGCCGGTCTGCCGACGTCAGGGCAGACCCAATTGTACGACGGCCGTACCGGTGATGCCTTCGAGCGTCTGGTCACCGTCGGTTATATGTACATACTGAAACTCAACCATCTGGTCGACGACAAAATGCACGCCCGTTCGACCGGTCCTTACAGCTTGGTGACCCAGCAGCCGCTGGGCGGCAAGGCGCAGTTCGGTGGTCAGCGTTTCGGTGAGATGGAGGTCTGGGCGCTTGAGGCCTACGGTGCCGCCTACACCTTGCAGGAAATGCTGACGGTGAAATCCGATGACGTTGCCGGTCGTACCAAGATGTACAAAAACATTGTCGATGGCGATCACCAGATGGAGGCGGGAATGCCGGAATCCTTCAATGTATTGCTGAAGGAAATCCGAGCCTTGGGTATCGATATCGAGCTGGAACAAGAGTAATCCGGCAAACGGTGTTTGACTGGCAACTGGCGTGTCACATTGAGTAGGAGACTACAGTGAAAGATCTATTGAATCTTTTAAAGCAACAGGGTCAAAGCAACGACGAATTCGATGCCATCCGCATCGGTCTGGCATCGCCGGAAAAAATTCGTTCCTGGTCTTTCGGTGAGGTAAAAAAACCCGAGACCATCAACTACCGCACCTTCAAGCCGGAGCGCGACGGGTTGTTCTGCGCCAAGATATTCGGGCCGGTGAAGGACTATGAATGTTTATGCGGCAAGTACAAGCGCCTGAAGCATCGCGGTGTAATCTGTGAAAAGTGCGGTGTTGAAGTCACGGTCGCCAAGGTGCGGCGCGAGCGTATGGGCCACATCGAGCTGGCCAGCCCGGTAGCGCATATCTGGTTCCTCAAGTCCTTGCCTTCGCGCATGGGGCTGTTGCTGGATATGACCTTGCGCGACATCGAGCGGGTGCTCTATTTCGAGGCCTTCGTGGTCATCGAGCCGGGCATGACGCAGCTGGAAAAGAACCAGCTGCTCACCGACGAAGGCTATCTCGATGCCATCGAGGAATACGGTGACGATTTCGACGCGCGCATGGGGGCCGAGGCGATTCTCGAGCTGCTCAATGCCATGAATCTGCAAACCGAAGTGGCCAGGCTGCGTGAAGAGATCCCCAACACCAATTCAGAGACCAAGATCAAGAAGCTGACCAAGCGGCTAAAACTGATGGAGGCCTTCCTGGAATCCGGCAACAAGCCGCAGTGGATGGTGATGTCGGTGTTGCCCGTGTTGCCGCCGGAGTTGCGCCCTCTGGTGCCGCTGGACGGTGGCCGCTTCGCCACCTCGGATCTGAATGATCTTTATCGTCGCGTCATCAATCGTAACAACCGTCTGAAGCGCCTGTTGGACCTGAACGCGCCGGATATCATCGTGCGCAACGAAAAGCGCATGCTGCAGGAGTCGGTGGACGCGCTGCTGGACAACGGTCGCCGCGGCAAGGCCATCACCGGCACCAACAAGCGTCCGCTGAAATCCTTGGCCGACATGATCAAGGGTAAACAGGGCCGCTTCCGTCAGAATCTGCTGGGCAAGCGCGTCGACTACTCGGGCCGTTCGGTCATCGTGGTCGGCCCGACCCTGAAACTGCATCAGTGCGGCCTGCCCAAGAAGATGGCGCTGGAGCTGTTCAAGCCCTTCATCTTCAGTAAGCTGGAGCTGCGCGGTCTGGCCACCACCATCAAGGCGGCCAAGAAGATGGTCGAACGCGAAGGTCCCGAAGTATGGGACATTCTGGAAGAGGTGATCCGCGAGCATCCGGTCATGCTCAACCGCGCCCCGACCCTGCATCGTCTCGGCATCCAGGCCTTCGAGCCGGTGCTCATCGAAGGTAAGGCTATCCAGCTGCATCCGCTGGTCTGTACCGCCTACAACGCCGACTTCGACGGCGACCAGATGGCGGTGCACGTGCCCCTCTCGCTAGAGGCTCAGCTGGAAGCTCGCGCCCTGATGATGGCCACCAACAACGTGCTGTCGCCCGCCAACGGCGAGCCCATCATCGTGCCCTCGCAGGATGTGGTGCTGGGCCTGTATTACATGACCCGCGAAGGCGTGAACGTGACGGGCGAAGGCATGGCCTTCTCGGATCTGGCCGAGCTGCGCCGCGCCTGGGAGACCGGCGCCGCCAGTATCCACGCCAAGGTCAAGGTGCGCATCAAGGAAAACGTGCTGGACGAAGAGACCGGTGAATCACACGAGTCTATCAATCTCGTCGATACCACCGTCGGCCGCGCCTTGCTGGCCGAACTGTTGCCCAAGGGGCTGCCCTTCGAGCTTTTCAATCAGGCGATGACCAAGAAAGCGATTTCGGGTCTGATCAACACCTGTTACCGCCGTCTGGGTCTGAAGGCGACCGTTATCTTTGCTGACCAGCTGATGTATACCGGTTTCAGCTTCTCTACCCGCGCAGGTGTCTCCATCGGTGTCAACGACATGGAGGTGCCGGTCGAGAAGGAAGCGATCATCAGCGCCGCCGCCGAAGAGGTGAAGGAGATTGAGAACCAATATATCTCCGGTTTGGTCACCAACGGCGAGCGCTACAACAAAGTGGTCGATATCTGGTCGCACACCAATGACCGGGTCGCCAAGGCTATGATGGACAAGCTGGGTACCGACGTTGTCTACGATAAGGACGGTAAGGAAGTGCGCCAGGATTCGTTTAACTCCATCTTCATGATGGCCGATTCCGGCGCCCGTGGTAGTGCCGCCCAGATTCGTCAGTTGGCGGGGATGCGCGGCTTGATGGCGAAGCCGGACGGCTCCATCATCGAGACGCCGATTACGGCCAACTTCCGTGAAGGTCTGAACGTCCTGCAGTACTTCATCTCCACCCACGGCGCCCGTAAGGGTCTGGCCGATACTGCTCTGAAGACCGCCAACTCGGGTTATCTGACCCGTCGTCTGGTGGACGTGGCGCAGGATCTGGTGGTGACCGATGCCGATTGCGGCACCACCCATGGGCTGCTGATGATGCCGTTGATCGAAGGCGGCGACGTGGTCGAACCGCTGCGCGAACGGGTGCTGGGTCGCGTAGTGGTGGAAGATGTGCGTATTCCCGGCAGCGACGAAATATTGGTGCCCAACGGCACGCTGCTGGACGAGCGCTGGGTGGACCGCCTGGAAGAGGCGGCCATCGACCAGGTGATGGTGCGTTCGCCTATCAGCTGTGAAACCCGCTACGGTGTCTGCGCCGCCTGTTACGGTCGTGACTTGGCGCGCGGCCACCGGGTCAATACCGGTGAGGCGGTCGGCGTGATCGCCGCCCAGTCCATCGGTGAGCCGGGCACCCAGCTGACCATGCGTACCTTCCACATCGGTGGCGCGGCGTCGCGCTCCGCGGCGGAGAATAACGTCGAGGTCAAATCCAACGGTCGTGCCCGACTGCACAACATCAAGATCGTCAAGCATGCCAGCGGCGATAATGTGGCGGTGTCACGTTCCGGTGAGTTGATCGTGGTCGACGAGCAAGGCCGCGATCGTGAGCGCTACAAGATTCCTTACGGTGCAGTGCTGTCGGTGGATGACGGTGAGGCCGTTTCCGCCGGTCAGGTGGTCGCTAACTGGGATCCCCACACCCATCCGGTGGTCACCGAAGTGGCCGGTCAGATCAAGTTCAGCGATTTTGTCGAGAGTGTCAGCGTACAGCGCACCACCGACGAGATTACCGGGCTGACCAGTCTGGTGGTGACCGATCCCAAGGCGCGCGGGGCTGCGGGTAAGGATCTCAAGCCCATGGTCAAGCTGGTGGATGAAAACGGCGACAATCTGTGTATCGCCGGCACCGATATCCCGGCCATGTACTTCCTCCCGGCAGGCGCCATCGTCGGTCTGGAAGACGGCGCCAAGGTGGGCGTGGGTGACGTCCTGGCGCGTATTCCGCAGGAGTCGTCCAAGACCCGCGACATCACCGGGGGGCTGCCGCGTGTTGCCGACCTGTTCGAGGCGCGCAAACCCAAGGATCCGGCGATTCTGGCGGAGGCCACGGGTACCGTCGGCTTCGGCAAGGAGACCAAGGGCAAGCGCCGTCTGGTGATCACCGACAAGGACGGCGAGCGGCATGAGGAACTGATTCCCAAGTGGCGTCACATCAATGTGTTCGAGGGTGAGCACGTCGAGCGTGGTGAAGTGGTGGTGGACGGTCCGCCGGCACCGCACGACATCCTGCGCCTGAAGGGGATTTCGGAATTGGCCGGTTATATCGTCAACGAGGTTCAGGAGGTCTACCGTCTGCAGGGGGTGAAGATCAACGACAAGCACATCGAGGTCATTATTCGCCAGATGCTGCGCAAGGTTGAGATCACCAGTGCCGGTGACAGCAAGTTCCTCAAGGGCGAGCAGTTGGAGTGCGCCCGCGTGCTGGACGAGAACGACAGGCTGATGGCGGCTGGTAAGATTCCGGCCACCTTTGATCCGGTGCTGTTGGGTATCACCAAGGCGTCACTGGCGACCGAGTCCTTCATCTCAGCGGCCTCCTTCCAGGAGACCACCCGCGTGCTTACTGAGGCGGCGGTGTCCGGCAAGATGGACGACCTGCGCGGTCTCAAGGAAAACGTCATCGTCGGCCGTCTGATCCCGGCAGGAACGGGACTGGCCTATCACGATGAACGGCGCCGCAAGCGCCTGGGCGTGGAGACCGAGGGCGAGCAGGCCCCGACCGCCAGCGAGGTGGAAGAGGCGCTAAGCAAGGCCTTGTAAATCCGCACGAGATTGCGGAAACAGCGGCGCCAGTAGTCTCTACCGGCGCCGCTGTTGATTTATCAGGGGCTGCTCAGCCCCAAATATGACAGCGGGATGAAGATGGCGCTTGACAGTCGTCTTCCACATCACTAAAATTCCCGCTTCTTGAATGGCAGGTCCCGATTTTGTGGGGCCGAAAAAAGCTAAGTTAATGATTTTCGACCGCTTGTTGTCTGTGAGCTGGATGCAGAGCATGACGACAAGGGGTTTTTGCATATTTCCGAGATTAGATTTTAGGTGGTCTAAATGGCAACAATTAATCAGTTGGTTAGAAAGCCGCGGGTAAGAAAAGTCGAGAAGAGCAACGTTCCCGCCCTGGAAGCCTGCCCGCAGCGACGCGGTGTTTGCACCCGCGTCTATACCACGACGCCGAAAAAGCCGAACTCGGCTTTGCGTAAGGTCGCCCGTGTGCGTTTGACCAACGGTATGGAAGTTTCCAGCTACATCGGCGGTGAAGGGCATAATCTGCAGGAGCACTCGGTGGTGCTGATCCGCGGCGGTCGTGTCAAGGACTTGCCGGGTGTGCGTTACCATACCGTGCGCGGCACACTCGACACCTCGGGTGTGGATGGTCGTAAGCAGGGTCGCTCCAAGTACGGCGCCAAGCGTCCCAAAGGTTGATTGTTCAGGCTTTTAATTAAAGATTAGGTAACAGCGATGCCAAGAAGAAGAGAAGTCCCCAAGCGCGAGATCCTGCCGGATCCCAAATTCGGCAGCGAAACGCTGGCGAAGTTTGTCAACGTGGTCATGAAAAGCGGCAAGAAGTCCGTTGCCGAGCGCATCGTCTACGGCGCATTGGATGTGGTCGGCCAGCGCAGCAAGAAAGACTCGCTGGAGATGTTTGAAAAGGCGTTGGAGAATGTCAGTCCCCTGGTGGAGGTCAAGTCCCGTCGTGTGGGCGGCGCCACCTACCAGGTGCCGGTTGAAGTGCGTCCCGCCCGCCGCATGGCTCTGGCCATGCGTTGGTTGAGCGACGCTGCCCGGGCCCGTGGCGAGAAGTCCATGGGCTTGCGCCTGGCGGGCGAGATTGTTGATGCTGCGGAGAGTCGCGGCAATGCGGTCAAGAAGCGTGAGGACACGCATCGCATGGCTGAAGCGAATAAGGCGTTCTCGCACTATCGCTGGTAGTAGATTTTCGTTGTAAAGTTTTTTGTTCTTTGACAATTCGGTAAGTAAGGGAAGCTAGCTAGGTGGCACGTAAAACACCAATCGAGCGTTATCGTAATATCGGCATCATGGCGCATATTGATGCCGGCAAGACGACTACGACCGAACGCGTACTGTTTTACACCGGGATCTCGCACAAGATAGGCGAGGTGCACGACGGTGCCGCCGTTATGGACTGGATGGAGCAGGAGCAGGAGCGTGGTATCACCATCACCTCGGCCGCCACCACTTGTTTTTGGAGCGGGATGGACAAGCAGTACCCTGAACACCGAATCAATATTATTGACACGCCGGGGCATGTCGACTTCACCATCGAGGTGGAGCGCTCGCTGCGTGTTCTCGACGGTGCCTGCGCCGTGTTCTGTGCAGTAGGCGGCGTGCAGCCGCAGTCGGAAACCGTCTGGCGTCAAGCAAACAAATATCACGTGCCACGCATGGCGTTCGTCAACAAGATGGACCGCCAGGGCGCCGATTTTTTCCGCGTCATGGGTCAGATCAAAAAGCGCCTGGGCGGTAACCCCGTGCCGGTGGTGATTCCCATCGGCGCCGAAGAACACTTCGAAGGCGTAGTCGATCTGATTCGCATGAAGGCGATCTACTGGGACGAGACCGGCATGGGCGCGACCTATGACGCCCGCGACATCCCCGCCGAGCTGCAGGCCCAGGCGCAGGAGTATCGCGAAAAGATGGTCGAGGCCGCTGCCGAAGCTTCTGAAGAGCTGATGGAGACATACCTGGAAGAGGGTGATCTGTCGGCCGACGAGATCCGTCGGGGGTTGCGTGCGCGCACCATTATTAATGAAATCGTACCGGCCCTGTGCGGTAGCGCGTTTAAGAATAAAGGCGTACAGGCGATGTTGGACGCCATCATTGACTACATGCCGGCCCCGACCGACGTCTACGCCATCAAAGGCATTAATGAGGATGAGAGCGAGGGTGAGCGCCACAGCTCGGACGATGAGCCCTTTGCCGCCTTGGCGTTCAAGATCGCAACTGATCCGTTCGTCGGCACCCTGACCTTCTTCCGCTGCTATTCCGGCGTGGTCAAGGCCGGCGATACCGTCTTTAATCCGGTCAAGGGCAAGAAGGAGCGCATCGGCCGTATGGTGCAGATGCATGCCAACAGTCGTGAAGAGCTCAAGGAAGTGCGCGCCGGTGATATTGCCGCGGCGGTGGGGCTGAAGGATGTGACCACTGGCGACACCTTGTGTGATCCGACTGGCATTATCACCCTGGAGCGCATGGAGTTTCCGGCGCCGGTGATCTCGGTGGCCATTGAGCCGCGCACCAAGACCGACCAGGAAAAGATGGGCCTGGCCCTGTCCAAACTGGCGCAGGAAGACCCGTCCTTTCGTGTGCATACCGACGAGGAGTCGGGTCAGACGATCATCTCGGGTATGGGCGAGCTGCACCTGGAGATTATCGTTGATCGCATGAAGCGCGAGTTCAAAGTCGAGGCCAATGTGGGTGCTCCCCAGGTGGCCTATCGCGAGACACTGCGCAAGAAGGTCGAGGTGGAAGGCAAATTTGTACGCCAGTCCGGCGGTCGCGGCCAGTATGGCCACGTCTGGCTGCGCCTCGAACCGTTAGCGTCGGGTTCGGGTTATCAGTTTGAAAATGCCGTTGTCGGCGGCGCCGTCCCGCGTGAATATATACCCGCGGTGGATAAAGGCATCCAGGAGGCGAAGGAAAGTGGTGTATTGGCCGGTTATCCCGTAGTCGATTTTAAGGCGACCCTGTTCGACGGTTCGTACCATGATGTTGACTCTAATGAAAATGCCTTTAAGATTGCCGGCTCCATGGCGTTTAAAGAGGGTTTCATGAAGGCCGATCCCGTGCTGCTTGAACCGATTATGAAGGTTGAGGCGGTGACCCCGGAAGAATACATGGGGGATGTGATTGGCGACTTGAACCGACGTCGTGGGTTGGTGCAGGGGATGGAAGAATCGCCGGCTGGCAAGCTGGTGACTGCTGAAGTGCCGTTGGCTGAGATGTTTGGCTATGCAACCTCGTTGCGTTCCATGTCTCAGGGGCGCGCCACCTACAGCATGGAGTTTGAGAAATATGCTGAGACGCCTTCCAATGTCGCCAACGCGATAATGAAGCAGTCAGCCTGATCAGTAGTTTTAGTGAAAGACAGATAAAAGAGGGTTTGAGTCGTGTCCAAAGCAAAATTTGAACGTACGAAACCGCACGTAAATGTAGGCACCATTGGTCACGTCGACCATGGCAAGACCACGTTGACGGCGGCATTGACCGTGACACAGGCGAAGAAATTCGGTGGTGAGCACAAGGCTTACGACCAGATCGACTCGGCGCCGGAAGAAAAAGCGCGCGGCATCACCATCGCCACCGCGCACGTCGAATACGAATCAGACACCCGTCACTACGCCCACGTCGACTGCCCCGGCCACGCCGACTACGTCAAGAACATGATCACCGGTGCCGCGCAGATGGACGGCGCCATCCTGGTCTGTTCCGCCGCCGACGGCCCCATGCCCCAGACCCGCGAGCACATCCTGCTGGCGCGCCAGGTCGGCGTACCCTACATCGTCGTATTCCTGAACAAGGCCGACATGGTCGACGACGCCGAACTGCTCGAACTGGTGGAAATGGAAGTGCGCGAACTGCTCAGCTCCTACGACTTCCCCGGCGACGACATTCCCGTCATCACCGGCTCCGCGCTCAAGGCCCTAGAAGGTGACGACAGCGAAATCGGCACCCAGGCCATCGACAAACTGGTCGACGCCCTGGACAGCTACATCCCCGAGCCCGAGCGCGCCATCGACGGCGACTTTTTGATGCCCGTCGAAGACGTCTTCTCCATCTCCGGGCGCGGCACCGTCGTCACCGGCCGCATCGAACGCGGCATCGTCAAAGTCGGCGACGAAATCGAAATCGTCGGCATCAAAGACACCGCCAAGACCACCTGCACCGGGGTCGAAATGTTCCGCAAGCTGCTGGACCAAGGGCAGGCAGGCGACAACGTCGGCGTCCTGCTGCGCGGCACCAAGCGTGAAGAAGTCGAACGCGGCCAAGTCCTGGCCAAGCCCGGCTCCATCACCCCGCACACCAAGTTTGAAGCCGAAGTCTACGTGTTGAGCAAAGACGAAGGCGGCCGTCACACGCCGTTCTTCAACGGCTATCGTCCGCAGTTCTACTTCCGCACCACCGACGTCACCGGCGCCTGTGATCTGCCCGAAGGCATCGAGATGGTCATGCCCGGCGACAACGTCGCCATGACCGTCAGCTTGATTGCGCCGATCGCCATGGAAGAAGGTCTGCGTTTCGCAATTCGTGAAGGTGGCCGTACCGTCGGCGCCGGTGTTGTTTCCAAGATTATTGAGTAAGGCAAGATGACTGCTAATCAGAAAATCCGTATCCGTTTAAAAGCCTTTGATTATCGTTTGATCGATCAATCGGCCCGTGAAATTGTGGAAACCGCCAAGCGCACCGGTGCACAGGTGAAAGGTCCGATTCCGCTGCCGACCAAGAAAGAACGCTTTACCGTGTTGATCTCGCCGCATGTGAATAAGGATGCCCGTGATCAGTACGAAATCCGCACGCACAAGCGCCTGATGGACATTGTCGATCCGACTGACAAAACAGTCGATGCCTTGATGAAGCTGGATCTGGCTGCTGGCGTAGACGTTCAGATTAAATTGACATAAAGGGTATAGCGAGCGGCGTAGAGCCGTCGTGGATAGCTGAGAAGCTAGGAGTAAAGAAAAATGGCGATTGGTGTAGTAGGTCGAAAAGCTGGAATGACGCGTGTCTTTACCGATGCGGGCGAGTCGATTCCGGTGACTGTTGTTGAGGTAGAACCCAACCGTGTCACGCAGCTGCGCGATATGGATCGTGATGGCTATCGCGCCTACCAGGTGACCCTGGGGCAGCGTAAGGCCAACCGTGTCTCCAAGCCGCTGGCGGGTCATTTCGCCAAGGCCGGCGTGGATGCGGGTCGCGGCCTATGGGAATTCCGCCTCGGTCAAGGTGAAGGTGACGAGATTGCCATCGGCAATGAAATCAAGGTCGATGTCTTCGAGGCGGGCCAGAAGGTGGACGTGATCGGACGCAGCATCGGTAAAGGTTTTGCCGGTACGGTCAAGCGTCACAATTTCCGTATGCAGGATGCGACGCACGGTAATTCATTGTCGCATCGCGCCCCCGGCTCCATCGGTCACTGTCAGACCCCGGGCCGTGTGTTCAAGGGCAAAAAGATGTCAGGCCATATGGGCGCGGTGCGCAATACGGTCCAGAACCTCGAGGTTGTTCGTGTTGATCTCGAGCGCAATCTTTTGTTGATCAAGGGTGCGGTTCCTGGCGCCAAGGGCGGTGACCTGATTATTCGCCCGTCCATCAAGGCGCGTTCGTAAGGAGTTAGGGAAATGGAACTGAAACTGGTTACAAAAACTGGCAAAGAATCGACCAAGAGCGTTGACCTGTCTGAGGACACCTTCGGTAAGGAGTTCAATGAGGCCCTGGTTCACCAAGTGATTACCGCCTATCTGGCCGGTGCCCGCGCCGGCACCCGCGCGCACAAGAATCGCGCCGCGGTTCGGGGCGGCGGTGCAAAACCCTGGCGACAAAAGGGGACAGGCCGCGCAAGAGCTGGTACAATACGCTCCCCTTTGTGGCGGAGTGGCGGCAAAACCTTTGCTGCGGTACCGCAGGATCATTCGCAAAAGGTGAATAAAAAGATGTATCGCGGTGCTATGCGCGCGATATTGTCCGAGTTGTTGCGTCAGGACCGATTGGTTGCGATAGACGGTATCCAGCTCGATGCGCCCAAGACCAAAGAGCTGAAAGAGAAGCTTAAGGCAATGGGGCTTCAGGATAATATCCTGTTGGTGACCGATGCCGAAGACGCGTCATTGTCGCTGGCGGCGCGCAACATGGCTAATGTCCAGGTTGCCGAAGCCCGTGATATTGATCCGGTCAGTTTGGTCGGCGCAGACAAAGTGTTAATGACGTCAGCGGCACTGAAGCAAGTAGAGGAGATGTTCGCATGAGAAAAGAGCGTTTGATGAAGGTGTTGTTGGCGCCGCACGTCTCCGAAAAATCTACTGTTGCGGCCGATGCCAATCAACAGTTTGTTTTCAAGGTTGTGCCTGATGCGAACAAGCTTGAAATAAAAAAGGCCGTTGAGCTGATGTTCGACGTCAAGGTCGACTCGGTGCAGGTTACCAATGTGAAGGGTAAGCGTAAGCGCTTTGGTCAAATTGCCGGCCGCCGCGCCGACTGGAAAAAGGCGTACGTAAAACTGCAGCCGGGCCAGGATATTGACTTCATGGGTGCGCAGTAAGCGTTGAACGAGCGAGTATAAGGATTCTAGAGTCATGGCATTAGTAAAAGCAAAACCGACTTCAGCGGGCCGCCGGTTTGTTGTCAGGGTTGTGACGCCTGAGCTTTACAAAGGGGAGCCCCACGCACCCCTGTTGGAAAAGAAGATTAAGTCGTCCGGCCGCAACAATGCAGGGCGGATTACCGTGCGTCGCCGCGGAGGCGGTCACAAGAAGCACTATCGTGTGGTTGATTTTCGTCGTCATGACAAGGACGGAGTTCCCGCGCGCGTTGAGCATCTGGAATATGATCCCAACCGCAGCGCCCACCTGGCCTTGGTTTTGTATGCCGACGGCGAGCGTCGTTACATCATTGCTCCCAAGGGTGTGAGTGCGGGTAGCGAGATTGCTTCGGGCGTCGACGCCCCGATCAAGGCGGGGAACTGTTTGCCGCTGCGCAATATTCCGGTCGGTACCATGGTGCACTGTATTGAACTGAAGCCGGGCAAGGGTGCGCAAATCGCACGCAGCGCCGGCGCCGCCATACAGTTGGTGGCCAAAGAAGGCGCGCAGGCGACGCTGCGTTTGCGCTCCGGCGAAATGCGCAAAGTGTTGGCCGATTGCCGTGCCACTATTGGCGAAGTGGGTAACTCGGAACATTCACTGCGTTCGCTGGGTAAGGCTGGCGCCGCGCGCTGGCGCGGTAAGCGCCCCACCGTCCGCGGCGTAGCCATGAACCCGGTCGATCACCCGCATGGTGGTGGTGAAGGTCGTACATCCGGTGGTCGTCATCCAGTGACACCGTGGGGCGTGCCGACCAAGGGTTATAAGACGCGTAAGAATAAGCGTACGGACAAAATGATTGTTCGTCGTCGTAAGTAACTACAGATAGGGGACTAGAAACGTGCCACGTTCAGTCAAAAAAGGTCCATTCATTGATGCGCATCTGCTTAAGAAAGTGGATGACGCTGTGGAAAAGAATGATCGTCGTCCAATCAAAACCTGGTCACGCCGCTCGATGGTCGTGCCGCAAATGGTTGGGTTGACTATTGCTGTACATAACGGTCGTCAACATGTGCCGGTGCTGGTTAACGAAAATATGGTTGGCCACAAGCTGGGTGAGTTCGCTGCAACTCGCACCTATAGAGGTCATGTTGCTGACAAGAAGTCAAGGTAACGGAGTCTGATAATAATGGAAACGACTGCAACTTTGAGATATGCGCGTATTTCGCCCCAGAAGGCGCGTTTAGTCGCAGATCAAATTCGTGGCATGCGGGTCGAACCGGCGCTGCAGGCGCTGCAGTTCAGCGCTAACAAAGCTGCCGCTATCGTCAGAAAGCTGCTCGAGTCTGCGATTGCGAATGCCGAGCATAACGATGGCGCAGATATCGACGAGCTAAAGGTCTCGACAGTCTTCGTTAATGAAGGGCCGACGCACAAGCGTATCCAGGCACGTGCCAAAGGTCGTGCAAACCGAATTCTGAAACGCACCAGCCACATCACTGTGGCCGTTGCTGAGAAGTAAGAGAGGCGATTATGGGTCAAAAAGTTCATCCAACCGGGATACGTCTTGGTATTGTCAAAGATTGGACATCCAAGTGGTATGCGGACAGCAAGGATTTCGGCGGTTTTCTGTACACCGATCTGAAAGTGCGAGACTTCCTTCAGAAGGAGTTGTCTCAGGCATCCGTTAGCCGCATTCAGATTGAACGCCCCGCGCGCAATGCCCGTATTACCATTCACACTGCCCGGCCGGGTATCGTGATCGGTAAGAAGGGTGAGGACATCGAGAAGCTGCGCCACAAACTTGCCAAGATGATGGATCTGCCCGTTGCTGCGGTGCATGTCAATATCGAAGAGATCCGTAAGCCTGAGTTGGATGCGACCCTGGTGGCCCAGAGTGTGGCTCAGCAGTTAGAGCGTCGTATTATGTTTCGCCGCGCCATGAAGCGTGCTGTCACCAATACCATGCGGTTGGGCGGTCAAGGCATCAGGATCCAGGTGTCCGGTCGTCTGAACGGCGCCGAGATCGCGCGTACCGAATGGTACCGCGAGGGTCGCGTACCGCTTCATACTTTGCGCGCGGACATTGATTACGGCGTAGCTTCTGCACATACGCCTTCCGGCGTGATCGGGATCAAGGTCTGGATATTTAAGGGCGAGGTTTTCGGCGATGAGGACATGGCTGAATCTCAGGAAAAAGCCGCTGCTAAGTAATAGGATAGATAGAGATGTTGCAACCTAAGAAAACTAAATTCCGCAAGGTACACAAAGGTCGCAATCGCGGAAATGCCCTGCGTGGCAACAAGGTCAGCTTTGGTGAATATGGTCTCAAGGCAACCGCCCGCGGTCGTATTACCGCGCGCCAGATCGAGGCCGCGCGTCGCGCCATGACGCGCCACATTAAACGTGGCGGACGTATTTGGATTAGGATTTTTCCTGACAAGCCTATCACCAAGAAGCCTTTGGAAGTGCGCATGGGTAGCGGTAAGGGTAACGTCGAATACTGGGTCGCTGAGATTCAGCCGGGCCGCATGCTTTATGAAATGGAAGGTGTATCCGAAGACTTGGCGCGTGAGGCATTCCGTCTCGCCGCCGCCAAGCTTCCGGTCAAGACCACCTTTGTATCTCGGAGCGTAATGTAATGAAAGCGAGTGAACTGAGAGATAAAAGTGCTGACGAGCTGACTAACGAGCTCGAAGAGCTGCTGCGGGAAGGTTTTAACCTGCGCATGCAACACGCCACCGGTCAGATGGCTCAAAATCATTTGCTGAAGGTGAATCGCCGCAACATTGCGCGAGTCAAGACCGTTTTGAGACAGAAAGCGAGTAGCTGATCATGAGTGAAGAGAATAAGGCAGCGCGGGAAATTGTCGGTCGTGTGGTCAGTAACAAAATGGACAAAACCATCACGGTACTGGTTGAGCGACGCGAAAAGCACCCCGTTTACAAGAAGTTCATTAAGCGTTCAACCAAGTTGCATGCGCATGATGAAAGCAACGAGTGTAATGAAGGCGATCTTGTCACTATTGCTCAATGCCGTCCGTTGGCAAAAAGCAAATCATGGCGGTTGGTCCGCATAGATGAACGTGCGCCGTTGATCGACTAAAGCACGTTACTGGATAGCGCAAAGAATTTAGCGGAGACGAAACATGATTCAGATGCAGTCTAACTTGGATGTGGCCGACAATAGTGGCGCCCGTCGTCTGCAATGCATCAAGGTGTTAGGCGGTTCACGCCGTCGATATGCCGGCATTGGTGACATCATCAAGGTCAGCGTGAAAGAAGCGATTCCACGCGGCAAGGTCAAAAAGGGTGAAGTTTACAACGCAGTGGTTGTGCGCACCCGAAAAGGCGTGCGCCGTGCCGATGGATCGCTGATTCGCTTCGACGGTAACGCGGCGGTGTTGTTGAACAACAACTTGCAGCCGATCGGAACTCGTATCTTCGGCCCGGTGACCCGCGAACTGCGTACCGAGCAGTTTATGAAGATCGTGTCACTGGCGCCGGAAGTGCTCTAACAAAGATTATCGCGGATTAAGGCTAGGTATAAAACGATGCGTAAGATAAAAAAGGGCGATGATGTCATCGTGCTGACTGGTAAGGATAAAGGCAAGCGTGGCAACGTGTTGCGTGTGAGCGCCGACGACCGAGTGGTTGTCGAAAATGTCAACATGGTAAAGCGTCACACCAAGCCTAATCCGCAGCGCGGTGTTGCCGGTGGCATCGTCGAGAAAGAAGCGGCCATTGATGTATCAAACGTCGCATTGTTCAACCCGGTGACGAAGAAGGCCGATCGAGTGGGTTTTCGTGTTCTGGAGGACGGTCGCAAGGTTCGTTACTTCAAGTCAAACAACGAAGTAGTTGACATTTAAGCGTAAGGTTTTTAGCAATGGCTAGATTGTTGAATCACTATAAAGATACGGTCGTTAAGCAGCTCATGGAGCAGTTTAACTATGACAGTGTTATGGAAGTGCCGCGCATCACCAAGATCACCCTGAATATGGGACTGGGCGAAGCGGTCGGTGACAAAAAAGTTATCCAGAACGCGATGGCTGATATGGAAAAGATCGCCGGGCAAAAGTCTGTGTCCACGCTCGCGCGAAAATCCATCGCCGGCTTTAAGATTCGTGACGGTTGGCCCATTGGTTGTAAGGTGACCTTGCGCCGTGCCCGTATGTACGAGTTCCTGGATCGCTTGATTACAGTAGCGATCCCGCGTATTCGAGACTTTCGCGGCGTGAGCGCCAAGGCCTTCGACGGTAGCGGCAACTACAGCATGGGTGTGCAGGAGCAGATCATCTTTCCTGAGATCGACTATGACAAGATCGATGCTTTGCGTGGCATGGATATCACCATTACCACAACTGCAAAAACAAACGAAGAAGGCCGTGCATTGCTGGCTGCATTCAACTTTCCATTTAAGGGTTAAGAGTTATGGCAAAGAAGTCCATGGTAAATCGCGAAATCAAACGCCAACGCACCGTTGCCAGATACGCAGCAAAACGCGCCGAGCTTAAGCGCAAGATGCTGGATACGAACCTGAGTGAGGAAGAGCGCGAAGACGCGCAGCGCAAGTTTCATGCACTGCCGCGCGACGCGAGCCCGGTGCGCTTGCGAAATCGCTGTAGCCTGAGCGGTCGCCCGCACGGTTATTATCGTAAATTCGGTTTGGCGCGTAACAAGCTGCGCGAAGCCGCCATGCGCGGTGATGTGCCCGGCTTGGTTAAGGCCAGTTGGTAATAGATTGATCCATGGGCTGTGCCTTAAATCCTATAGCCCTGATGATACGAGACTTTGGAGTAAAACATAAATGAGCATGACTGATCCAATTGCTGACATGTTGACCCGGATTCGCAATGGTCAAGCGGCCGAGAAGTCACAAGTGTCTATGCCGTCATCAAAGCTCAAAGCTTCGGTTGCCGAAGTGTTGAAAAGCGAGGGCTATATTGCGGATTACAAGGTGGACGACCAAGGCGGTAAACCCGTTATGGTGGTTGATCTGAAGTACTATCAAGGCAAGCCGGTAATTGCGACGATTCAGCGAGCCAGTCGTCCGGGCGTGCGCATGTACAAGCCCAAGGATGAAATACCTCAGGTTGAAGCAGGTCTTGGGATAGCGATTATCTCCACGCCTCAGGGTGTTATGACGGATCGCGCCGCCCGTTCTGCCGGTGTCGGCGGCGAAGTTATTTGTTACGTATCGTAAGTGGTGGGCCCCAATGTCTAGAGTTGCAAAAAAACCTATTCCTGTCCCAAGCGGTGTAGATGTCACCATCGCCGGGCAGATGATTACCGTTAAAGGCGGTAAAGGACAGCTTCAGGAATCCTTGAGCGACCTGGTCGATATCGCCAAGAACGACGCCAATGAGCTGGTTGTTTCCGTGCGTGAAGAGAGCAAGGAAAGCTGGGCCATGGCAGGGACCGTTCGTGCTGTTGTCAGTAACCTCGTGACTGGCGTGAACGAAGGCTTCGAGAAAAAGCTACAGCTGGTCGGTGTCGGCTATCGCGCACAAGCTCAGGGAAATGTGCTGAATCTATCACTGGGGTTTTCGCACCCGGTAAATTATCAGTTGCCGGAAGGCGTGACCGCTGAAACCCCAAGTCAGACCGAGATTGTGGTCAGGGGCATCGATAAGCAGCAGGTTGGCCAGGTGGCCGCTGAAATTCGCGCCTATCGACCGCCTGAGCCTTATAAGGGCAAAGGTGTGCGTTACGCCGATGAGCATGTGGTCCGCAAAGAGGCCAAGAAGAAATAATTATTGGATATGGTTATGGATAAGAAATCATCTCGTTTACGTCGTGCCCGTCGTGCCCGCGCTAAGATTCGCGAATTGGGCACATATCGTTTGGCCGTGCATCGTACGCCCAAGCATATTTACGCCCAGGTGATCGCGCCGAACGGTAGCGAAGTACTGGCCAGCGCCTCGACGCTGGATGCCGAAGTCAAGAAGGAAGCTGCGGCCACGGGTAATGCTGATGCCGCCAAGGCTGTCGGTCGGATGGTCGCCGAACGCGCCAAATCCGCCGGTATCAACCACGTGGCGTTCGATCGTTCCGGTTTTAAATATCACGGCCGCATCAAGGCGCTTGCCGATGCCGCTCGTGAAAATGGTCTTGAATTCTAAAGGATTGTAACGATGGCAAAATTTGAACAGGCGACCGGTGATGGTCTGCAGGAAAAGCTTGTATCTGTCCGCCGTGTGGCCAAAGTGGTCAAGGGTGGCCGCATTTTCGGCTTTTCCGCGCTGACAGTGGTTGGCGACGGCAAGGGGCGAGTAGGTTACGGTACCGGTAAGGCGCGCGAAGTGCCCGCTGCAATTCAGAAGGCGATGGAAGCTGCGCGCAAGAATATGGTCCAGGTGAATCTGAAAGAGGGTACCCTGCAGCATGCCCTGACCGGGATTCACGGAGCCGCAAAAGTCTATATGCAGCCAGCGTCTGATGGTACCGGTATCATTGCCGGCGGTGCGATGCGCGCTGTATTTGAAGTTGTGGGCGTGCACGATGTTCTGGCCAAATGTATTGGCTCCAGCAACCCGATTAACGTGGTCCAGGCGACCATCAAGGGTCTGGATAACATGGCTGATCCGGAATCAGTGGCAGCCAAGCGCGGTAAAACAGTCGCAGAAATTTTGGGTTAAGGCATGACGGATAAAAATCTAAAAGTTACCTTGGTACGCAGCACGAACGGCCGTTCAGCGTCACACAAGGCCTGTGTTGCTGGTTTGGGATTGCGTCGCATGCATCAGACGGTGGAGGTTCAAGACTCTCCCAGCGTGCGTGGCATGATCAATAAAGTGAATTATTTGGTAAAGGTTGAGGACGTTTGATCATGCGCTTGAATACACTTAAGCCGGGCGCCGGCTCTAAATCCGCGCCCAAACGCGTCGGTCGCGGCATCGGTTCCGGCCTGGGTAAGACCTGCGGCCGTGGTCATAAGGGCCAGCATGCTCGTTCCGGCGGCTTCCACAAGGTTGGTTTCGAGGGCGGCCAGATGCCCTTGCAGCGCCGTCTGCCCAAGGTCGGGTTTAATTCCCGCGTCGGTCGCACCACAGCCGAGGTTCGCCTCGGCGAGCTGAATAAGCTGGGTGCGGAGGTGATTGACCTGCTCGCATTGAAAGCCGCCAACATTGTCGGCCAGCACATCGAGCGGGCCAAAGTCATCGCTTCCGGCAGCATTGAGCGCGCCGTGACTGTGAAAGGTGTGGCAGTCACGAAGGGCGCCCGTGCCGCAATCGAAGCCGCAGGTGGAAAGGTCGAGGACTAAGTGGCTTTATCGGGTGCAGGACAAGTAGGCGGCTTGGCCGCGGCGGGGCGTTTCAGTGAACTGAAGCGCCGTTTGCTTTTTGTGCTGGGCGCACTGATTGTGTTCCGCATCGGTGCCCATGTGCCTGTGCCGGGGGTTGACCCGGTTGCGCTCGCGGATCTGTTCGATCAGCAGCGTGGCACCATTATCGACATGTTCAACATGTTCTCCGGCGGCGCCTTGTCGCGTTTTACGGTATTTGCGATTGGTATTATGCCGTACATTTCGGCCTCGATTATCATCCAGCTGCTTACCGCCGTGGTGCCAAAGTTGGAGCAACTTAAAAAAGAGGGCGAGGCCGGGCGTCGTAAGATCAGCCAATACACGCGTTATTTCACCGTGGTCTTGGCGACGATCCAGGCCGGCGGCGTGGCGTATGCCTTGCAAAATCAACAGTTTGGCGGTGTTCCGGTGGTGCTAGAGCCCGGCCCCGCGTTTCTGTTTACGGCCATCGTGACCCTCGTTGCCGGGACCATGTTTCTGGTCTGGCTGGGCGAACAAGTGACGGAACGGGGCATCGGCAACGGTATATCCATCATTATCTTCGCCGGTATCGTGGCGGGATTACCCTCAGCCGTCGGTGGTACCCTGGAGTTGGCGAGCACCGGGGAATTGAGTCTATTTATGGTGTTTTTCTTCTTGTTGTTGGCGATTGCCGTGACATTTTTCGTGGTATTCGTCGAGCGCGGTCAGCGCCGCATCACGGTGAATTACGCCAAGCGCCAGCAGGGCCGCAAGATGTACGGTGGCCACACCAGTCATCTGCCGCTCAAGGTGAACATGGCCGGGGTTATACCGCCTATTTTCGCCTCTAGTATCATTTTATTTCCGGCCACGGTTGCCGGTATGTTCGGCCAGGGTAATGAAAACCTGGGTTGGCTGCAGGATGTGGCCTCCATGCTGTCGCCGGGACAACCGATTTACGTTATGCTTTACGCGCTGGCGATCATCTTCTTTTGTTTCTTTTATACGGCGTTGCAGTTTAATCCCAAGGATACGGCTGACAATCTAAAGAAATCAGGCGCGTTTATCCCAGGTATTCGTCCGGGTGAACAGACTGCGCGCTATATCGACGGGGTTATGACCCGTTTGACTGTGGCCGGTGCCATTTACATCACGCTGGTGTGTTTGTTGCCCGAATTTTTGATCGTCAACTGGAATGTGCCCTTCTATTTCGGCGGTACCTCGCTGTTGATTATTGTGGTGGTGGTCATGGATTTCATGGCCCAGATGCAGGCCCATCTTATGTCCCATCAATATGATGGATTGATGAAGAAGGCCAACCTAAAGGGGTATGGCGGATCCGGCATCGTCCGGTAACCCTCTCCCGCCTCAACTCTAAGAAGTTTCTTGGGATTTGGCGTTAGCTGGAGTATAATTCGCCTCACTTTTTTGAGGGGACTGTCCCCCTTTTGATTTGGAGATGTTGCAATGAAAGTTCGTGCTTCTGTCAAGAAGATTTGCCGTAACTGCAAGGTGATTCGGCGTAAAGGCGTAGTTCGAGTGATCTGCAAAGACACGCGTCATAAGCAGCGTCAGGGTTAAAAACGAGAATTTTCATTCTGATAGGGGCTTGAACGCTTGATTTAACAAGCATTCGAAGCTAAAATTCGGCGTTTTTCGATGGCCTTTTGGCCTGAGTAAAGGAGTTTGCCTGAGATGGCTCGTATTGCAGGAATCAATATTCCGGTGAATAAGCATGCCGAAATTGCCTTGACGGCGATTTACGGAATTGGTCGTCCGCGTGCGCGTACTATTTGTACTGCCGCCGGTATCGACCCCACCACCAAGGTTAAGGATTTGCCCGAGGCCGAAATAGAGGCGCTGCGTGGCGAAATCGCCAAATTGGCCGTCGAGGGCGATCTGCGCCGGGAAGTCTCCATGAACATCAAGCGCTTGATGGATCTGGGCTGCTATCGTGGGCTGCGTCATCGCCGCGGCTTGCCGCTGCGCGGTCAGCGTACCCGCACCAACGCCCGGACCCGTAAGGGCCCGCGCAAGCCGATTAAGAGATAAAGACGGGATTAAGAAGATATGGCAAAGCCAAGCACACGTACGCGTAAGCGCGTAAAGAAAGATGTAGCGGATGGGATCGCGCATATTCATGCGTCATTCAACAATACAATCATCACCATCACCGATCGCCAGGGCAATACGCTGGCTTGGGCGACCGCCGGTGGCTCTGGCTTTCGCGGATCGCGTAAGAGCACGCCCTTCGCAGCCCAGGTGGCGGCGGAAAAGGCGGGTTCCGTGGTCAAAGAATTCGGTATGAAAAATATGGATGTCATGGTCAAGGGCCCCGGTCCGGGACGTGAATCCGCTGTCCGCGCCCTCAATGCGAATGGCTTCAAAATCAATAGCATCACGGACGTAACGCCTATTCCTCATAACGGCTGTCGTCCTCCTAAGAAACGTCGCGTTTAATTCGGAGAACTGTTGTGGCTAGGTATATAGGCTCGAAATGTCGTTTGTGTCGCCGCGAAGGCGAGAAGCTCTTCCTTAAAGGGGAGAAGTGCTACACGTCCAAATGCGCAATTGAAAACCGCGCTTTCCCCCCGGGTCAGCATGGCCAGCGTCGCAGCCGTCTGACCGACTACGGCCTGCAGCTGCGCGAAAAGCAAAAGCTGCGCCGCACCTACGGCATCCTGGAAGCTCAATTCCGCTCTTATTATAAAGAGGCGGACCGTCGCAAGGGATCCACCGGTGAAAACCTGCTCAAGCTGCTGGAAGGGCGTCTGGATAACGTCGTGTATCGCATGGGGTTCGGTTCATCACGTACCGAGGCCCGTCAGCTGGTGCGCCACAACGGTGTCACCGTCAACGGCGAAAAGGTCAATATTCCCAGCTACCAAGTGAATCCAAACGATACCATCGCCGTCAGCGAAAAGGCCAAGAAGCAGCTGCGCATTAAATCCGCGCTGGAATTCGCGCAGCAGCGCGGCTTGGTCGACTGGGTTGAGGTTGATGTGACCAAGATGCAGGGCCTGTTCAAGAATGTGCCTGAGCGCAGCGATTTGCCCGCAGAGATCAACGAGAGCCTGGTTGTCGAGCTGTACTCGAAGTAACCGCTTTTTGTTGAATATATTTATCAGCTTCCAGATTTATACGAGGAGAGCATATGCAAGGCTCAGTAACTGAGTTTTTGAAACCCCGGGTTGTTGATGTACAGGAAATCAGCAACACACATGCCAAGGTCGCTTTGGAACCTCTGGAACGTGGTTTCGGCCATACGCTCGGTAATGCACTGCGGCGCATTCTGTTGTCTTCCATGCCGGGAGCAGCGGTCGTCGAAGCCGAGATCGAAGGTGTGCTGCATGAGTACACCAGTATCGAAGGTGTGCAAGAGGATGTCATCGAGATTCTGCTCAACCTCAAAGAGCTTGCCGTTCGTCTGCACGAAGGCAATGAAGCAACGCTGACCATCAACAAAACCGGTGCCGGTCCGGTGCGTGCCAGTGATATCCAAGTGCCGCACAATGTTGATATTGTGAACCCTGATCATATTATCGCCAATCTCACCGATGTCGGTAAGCTGAATGCCACGCTGAAGGTGACCATGGGTCGCGGCTATGTTGCCGCCACGGCGCGGGATGATTCCGAAGAGAGCCGCCCGATCGGCCATTTGCGGCTGGATGCAACGTTCAGCCCCGTGCGTCGCGTCGCCTATTCTGTCGAGCGTGCCCGTGTCGAACAGCGCACCGACCTGGATAAGCTGATTATCGACATGGAAACCAATGGTGCGATCGACCCGGAGGAGGCCATCCGCCGTGCCGCCAACATCCTGCGTGATCAGTTGTCGATTTTCGTCGATTTGCAGGGTACTGAGGAGACCAAGTCCGAGCCCCAGGAAGCCGAGATTGATCCGATTCTGTTGCGCCCGGTGGATGATCTGGAGTTGACGGTGCGTTCCGCCAACTGCCTCAAGGCGGAGAATATTTATTACATCGGCGACCTGATTCAGCGTACTGAAGTTGAACTGCTGAAGACACCGAATCTGGGTAAAAAGTCGCTGACTGAGATCAAAGATGTATTGGCTACCCACGGCTTGTCGCTGGGTATGCGTTTGGAAAATTGGCCGCCGGCCAGCCTAAAGCGGGATGAAAAAGCCTCAGCCTAAGCTGGATTTGGCCGGACTTGTAGCTAGCTAGAAACCATAAGGAATTAAGTCATGCGTCACCGCAAAAGTGGTCGTCAATTAGGACGTAACAGTACTCATCGTAAGGCGATGTTTAAGAACCTCACTGCCTCATTGATTGAGCATGAAGTGATTAAGACTACTTTGCCCAAGGCCAAGGAACTGCGTCGCCATGCAGAGCCGTTGATTACCATGGCTAAGGAAGACAGTGTCGCCAAGCGCCGTCTGGCCTTCAGCCGTCTGAGCAGCAAGCAGGCAGTGGGCAAGCTGTTTAGCGAACTGGGGCCGCGTTACAAGGCGCGTCCCGGCGGTTATCTGCGCATTCTCAAGTGTGGTTACCGGGCCGGTGACAACGCGCCTATGGCGATTGTTGAGCTGGTCGATCGTCCCGAGGCCGCTGCTGCGGAGTAAGGCGCTGGAACATAGATATGTGAAGAAGCCGGGCATTGCCCGGTTTTTTTATTGGTGGCAAAGTGGTTCTTTGATTGTCGGGGGGTGGATCCCGTGATCATGTTGTTTACAGACTTTGGTCTCAACGGTCCTTATGTCGGTCAGATGCAAGCGGCGATCTATGGCGTAAATCCGACCGCCCGTGTGATCAATCTATTCGCCAATGCGCCGGGGTTTAATCCCAGGGCGTCGGCGTATCTGTTGGCCGCCTATGTCGATTATGTTCCTGCGGCGACGGTGTTTCTGGCGGTGATCGATCCCGGCGTGGGCAGCGCACAGCGTCAACCCGTGGTGGTCTCGGTCGAAGACAGGTATTTTGTCGGACCGGACAACGGCCTGTTTGATGTGCTTGGCACACGGGCGCGGAGCGCGGCCAAAACAGAAATCCTGTGGCGACCGGCCAATTTGTCGGCCAGTTTTCACGGCCGCGATCTTTTTGCCCCCATCGCCGCGCATCTGGATCAGCGCACCGTCCCCGGTGACTGGTTAGGGCCGGTTCAGCCGTTTATAGTTGACGACGTGGCGGCCGATCTTTATGAAGTGATCTATGTAGACGACTACGGCAACGCCATGACCGGTGTGCGTGCAAGCGAGCTTCCCCCGGCGGCTGTGATCGGGGTCAATGGACAGGCGCTGAACCGCGCCCGAACATTTGCCGACGTACTGCCGGGCCAGGCGTTCTGGTATGAAAACTCCAACGGCCTGATGGAGCTGGCGGTCAATTGCGGCAGTGCGGCCAAGCAATTGTCTCTGCAAATTGGGACCAAGGTAGAAGTATTGCCGAAATAGGTACGGCCAATGACGCGGTACATTAAGCGCAGTCGGCGCAGAATTTAGTCAATACAAGGATAGTGATGGAAAACGTACTGGGGCGCTGGTTTAAAAAATATTTCTCCGATCCGGAAGGTGTGATCCTGGCGGTATTGCTCATCCTCGGCTTTACTGTGGTGATCTTTTTCGGCGATATGCTTGCGCCTGTGCTTGCCAGTGTGGTGATTGCCTATCTGCTCGAGGGCGTGGTGCGGCTATTGGAAAACCACGGCATGGGACGCCTGTCGGCGGTGATGTTGGTGTTCCTGATATTCCTGACCTTCCTGTTATTCGTGTTCCTCGGTCTGGTGCCGCTGCTGTCCAAGCAGGTCGCCCAGCTGGTGCAGGAAATTCCCAATATGGTCTCGGAGGGACAGCGCGCCTTGCTGCGCCTGCCCGAACTCTATCCCCATATATTCAGCGAAGCGCAGGTCAATGAAATTATGACCGCGATACGTTCCGGTTTAACCGAAATGGGACAAAACCTGCTGTCCTTTTCATTGGCATCCATTTCCACCCTCTTTACTATGCTGGTGTATCTGGTCTTGTTACCGGTGTTGGTGTTTTTCTTCATGAAGGACAAACACAAGATACTCGACTGGATCACCCGCTATATGCCCAGGGAACGCGGCGTGGCGCTACGCGTCTGGCGTGAGATGGACCGCCAGATCGGTAACTATGTACGCGGCAAGTTTGCCGAGATCATGATTGTCGGGCTCGTCTCCTATGTCGTATTCGCCCTGATGGGTCTGCAATACGCCAGTCTGCTGGGGGCCGCAGTCGGCTTGTCGGTGGTGGTGCCCTATATCGGCGCCGTCGTGGTGACGGCCCCGGTGCTGTTGATCGGGTTCTTCCAATGGGGTTGGGGCGCCGATTTCGCCTATCTGGCGCTGGCCTATTTGATCATCCAGGCCGTGGACGGCAATGTGCTGGTACCCTGGCTGTTTTCGGAAGCCGTTAACCTGCATCCCATCGCCATCATCGTCGCCATCCTGATCTTCGGCGGTGTGTGGGGGTTCTGGGGCATTTTCTTTGCCATCCCGCTGGCGACGCTGGTTAAGGCCGTCATCGACGCCTGGCCCAAGCTTTCCGACACCGTGGCAGAGACGCCGGACAACTGATTTCAAAGAGTCCGGCTCAGAGAATTTCGGCGGCGAAGTCGGCCAGCCGCGAGCGTTCGCCGCTGATCAGGGTGATGTGACCGCTGTTCTGCCAGTTCTTGAAACGATCCACCACATAGGTCAGGCCTGAGGTGGTCTCGGTCAGATAGGGGGTGTCGATCTGGGCGATATTACCGAGACAGACCACTTTGGTGCCCGGGCCGGCGCGGGTGATGAGAGACTTCATCTGTTTCGAGGTCAGGTTCTGGGCTTCGTCGATGATGACGTACTTCTTCAAAAAGGTCCGACCGCGCATGTAGTTCAGCGAATGGATCTTGATGCGGTTGCGCAGCAGGTCGTTGGTGGCGGCCCGCCCCCATTCACCGCCCTCGCCGGTGGAGAGCACCTCCAGGTTGTCCATCAGGGCACCCATCCACGGCACCATCTTTTCCTCTTCCGTGCCCGGCAGGAAGCCGATGTCCTCGCCCATGGGTACGGTGGCGCGGGTGACGATGATCTCGTGATAGCGTTGATCGTCCAGCACCTGGGCCAGACCCGCGGCCAGGGTGAGCAGGGTTTTACCGGTACCGGCGTTGCCGAGCAGACTGACGAAATCGATCTCCGGGTCCATGAGCAGATTGAGGGCGAAATTCTGTTCCCGGTTACGGGCGTTAATGCCCCATACCGAATGATGTGAACGGTAAAAATTCCGGCACATCTCCAGCTTGGCCTCGACGCCGTTGACCTCTCGCACCATGGCCTGAAAGGCATTGTCTTTGACGTCATAGATCAATTCGTTCGGGTACCATTCTTCCAGGTCGTCACCCGTCACCTTATAGAAGGTGCGGCCTTCCTCCATCCACGACTCCAGCTCCTTGGCGTGGTTCTCCCAGAAGTTCTCGTCCAGTTCGGTCTTGCCGGTGTAGAGCAGGCTGAGGTCATCGAGCACCTGGTCGTCCTGATAATCCTCCGCCAGAATCCCCAGTGCCGCAGCCTTGATACGCAGGTTGATGTCCTTGGAGACGATGATCACTTTAGCGTCGCTGCGCGATTTCTGCAGTGCCAGCGCCGTGGCCAGGATATTGTTGTCGGGCATGTTGCCCGGCAGGCTGGGGGGCAGGTCGTAGGTCAGGTGACGGGTCTGAAAAAAGACATGACCGCTTTCGTAGCTGCTATTTAGGGGTTCCGGCAGTTTGATACCCTTTTCGATATCCTTCTTCTTGGCGCCGACGATCAGGTCTTCCATGATGCGGCTGGCCTGGCGGGCGTTGCGGGCCACTTCGGAATGGCCGCGTTTGTTCTGGTCCAGTTCCTCCAGCACCACCATGGGCAGGAAGATGTCGTGTTCCTGAAATCGGTAGAGGCAGCTGGGGTCGTGCATCAACACATTGGTATCGAGCACAAAAAAGCGTTTGGGGCTGCGATCACGTATACGTTTATTGGGCATATTAATACTAACGTCTCCGCTGTGAATTTATTTATTCAATTCTTTCGCCGCCGCCAGCACCTCCTCGGCGTGGCCGTCGACCTTGACCTTGCGCCACTCCCGGCGCAACACGCCCTTGGCGTCGATCAGGAAGGTGCTGCGCTCGATGCCGCGCACCTGTTTGCCGTACATATTTTTCATCTTAATGACGTCGAATAGCGTGCACAGCGCTTCGTCCTGATCCGACAGCAGCTCGAAAGGGAATTCCTGTTTCGCTTTGAAGTTCTCGTGTGATTTGACACTGTCGCGCGAGATGCCCAGCACCACGGTGTTGGCGCGCTTGAACTTGTTGTAATCGTCGCGAAAGGCCTGGCCTTCCTTGGTGCAGCCCGGGGTGCTGTCCTTGGGGTAAAAATACAGCACCAGATTCTGGCCCTTGAGCTGAGACAGTTTGATATTCTGATCGCCCGTGGCGGGCAGTTCGAAGTCCGGCACTTTCTTGCCGATCGCTACGCTGCTCATGAGTGAGTCTCCTCGCTTGGGTAGTGTTTAAGCGCGCACCGGCTCCATCATGCCGTCCATGTTCAGGCTGTCACAAAAATCCAGGTATTGTTCCCGGATCTGGGCGATGGATTGCGCGGATGGAATGTTGACCGTCATGCTGATGGCGAACATGGGGGTGCCGGTGTGGGCGGCATTATAGGAATCGGTATTGAGGGTTTCGATATTGATGCCGCGACTGGAAAAAAAGTCGGCGACGCGGTGCACCAGTCCGGGTTGGTCGATGGCCAATGCGTCCACATGGTAGCTGAGCAGGTTGCCGCGCGGACTACGGCGCTCGGTGCGTTTGAGATTGAGGGTCAGACCGAGCTTGTCCGCCACGCGCGGCAGGGTTTCCTCGACTTTGGCAATGGAGCTCCAGTTGCCGGACAACAACAGAATCAGGGCGAATTCGCCGCCCAGGATGGTCATGCGGCTGTCGAGAATGTTACAGCCGCTGTCGAGAAGGTGTCTTGTCAGGTCGTTGACGATGCCGGGGCGGTCGTCGCCAACCGCGGTGATTACCAGGTGTTTTGACATGTGCTCGAACTACTTAGTTGGTTAACTCAGGCTCTACGATAATAAATCATACGCCAGTTTCCCGGGGGGTGGAACGGGCTTGTCTTATGTCCGGGCCGGAAGTACCATGAGCGTTTTTCTGGAGCACGGGGAAAATCTATGTTTCACGGCAGTATGGTGGCCTTGGTAACGCCCATGCAGGTGGACGGCAGCCTCGATTATGCGGCGCTGGAACGCCTGGTGGAGTTCCACATCGACAACGGCACCGACGCCATCGTTGCGGTGGGCACCACCGGTGAATCGCCCACCTTGAACGAGGCCGACCACTGCGAGGTCATCCGCAAGACGGTCGACTTTGCCGCCGGCCGGCTACCCGTCATCGCCGGTACCGGTTCCAATTCCACCCGTGAAGCCATCGATTTGACCCTGGCGGCCATGGAGGCGGGCGCCGACGCCAGCCTGCTGGTGACGCCGTACTACAACAAGCCCACCCAGGAAGGCCTGTACCAGCACTTCAAGGCCATTGCCGAGGCAGTGGCCATGCCCCAGATCCTCTACAATGTCCCCGGCCGCACCGCCTGCGACATGCTGCCCGACACTGTGGCACGGCTGGCCAAGATCTCCAACATCATCGGCCTCAAGGAGGCCACCGGCGACCTGCAGCGGGCCCAGGAAATCCTCGACCGCTGC
>MRWF01007841.1_pt1 | contig 35732 bp, 35 predicted proteins | sample 1013331 | NCBI WGS metagenome assembly MRWF01 (sample SAMN06117577, study PRJNA244670) | biofilm metagenome | biome: Water; feature: Cathode Biofilm; material: Biofilm; isolation source: microbial consortium enriched at the cathode of a solar microbial fuel cell | place: USA: District of Columbia ... | reverse complement strand
GGCTTCTTGCCCGCCGCCAGCCGGTCGTGCGGCAGGTGGTCGTTGAACACCACATAAGGCACCTGCCAGTCCGCCACCTTGGCGGCCAGCCCGGCGTAATCCTCCAGCATGTGGATCTCAAACCGCAGCTGCGGCAGCAGATCGGTCACGACGGAGTGGCGCACCGCCTTGATGGCCTCAAACACCTGCGCGGCAAACTCCGGGCTGCGCAGGCCGCCCTCCCAGGAATAGAACTGCGCCAGCACCGCAGTGGTGATGCCGTTGGCCGCCAGTTCCGCCTCGGCGGCCACAACGCCCTCGGCCATCTGCTTCATCGCGCCCCGGCGCGGCGCCAGGTGGCGTTCAAACCCGTCGCCATGCACGTCCACAATTCCCGGCAGCACCAGATAGCCCGACAGGTCCACACGGCGTCCGGCGGGCGCATCCGCCACCTGCCCCTCCGCCAGGGCGATCTCGCCGCCGCGCTCCAGCCCGCCGGGGCGCAGCACATCGCCGCTCTGCAAGGTCAGTTCCAACGTCATTCCTCTGCCTCTTCACAGCCGCCATTCAGCTGGCAGGCCTCGGTGATGATCTCTTCCACCGCCGCCAGCCAGCCCAGGCCGGGCTCAAACCGCCCCTCTTCCAGGAAATGCAGCGCCTGCGCCATCACCTGCGGGTTGTTCATCATGTAGGTGTGGGTGACCGGCAGCGTCAGATGCGCCGCCATGCCTGCCACCTTGGTGCTGTCGACCGAGACTTTGCCGTCATCCTCCCCCGGGATCAGCGAGGAGAACAGCGGGTTCAGCGTCTCATTGCCCGCAATCACACCCAGCTCGAAATTCACCGGCGGCAGACGCCTGGGCAGGCTGCCCGTCCCGGTCCCCAGCTGCAGCCCGGCAGGCCCGTTCAGCAGGCCGAACACCTCCCAGTCGCCCAGCTCATCCACCAGCTCGCTGCCCTGGTTGGGCGGCCCCATCATCACCACACGGCCCAGATTGCCGGGGTGATTGCCCTGCAGCCAGTAGCGCAGCAGGATGCCCCCCATCGAGTGGCTGACCACATGGGTGGTCTCCGCGCCGCAGGCGGCAAAGGCCGCTGGCAGGGTCTCCTCCGCCAGCACCTGAATGGCCGCCTCAGTGGAGGCATAGCCCGGCCGCACCACGCTGTAGCCGCGCGACTGCAAAACCTCCTCCATCACCGCAAATGAGGTCTCGGTGCGCGCCAATCCATGCAGCAGGATCACGCAATCGGCCGCCGCGGGCAGCGGCAGCAGCGCCGCAGCGGCGGCAAGGAAGGGTTTTGCAAAATAACGCATGGCGCCCAGATAAGCGCAAGCGGCGGCACAGGGAAGACCCCGCGGTCAGCCGGCGGCCCGTTTGGCCGGCTGCGCCTTGCGCCCCGGCGCCCGCAGCACCACCAGCGCAATGCCGCCCAGCACCGCCGCACTGCCAAACAGCAGCCGCAGGGTCACGGTCTCGCCCAGCAGCACGGCCCCCGCCAGGATCGCAATCACCGGCACGCTCAGCTGCACGGTGGCGGCCACCGCGGGCAGGATCTGCGGCAGCAGCCGGTACCACAGCGCATAGCCCATGCCGGAGGTCACCGCCCCCGACAGCACCGCCAGCCCCGCGCCATAGAGGCTGACCGAGCTGCCGCCCAGCCATAAGGCAATTGGCAGGAACATCGCCGCCGACCACAGGAAATTCACCGCCGTCGCCGCCAGCGGCTGCGCCGCCCCCCGCCCCAGAATGCTGTAGATCCCCCAGCCCAGACCCGCCGCCGCCATCAGCAGCGACGCGCCCAAGGGCGTTGCGCCGGAGCCGTCGGGCCAGACCACATAGGCCAGCCCCAGAAACGCCAGCACCGCGCCCGCCAGCTGGCCCGCGCTGACCGGATTGCCCCGTACCGCCCCCCACAGGAACATCGTGACCTGCACCACCCCGAACAACACCAGCGCGCCAAGGCCTGCGTCGAGCTGCTGATAGGCCAGCGAAAACCCCGCGATATAAAGCGTCAGCGCCGCCCCGCCCCCCAGGCTCGCCCGCAGGCCCTGGCGCACCGCCAGCCCCTGCGCCTGGCACAGCACCACCAGCATCGCCGCACCGGAGGCCAGCCGCAAAAGACCAAAGCTGCCCGCATCCATATGCCCGCCCCCGATCGCCAGCCGGCTGAGGATGGAGTTCGCGGCAAAGGCCGCCATGGTGAGGGAGACAAGAAGAAACAGGCGCATTTTCAAGGGGTAGCGCGCCGGAGCGTGCGGGGCCACTGATATTTTCGTGTCAGCCGCCGATCCCTCAATTGGACATCTGCCGCCGCCCAAGGGCTTTAGCCCTTGAAGACATTTTCCCGATGCCAGCGGAGGTATGATCTGTGAGGTTTGAAAGCCGGGTTCACCGGCTCGATCAGTCGCCGGTCCGGCAGCAGCAAACGATTAAGCGTCGCCTCATCCACCGCCTTTTTCGCAACAAGCACCTCGTTATCATCGCTGATCGACAGCAGCCCCCGGTCGAACATCCAATGCACGGTTCCCGACAGGGCCAGCCCATTGCGCACCGTATCCGGACCGCGTTCCGAAACCGGCACGATATGTGCGGCCTCCACCTCCGGCCGCCCTCCGCCATTACGCAACTCCAGCCCCGACATCGAACAGCGGCCGCCATAGGCATGTTTGACCTGCCTCGCAAAACTGCGGTCCCGGAAGGCCCGCTGGGACAGCAGCATTTCGCGTGGCTGATCCTGCGGTTCAAAGGGGGCCTGCGCCTCGGCAAACCCGGGCTCTGCGGTGAAATCTCCGGTTCGAGGGATGGCATTCGGCTCTTCGCGTGCCGCCAGACCGGCGGTAATAATCCGCGCAAAATCAGCATCGGAGATCAGCCGGACCGCGCTGGTGTTGCTGCCGCGCGACCTGGGCAGCCCGGTTTCATACGGCCCCTGCCCTTCCACCCATCGGGGAACAAAATTCTCGAAGGACAGCTCACTGCCTGTGTCCAGCAGCGCATAAGCCATTGCAGGATCCTTCGGGTCATCCTGCACCTGAAGCACACGCTGGACAGAATGGTAGCCTTTACCGCCGCCGCGCCGGCCCTCATAGAAGACAACCCAGTCGCCGACAGTTTGCTCAACCCGGCTCAGGTAGTGCTTTTTAGGGAAATGGTACGCTTTGCCAGGCTGGTCGTCATAACCTGAATGCGAAGACTGAATGAAAACTGCTTTGACCATGACGGTGACTTTAGGCCGTTGTTTCATAAACGAAAAGAGGGGAGAGAAAACGTGCCCCCCCCCTTTCACCTTTGCCCAAATACTCCCGCCGGAGGCAGGCCCGCACCGCAGGCCTTCAATACCTCTCAAAACGAAAAGGGGCCGCCCGAAGGCAGCCCCAAGTCTTGCAGTCGTCAGCGGTGGGCTTCCGGCAGATTGGCCTTCCCGGCCAATCGCCTGTCGCCGCATCCCAAATCCCGAAGGGATTTGTGATTACATCATGCCGCCCATGCCGCCCATGCCGCCCATGTCGGGCATGCCGCCGCCTGCCGCGCCTTCTTTGGCGGGCTTGTCGGCAATCATGGCTTCGGTGGTGATCAGCAGGCCTGCAACCGAGGCCGCGTCTTCCAGTGCGGTCCGGGTCACTTTGGCCGGGTCGATCACGCCGAAGGAGAACATGTCGCCATATTCACCGGTCTGCGCGTTGTAGCCGAATGCGCTGTCGGAGGACTCGCGGACCTTGCCGGCAACCACGGCACCGTCGACGCCTGCGTTTTCGGCGATCTGGCGCAGCGGCGCTTCGATGGCCTTGCGGACGATGTTGATGCCTGCGTTCTGGTCAGCGTTGGCGCCTTCCAGGCCGTCCAGGCCCTTGCCGGCCTGCACCAGGGCAACACCGCCGCCGACGATCACGCCTTCCTGCACGGCTGCGCGGGTCGCGTTCAGCGCATCGTCCACACGGTCCTTGCGCTCTTTCACTTCGACTTCGGTCATGCCGCCGACGCGGATCACGGCCACACCGCCTGCCAGTTTGGCAACGCGTTCCTGCAGCTTCTCGCGGTCGTAGTCAGAGGTGGTTTCCTCGATCTGGGTGCGGATCTGGGCCACACGGGCTTCGATCTCGGCCTTCTCGCCAGCGCCGTCGACGATGGTGGTCTCGTCTTTGGTGATGGAGATTTTCTTGGCGGTGCCCAGCATGTCCATGGTGACGGACTCGAGCTTCATGCCCAGATCTTCGGAGATCACCTGGCCGCCGGTCAGGATCGCGATGTCCTGCAGCATGGCCTTGCGGCGGTCGCCGAAGCCCGGTGCCTTGACGGCTGCGATTTTCAGGCCGCCGCGCAGCTTGTTGACAACCAGGGTTGCCAGCGCTTCGCCTTCGACGTCCTCAGCAATGATCAGCAGCGGCTTCTGCGACTGGATCACCTGCTCCAGCAGCGGCACCATCGGCTGCAGCGAAGACAGTTTCTTCTCGTGCAGCAGGATCATGCAGTCTTCCAGATCCGCGATCATCTTGTCCGGGTTGGTGACGAAATAGGGCGACAGGTAGCCGCGGTCGAACTGCATGCCCTCGACCACGTCGGTCTCGGTTTCCATGCCCTTGTTCTCTTCGACGGTGATGACGCCTTCGTTGCCAACCTTCTGCATCGCGTCCGCGATCTGGCGGCCGATTTCAGCTTCGCCGTTGGCGGAGATGGTGCCAACCTGCGCAACCTCGTCGGAGTCTTTCACTTCGCGGGCCATGTCCTTGATGCCCTGCACGACTTTGGCGGTTGCCAGGTCGATGCCGCGCTTCAGGTCCATCGGGTTCAGGCCGGCAGCAACCTGCTTCAGGCCTTCTTTGACGATCGCCTGGGCCAGAACGGTTGCGGTGGTGGTGCCGTCACCGGCTTCGTCGTTGGTGCGGGAAGCAACTTCCTTCACCATCTGGGCGCCCATGTTCTCGAACTTGTCTTCCAGTTCGATTTCCTTGGCAACCGAGACACCGTCCTTGGTGATGCGCGGTGCGCCGAAGGATTTGTCCAGAACCACGTTGCGGCCTTTCGGGCCCAGGGTCACTTTCACGGCATCGGCCAGAATGTTGACGCCCTTCAGCATGCGGTTGCGGGCATCGGTGTCGAATTTGACGTCCTTAGCAGCCATTTTTCACTCTCCTAGAGTAATCTGTAATTGTCAGCGAGGGATGGGATCAGAGCAGGCCCGCGGGCTTACTCGATGATGCCCATGATGTCGCTTTCCTTCATCATCAGCAGCTCTTCGCCGTCGACGGTGATCTCAGTGCCGGACCACTTGCCGAACATGATGCGGTCGCCGGATTTGACGGCCATCTCGATCAGCTCGCCGCTGTCCTTGCGGGCGCCTGCGCCGCAAGCAACCACAACGCCTTCGCTCGGCTTTTCCTTGGCGGAATCGGGGATGATCAGGCCGCCCGCGGTTTTTTCTTCGCTTTCGGTGCGGCGCACCAGCACGCGGTCATGAAGCGGTTTCAATGCCATCTTTGCAGCTCCTTAAAAAGGCTCAAAGGTTGTTATCTGTTGGACCTCCGCCTCCCCGGCGGGGCCGTTATCACTCACTCGGGGTGAGTGCTAACGACGGGGAAGCTAGGCATCGGGCCGGGCCGAGTCAACATCTTCCGGCAAGAAAAATCGCAGGAAATTGCGCAGCGCTGCGGGCATCGTGCGGAGCCTCCGCAAGGCAATGATTTTGCGCCGGAAATCAGGCGGCCGTTACCGCTGCTGCCCGGCCCGGCCTAGGTTTCCCAGCTTTCCGCCCAATGCACCAGGCCTGCGCGGCCCGCCTCGGTCAGCTGGTAGATCCCGGTCTCCACCCGCTCGAACCAGCCGTAATGGTTGCTGGCCATCAGCCGGGTGGCGCGGGCCACGCCGGTGGCCTTGGCGACTTCCGCTCCCTTGCAGGCGCCTGCGCCGGCCAGATGCGCGGCGCAGGCCAGCGCGTCCTGGCGGTAGGCGGTGACGATGCCGTGCCGGGTGGCGCCGCCTGCGTTCGGGTCGCCGCGCAGCGCCTGAAACTCGCGCAGCAGCCGCGTCTGTTTCTTCTTCGATTTGCGCGGGCTGTACGGTCCGGGGTCGCAATGCACCTCGGCCCGGCCGTCTGCCAGCACGGTAATCAGCCCCAGCCCCAGCCGCCGGCACATCGCCAGATTGTCCTTCAGCATCCGCCGCGCCTGCCGCCCCCCGGGCCGCGGCACCGCGATATAGACGTGATCGGTGACCGCCAGCCGGGCCACCGCCTGGTGGAACAGCGACAAGGAGAATTTCAGCTTCAGCTCGACAATCACCGGCGGCTCCGCGCCGCGGACAGCCACCACATCGGCAGCCCCCACCTCGCCCTTCACAGCGTAGCCCTGGGCCTCCAGCAGCGCCTTCACCGGCGCATATAGCTGATCCTCGCGTTCCATGCCGCCATGACTGGCAGCAAGCGCCGCCGAAGGCAATCCGCCGCGCGGTTTTACGGCCCAGGCGGCAGGTTTTGCATTGCCGCCCCCCCTGCCCCGTCCTAGGGTCATACACTCAGGCCACAGTTCCGGACCCCCGGGGAAAGGGCGCTTGATGAAACCCATTGCACTTGCCTTGGCCCTGGTCCTGCAGGCCTCTGCCGGCCTGGCCGCCTGCCGCGGCATCGACTACCGCGACCACCTGCCGCCCGCCACCGAAGCGCGGCTGGAGCGCGAGATGGCCGCCACCCCGTTTTCCCGCGGCAACCACTGGATCGCCACCAAGGGCAGCCGCACCATCCATGTGATCGGCACCATGCACGGCGGCGATTCCCGCATGGCCCGGGTGATGCGCAACCTGCGCCCGGCGCTGGCCTCGGCGCAGGCGATCTACCTGGAAACGCTGCAGCCCGGAGTGGAGACGCCGGAAACCATGCCCGCGAGTCTGGCCAGCAGCTTTCTGCTGCCGCAAGGGCAAGAGCTGCGGCACCTGCTGGGCAAGGAAGCCTGGCGCCATTTTGAACTGACCGCGCGGGTCTCCGGCGCCAATCTGGACACCATGAACCGGATGCAGCCCTGGGCGGTGTCGATGTTCCTGGTGCAAAGCGGCTGCCGCCCCTACGGCTTTGGCCTGAAGCGCGGGCTGGACGACCGGATCGCCGATTTCGCGCGCCGCAAGCGGATCCCGGTGGGCGGGCTGGAAACCCCGGCGCAGGCGCTGACGGCGATTGCCGGCCTGCCGCTGCGCGACCAGGCGCGGATGCTGGAGCTGGAGCTGGAACTGGTGCGCTCCTCCAAGCCCGAGGATGCCACCCCGGTGGAGGCCTATTTCGACCAGAGCGTCTGGTCCGCCTTCGTGCTGGCCCCGTGGATCAGCGCCCAGTACAGCAGCTTTTCCGGGGCCGAGACCGCGCGTCTGTGGCGCCAGTACAATGACCGCCTGCTGGACCAGCGCAACAGGCGCTGGATGAAGGTGATCGAGGCCGCCCGCCACGAGCGGATCGTGGTTGCGGTCGGCGCGGCGCATCTGCCCGGCAAAAACGGGGTGCTGAACCTGCTGCACCGCAAGGGGTTCAGCCTCACCCGCGCCGCGTGGTAGACCCGGCGCATCGCGGTTTTCCTCCCCAGTTTCAGGACCTGTCTGTCATGCGGCTTTTCTTCACCCTCCTTTTTCTGCTGCTGCCCGCCGCGCTGTGGGCGGGCTGCACCGGCACCGACCTGCGCACCACCCTTGCGGCCGGCGATCTGGCCCGCCTGCAGGCCCGGGCCGCAGCCGCCCCCTTTGCCGAAGGCAACCACTGGATCGCCCGCCGCGGCACCCGCACCGTGCATGTGATCGGCACCATGCACATCAATGACCCGCGGATGGAGGCGATCACTGCCAAGCTGGCCCCGGTGGTCCGCGAGGCCGGCCTGCTGCTGATGGAGGCCAGCCCCGCCGAGAAGGCCGCGTTCGAACGGAAACTGGGCCGCACCCCGTCGCTGATGCTGATCACCGAAGGGCCGACGCTGATCGACCGCCTGCCCCGGCAGGAATGGGAGAGCCTGGCCGCCAAGGCCCGCGCGCACGGGATTGCGCCCTGGATGGCTGCCAAGATGCGGCCCTGGTTCCTTGCGCTGTCGATGGCGGTGCCGCCCTGCGTGCTGCGCCAGCCGGACGTGAAGAACGGCCTCGACCTGCGCCTGGCCGCCGCGGCGGAAGAGGCCGGCGTGCCGATCCGCTCGCTGGAGGATCCGATGAGCGTGATCCGGATGCTGGACGGCGATCCGCTGGAGGAGCAAGTCCGCCAGCTGCGCGCCTATACCGCGCTGCTGGGCGGCGGCCAGGACGATTTCTTCACCATGTCGGAGGCCTATTTCGACCAGCAGGTGCTGCACGCGCTGCTGCTGAGCGAGCAGGCGTTTCTGGAAAACGGCGCCCTGACCCGGGCGGAGCGCGAAGAGATGTGGGCGGAGGCAATGCAGCAGCTGCTGGACCAGCGCAACCGGGCCTGGATTCCGGTGATCGAAGCCGCCGAGGCCGGCACCCTCGTGGTGGCCGCCGGGGCGCTGCATCTGCCGGGGGAGAACGGCGTGCTGAACCTGCTGCAGCAGCAGGGCTACAGCCTGGAGCGCGCCCCGTTCTGAGCACATCGCCGCATTGCAGCAGCTGCGGGGTGACAAGGCTGCGCGCCGCCCCTATAAGGCGCGCAAATCTCCCCTTTTTGGACTCATGAGTGAACAGGACAGTCACATGACCATTCAAGTTTTCGGCCATAAATCCCCCGACACCGATTCCACCGGCTCCCCGATCGTCTGGGCCTGGTACCTGAACGAGGTGAAGGGCGCCGCCGCCGCGCCCAAGCTGCTGGGCGAGCCGAACACCGAAGCGGCCTTTATGCTGCAGCGCTGGGGCCTGGAGAAGCCGGAAATCATCGCGGACGTGGCCGATGATGCGGCTGTCGTGATCGTCGACACCAACAACCCGGCAGAGCTGCCCGCCAACATCAACGGCGCCGATGTGCAGGCAATCATCGACCACCACAAGCTGGTCGGCGGCCTGGAAACCAAGGGTCCGATCGACATCACCATCCGCCCGCTGGCCTGCACCGCCACCATCATGCACGACCTGATGGGCGACGATGCCGCCAAGATGCCGGAAGCCATCAAGGGCGCGGCGCTGACCTGCATCCTGTCCGACACCCTGGAATTCCGCTCGCCGACCACGACCGCGCATGACAAGGCCGTGGCCGAGAAGCTGGCCGCCGACCTGGGCATCAACATCTCCGATTACGCGGCCGAGATGTTTGCCGCGAAATCCGACGTCTCCTCCTTCTCCGATGCCGAGCTGCTGCGCATGGACTCCAAGGAGTATGAGGTCGACGGCACCAAGTTCCGCGTCTCGGTTCTGGAAACCACCGCGCCGGCCGTGGTGCTGGACCGCAAGGCGTCGCTGATGGACACCATGACCGCCGTCGCAGCCGAGGACGGCGTCGACCAGGTGCTGCTGTTCGTGGTCGACATCCTGAACGAAGAAGCCACCCTGCTGGTGCCCAACGACCTGGTGAAAACCGTGGCCGCCAAATCTTTTGGCGCCGAGGCCGCAGGCGACACCGTGGTGCTGCCGGGCATCATGTCCCGCAAAAAGCAGATCATTCCGAACCTGAAAGTCTGATCCGCCTCAGGTCTGTGACACGCAAAAGGCGCCCCGCGGGGCGCCTTTTTCTGTTACCGGGCCGGTGGTGCTGCGGCGCAGGCGCCGGCCTTGCGGCAGGGCGGCCGGGCTACAGCCCCAGATCCCGGCTGATCTTGCGGAACAGGCGCTGCTGGCTGTTGCCGCTGACCTGCTTGCTTTGCTTGTGCCGGTACCAGTCGCCGTCCTCGTTCAGGTAACGCTCCCACACGGTGCCGTCCGGAGCGGTGACGAACTGCCAGCAGCTTTTGTGCGGATAGGCCTTGACCGCACCGCCTTCGGCCTTGTGCCAGTTGGCTTCGTGGCAGAGTTTGCCCTTGCGCGTCACATACCATTTGCCGACGCCAACGGCGTCCTTGGTTTTGTTGATCCCCTGGAACTGGCCGTCCGGCGCCCAATAGGCATGGCCGCCGCTGTTCCAGTTCGAGGTCTTGCCCGCATAAAGCTGAAGGATCACCTCGGGCGGGGTTGCCTTGGCGCCCTTGGGCTTGCCGCCGGCCAGAGCCGGTGCTGCGGGCATGGAAGCCAGAACGCAGGCCGCCACGGCCAGTCTGAGGCTTTGCTTAACGGATGTCATGTCCTCCCCCCCTTTATTCCAGACACGGGTTGCGCGCCCGCCTGGGAAGAGGCCTCTGGCAGGTGCTGCCAGCTACGGCCGGCACTGCCCCCCGGCGCACCTGATGCCCCTGAACGCCAGGGGCCGCCGTTACTCGTTACACTTGCGCCTGCCAGAGGCGGCACCTCAGCCGATGGCCGGGCCGCCGGAGCAGGGTGCCAAAATCCCGGCGCGGCGCCAACCTATCGATATTGATAGGAGTTTGCTGCCGCCCGGGGCCGGGCCACGGCCTTGCCGGGTATCGGGCGGCGGCAGGCGCCGGGCGGCGCCCGGCATGGCGCGGCCAGCCTCATGCGGAGCTCGGCAGCGCCGTCTGCTGCCGCTGATCCTGACCGCCGGACGCAGGCAAGGCCGGCTGAGACGCCGGCCTGCGCGCGGCCCTGGCAGGGCTCAGGCAGATTTGGAAAGCGGCGCGCCCTCCTCCGGCCAGGCTTCGCTGCCGTCATTGAAGTCTTCCCAGCGGGCATCATCCTGCGCCGGGCTGGCCATCTCAGGCTCCGGCAGGGAGGGCTCCGCCGGATGCGCCGCGGGGGTGTCACTCCAGACCTCCGCTGCCGGCATCTGCACCGCCGCCGCGCCCTGCCCCTCGCGCAGGGTGAACTGGCCGACCAGCCGGTTCAGTCCCACGGTCTCGGCATTCATCGAGCGGATGGCGGACCCGGACTGCTCCACCATGGAGGCATTCTGCTGGGTCACCGAATCCAGCTGGGAGACGCCGATATTGATCTCGTTCAGACCCTGCGCCTGTTCGGCGGATTCGCTGGAGATGCCCGACACCAACTCGGCGATGTTGCTGACTTGGCTGACCACGGTTGTCAGCGCCTTGCCGGCGCCGTCCACCTTGCGCACGCCGTCCTCCACATGGGCGGAGCTGGTGCTGATCAGGGTCTTGATTTCCATCGCCGCATCCGAGGACCGCTGCGCCAGCGCCCGCACTTCGGAGGCCACCACCGCAAAGCCGCGGCCGACCTCGCCCGCGCGGGCCGCCTCGACCCCGGCGTTGAGCGCCAGGAGGTTGGTCTGGAAGGCGATGTCGTCGATCACGCCGATGATCTGCGAGATCTGCTGGGAAGAGGTTTCGATCGCGTTCATCGCGCTGACGGCGCCTTCGACCACCTGGCCGCTGTGCTCCACATCCCTGCGGGCGGAGTTCACCACCTCCTGCACCTCCTGGGCGTTGCGGGCCGAGGAGTTGACGCTGGCGGTCATCTGCTCCAGCGCGGCGGCGGTCTGCTCCAGCGTGGCGGCCTGGCTTTCGGTGCGCGACGACAGATCCTCCGACGCGGTCTGGATTTCCCCCGACTGCCGCTGGATCCGGACGCCGGCCTGCACCACCTCGGACATCAGCTCGTTCAGCCGGTCGACGGTTTCATTGTAATGCACCCGCAGCGGGTCGTAGTCGGCAGTGAACGGTTCTGCGATCCGGTCGCTCAGATCGCCGTTCGACAGCCGCTTGAGACCCTTGCGCAGGCGCTCGATCACCTGCTCGCTTTCCTGGCGCAGCGCATTCTGCTCGTCCAGGGCGGAGATCACCCGGGCCGACACCTTGTCGATGGCGCTGGCGATATCGCCGAAATCGTCCTGGCGCATCCTGTCAGCCACCTTGATGCCGAATTCACCCTCGGCCACCTCACGCAGGGCCGCCCGCAGCCGGCCGACGGGGCGCACGACGTTCAGCGTCATCTTGCGGGCATTGTAAATGGACAGAATGATCAGGGCAGCGGACACCGCCAGCAGCGAATAGAGCAGCGTCATATCATGCGCGCGGGCCGACACAGCCGTGGCGCGCGCGTTGCTGATGATGGTGTCCCCCAGCGGGCCCAGGACTGCACCAAGCTCGTCAGACTGGGCCTGAAACGCGGACAGAGCCGCCTCCAGCCCTGGCCCGCCGGTGAGCGCGGTGTCTATGGTTTCACTGGCAGCGCGCAGGAAGCGGTCCATCTGCGGCAGAGCCGCCTCCAGAAGGCGGCTCACTTCCGCCTCAAGCTCCATCGCCTGAAGGGCCGACATTTCTTCGCGGAAGACCGCATCCTTCTCCGCGGCCTTGGCGCGGGTGTCTGCCTTCTCCTCCGGCGTGCCATCCGCTCCGACAAGCACGGCGGAGAGCACCGAAGCCTCCACCGCGTCGTGCATCATGTCTGCCCGCAGCACATGGCGGGAAACCTGGGTCGCGCTGATTTGCCGTTCCAGCTCCAGCTCGCTTTGCCAGAGGCTGTAGACCGCGAAGGAGGACAGGATCAGAATCGCGACGACGGAAATAACACCGGCAATGAGAAACCGGGTCTTCATGGATAACGTACGGAACATGGGAAACACACCTTAGAGCTGTTTTCACCGCCAACCTTTCCCGCTTACCTTTAAGCAATCCTGAAGCCGCAGAGGCGGCGGCGGGTTTTTTGCGCTGTTTTTCCGGGGCGGCCCCCGCCGCCGCCGCACTGGCCTTCGCGAGGAGCCTCTGCCATAGGTAGACCCAAAGGACCTTTTTGTGTGGAAGAAGCTGCCATGACCCAGATCATCTCCTCCCTTTCCGAAGTCTCCGGCCGGTATAAGGCGCTGTTCGTCGACCTGTGGGGCTGCGTGCACAACGGGATCACCGCCTTTCCCGAGGCGGTGGCGGCGCTGCAGGCGTACCGGGCGGAGGGCGGCATCGTGGTGCTGGTCACCAATTCGCCGAAACCGCGCGCGGGCGTGGCGGCGCAGCTGGGGCAGTTCAACGTGCCGCAGGATGCCTATGACACCATTGCCACCAGCGGCGATTCCGCGCGGGCGGCGATGTTCACCGGGGCGGTCGGCAACAAGGTCTATTTCATGGGCGAGTGGGAGCGCGATGCGGGCTTTTTCGAGCCGCTGCATGTGATCCACGACCCGGTGGAGATCACCCGGGTGCCGCTGAAGGAGGCCGAGGGCATCGTTTGCTGCGGCCCGTTCGACCCGCATGCGGACCCGGCGGTGAACCGGCCCGATTTTCTCTATGCCAAGCAGATGGGGATGAAGCTGCTGTGCGCCAATCCCGATATCGTGGTGGACCGCGGCGAGACGCGGGAGTGGTGCGCGGGCGCCCTGGCGCGGCTTTATACCGAGATGGGCGGCGAGAGCCTGTATTTCGGCAAGCCGCATCCGCCGATCTATGACCTGGCGCGCCGCCGCCTGGCGGAGCTGGGCCAGGACGTTGCGGATGCGGATATCCTGGCGATCGGCGACGGGCCGCACACCGATATTGCCGGCGCCATGGGCGAAGGCATCGATTCCCTGTTCATCACCGGCGGCCTGGCAGCCAGTGAGACAAAAACATCGGTCCAGCCGGACCCGGCGGCGCTGGAGGCCTATCTGCAGAAGGAGCAGGCCAGCCCGGCCTATGCCATTGGTTTCCTGCGCTAAAGCAACCCTTCCCGGCCCCTGAGCCGGAGCCTTCCGCAGCATCTGAAGGTTGGACCCCGCCGCAACAGGCGGGGTTTTCTTTTGTCAAACCCTCTTGATTTTCTGCAACTGCAAAGTAATAAAGTTGCGCAAGCGGGCAATGGAGCGCGCAATTATTTCATCGGCGCCTGGGGCCAGACAGGTGAACGGAGGATCGAATGTTGGACAACATGCCGCGCGGGACCATCTGCATCGAAGACATCGAGATGGGCATGGTGCGTTACTTGCGCAAAGTTATCACCGATGAGGACATCCAGATGTTTGCCGAGGTCTCCACCGACCGCAATCCGGTGCATCTGGACGACGCCTATGCCCAGGACACCATTTTCGAGGGCCGGATCGCGCATGGGATGCTGACCGCGGGGCTGATTTCGGCGGTGATCGGCGAGCAGCTGCCGGGCCATGGCACCATCTACATGAGCCAGTCGCTGAAGTTCCTGGCGCCGGTGCGGCCGGGCGATCTGGTGCTGGCGGAGGTCGAGGTGACCGACATCGTGATCGACAAGCGCCGGGTCAAGCTGGACTGCCGCTGCATCGTCAACGGCAAGAAGGTTCTGGTGGGCGAGGCCATGGTGATGGCGCCGTCGCGCAAGTTCGACTGAGTTTTCGGCACGCAGCCGTTTCCGCCGCCGGGGGCCATTGCCCTTGGCGGTTTTGCTTTGCCGGATTGTGCCGTTTCGGTCTTTTCGTTTCCGTTTATGCGCTGAAACCCAGTTAAGGGGGCGGCGCCGCCGGATGGAGGTGGACAGACCCCGCCGGGGGCCTGCTCGGACAAGCTCGCTTGGACGACCCCCTTTTTATCAGGGCCGGTCTCCGGGTGTTGCGCAGGCAGCTCCACAGATGCCTGCGCCTCGTATCATGGCCCCGCGCGCGGGAACCATGGCTGGGGGATCGCGATCATTTGGGAGCATCGCATAAGGCCGTGAGGATTGCCTGAAGCGGGCGTACGGTGGGTGTGCAACACCTGCAAGCCTCCCCTCACCGCCCGGAACAAGGCGCGCAGCACCGCCGGGCGGACAGATGCCCGCGCGGCGCGCCTCCCTCCCCCGCCACTGGCCGCTTGAACCGCCGCGCGGGTGCGGGTACGGATGCGCCATGCGTATCGTCAGAGATTTTGAATTCGTCGAACACCAGGACCGGGGCGCCACCGTTGCCATCGGCAACTTCGACGGCGTGCATCTGGGCCATCAGTCGGTGATCGAGCTGGCCCGCAAGGCCGTCCCCGGCGCGCCGCTGGGGGTGATGACCTTTGAGCCGCACCCGCGCGAGTATTTTGCGCCCGATGCGCCGCCCTTTCGCCTGATGCGGGCCGAAACCCGCGCTCACCGGCTGGAGAAGCTGGGGGTGGAGCGGCTCTATGAGCTGAACTTCAACACCGCGCTGTCGAGCCTGACGCCGGAGGAATTTGCCCGCGACGTGATTGCCGAAGGGCTGGGGCTGGCGCATGTGGTGGTGGGCGCCGATTTCTGTTTCGGCAAGGGGCGTGCGGGCGATGCCGCGGACCTGCAGCGCTTTGGCGAGCAGTACGGCTTTGGCGTGACGATTGCGCCCTTGATGGAATATTCCGAACATGCCGTGTCCTCCACCGCGATCCGCAATGCGCTGAGCGAAGGCCGGCCTGCGGATGCGCGGGCGATGCTGGGCCATTGGCACCGGATCGAGGGCGTGGTGATCGGCGGCGAGCAGCGCGGGCGGGAGCTGGGCTTTCCAACCGCCAACATGTCGATTGACGGGCTGCACCAGCCGCGGTTCGGCGTCTACGCGGTGCTGGTCGATGTGCTGGACGGCCCGCACAAGGGCAGCTACTTTGGTGCGGCCTCGATCGGGGTCCGGCCGATGTTCGGCGGCGAGGTGCCGAATATCGAGACCTATCTGTTTGATTTTTCAGGCGACCTTTATGGTGCAACGCTGTCGGTCGGGCTGGTGGAATTCCTGCGGCCTGAGCTGAAGTTCGACGGGCTGGAGGCGCTGACCGCCCAGATGGATGCAGATTGCGCCCAGGCGCGTGAAATCCTGGCGGCGCTATGAAACCGGGCAAGGATGTGATCGACCGCTCCGGTCTGGGCAAGCGGTTCTGGGAGAAGAAGCCGCTGGCCAAGCTGAGCCAGAAGGAATGGGAAGCGCTGTGCGACGGCTGCGGCAAGTGCTGCCTGAACAAGCTGGAGGACGAGGACAGCGGCGAGGTGGCGCTGACCCGGGTGGCCTGCCGCCTGCTGGACGACAGCACCTGCCGCTGCGCGCAGTATCCGATCCGGCATCAGTTCGTGCCGGAATGCATCGTGCTGAAACCGGACAACCTGGACACCCACGCCTATTGGATGCCGCAGACCTGCGCCTACCGGCTGCTGTGGCAGGGCAAGCCGCTGCCGGAGTGGCACCCGCTGCTGACCGGCACGCCGGAGAGCGTGCATGAGGCAGGCGTGTCGGTGCGCGGCTGGACGGTGTCGGAATTCGAGATCGCCGAAGAAGACTGGGAAGACCACATCATCGACGAGCCGCTGGGCTGAGCAGGCGCCGCCGGGGGGGGCGCGCGGATCGCGTTCAATTTGAGGCGCATCATACGCAACCTGAGGTTGCAAATCCCCCTGTCCAGGCCGAAACTGCTGCCAGCCGGTTGCGGCTGCCGCCTGGCCGGGCGGCGGCTGTCGAACCGGGGCAAAAAAGGGGGCAGCAGAAAATGCCGTTTGAGCATGGCACCTATTTCACCGCCGCGGATGAGCGCAAGGCCAGGGCCTTTCTGGCCGGTCAGGGGCTGAGCCCGCGGCAGGAGGCTGAAATCCGCGCCTGGCACCGGTCCAGGCTGAGCGCGCAGCTGTCGCTGTGGTCCTCGGCTGCGGCGGCGGCCGGGATTGCGCTGGGGTATTTCCTGGCCGGGGTGTTCTGACGTTCCGGCGGGCCGGCCATTGCCGGCTTGGCAGCGGCGCGGGGCTGGCTTAGGTCTGGGAGCGGACAGCCGCAACAGAGCAAGGACCCAGCCCGATGCATTTCGCCTCCGACAATTCCGGCCCGGTGCCGCAGCAGATCCTTGACGCTCTGGCCGCAGCCAACCGGGGCTATGCCATGGGCTATGGGGCGGATGCGGAAATGGCCGAGGTGACGGCGCGGATCCGGGAGATCTTTGAGGCGCCGGAGGCGGCGGTCTATCTGGTCGCGACCGGCACCGCCGCCAATGTGCTGGCGCTGTCGACCCTGGCGCAGCCGTGGCAGACGGTGTTCTGCACCCGGCCTGCTCACATCAACATGGATGAATGCAACGCGCCGGAATTCTACACCGGCGGCGCCAAGCTGACGCTGGTGACGGAAGCCGACAAGATGACCTCCGAAGGCCTGCGCGCCGCCATCGAGGGCGAGGAGACCCGCGGCGTGCACGGGCCGCAGCGGGGGCCGGTGTCGCTGACGCAGGTGACGGAGTTCGGCACCGTCTACAGCCTGGCGGAGCTGCAAGCGGTCTGTGCGGCGGCCAAGGAATACCGGCTGCCGGTGCATATGGACGGCGCGCGCTTCACCAATGCGCTGGTGTCGCTGGGCTGCACGCCCGCCGAGATGACTTGGAAAGCGGGTGTGGATGCGGTCTCCTTCGGCGGCACCAAGAACGGCTGCATGGGGGTGGAAGCGGTGATCTTCTTTGATCCCCGGCACGCGGAGGAGTTCGAGTACCGGCGCAAGCGCGGCGCGCATCTGTTTTCCAAGCACCGGTATCTGTCAGCGCAGATGCTGGCCTATCTGAACGACGATCTGTGGCTGAAGAACGCCCGCGCGGCCAATGCCAAGGCGGCGCTGCTGGCCGAAGGGCTGGAGGCGGCGGGCGCGCATTTCACCCATCCGGCGCAGGCCAACATGATCTTTGCCGCCCTGCCCCGCCGCAGGCACCAGGAGCTGTTTGCGGCAGGCGCCATCTATCACCTGTGGGACGGGTTGCTGCAGGGGCCGGAGCATGAGCTGGTCACCGCGCGATTCGTCTGCGACTGGTCGGTGCCGGACGAGGCCATCCGGGCGTTCCTGTCGCTGCTTTGATCCCGAGCCCGGCGGCGGCTACTGGCGGTCCAGCGCCCAGAGCAGCGCATCCTCCAGCCGGTCGTCGCCCCAGAATATCTCCTTGCCCACCGCAAAGCTGGGCGCGCCGAAGATGCCCAGGGCCATTGCCTCCTCCGTTGCATCTGCCAGCATTTCGACGGTTTTTTCCGACTGCGCCTCTTCCAGCACACGGGCCGGATCCTGGCCAGCGGCCTCCAGGCTGGCGCTGAGGTTCGGGTCCTCCCCCGCGGGCTGGCCCGCCTCGAACCAGCAGCGGTAGGCGGCCTGGGTATAGGCCTCGCCCCAGCCCTCTGCCGCGCCCAGCGCTGCGACCTGATTGGCCAGCACCAGTTCCGGCAGCGGATAGGGTGCGGGCAGCCGCACATGGAAGCCGTAGCGCTGCGCCCGGCGTTCGACGTCGCGCCACATATAGGCGGTCTTTTCAGGCTTATCCTTGAACGGGATGTTGTTTTGCACCGTCATCACGTGGCGCACGTTGAACGGGCGCCAGCGGACCGGAATGCCCGCCTGCGCCGCCGCATCGCCGATCCGCATCACGGTGAGGTAGCTGTAGGTGCTGCCGATCGAATACCAGAAATCTAGTCCGGGCATGGGAGCCTCCTGTCAGTCGTGACCTGCGGTAGAGTTTAGCGGCTGAGGCGGATATTCCAAAGGCCATCCGCGGCCCGCCCCTGCCCTGCCCCTGCTGCTGCGGCCCGTTTTATGATAGAATTGCGATAGCAGCGGGTGGCAAGACCCGCGTCCCGAGGCCCGGTGCGAGCAGCAGTTGCCAGCAAGGGAGGGGAAATTCAGATGACACGATCCAAAAGTGACAGCACCGCGCTGGACTATGCCGCGGGCGGCGGACTGCTGAGCCGCCGGACGCTGCTGACTGCCGCCGCAGCCGGAACCGTTGCGGGACTGGCACGGCCCGGGGCGGCGCGGGCGGAGGCGGAGATCCCGGAGTGGACCAAGGCCGCAGGTGCGCGGGCGCGCGGCTACGGCATGCCGGCTGCCACGGAAGCCTCCGTGCAGCGCGCCATCATCGAGCCGTGGCAGGATGTGGCGCCGGCCTTCAGCCTGTCCGGCACGCCGCATCACCGCCTGCGCGGCACCATCACCCCCAACGGGCTGCACTACGAGGTGCATCACGGCGGCCGTCCCGACATCGACCCGGCCCGCCACCAGCTGATGATCCACGGGCTGGTGGAGCGGCCGCTGCAATTCGGCGTGGAGGCGCTGGAGCGTTACCCGATGGTGACGGCGGCCCATTTCCTGGAATGCGCCGGCAACAGCCTGTTCAACGCGGTGATGCCGGAGCCGATGCAAGCAGGCTGCGACATGCTGCATGGGCTGGTGTCGAACACCGAATGGACCGGCGTCCCGATGGCCGTGCTGATGGAGGAAGCCGGTGTGAAGCCCGAAGGGAAGTGGGTGGTCGCCGCCGGCGCCGACGGTCCGAGCCTGGCGCGCTCGATCCCGATGGAAAAAATCATGAGTGACGGCATGCTGGCGCTCTATCAGAACGGCGAGCGGATCCGCCCCGAACAGGGCTATCCGATGCGGCTGCTGCTACCGGGGTGGGAGGGCAATATGAACATCAAGTGGCTGACCAGCCTGTGGGTGACGGAGGCGCCGGTGCATACCAAGGATGAATCGGGGGAGTATACCGAGATCCTCGCCGATGGTTCCTCGCTCCAGTTCACCTTCGCAATGGGGGTGAAGTCCTTCATCACCCACCCGTCCGCCACCATGACGATGAACGGGCCGGGGGTGTATGAAATTTCCGGGCTGGCCTGGTCCGGCGCTGGCAAGGTGGCCAAGGTCGAGGTCTCGGCCGACGGCGGCGAAAGCTGGGCAGAGGCGGCGCTGGCCGGACCGGTGCTGCCGCAGGCGCTGACCCGGTTCAGCCTGGCTTGGCACTGGGACGGCTCGCCCCTGGTGCTGATGAGCCGCGCCACCGATGAGACCGGCGCGGTGCAGCCTGCGCGCGCCGACTGGAAGGCGCGTTATCACGCGTCGAACTTCCTGCATTACAACGCCATCCAGCCCTGGCAGGTCACAGCAGAAGGAGCGGTTCAGAATGTCTATCTTTAAACTCACCGCCGCCGCCCTGCTGCTGGGCACCGCTGCCGCCCACGCCGAAGGGCCCGGGCTGGGCCAGCCCTTGGATGCTGCGGAGATCCCGTTTTACGCCACCTATGTAAAACCCGATGGCACCGGCCTGCCCGCGGGCAGCGGCACCGCGGCACAAGGGGCGGAGATCTATGCCGCGAAATGCGCCGCCTGCCATGGCGCGACCGGCAGCGAGGGCCCGGTGATGCCGCCGGTGGGCCCCAATGATGTCTGGCCCAAGCCAGCCGGCAGTTACTGGCCCTACGCCACCACGCTGTTTGACTACATCCGCCGGGCAATGCCGCTGGAGGCGCCGAAATCGCTGAGCGATGACGAGGCCTATGCGCTGGCTGCCTTCATTCTGGAACGCAACGGGGTGATTGATGCGGAGACCGCGATGACGGCAGAGACCCTGCCACAGGTGCAAATGCCCAACCACGGCAACTTCACCGACGTCTGGGCCAAGCAGGGCGCAACGCCGTGGTAAGGCCGGACCGCGCCCTTCAAGCCTAAGCGCCAGCCCAGAAGCGGCGCAGGAACTCCGCCGTTTCGTTCGGATGCGTCACCGGCAGCATGTGGCCTGCACCGGCCACCGAGACAGTGCGGGCATTGCCCAGGCGGCGGGCGAGTCCCTTGGCGATCTCGGCCATCACCGGGGGGCTGTCCGAGCCGGTGACCAGCAGGGCCGGCATCGTGACGGGATCCAACGACCCCGGCGCCAGGGTGGCGTTTTCATCCAGATACAGCGTGCCATAGCTGGCCGGGATCACCGGCATCGCCCGCATCATGGATGCGCGCAGCGGCTCCGGCAGGTCGGGCCATTTCGGCTCTCCCGGTCCCCACAGGCGGTTGAACAGCCGGGTTGTCAGCTCCACATCGCCAGCCGCCCAGGCGGCGTCGATGGGCTGGTTGCCGGCCTCCAGCTCGGCCAGCACCTCCGGGGCGTCCGTTCTGGCCACGGCAAACAGCACCGGCTCGATCAAGGTCAGGCTGCGCACCAGATGCGGGCGCGCCATCGCCATGCGCAGGGCAACGGTGGCGCCGAAGGAATGGCCGACCAGATCCACCGGCTCTGTCAGCAGCGCAAGGCCCGCCTTTGCGTTCAGCAGCTGGTAATTGCCCTGCCCGTCCCAGTCCGGGCTGCGGCCGTGGCTCAGCATGTCATAGGCGGTGAGGGTGATGTCCTCCGCCATCACCTCTGCCAGGCCGCGCCAGGCGCCGGAATGGGCCAGCGAGCAATGCACCGCCAGCACCGGCCGCGGGCCCTGCCCGAAGCTGCGCGAGAAGATACCGTCCAGCTGATCCGTCACCCTGCCGCCTCCGCCAGATGGGCGTCCAGATCCTGCAGCCGGTCCTGGCCCCAGAACCTGGCCCCGTCCGCCGTCACCCAGAACGGCGCGCCGAACACGCCGGCAGTGACCGCATCCTCGAGGTTTTGCGCATAGGTCTCCGCGCCGGCCAGGAGGCCGCTGTCCGCCAGCGCGGGGTCGAAGCCGGCGCCCGCGAGGCAGGCGCGGATCACCGCGTCCTCTGCGATGTCCTTCTCCTCCGCCCAGCAGGCGCGCAGGATGGAATGCACCAGCTGCGCCATATCGCCGCCGCCTGCGTTCTGGGCGGCGATGATGGCATAGGCCGAAGGCGCCGCGTTGGTTGGCCAATGCGCAGGTTTCAGATTGATGGGCAGGCCCAGCTTATCCGCCTGCCGCTGCAGTTCGATCAGCCGGTATTCCTGCCGCGCCGGGTGCCGTTCGCCCGGGGGCGTGCCGCCTGTGCGGGCAAACAGTGCCAGGATGTCCAGCGGCTTGCAGGTGACTTCGGCGCCGTGACGGGCCGCAATCTGCCACGGGCGGGTTCCGGCGAGATAGGCAAAAGGCGAAAGAGTGGAAAAGTAGAAATCAAATGCTGCCATAGGCTGTATCTCCCGCTTAGAACTTTGCGCGACGGTAAGTGCATGATAAGCGGGGTTCAATATCACGAATCTGACACATTGCCATTGCTGCCTGGGGATCACAGCCAATGCCGACCTTGAACGAACCCAAGCTGATTGCTGGGAACGCCAACCTCCCTCTTGCCCAAGCCATTGCCCGCCGGATGAGCCTGCACCGCGGTGTCGACCAGGGGCTGGCAGACGCCCGCGTCGAGCGGTTCAATGACGGCGAGATCTTCGTCGAAGTCTATGAGAACGTCCGCGGCGAGGACATGTTCATCATCCAGCCGACCTCGAACCCGGCCAATGATAATCTGATGGAGCTGTTGATCATTGCCGATGCGCTGCGCCGCTCCTCGGCCCAGCGGATTACCGCAGTGATCCCCTATTTCGGCTATGCCCGCCAGGACCGCCGCACCAAGGCGCGCACCCCGATTTCGGCCAAGCTGGTGGCGAACATGCTGACCGGCGCAGGTGTTGAGCGGGTGCTAACCATGGACCTGCACGCGGCGCAGATCCAGGGCTTCTTCGACATTCCGGTGGACAACCTTTATGCCAGCCCGATCTTTGCGCTGGACGTGAAGGCCCAGTTCAAGGACCAGATGGGTGACCTGATGGTTGTCTCTCCCGACGTGGGCGGCGTGGCCCGCGCCCGCGAGCTGGCCAAGCGCATCAACGCGCCGCTGTCGATCGTCGACAAGCGCCGCGAGAAGCCGGGCGAAGTGGCGGAAATGACCGTGATCGGCGACGTGAAGGACAAGATCTGCCTGATCGTCGACGACATGTGCGACACCGCCGGCACCCTGTGCAAGGCGGCGCAGGTGCTGCTGGACAACGGCGCCAAGGAAGTCCACGCCTATATCACCCACGGCGTTATGAGCGGCCCGGCGGTGGAGCGCGTCACCAACTCGGTGATGAAATCGCTGGTGCTGACCGACTCGATCCAGCCGACCGAGGAAGTGAAGGCCGCGCCGAACATCCGCATCGTGCCGACCGCGCCGCTGTTCACCCAGGCGATCCTGAACATCTGGCACGGCACCTCTGTGTCGTCGCTGTTCGAGGACAAGACGCTGGTTCCGATTTACGAGAGCCTCTATTCAAACGGCGGCTGAGGCGGCTGTTACCCCGGAATTGATGAAAGCCCCGCAGTCAAGCGGGGCTTTTTCGTTTCAGGCCGGGGCACGGCGGCGGGCGGTCTGCAGCGCCGCGGCCAGCGCGGCGGCGGCCATCAGCGCCAGCACCGCCGCAGCCGCGCCGAAGGCGCCGCCGTATCCCCAATGGGCAATGGCCGGCGTGCTGGCGAAGGGCGACAGAAACTGGCCGCAGAACACCGAAGCAGTGAGGATGGCCCCCGCGGTGCCGCGCCGCCCGGCCGGGGCCAGGGCCAGCGCAATGGCCACAAAGCCCGGCGACACCGTGGCATAGCCGATGCCGACGGCCATCGCCCCGCTGAGGGACAGGGCCGGGCTGCCCTCTTGCGCCAGAACCGCAAAGCCAAGCGCCAGCGCGCTGTAGCCGGCGGCAAAGACCGCCGCATGGGGCAGACTGCCCTTGAACCGGGCATAGGCCAGCGCGGTGAGGCCGCCGCACAGCGACAGAAGGCCCAGCCCGGCGCCGGTCATCAGCGCGCTGTTGAGCCCCTGGGACTCAAAGAAGAACGGCAGCTGGGTCGGCATCATGAAGAACAGCCCGTTGGTCAGCATCTGCAACCCGGAGACCGCAATCACCAGCGCCAGCCAGGCCGGGTGCCCTGCCCCCTCTGCCTGCGCCTGCCCGGCGCCGGTGCGGTCCGGTTCGGCGGCAAAGCGCCAGACCGTGTAGAGGCCAACAGCCGCCAGCCCGTAGATCAGGAACGGCAGCCGCGGCGACAGGGTGGCGGCCAATCCGGCGAGGCCGATGAACACCAGCCCGCCGAAGTTGCGGGCCGAGATCTGCAGGCCGGTCAGCGCCTGCCGCCGGGTGCCGGTGAAATAGTCGCCGATCAGCGCGGTCTGGGCGGTCATGATCAGCGCCACCGCCAGGCCCAGGCCAAAGCGGCTGGCCAGCATCAGGTGCAGGTCGGGCAGGTAAAACCCCGCGGTGCCGCACAGGATGAACAGCCAGATCCCGGCCAGCAGCACGCGCCGCCGCCCGGCGCGGTCGGTGAGCCAGCCCGCCAGCGGCGCCGCCAGCATCACCCCCAGCGAGGGCGCGGTGACCAGGAGCCGCACCAGAAAGCCCGCATCGGGCACTGCCGCAAACTCCTGCTGCAGCCCCGCCAGTGCCGGGCTGATGGTGGCATTGGCCATGACCGTGAGGCTGGCGGCCATCAAAAGCGCGATCGCCTTGGGCTGCCGCCACAGGCCTGTGTTTTCCGTCGTCATCCGCAAATTCCCTTGTTCATTCCGGTTCCGGATGGCAGCCTGCGAATTCAAGCCAGCTTGAGGTCAAGGATGAAACTTCTGGATATTGGCGAGGTCGCCGAACGCTCCGGCGTGGCGGCCTCGGCCTTGCGGTATTACGAAGAGATCGGGCTGATCGCCTCGGCCGGGCGCAAGGGATTGCGGCGGCAGTTCGGGCCCGGCACGCTGGTGCAGCTGTCGCTGATCACCCTGGGCAAGGCGGCGGGGTTTTCGCTGCAGGAGATTTCGGCCATGTTCGGCAGGAACGGCCAGCCCGACCTGCCGCGGGAGCAGCTGCTTGCGCGCGCCGACGCGCTGGACGCGCAGATCCAAGAGCTGTCGGCGCTGCGCGACGCGCTGCGCCATGCGGCGGAATGCCCGGCGCCCAGCCATCTGGAGTGCCCGAAGTTTCAGAAGCTTCTGCAGGCTGGAAGCCTCACGGCGAAGGTCTAGTCGACGTCCCAGTCATCGGCATGGGGCAAGTCGCCGATGGCCAGCCAGGCGGCGCGCACACGGGCGGCGCGGCTGTCGGCCCAGGTTCGGAAGACGGCATCGAAGCCTTCGCAGGTGATGTTTTCCGCCACCAGTTCTGCCCGGATCGCGGCGGAGGTGTCCATGTCCCACAGCGAGACCGACACATGCACGGCGGGCGGGCGGGCGAACGGCTCGGAAAACTGCACCGCCCGGCGCCGTTCCCGGGGGCCGGTGCCGGTCCACATCTGGCCGCCGTCTTCGAAGTCCGAGAAGATCCCGGTGTCGCCCTGATCGACCCCCGTGCGGGGGTTGCGCAGTCTTTTCATTCCGTTTCCCAAGCGCTTAGCCTGACTGTCAGTCTAGGCCATACAGCAGGATAATCCAGAACTCAGCAGCAATGCGCCAGCGGCTGTTGCGGGGGCGCACGGTGGCGGCGGGTTACTTGTCCTCGCTGGCAAGCGCCGCGCTGAGCTCGGAGATGCGCTCCAGCCGGGCGGAGATCCGGTCCTGGAACTGGCCCAGCTCATCAATGATCGAGTTCAGCGATTCCCCCACATGGCCCAGCCGCGCGCATTCGATCTTGCACAGCACCCGGGTGGTGGTGAGCGCCATGAAGTGGCGGTGCAGGGTCAGGCAGGCCTTCTGGATGCGGTCGGCCTCGAAGCGGACGTCATGCAGGCTGGCGCGCGCCTTGGTGAACTGGGTTTCGGTCAGCTCTGACAGGATGGCCTGCTCGCGGGCGATGTCGGTGGAGGCGGTGCCGTCTTCCTGGTCCAGCTGATGGCCGCATTCGGTCAGGATGCGCGCCAGCCCCTCGACAAAGATGGCCGCCGTCACGGTGCCCTTGATGGCCCGGAATTTGCTGTCCTTGCCCCAGACGTGGGCCTCGAACCAGCTGGACATGTCGCGCGACATGGAGCTGTAGTTCTGCGACAGAACCGTCACCGGCCCGCCTGCCGGTTCGATCCGCGAGGCGATCACCCGCAGGTTATGCGGGATGGTGCGCATGGATTCGAACTCCTGCACCAGCGCCTCGGTTTCCCCCACCAGCGTGCCTGCGGTTGCGTGCATCTCGCGGCGTTCGGCCAGCCGGGCGCAGGCCGGGCGCTTGAGGCCGGCATCGCGGGCCAGCAGCTCCTCTGCCAGGGCGTGGCCCGCAAAATCGTTGTAGGTGTCAAAGCCCAGCTCCTTCAGGCGGGCCAGCAGAAGCACGGCGCTGTCCTGCGGGCTCAGCCCCTCTGCCTGCTCTGCCTGGCGCAGCTTGACGTATTCCTGCTCCACCGTGCGCAGCAGCGGGCTGGTGGGTTTGATCCGCGCCGACAGATAGCCGCCGTCGCAGGGCGTCACCACGGCAAACACCCAGTAATAGCTGCCGTCGCGGGCGCGGTTCTTGACATAGGCGCCGACGGTGCCGCCGTCCTTGATGGTGTCCCACAGCAGCTGGAACACCGCGCGCGGCATGTCGGGATGGCGGATGATCTTGTGCGGCGCCCCGAGCAGCTCCTCCAGCGGGTATTTTGCGACCCGGCTGAACACCGCGTTGCCGGCCCGGATGACACCACGGTCATCGGTGCGGGAGAAAAACACTTCGTCCAAGGCAAAAAAAGCCTCTTTGCTCCTGGTCTGAGCAGTCAGCGTGCGGTCTTCGAAGGACACGGGTCAGTTCCTGTCAGTGATTATTTATTGCTGGTTTATGTGTACCGCTCAGTGCTTTTCAAATTGCTAATGCGGCACGCGCCGCTCAACTTTTCCGGCAGCGCCGGGGGCGGCGGCGGCGAAACCGCCGCCGCCCCCGGCGGGATCAGGCAGCAGCCTCCTGCGCCAGGGCGGTGCTGCTGCGGTGCAGCGCGACGCCCAGGCTTTCCAGCAGCGGCAGCCGGCGGGCGGCGAATTTGCCGGCCCGGGCGCGCAGCAGGGCGAGGTTCTCTTCTTCGGTTTCCAGCACCCGCCCCTCGTGCTGCAGGCGCTGGCCCTGCGGCGCCAGGATGCGCCAGGCCAGATCCGCCCACTCAGAGGGCGTTTCCAGCCCCTCGCCGCGGGCCAGCAGGAACAGCTGCTCAAGCCGGTCAAGCTCCACCCCGCCGCCGGTGACCGGCGAGGCCAGAAAGCGCAGCGCCTCGCTGTCCTCGGCCCGCTTGCAGACGGCCTGGTTGAAGGCGCGGCAGGCGGCATCGCGCCTGGCCAGCCCCTCTGGCGGCAGGCAGGGCGCGATGCAGCCGGTGGCGGCCAGCGCGGACAGCAGGACGGTGATGCTGCCCCAGTCCATGGTGCCGAACACGCCCTGATCCAGCAGGCTGCGCACCGTTGCGGGGCCTTGGGCGAGCGCCTTCAGCACCGGCGCGTACTGCTCCTGCTCCAGCGGCAGGTCCTTGCCGCGGTGATGGAACCGGAGCGCGCCGCCGCTGTAAGTGCGGGTGAGCGCAAACGGTGTCGCGAACCAGGCGCCGATCTCGCCGCGCGGGGTGTGCGCCAGCTTGCCCTTCACGAAGATGTCGGTGCGGAAATGCTCGTTCAGCAGCACGTCCCGCAGGCTCTCGCGGCGGTCCGGGTCCGGCTCAGCCTCCAGCAGCGCCTGCTGCTGCGGCGTGAAGCGGACACTGTCGATATTGTCGAGCGGATGCACCGAGCCTGCAAAGTTCAGCTTGGCGCCGGCCAGCTCTGCGGCCAGATCCTCAAAGTGGAAGGGCGTCCAGTCCTTGTTGAAATACTCATGCGCCAGATAGTTGGCGGGCATGGCGTCCATATGCTTGAGACGCTTGGCGGCGGAAGGGTTGCTGGCAAAGAACCCCGCGCCGGCCGCGCTCAGCTGGCGGGCAAAGTCGATGGCATCCTGGATCCGCGTCATCAGCGGGCCGCTGCCCTGCTCTGCCCGGCTGGTGAGCAGGCGGCGCAGCGGCATCGCGGCGGCCCAGCCCGGCTGCGCGTTGCTGCTGACATACACCAGCCCGCCCGGCCGCAGCCGGTCAGAGATGAAGCGGAGGATGTGCTGGCGGTTTTCGGCGGAGACCCAGCTGTAGACGCCGTGCAGCGCGATGATGTCAAAGCTGTCCGGCAGGCCGGGCGCCTCGCCGAAATCCTCGAAGCTGCGTTCGTGAAAGCGGATGTTGTCCAGTCCGCCCTCCTGCGCCAGTTCGCGGGCGCCCGCGATGTGGGCCGGGCTGAAGTCCATCGCGTGAAATTCGATATGCGGGTTGGCGGCTGCCAGCAGGTTGGCGGAGAACCCCTGGCCGCAGCCCAGTTCGCAATAGCTGAGCCTGTCCTTATCGAGCCCGTGCCGGTGCCCTTGGCGCATGGCGCCGAATTCCAGCAGGGCGGGCGTCAGCTGGCTGTGGAAATCATAGGTGTAGTCAATGCCGGCAACATAGCCGGAAGTCCAATCGGTCACGGGGACTCCTGCGGTTGGGTAAACGTCATGCAGGGTAATTTCGGAAAATTTGGTGAGAATTGGGTTAAGAGGGGTGCGGATTGGCAGCAGTCTCACGGGAAGGTGAGAACAGGGAACAGAGGAAAGCGCGCACAAGACAACTTTCCATCGCAGCCTAGGCCAAGGTCTCCTTTGAGCCCATTACGGATGTCGGATGCTTGGCAGAACTTCGTACGCGTTGCAGGTCACAAACAGATCTTTTCGGACTCTTAGCCCCGCCGTAACGATTGGATAGGCTTTCCTTTAAACAGCCTATTGCCAATGCGGATGTGAATTTTTCCGTCCCATAATTGCCTCACAAAATCACCTTGGTAAAAGGTGCCCTCCCCCATCTGAATGGATCTAATATCTTTAGTCTCCTCAAATGAGAATTTCTCCTTCTTTATTTTTTCTAGCACCTCAAACCCAGCTTGGCGAGCTGGCTCCGAGAGTTGCGAATAGTTGAGCCAGCCCTCCGCGACGTTGATGCTTCTCTTCGCAAGTTTCTTAGTCGCTATTTTCGTGAATTTCGCCTCATACTCCTCATCGTCAACAAATCTTGCCAGCTCAACTGCACACAATGGGTGATCTCGAATCTCTCGGTACCGATCCTCCGACATAAGAGCTCGAAAATACTGACTAAATTCAGAAAGGCCGCGGGCGATAAAAATTTCCCCCTCTCGGTGAGCGAAGCAATGCAGGGCCAATTGGTCTACAAAACTTAACCTGTTTCCGTCATTCGCAAAAATTAAACGCTCTGCATTTGGCTTCTTAAGCTCCAGGAAATCTTCAATCTTCCCGTCACTTGATATGACTTGCTGGAAAAGTCGCCCTGATGGACCAGTCTCAGAGCTTAGCTGAAAGATCGGAAATACGCGTGACGGAAACCTACCAAGCGGATTGTGAACCGCAACAATCTTATATGAACTGCCACGAGGCCTCACCTCGACACACCTCCATCCAAGAAACCATGATCACGATACACTATTGAAATTTGAGCGTAGATTTGGCCAAGCCAGGAGTCCGTGCCATGAAAACCCTGCACATCGTAGTAGCGAACAGCTTCTTTAGCGAGTCCCCAGCGGTCCAGCGCATCAACTACCATTGGCTCTTCCAGTATTGCAGACGGAAGAACGATTGCAAGTGTTGCGTCAGCGATGTCTATCGAGTTTTCAGTTTGAATTTCTATTGAAGATGACCGTTCATCTCTAGTAACCTGATCTTCAGAAATTCTACTTGTAAAAGAGGGCTCCCTACTTAATTTCTGTATTCCTTCGGCTTCAAAGTTGAATGGAGGAATGTTGGTATTCTTCGTAGACCTCCCTCTCAGGTACTCTTCTTTGTTAGAATAAAAGGCGTCAACAAGCTTTTCGGCATACTCGAGCGATCCTGGAAGTCTAAAGTCTTCGGTTTCCGATTTTTTCGAAAAGAACCTCCTGTACAGGCCCAAGTAGAAAGCGCCTGTGTCAAAGGGGTAAACTGCTTTCAAGTTATCTATCTTGCTTGGATCTAGGACGAAAACAATAGGCCAATTGAATGACAGATCGCTGAATTCTGCTGTTTCCGTTCGATACGCTGGCCGTCCGTAGAACAAGTACAGCAATTTCTCGTTAAAGTGCTGGCAATGTGTAGGGTCAATACGATCTTCTGAACACAGATCTTCAAAGCTATACAAACTTGTTGTGTGGACTAAAGGTAAACGGCTCTCACTTGTGTGTTCTTCGTCAAGCATCTTTTGCAACCGCCCAACAGCCCGTCTTTTTGTCATCAATAGAACCACTTCATAGCCTAGGCGCACTCGAGGTAAAACCTCAAAGACACGCAAAAGTTGATTGCTTCCTCAAACTGTCCGCAACAGTATGATTTTTTGAATGCAGAGCTAAACTGACGAACTGAGTACGTGATGTCCAGCATGTGCCTTACAATCTAACTGGCAAAGTCTGCTTGTCGCGCACTGCGGCCACAGAGTGCTGTCGAGGCTGCGGCCGCAGCGAAGGGCGGCTCCGTCCCGCAAACGCACGATAGTCCCAACACCATTGGAGGAGGACTAGAACAAGGCCTGTGCCGAAACCCTCCCTGCCCAAAACAAAACCGGCCCCCAAGGGGAGCCGGTTTCTCAATCGTCCAATCCGCAAATGGATCAGAGGGACATATGGGTGCCCAGGGCTTCCATGTCGGCGAGCAGCTTGGCTGCGTCCTCGACCAACCCGTGCGGCTGGTCTTCCTCTTTCGCGGTCTTGTACATCTCGCGGGCTTCCTCGATCAGCTCGTTCATCTGATCGCGGGTCATCTCAGTCATCGGGATCGCGCGTTCGGCCAGAACCGACAGGCTGTCGCCTGCGATTTCAGCAAAACCGCCGGTCACCAGATACTCCGAATTGCCTTCGGGGCTTTCGACCTTCAGCACGCCGGGGCGCAGGGTGGTGATGGTCGGCGCGTGCTGAGGCATCGCCGTCATGTCGCCCTCGGCGCCGGGGATCTGAACCGCGCTCGCCTGCAGCGACGCCAGGGCGCGCTCGGGGCTGACGAGGTCGAATTGCATCGTTTGTGCCATTGGGGCCTCCTTTCAGGGTTCCCCCGCACCGCGAAAGCGCGGGGGAAAATCCGTTCTTAGGCGGCTTCCGCAGCCATCTTCTCGGCTTTGGCGAGCACTTCGTCGATGCCGCCAACCATGTAGAAGGCGCCTTCGGGCAGGTGGTCGTATTCGCCGGCCACAACCGCCTTGAACGACGAGATGGTGTCTTCCAGCGGAACCTGGACGCCATCGGAGCCGGTGAAGACCTTCGCAACGTCGAACGGCTGGGACAGGAAACGCTGGATTTTACGCGCACGCGCAACGGTCAGCTTGTCCTCTTCCGACAGTTCGTCCATGCCGAGGATGGCGATGATGTCCTGCAGCGACTTGTAGCGCTGGAGGATCTGCTGAACGTCGGAAGCCACTTTGTAGTGCTCTTCGCCAACGATCTGCGGGTCCATCAGGCGCGACGAGGAGTCGAGCGGGTCCACGGCGGGGTAGATGCCGAGCTCGGAGATCGCACGGTTCAGAACGGTGGTCGCGTCCAGGTGGGCAAAGGTGGTTGCCGGTGCCGGGTCGGTAAGGTCGTCCGCGGGAACGTAGACGGCCTGGATCGAGGTGATCGAGCCGTTCTTGGTGGAGGTGATACGCTCCTGCATCGCGCCCATGTCGGTGGCCAGGGTCGGCTGGTAGCCCACAGCGGAGGGGATACGGCCGAGCAGAGCCGACACTTCTGAGCCTGCCTGGGTGAAGCGGAAGATGTTGTCCACGAAGAACAGAACGTCGGTGCCGGACTGGTCGCGGAACTGTTCGGCCAGGGTCAGGCCGGTCAGCGCAACACGGGCACGGGCTCCCGGAGGCTCGTTCATCTGACCATAGACCAGGGCCACCTGGGAGTCTTCCAGGTTGTCCGGCTTGATCACGTTGGATTCGATCATTTCCCAGTACAGGTCGTTGCCTTCACGGGTCCGTTCGCCAACACCCGCGAACACCGAGTAGCCGGAGTGCACTTTTGCGATGTTGTTGATCAGTTCCATGATCAGAACGGTCTTGCCCACGCCGGCGCCGCCGAACAGGCCGATTTTGCCGCCTTTGGAGTACGGGGCCAGCAGGTCGATCACCTTGATGCCGGTCACCAGGATCTCGGACTCGGTGGACTGCTCGTTGAACTCGGGCGCGGGCTGGTGGATGGCGCGGGTTTCGGTCGCGTTGACCGGGCCCTTTTCGTCCACCGGCTCACCCACCACGTTCAGGATGCGGCCCAGGGTGGCGTTGCCGACCGGGATCGAGATCGGCGCGCCGGTGTCGCTCACGGCGCGGCCGCGGACCAGGCCCTCGGTTGCGTCCATAGCGATGGTGCGGACGGTGTTTTCGCCGAGGTGCTGTGCCACTTCCAGAACCAGGGTCTTGCCCTCGTTTTCGGTGTGCAGTGCGTTCAGAATTGCGGGCAGGTGGTCGTCAAACTGGACGTCCACAACGGCGCCGATGATCTGGGTCACCTTGCCTTTTGCTTGTGCCATTTGTTGGTCTCCGGTTGTCTCTTAGAGCGCCTCAGCGCCCGAAATGATTTCAATCAGCTCGTTGGTGATCACGGCCTGGCGGGAGCGGTTGAACTCGATGGTCAGCTTGTCGATCATATCGCCCGCGTTGCGGGTTGCGTTGTCCATCGCGCTCATCCGGGCACCCTGTTCGGATGCGCCGTTTTCCAGCAGCCCCGAGAAGATCTGGGTCGCCACGCCGCGCGGCAGCAGGTCCGCCAGGATCCGCTCTTCGCCGGGCTCGTAGTCATAGACCGCAGATGCGCCGTCCTGGGCCTCGCCGCCCTCGTAGGAAGCCGGGATGATCTGCTGCGCGGTCGGGATCTGGGTCACCACGTTGACGAACTCCGAGAAGAAGATCGTGGCAACGTCGAATTCACCAGCATCGAACCGGGTCAGGATGTCCTTGGCGATGGCCTGCGCATTGGCATAGCCGACGCGCTTGACATCGCTGAGGTCCACATGGCCGACGAAATCACTGCCAAGGTCGCGCTTCAGGGCATCGCGGCCCTTCTTGCCGACGGTCAGGATCTTGACCGTCTTGCCCGCGGCCTTCAGCCCGGCCGCCTTCTGGCGGGCGAGCTTGGCAATGTTCGAGTTGAAGCCGCCGCAGAGGCCGCGTTCGGCGGTCATGACCACCAGGAGGTGAACCTGGTCCGAGCCGGTGCCGCGAAGCAGCTTGGGCGCGGAGTCGCTGCCGCCGACCGAGGCCGCCAGCCCTGCCATCACGGCGTTGAACCGCTTGGTGTAGGGCCGGGAATCCTCGGCAGCTTCCTGGGCGCGGCGAAGTTTCGCCGCGGCCACCATTTGCATGGCTTTGGTGATCTTGCGGGTCGATTTGACCGACTCGATCCTGTTTTTAAGGTCCTTGAGAGAAGGCATGTCCCGACTCTCTCCTTATGCGAAGGTGGCGGCGTATTCGTCGATCGCAGCCTTGAGTTTGTCAGCGGCATCGCCCTTGATCTTGGGATCTTCGTTGGTGATCCAGTCCAGGGTCTCCTTGCCTTTGCCGCGCATGTGCGCCAGCAGGCCCGCTTCCCAGCGGCTGACGTCCTTGAGGTCGATCTTGTCGAGGTAGCCGTTGGTGCCGGCGAAGATGACGCAGACGATCTCAGCGTTGGTCAGCGGCGAGTACTGCGGCTGCTTCATCAGCTCGGTCAGACGGGCGCCACGGTTCAGCAGCTGCTGGGTGGCGGCGTCGAGGTCGGAGCCGAACTGGGCGAAGGCCGCCATTTCGCGGTACTGGGCCAGCGACAGTTTCACCGGGCCTGCAACGGTCTTCATCGCGTTGGTCTGGGCCGAGGAGCCCACACGCGAAACCGACAGACCGGTGTTCACGGCGGGGCGGATGCCCTGGTAGAACAGTTCGGTTTCCAGGAAGATCTGGCCGTCGGTGATCGAGATCACGTTGGTCGGAATAAACGCGGACACGTCGCCGCCCTGGGTCTCAATAACCGGCAGAGCGGTCAGCGAGCCGGCGCCGAAGTCTTCGTTCAGCTTGGCCGAACGCTCCAGCAGGCGGGAGTGCAGGTAGAAAACGTCGCCCGGGTAAGCTTCGCGGCCCGGCGGACGGCGCAGCAGCAGGGACATCTGGCGGTAGGCCACGGCCTGCTTGGACAGGTCATCATAGATGATCAGCGCGTGCTTGCCGCTGTCGCGGAAGTATTCGGCCATCGCGGTTGCGGCGTAGGGTGCCAGGAACTGCAGCGGCGCCGGGTCGGACGCGGTTGCGGCCACGACGATGGAGTATTCCATCGCGCCGGCTTCTTCCAGCTTCTTCACCAGCTGGGCAACGGTCGAGCGCTTCTGGCCGACAGCGACATAGACGCAGTACAGCTTCTTGGACTCGTCGTCGCCTGCGGCGTCGTTGTAGGTTTTCTGGTTCAGGATGGTGTCCAGAGCCACGGCGGTTTTACCGGTCTGACGGTCGCCGATGATCAGCTCGCGCTGGCCGCGGCCGATCGGGATCATCGCGTCGACCGACTTGAGGCCGGTTGCCATCGGCTCGTGCACCGATTTACGCGGGATGATGCCCGGCGCCTTGACGTCTGCGACTTTACGCTCGGAGGCGTTGATCGGGCCCTTGCCGTCCAGCGGGTTGCCCAGACCGTCGACAACGCGGCCCAGCAGCTCGGGGCCGGCCGGAACGTCCACGATGGAGTTGGTGCGCTTGACGGTGTCGCCTTCTTTAATGTCGCGGTCGGAGCCGAAGATCACGATACCGACGTTGTCGTTTTCCAGGTTCAGCGCCATGCCCATGATGCCGCCCGGGAATTCGACCATTTCACCGGCCTGAACATTGTCGAGGCCGTAAACGCGGGCAATACCGTCACCAACGGACAGCACGCGGCCGATTTCTGCCACTTCGGCTTCTTGACCAAAATTCTTGATCTGGTCTTTCAGGATCGCAGAAATCTCTGCTGCTTGGATACCCATTTATCCGACCTCTTTCATTGCATTCTGTAGGGAGTTGAGCTTGGAGCGGATCGAACTGTCGATCATCTTCGAGCCCACTTTAACGACGAGACCGCCGATGATGGACGCATCGACGGTGGCATTGATGGTGACTTTCTTGCCCACGCGCTCGGCCAGGGTCTTGGCCAGCTTTTCGCTTTGGGTCTTGGTCAGCGCCTTGGCGGACACCACTTCGGCGGTGACTTCGCCGCGGGCCTCGGCCAGCCGGGCGCGCAGCGCGTCAATCAGCGCGGGCACCACGAACAGGCGGCGTTTGTCGGCCATCAGGGCAAGAGTATTGCGCAGGACGGGATCCAGCCCCATCTTCTCTGCCACCGCGGTGATCGCGGCGCCCTGCTCTTCGCGCGACACGAGCGGCGAGCGGATCAGGCTGTTGAGGTCTTCGCTGTCAGCCAGCGCGGCTGCCAGGTCATTGATGCTGGTTTCAAGGCTGTCGAGCGCCTTGTTTTCTTCAGCGATGTCGAACACCGCCGTGGCATAGCGCGCAGCAATGCCTGCAGAAATCGAAGCTGGTTCGGACACGTCCACCCTTCCGATATGTTTTTGGCCCCGGTTGGCATACCTGGCCTCAGGCGGCGTCCGGGGGCGTGAGTCATCCCCCATTGGCAGCGGGGCGTTGAAATCAGCGTGGGTCTAGCAGAGCGGATGCGACCTATCAACTGCCTATAACGGTAACGGATAAAAGCATGTTTCACGTGTTTTCAAAGGCTTGCGGGAAGTGCGGCCCTTTGACCACAGTCGTTAGATAAAAAAGTGCGGCTGAACTGCAGAATTTGGCGATTCCGGAAAGCGGCATTTGCGTCAAAAACCGTCACACATCGCTGCCCGGGCCGCTTTTGCCGCGCTGCAGCGTCGCTGCGGACAGTTTCAGGGAATCGAAATCCGCGCCCTCTGGGTCAGGCCGGTTCCGGCATCGGATTGGACAGGCCTTCCAGCACCCGGATGCGGCTGGGCGTCTTGGAGCGGATCATGTGGCCCTTCTGCGGGTAGGTCTGCTTGCTGACTTCGACCATGAACACCCCGCCGGCCAGTATCGCGGGCAGTTTGCGGCCCATCTTCTCCAGCATGGCGCCGGATTTGAGCCAGAACCGCTTGTGGCTGGGCAGCCGGTACAGCGCTGCGGTGTGCTGCTCGATGGCGAACTGATGCTCGCGCAGCTGGCCTTCGAGCTGGCGCAGCGTGTAGGGGCGGCCATAGCCGAACGGAGTGAGGTCCGAGCGCGCCCAGAACCCGGCCCGGTTCGGAACGATGAAAATCGCCCGCCCGCCCGGCC